>ERZ772884.1755-NODE-1755-length-13589-cov-5.698537_pt1 | contig 13589 bp, 10 predicted proteins | sample MGYA00580574_ERZ772884 | MGnify/ENA primary metagenome ERZ772884 (study PRJEB29015, sample SAMEA2737690) | human gut metagenome | biome: human gut; feature: human-associated habitat; material: faeces | place: China | collected 2012 ... | reverse complement strand
CGCCGCGTACGTGGGGCACGCCGGCGGTACTCTCATCCATAACGGCAAAGCTCTCGCGGCGACGGTCGTACTCATCGCGACGGGCGCTCTCGTACGAAACGCGCAGGATCAGACCGGCAAGCATAAGCGACACAATAATCGACGAACCGCCGTAGCTAATAAACGGCAACGGTTTGCCCGTCATGGGAAACACGTTGAGGATGCCAAGCGCGTTAATCAAAAACTGCACCGCGAGAATGACCGCGGAGCCAGACGCCATAAGCGCGCCCCGACGATCGGTCGCCTGCTCGGCAATGCGAAACGCCGAGTAGATCAGCATCGCAAACACCAAGAAGAACAGCACGGTTCCGACAAAACCGACTTCCTCGCCAATGATGGCCAGGATGTAGTCATTGTGCGCCTCGGGCAGATACGAGTACTTCATGGTTGAGTTGCCGATGCCACGGCCGAACAGACCGCCCGAGGCAAAGGCCATGATGGCAAGCGTGGCCTGATAGCCGTCACCATACTCGTCGGCCCAAGGGTTCAAGGCAACCTGAATACGCACCATACGGTATGGCTCTGCGACAAGCGCAATCACGATCACGAGAATGCCGAAGATTAGCACGCCGATGATAAATCTGGGATCGAGACCCGCAAACAACGCCATGCACATGAGGGTCAACAGGATGATCAGGACGGTACCGAAATCGGGCTGGATAAAGATCAGAAAGAGCGAAATGCCCAGGTAGATGCCCATCTTGCGAAGGAATTCGTTGATGTTGCCACCGGGCGAAAAGAAGCGATCGAGCATGATGGCCGAATACGCAATGGCAAATGGCTTTAAAAACTCGGAAGGCTGGAACTGAATGCCGGCGATGTTGAGCCAGCGCGTGGCGCCACGGCTGCCGCTGCCCACCAAGAACACCAGAAACAGTAGCCCTATCATGCCTATGAGGAAGATCCTGAGCACATCCTCCCCAAACCAGCTGTCCGGCAAAACGCGCACGATGGCAATCAGCGCCAGAACACCGACCACGGCAAACGCAGCCTGTCGACCCAGAAAAAACGTCGCTGAGCCATTCTCGTGCAGCGCCTCGACCGAAGACGCCGAGTACACCATCAGCAGGCCAAAACACACCAAGATAAACAGACAGGCCATGAATATCAGACGGGGGCGCATGATGCGGGCGGGAACGCCGGCAATATAGCGTTCGCTAAACGACCGCCCGCCGCGACCGGAACGCGGTGTGCTACGCCGCGAGGAAGCACGGTCCGAGTCGGGCCTCCTCATACCTTGTCGGGGGCTCTCCTCTCTCACCGGCAACCCCTATTCCATTTGCGATTTCGCCGCAGCGGCAAGCTGGGCCACATAGTCCTTAAACACGCGGCCGCGCTCCTCATAGCCCGAGAACTCATCGAACGAAGAGCAGGCAGGAGAAAGTAAGATCACGTCGCCACGGCTCGACAGCGAACGGGCAACGTCCACGGCATCGCGTAGGTCATCCGCCTGGGCGATATCCACATCGCCATCGACATCGGCCTCGTCCATAGCGGCGGTGAAGCGCTCGCGCGCATCGCCAAAGCAGACGACCGAGCGTACGTTATCCATAACAACGCGCGCGAAGTCCGTGAGCGGCGTGCCCTTATCGTGGCCGCCGAGCAGCAAGATCACGTCGTCATCGGGAAATGCCGTCAGTGCCTTCTCGACCGCGTCGGTGTTGGTCGCCTTGGAATCGTTGACGTAGCGCACACCGTCAATCTCGCCGCACGGCTCCACGCGATGCTCGAGCGGCTGGAACGAGGCCAGACCGCGGCGGACACCATCGACATCGGCACCGACGGCCAGAGCAGCCGTGGCGGCACATAAGGCATTGATGACATTGTGATGGCCCGAGATCTTGAGCTCGGACGTGGCGACAAGCTGGGTCTCGACGCCCTTCAGGCGCACGACCATTTTGCCGTCGCGCACAAAGGCGGCGTCTGCACCCTCGGGCTCGTCAAAAGCGACCTTGCAGATGCGGCGACCCGGCGTATAGATGTACTCATCGAACTCGTGAATGCCGGCGTCTTCGACGTCGACAACCACCAGATCGTCATCGACCATATTGTCAAACAGCTTGATCTTGGCAAGCGCATAGTTCTTATGGCTCTTATGCCAGCCCAAGTGGTCGGGAGTGATGTTGAGCAGCACTGCCACGCGAGGGTGGAGCTCGGTGGTCGTAGCAATCTGATAGCTCGAGAGCTCAGCCACAAACCACTCGTTGTGGGCTCGGCCGTCAATCTCGTTGACCGGCGGCTCGCCGATGTTGCCGACAGCTACGCTGGCCTCGCCGGCAGCCTTGAGCAGATAATCAGTCAGCGACGTGGTGGTCGTCTTACCGTTGGTGCCCGTGATGGCAATCCAGTTATCGGACGACAGGCGATAGGCAAACTCTGGCTCACCCATAATCTGAGCGGCATGTTCGCGCCCGGCCTTAAAGAAGCCCGAGAACTCCGAGATGCCCGGGCACGTCACGCATACGTCATAGGCGCCCTCGACCTGTTCGGTCCCATAGACAAACGACGCACCAGCAGCCTCGAGCGCACGCGTGGCGTCATTGGGCTCAGAGGTGCCGCCGCCATACACGGTAACGGCACTTACGCGCTCGGGATGTGCCAGCGCCCAGCGGGCGACATCGAGACCGGATTTGCCCTGACCCAAAACGAGCAGGCTAAAGACATCAGCAAGAGGCATGAAAGACCACTATCCCAACTGGAAGAACAGAGCAAGGCCAACGGCACCAAAGGCCGCAGCGATAATCCAAAAACGGATGACGACCTTGGTCTCGGCCCAGCCCTTCTTTTCGAAATGATGATGGATGGGCGCCATAAGGAAGACGCGCTTGTGCGTAAAGTGGAAGTAGACAACCTGAATCATGACCGACAGGGTCTCAACGATAAACAGGCCGCCGATGATGAGGGAGACGACCTCGGTGTTGGTCATGATGGACGTGCAGGCAAACGCTGCGCCCAGGGCAAGCGAGCCAGTATCGCCCATAAAGATGCTCGCCGGATAGCAGTTGAACCACAGAAAGCCCAAGCAGGCACCGGCACACGCGGTACAGAAGATGGACAGGTTCACGTCTCCGTGCAAAAACGCCATGGCAGCCATGGCGAGCATGGCGATCATGGAGGTGCCGCCAGCAAGACCGTCAAGGCCATCGGTCAGGTTCACGGCATTAGAAAGACCGGCGATCATCAGCCAGCAAAAGACAATGTAGAGCCACGGGAACGAAAGGCCGCAGATGGTGGTCGAAAGCACGCCAAGGTCGATCGTCAACCCACCGGGAAAACGAATCTCGGGGGCGACGCCGCACCAGTTGACGGCAAGTACCGTAAAGGTGACACAGATAATGGTTAGGCCGATCATCTTGGCATGAGGCGTCAGACCGAGCGAGCGCCCATGCGTAACGGAGGTCAGGTCGTCGATCAGGCCCAGCACGCCGGTCGCCAGCGTGGCGAGCAGTACGAGTACGAGCTCGGTGGTGAGCTTGCCCATCAGCAGGCAGGTCAGCGAGATCGCGACGAGGATGACAACGCCACCCATGGTGGGCGTTCCCTGCTTAACCAAATGACGCTTGGGGCCGTCGGCACGAACCTGCTGGCCGATACCCTCGACCTTGAGCAGCTTGATCCACCACGGCATGAGCAGCAGCGCAATGGCTGCGGCGATGCCAAGCCCCAAAAAAGCCTGATACGTTGGATACGAGGGATTGCCGAACATGGGCTAGCACACACCTTCCACAAAGCGGTCGAGCTCAACAAAGCGGGAACCCTTGACCAGTACAACATCATGTTTTTCAAGCGCGCCGCCCATGCGGTCGAGCACCTGCTGATAATCGGAGAACACCTGGATGCGGTCCTCGTCCATGCCCATCATGCGTGCGGCATCGGCCATAAGCTGGGCCAGCTCACCACCCACGCACGCCAGCATGTCGAGCTTCTTGGCGGCGGCATAAGCGCCCACGAGCTCATGCATGCGAGGAGCCTCATCGCCCATCTCGCCCATCTCGCCCAGGATCGCCATGCGAGACCCCGTGCACGAAAGCGAGCACAGCAGATCGAGACCGGCCGCCATCGATTCGGCGCTGGCGTTATAGGAGTCATCGATGACGCGGGCACCGCTCTTGGCGCGCTTGATCTCTTGGCGGTGACCGGTAATCGTGAGGCCCCTAAAGGCAGCATCGATCTGCTCGGGCGTCACGCCCAGGCGATAGGCAACCGCGGCAGCCTTAACGGCATTAGGAACGGACTGCACGCCGGGGATGGCAAGCATGGTATCGATCGTCTCGCCCTGACCAAAATCGAGCGTAAAGACCGGACGGCCCTCGTCATCAGCTCGAACGTCGCGGGCACGGACCTCATCATCGTCCGAGACGCCGGCCAGCATCACATCGATACCAGCAGGCTGGGCGAACGTATCGCGAATGAACGGCGTAAAGTCGTCCTCACCGCCCAAAACCAGCAGCGGCAAGAAGTCGCCGGCGGCGCACATGCCCTGGACAATCTCGGCCTTAGCGCGGGCGATGTTCTCGCGGCTGCCCAAAATGCCGATATGAGAGGTGCCGATCTTGCTCACGATGGCAAGGTTGGGATTGGCAGACTGAGACAGGCGCTCGATCTCGTGGAAATGGTTCATGCCCATCTCGAGCACCAGGACCTCGGTATCGGCCGGAGCGGAAAGCACCGTGAGCGGCATGCCGATCAGGTTATTGAAATTGCCCTTGGTGGCCCAGACACGATAGCGCTTGGCGAGCACAGCGGCGAGCACGTCCTTGGTCGTCGTCTTGCCGATGGAACCGGTAATGCCAACGACCAGGCAGCCAAGCTCCAGGCGATACGCATGCGCCAAACGCAGCAGAAACTCCTCGGGATCATCGGTCAGCAAGATGGCACAGCCCTTGTCCTGCGCCAGCGAGACCAGCTCGGCCTCGGGCTCACGCGTCATCACGACGGCGCCGGCACCCGACTGGACGGCACGGGAAGCAAAATCATTGCCGTCGACGTTTTCACCGGGAAAGGCGACGAAAATCGTCCCTTCCTCGACCTGGCGCGAGTCGATAACGCACCCGCGGCATACCCGATCGGCTTCTCCCGTCACGGTTCGGGCCCCTGTTGCGGCCGCGAGGTTGTTGACGGCGATCTCTATCATTGCAGCTCCCCTGTAAACCTAATAATGCTATCGGCGTATTGTATCCCAGCGCCGCGTATGCGTGGTGCAGGGCATGTGAACACCCCTCATATGGGACAACAAACCACGCCCCAAAGATTGTAACCCCCTACTTCGTGTGCGGGATACCCAGCACGTCGAGCGCGTTGGCCATAATGAACTGGAACGGAACCGCAGCGGCATCTGAGCCGCTCGGCGTTCCGTCGAGCGTGATATAGCACAGCACCTTGGGCGATTGTGCCGGTGCAAAGCCCATAAAGGACGACATGTAGTTCTCCTTGAGGTAGCCGCCGTTCTCGTCGGCACGTTCGGCCGTACCGGTCTTCCCCGCCACGTCATAGCCGTCAACCGCGCCGCCAACGCCCGTTCCCTCCGACACGACCGTCTGCATGCACGATGTCACCTGGGATGCGGCATCCTCCGAAATCGCGCGCTCGCCTTCGCCCCAGTCCTTCTCGTCACCTTTGCTGGACTTATAGAAGTGCGGGGTCATCATCACGCCGCCGTTGGCGATGCCGCCCACGGCACGTGCGATCTCAATCGGCGAGACAGACAGCGCCTGTCCAAAGCTCATCGAGCCCAGCGTGGCGCCGTCATACTGGTCACGCTCCTTGACGATGCCCAGGCTCTCGCCCGGAAAATCGACACCGGAGCTATGACCGATGCCCCACTTGTCCACATAGGCGGCAAAGTCGTCAGCACCGATCTTGCGCCCCACCAGGACAAAGCCCACGTTGGACGAACGGCGCATCATCTCGCGCACATCCATGGTCATGGCATAGTCGCGCTTGTCGGCATCGGTGACGGTATCGTCGCCCACCTTGATGCTCGCCGGCACCTCAAACGACGTACTCGACCGCACGACACCCAAGTCGAAGCCGGCGCCCGCCACGAGCGTCTTAAAGACCGAGCCGGGCTCGTAGGCGTCGGTAACCAGGCGCAGGTTCATATCTTCGGTCTTGGCGTTTTCCAAATCGGTCTGGTCGTAGGTCGGATACGAGCAGGCGGCGAGAATTTCGCCGGTCGTGGGGTCGGTGACCAAAGCCGAGCCGTTCTTAGCCTTTGTCTTCTCGACAGCCTCTGCCAGAGCGTCCTCAGCCGCACGCTGGATATTGACATCGAGCGTCGTCACGATATCAACGCCGTCGACCGCAGCCACCTTTTTATAGGCACCGCCCGCGATATAGCTGCCGTCCCTCGCGCGTTCGCGTACGAGAGAACCGTTCGTACCGGTCAGAAGCTTGTTGTATTGCTTTTCGAGACCCGTCAAGCCGTCGTTGTCTACATTCACTACACCCAGCACCTGCGATGCCAGATTGCCGTATGGATATACGCGCTTCATAGCCTGCTCAAAAAGCACGCCGGGCAGGTTCTTCTTCTCCAGCGCCGCAGCATCGTCTTCGTCCACCTGGCGCTTGATATACACCCAGGTTCCATCGGACTCAACGAGCTTGCGGCAGGTCTTTTTATCGATTCCAGTTGCCTTGACCAGCGCCGACACCGTCTTGTCAACATCCTCGACAAGCTGCGGGTTCACGGCGATGTTGCGACATTCGACCGACGACGCCAGCACGTTACCGTTGCGGTCGTAGATGGTACCGCGTTTGGCATAGAGGGTCTGCGCAAGCAGTCGGCGCGCATCGGCACGCTCGCGCAGTTTATCGGCTTCGACAATTTGATAGTCGGCAAGGCGAAAGACGCCCAAGCCCAAGCCAAGCCCAATGAAGCCCATGACGGCTTTGCGGCGAGGCAGAGGCGTGCCTGTGAGCCATTCGGTCGACGAACTCTTGCGCGACCTGGTGTTATGCACTTGGGGGCCGCCCGAGCCGCAAAGTCGCGACGCCGGGTCGTTGCCACGGGACTGCCCGGCGTTGTAAGATTGCCGACCCGTTCCTTGATAACCAGAACGCCCCCGCGACGAGGGACGTCCAGAACCGCGGCCCCCATCGGAACCGCGGCGATAGTCATTTGTCATACTCAGCTACCGTCTTGCTACTGAGCGGTCGCGGTCGCGTTGGCGCCCGCGGCTGCATCCTGCGAAAAGTCAAGTGTAACGCTCTCGCTGGGCTCCACCATGCCATAAGCGCCCGCAAGGTCGCGAATGCGCGTGTCGGCGCCATAGACCGAATGCATGACCTCCAGGTCGGAGCTCTCATCGGTCGCCTTTTCGAGCGTGTTGGTAAGCTCGGCGTTGCTGTTGAGCACCTGGGCCGTAACGCCGGCGAGCGCCACGCGGGCGACGCCGATCGTCATGAAGATAGCCGCAATGATGCAAAACGTTTTAAGAACGCTCATGAAAACCGGGCTTACCGCCTGGTTTGCCTGACGGCCCGCGCCCGTGTAGACATCAAAGCGCGGCGTGCGCTGCTCACGGGGAGCAACGGGGGCCTGCGGCGTCTCACGATAGGCGGGCATGGCGTTCATATCATAGGCGAGTGCTGCGTTTGAAGTGTTGTAGCCCATGATATGCCGCCTCCCATCCCGAGTACGTTGGTAGTGTGTTTAAGCTTCGTTTATGGTGCGAGCGGGAGGTCCAATATCGCGCGGTCGCGCCTACAGACGCTGCGCCACGCGGATTTTGGCTGATCTCGCCCGAGGGTTGCGCTCAACCTCATCAGGCTGGGCAACCAGGGGTTTGCGGGTGATGACCTTGAGTATCGGCACGTTGCCGCACACGCACACCGGAATCTCCGGCGGACACGTGCACCCCTGGCTCATCTCCTTAAAGTGGTTCTTTACGATACGGTCCTCGAGCGAGTGATACGAAATGACGCAGATACGTCCGCCCGGGTTGAGCCACCTGGTGGCGGCATCAAGCCCTCGTTCGAGCACATCGAGTTCGTGATTGACCTCGATGCGAATGGCCTGGAAACTTTTCTTGGCCGGGTGTCCGCCATGCCGACGAGCGGCAGCCGGGATACCCGCCTTGATGATCTCGACAAATTGGCCGGTGGTTTCGATCGGTTCTTGCTCGCGGCGGCGCACGATCTCGCGCGCGATCTGCGAGGCGAACTTCTCTTCGCCGTAGACGCGTAGAATCCGGGCGAGGTCGTGTTCGTTATAGGTGTTGATGACCTCAGCTGCGTTTAAGGTGTTATTACCCGGATCCATCCGCATGTCCAATGGGGCGTCCTCGTTGTACGAAAAGCCCCTGCCAGGGATATCGAGTTGCGGCGACGAAACGCCCAAGTCGAACAGGAAACCATCGACCCCGGGCACCTCGGCCGAGCAAAGCAGCTCGTCCAAGTCGCCGAAGTTGCCCTTCAGCAGCTGGTGCGGAACGCCGGGAACCTCGCGGTCCAGACGGGCGCCAGCGGCCTCGAGGGCCATGTCATCCTGGTCGACGCCGAGCAAAAGGCCGGTCTCCCCCACCTGCGCGGCCATCTTTACCGAATGGCCGGCACCGCCAAGGGTGCAGTCGCAGACGACGGAGCCGCTCTTTAGCTGCAGCGACTCAAGCACTTCGCCGAGCATGACAGGTTCATGCCGATATTCTTGTGTCAAGATCCCACGCTCCATCCGTTACTCGTGCCTTGCCCTTACGAGAAGAAGAGGTCCAGCAGGGCCTCGTCATCATCGTCCTCATCGGCCGTAGCGCGGTCCCAAACCTCAAGGTGGTCGTAGTTGCCCACAACCGTGACCTCGCGGTCGAGGTTCGCCTGCTTGCGGAGAGACTCAGAAAGACCGATACGACCCGCGCTGTCCACATCCATCGACGTGGTGCGCTTGTTGATCGCCCTCATGAGCTTCTGGTCGTTGATATCACGCGGGTTAAAACCCTCGTGGCCCTCACGACCCGCGAAGAGTCCTTCGACCCACTTATCGAAGGCCTCGGCAGAGAACACGTACAGAGCATCGACATCCAGGGCTTTAAACACGCGAACGTGCTCTCCAAGCTCCTCACGAAGGGGTGCAGGCAGGGATAGACGACCTTTTGCATCGAGATTGCGCTCGTATGCACCCGTCATTCCCATGTGCGCCCTCCCCTCGGTTACTCAGATGGCACGTACGCGGGGAACCCCCCCGCCTGTCGACGTCATCAATAATATGGGGAACCGCCCCATTTTTCAACACCTTTCCCCACCCCTTCCCCCCCCCCTCCCCACCATTCCACCTCCAATATGTTGTAAAACACCCCCGAGCATATGTTCGAAAACACAATATGTTGTGTTTGCAGCAAAGGCGGGATGCCACCTGTAGAACCACGCCCGCGAACCTCAACCTTCAAGTTGACCTTGAGGCGATTTTTACGTCCCTTTACACGCCGTTCACATCGCCCCCAAACTCCCCCACCCACGGTACACACGGCCCACCGCCGCGTCGGCGTCTAGCGAAAAATGGGACGAGCCCCAGATTGCCCATGCGCGCAAAAGTGCGTCTTGGCAATCTGGGGCCCGTCCCCTTTAGTATTTATAAATATGCAGGTCAGCGAGGTGCTAGCGATGTGCCAGCGGATGCGCCGCCAGATAGACCTCGGTCAGTTGCGTTCGGTCGACATGCGTGTAGACCTGCGTGGTCGAAATATCGGCATGGCCCAAAATCTCCTGCAGCGCACGCAGGTCGGCACCGCCCGCGAGCATGTGGGTGGCAAAGGAGTGGCGCAAGGTATGGGGATGGAGCCCCACCAGCCCCACCTGACGCCCATACCGCTCGCATATCGCATGCACGGCCTGGCGCGACAGGCGACGTCCGTTCTTATTTAAAAAGACCGCCGAGGTCTCGGTTCCGCGGGCATGGGCCGCCAAGCGAGAACGTCCCTCAGTTACATAGAGCGTCAGAGCTCGCGCCGCGCTTCCCACCAGTGGGGACAGGCGTTCCTTTGAGCCCTTACCGCGAACGAGTACAAAGCCATCGTCAATATGGATATCGCCCACATCGAGCCCAACCAGCTCACTCACACGCAAACCGCATCCGTAGAGCACTTCCAAGATGGCGTGGTCGCGCAGTCCCATCTCGCCCTCGGGAAAGTCTTGATCGAGCAGTGCCGAGACATCCTCCACCGAAAGGTATTCCGGCAGGCGATCTGCCTTTTTGGGCAGGCGCAACGCCGCCGTCGGGTTTTGGGCCACGGCCCCATCGCGCACCAAAAAGGCATGCAGACCCTTCACGGCAGCAAGCGCGCGCTCCACCGAGGCGTCGGAATAGCCTCCGTCGCGGCGATCAGCAACAAAGCCCTCCACGACCTGACGGCTCACATCTTCAAAAGACGCAATGTCAGCCCGCTCCAGATAGGCGCAGTACGTCGTCAGGTCACGACGATAGGCCGCAATCGTGTTGCGAGCCAAGCCCCGCTCGATCGCGAGATAATCGAGATACTCCCCCGCCGCCACTGCGAGCGACGAGGGAGTAGCTTCGGTATGTTCTTGGTTGGCCGGCACCCTTAGTCCGTAGCGAGGTTCTTGGGCGTCACCTGCAGACGGTCGACACCCTCGTGCTGGCCGATCGAGGCGCGCACGAACTCGCGGAACAGCGGCTGTGGGTTGGTCGGACGGCTCTTGAACTCGGGATGAGCCTGGGTGGCCACATACCACGGATGTACGTCGCGCGGCAGCTCGACCATCTCGACCAGACGCTCGTCGGGCGAAAGACCCGAGATAACCAGACCGGCGTCCTCGAGCTGGTCACGGAAGGCGTTGTTGAACTCAAAACGGTGACGGTGACGCTCGTAGACGAGCTCCTCGCCATAGGCCTCGCGCGCGAGGGTATCGGCAGCGAGCTTGCACGGATAGGCACCCAGACGCATGGTGCCGCCCTTCTCGGTCACGTCCTCCTGCGAGCTCATCAGATCGATAACACTATACGGGCCGTCCGGATCGAACTCGGAGGAACTGGCGCCGGCAAGGCCGACCACGTTGCGGGCGAACTCGCACACGGCCACCTGCATACCCAGGCAAATGCCCAGATACGGAATCTTATGCTCACGGGCAAACTCGGCCGCGAGGATCTTGCCCTCCAGGGCGCGCTTGCCAAAGCCGCCGGGGACCAGGATGCCCGAGGCGTCGCCCAGGACCTCGGAGACGTTCTGCTCGTCGAGGCTCTCGCCATCGACCAGCTGCACGTCAACGTGGCGATCGTAGAACACGCCCGCGTGGTGCAGGGCCTCGATAACCGACAGGTAGGCATCGGGCAGCTGCGTATACTTGCCCACGACGGCGATCTTCACCTTGTCGGCGTGATGGTTGGCGTGATTCTGCTTGCGCAGGAACTCGTTCCACTCACTCATGTCGCGCTCACGCGGGTCCAGACCCAGGCGCTCGCAAATGCGCAGGTCAAAGTCCTGTTCGGCAAGCAACTGCGGAACATCGTAGATGCTCGCGCAGTCCTCGTTGGTAAAGACACAGTCGGTGTCGACGTCGCAGAAGCTTGCGATCTTGCCGCGGATGGCATCGTCGATATGGTGGTCGGAGCGCAGAACGATAATATCGGGCTGGATACCAAAGCTGCGGAGCTCCTTGACGGAGTGTTGCGTCGGCTTGGTCTTGACCTCGTGGGCAGCGGCGATATAGGGAACGAGCGACACGTGGATGTAGCAGACGTTCTCGGGGCCGGCCTCTTTGCGATACTGGCGAATGGCCTCGACAAACGGCTGCGACTCGATGTCGCCGATAGTGCCGCCCAACTCAGTGATGACCACGTCGGAGCCGGTCTGCTCCTCAATACGACGGAACTTATCCTTAATGGCGTTCGTGACGTGCGGAATCACCTGCACGGTGCCGCCCAAAAAGTCACCGCGACGTTCACGGGCGATCAGGCTCTTATAGATGGCACCAGTCGTAAAGTTGGAATCGCGGGTCAGGTTCTCGTCAATAAAGCGCTCGTAGTGGCCCAGGTCCAGATCGGACTCGTAGCCGTCCTCGGTCACAAAGACCTCACCATGCTGGAACGGGCTCATGGTGCCGGGGTCGACGTTCAGATACGGGTCGGCCTTTTGCATCGTTACCTTGTAGCCGCGCGACTTGAGCAGACGGCCCAGCGAGGCCGCGGTAATACCCTTGCCCAGAGACGAAACCACGCCGCCGGTCACGAACACATGCTTGGTCATATTGAGTTACCTGCGCTTCCCGTAGAAGTTATCCATACACATCTTACGGGTCTTCATTGTAATACTCGCGACGCGCGCCGCACACAATTTTTCTTACGCGCAATCGCATTTCTCCATCTCGAAACAAAACGCCGTCCGGTTGCCCAGGCGGCGTCGTTTTCACTATGAATGCATGCTGTTATCGATCGGCGACTTCGTCCTTGATCAAGTCCTGCACGAGCATACCGGCACGGATGCCCTCTAGATACCACTCGCCACGCTCCGTGAGACAAATACCATTTGCGAGCTGGCCGCCGTCGTCGCTGTAGCGCGAAACGACCTCAATGATGTCTTCGGATTCCAAGCGCTCAATTGCCGCGCGGGCGCGATACGGAGAAACCCCCACACGCTCGGCAAGCGTCTTGCGCGAAAAGCCATAAAATCCGCCGTTGTCTTCGGATTGCCGGGCGATCTCCATCAGCACCTGCACCTCGACACGCTTCATATCGTTGACACTCGCACGACCCTTGCCAGCCATGGCAGCCTCCTCAAACCGAGCACGGGCATCACTTGCACCGTGCGCGACCGGCACACCCCATGATGGCCGGCAACACCCATCATGCGGCATCCCCGCAAAAGGATGAAACAATTAGGGTTATTGTATACCGTCCAAATCGCTTATAGGCAGGTAAACGGGCTAATTTTAGGTTAAACGGTAGCTTTGTTGATAAAAGGGGCGCACCGAATGCATACCCGATGCGCCCCTTTCAGACCAATTTATCCAGGCTTAGCGGTGGAAGAAACCGCGGCGCTCGAACTTGGGCTCGCAGCACACGTTGATGCCCAGCTTACGCAACACCGTCTCGTCCGTCGGCGAGATGATCACGCTAAAGAAGGCATCGCAGCCGCGCAGCTGCTCAAGGCCCGAAAGGACGCGGGCCGCCGTCTCGCTCGTTGCCGAGGTGATCGAGAGCGCCATAAGCGTCTCGTCGGTGTGCAGGCGCGGGTTCTTGCTACCCAGGAAATGCGTCTTGAGCTTGCTGATAGGCTCGATCGCCTCATCACTAATGACCTCGAGCTCAAGATCAACGCCCGAGACATGCTTAAGCGCGTTCATGATGAGCGAGCTCGCGGCGCCCAGGCGCGTGGAAGTCTTACCGGTCACCACGGAGCCGTCGGGCATGACCATGGCGCCTACAGGGCCACCCGTCAGCTGCTCCCTGGTAAGGGCGGCCGAGCGTGCCGGCGAGTAATTCTTGTCGATACCGGCCTTCTTCATAATGAGCTTGAGACGATCAACCTGCTCATCGCCCACGCCGGTGCGGCGCACATTTTCGACCGCGGTAAAGTAGCGGCGGACAATCTCCATCTTGGAAG
>ERZ772884.1751-NODE-1751-length-13602-cov-4.152654_pt1 | contig 13602 bp, 12 predicted proteins | sample MGYA00580574_ERZ772884 | MGnify/ENA primary metagenome ERZ772884 (study PRJEB29015, sample SAMEA2737690) | human gut metagenome | biome: human gut; feature: human-associated habitat; material: faeces | place: China | collected 2012 ... | reverse complement strand
TGGCTGCGGGCTTCGGCGGCGCGGTCGCGGGCGTCGGCAGCGGTTTGGCGCTTGCGGCGGTAATCGATCATGCCTTGGATGATGGGCTTGCCAAAGCTCACGACATCATCGTTGTAGATGGCGGTTCGGGCTGCGAGGAGGCAGTCGGAAAAGTCCATATGGGTCTTGCCAAAGAGTTTGACGGCAAGGGCGACAACGGTGGGCTCGTCGACCATGACGTCATCGAGCAGCCTTTTCATGGCCGCAGCAATCTCAACGCGGGGAACCTTATAGACGTCGCGCAGCGTGACCACGACGCGCGTGATGATTTCGGGGTAGACACGAGCAGTGCGCGTGGCGATGACCTTGGCGGCGCGCGGTGACAGAACTTCGTCGTCGTCAAGCAGGTAGCGTAGGATGACGGTCTCGTCGATGATGGTGCTACTCATGGATATCTACTTCCTCGGGACCCAAAATCGAATCGTCGCTTTCTGTAGCAAGGTACTCAATCCAGGCATTGCGCTCCTCGGAGCGGCGATTGGGGTCCCCATATGCTTTGAGCGATCCATAGGCGGCGGTGCCGTCCTTTGAGCGCACGGCGACCGGCTGAAAGGGAAGCTTGCGCATCAAAATGCTCTGCGCGACAAAAAGACGGACGGCCTCGGCGAGCGATGTGCCCATGGCGTCGTAGAGACGCTCGGCATGCTGCTTGTCTTCTTCGCGAATGCGCACCTGCAGGATGGCTCGTTTTTGAGTCGATGACATCACTGGCCCCCTTAATGAGCGTGCAATAGAGTCGGTCTAATGCGGCATATGCCGACCTCTTAGAATCTTATAACCATTACTTTATTTCACTCAAGTAAATATCCATTTACACGAATACAAGCGTAGTACATCCAAAATGAGAGTGCGTAAAAATCTCTTAGGTGTACGCATGTAATACACTCACCTTTATAGCTTCTAGAGAATAATTCCAACCTGCTAAAACCCCTGCAATACACCCGTATTGCAGGGCCTATGCTCAAGTTTGCCCCCTCCAACTGCGTATATTTAACCTGTATATCGTTGGAGGAATTCTATCGAAGTGCCTGTTTCGCCGCATGCACTCGATACGCCGATGCCGGACCACGGGCGGTCCGGGGCAACGTCGGCAGGGTCTCTCCGGCATGGGATTCAGGAGGGAGTGAACAACATGGGCAATAAACGAGTCGTGGCTGATTCCTCACGCTGCATTGGGTGCCAAACCTGTATGGCGGCGTGCATCGAGGCACACGATATTCCCGGCAACATCGCCGCACCTCGCTTGCGCGTAACGCGCACCTACGAGATCTCCGCGCCGGTGGCATGTCACCACTGCGAGGACGCTCCGTGCGCGAAGGCCTGTCCTACGGGCGCCTTGTTCTTTGATCCAAAGAACCATCGTATCGGCGTCAACGAGGACAACTGCATCGGCTGCAAGAGCTGCGTTATGGCATGCCCCTTTGGCGCCGTGAGCGTGGCGACCACGCAGGTCCCCGTCTTGATGGGTGACGTTCGCGTGGGTTCGCAGACTAAGAGCTTCGTGCTCAAGTGCGACCTGTGCGTGGACCGTCCCGGCGGTCCGGCGTGTGCCGAGGCGTGTCCGACCAAGGGCCTCACCCTGGTGGACGAGGAGCGTCTGGCAGAACTGACTGCCGAGCGTGCCCGCGCCACCATCGAAAACGAGGCGTAAGCGTCGGGCGACAGGCCCAATGATTGTCAAATAAGTACCGAGTATTCGGTAGCAGAGAAAGGAAGGAGGGTGTCATGGAGAAGCATAAAGTGATCTGCCCGTATTGCGGCGCCGGTTGCCAGTTTAACCTCCTGGTCCAAAACGGCCAGGTCGTGGGTACCGAACCGCTCAACGGCATCACCAATCAGGGCGAGCTGTGCCTTAAGGGCATGAGCGGCTACGACTTCATCAACGACACCAAGATCTTGACTCCTCGCGTACTGCACCCGATGATCCGCCGCACCAAGGGCGCGGATCTTGAGCGCGTAAGCTGGGACGAGGCACTGGATTTCACCGCATCTAAGATGCAGGCCATAATTGACGAATATGGTCCTAACGCTGTCATGACCACCGGCTCTTCGCGAGGCGGCGGCAATGAGGCGAACTACGTCATGCAGAAGTTTACGCGTGCGTGCATCGGCACCCATAGCGTGGACAACTGCGCCCGTACTTGACACGGCCCTACTGTCCTCGGTCTGATGGACACGGTTGGTTCAGGTTGCATGTCATGCTCCATCCCCGGTATGGAGGATGCGGGCTGCATTTTCCTCTTCGGCTATAACCCTGCCGATTCGCACCCCATCGTCGCAAGGCGTATCGTGCGAGCCAAAGAAAAGGGTTGCAAGATCATCGTCGCCGACCCGCGCCATATCGAAACCGCGCGTATCGCCGATCTCTACCTTCCGATCAAGAACGGTTGCAATGTTGCGTTCCTCAACGCCTTTGCCAACTGTCTGGTCAACGATGGCCTCTACGACAAGGAATTCGTCGCCGAGCACACGAACGGCTTTGACGAGTGGTGGGAGACCATCAAGAACTACACTCCCGAATCCGTACAGGACATCACGGGTGTCGAGCCCGCGTTGATCCACCAAGCTGCCGAGATGTACGCCACGGCGAAGCCCTCTGCCATCATTGGCTGGGGCATGGGCGTATGCCAGCAGAAGCAGAACCTGAAGACGGTGCACACCATCGCCTCCATCGCCTGCGTTGCCGGCCAGATCGGCAAACCCAACTCCGGCCTCGCGCCCGTGCGTGGCCAGAATAACGTCCAGGGCTCCTGCGATATGGGCATGCTGCCCAACCTGTACCCTGGCTACCAGAAAGTCACCGACCCCGCCGCTCGCGCCAAGTTTGCCAAGGCTTGGGGCGTGCCCGAGGAAAAGCTCCCGCTCGAGGAGGGCTATAAGCTCACCGACCTGGGCCACCTGGTCGACGAGGGCAAGGTGCACTGTTTCTACAACTACGGCGAGGACCCGGTGCAGACCGAGCCCGATTCGGCCGGTATGCGCAAGACGCTCTCCGAGCTGGACCTGTTCATTTGCCAGGACATCTTTATGACGCAGACGACCATGCTCGCCGACGTCATCCTGCCTGCCACCTCTTGGGGCGAGCACGAGGGTGTCTTTACCGCATCCGACCGTAGCTTCCAGCACTTTGACGCGGCCGTTCCGCCCAAGGGCGAGTGCCGCCACGACTGGGAGATCTTCGCGGACCTGTCCACGCGCATGGGCTATCCCATGCACTACGACAACACCGAGCAGATCTGGAACGAGTGCATTAGCCTGTGCCCCAACTTTGTGGGCGCAACCTACGAGAAGATGGCTCCCGAGGGCGGTTACGCTCAGTGGCCCGTCAAGAGCACCGATGTGAACGACCACGGTACGCCCGACATGTTCGCTGGTGGCAAGTTCACCACCAAGGACGGCCGCGCCAACCTGATGGCGCACGACTGGGAGGCGCCCTCCGAGCTTCCCGACGATGAGTACCCGCTCATCCTGTGCACCGTCCGTGAGGTCGGCCACTACAGCTGCCGCTCGATGACCGGCAACTGCAAGACGCTGGCGCTGCTTGCCGACGAGCCCGGCTTTGTCCGCATGAATCCCGCGGACGCCCAGGCGCGCGGTATCAAGAACGGCGACATCGTCTCGATTCACAGCCGCCGCGGCCAGGTATACAGCCGCGCCGACGTGAGCGACCGTATCAACAAGGGCACGGTCTATATGACCTACCAGTGGTGGATCGGCAAGTGCAACGAGCTGACCATGCACAAGGTCGACCCGGTCTCGCATACGCCCGAGGACAAGTTCTCTGCCTGCCAGGTCGACGCCATTGCCGACCAGGTCTGGGCCGAGGGCGAAGTCGAGCGTCAGTACACCGAGCTCAAGCAGGCTCTGGTCGACGCCGCCGCTCCCCAGGACGTTGAGCCCGGTGCCGCCAAGTTCGACGACGAGACGCACGTGAATCAAATCGTGTAGTCCCGTTCTCGTTGGCTTTTTGGGCCGGGCGTCCCGTACGTTCGGGAGCCCGGCCCGTTATTTTGAAAGGAAGTGGGGATGAACCGCTTCATCGACATCAACCCGGAGAGGTGCATCGGCTGCGGAACATGCCAGTCCGCCTGTGCCGACGCCCACCGGATGCAGGGTCTTCAGGATACGCCACGCCTGGCGCTCGTGAAGACCGGCGGTATTTCGGCCGCCCTTGCCTGCCACCATTGCGAGGGTGCCCCCTGCGCCGAGGTTTGCCCGGTGAATGCCATCGAGCACGATGGCGATCGCATCCACGTCAAGGAGCAGGAGTGCATCGGGTGCAGGCTGTGCGCCATCGCGTGCCCCTTCGGAGCCATCCATCCCGATGGCACGTCTATCGCCGGTGTCGCAGGCATGTGCGACCCGACGCCTTCGTATCCTAAGTCCCTGAGCAGCCTGCTTACGTGGGCTCCTGGCCAGTACACCTGCGCTGTCAAGTGCGACCTGTGCGCCTTCGATCCGGACGGCCCGCATTGTGTGGCGGCGTGCCCCACCAAGGCGCTGACCGTCATGGGCGGCGCGGCCGATCGCGAGCTCGACGAGGCCAAGCGCCTGCGCTCGATCGAAAACGGTCCGGCTGTCGACGTTACCGCTGTGGCCCAGGGCCTGTCCGAGAAAGCAGAAGGGAGCGTAAACAATGGATAGCATGACGCTGTTTATCGCATCGCTTGCCGTCTCGTGCATCGGTGCGCTCGCCTCGATTCTGCTGATCAAGGCCGATAACGCCGCCAAGACCGCCGGCTGCCTTATTGGCGCCGTCGCGGCCGTGCTGTCGTTCATCGCGGGCCTCGAGGCCGTGCTTGGCGACGTTTCGTCCCTCAACACGGTCTTTTTCTTCCCGTTCGCCCGTCTCGAGCTCTTGCTCAACGGCCTTGCGGGCCTGATCGTGGTCCTCATCTCGATTCTCGCCTTTGCGGGCTTCATCTACGGTCTGTCCTACTTCGACGAGTACCCGGGCAAGGTCGGGCGCGCCGGCTTCTTTATGAACACCTTCGTCGCCTCGATGATGCTCGTCATCACCGCCGACAACGTGTTCTGGTTCCTGGTCGCCTTTGAGCTCATGTCCCTTACGAGCTACTTCCTTGTCGTTATCGAGGAGAACAAGAACTCCATTAGGGGCGGTTGGCTCTACTTCGTCATCGCGCACGTGGGCTTCGTTCTCATCATGGCGAGCTTCCTGCTCATGACCAACGGCGTGGGCGGTTCCTTCAGCTTCAGTGATTTCCGTACGCATGACTTTGGACCCGCCGTCTCCTCCGCGTGCTTCGTCCTCGCGTTCTTCGGATTTGGCGCGAAGGCCGGTATCATTCCGCTGCACTCCTGGCTGCCCCAGGCGCACCCCGAGGCGCCGTCCAACGTGTCCGCCCTCATGTCCGGCGGCATGATCAAGATCGGCATCCTGGGAATCCTCAAGGTCGGTCTCGACCTGCTCGCGGGTTCGGGCGTCCAGCTCTGGTGGGGCCTCATGGTCCTGGTCTTCGGATCCATCTCGTCGGTCCTGGGTGTCGTCTACGCCCTCCACGAGCACGACATCAAGCGCCTGCTTGCCTATCACTCCGTCGAGAACATCGGCATCATCTTGCTCGGTGTCGGCGCGTCCACGCCCTGGGCAACGACGTCATCGCGACGATCGCGCTCATGGCCGCCCTCTACCACACGCTCAACCACGCCATGTTCAAGGGCGAGCTGTTCCTCGGCGCGGGCTCCCTGCTCTATGCCACGGGTACGCGCAACATGGAGAAGATGGGCGGTCTGTTCCGCCGCATGCCGGTCACGGCCGTCTGCTTCCTCATCGGTGCCCTTGCCATCTCGGCCATCCCGCCGCTCAACGGCTTCGTTTCCGAGTGGTTTACCTACCAGTCCCTGTTCAACATCTCGACGCTCTCCGACCCGGTCGTCATGGTGTTCGCCGTCGCCTCCGCGGCCGCCCTCGCCATCACCGGTGCCCTGGCCGTCACGTGCTTCGTGAAGGCCTACGGCGTCTCGTTCGCGAGCAGCCCTCGTTCCCAGGAGGCCGCGAACGCCAAGGAGTCCCCGGCTCCGATGTTGTTCTCGCAGATGCTCCTCGCGGCCATCTGCGTGGTACTGGGAATCGGCTCCCCGGTCATCGCCCCGGTTCTGGGCGACGTCGCCCAGAGCGTGCTTGCCGGCTCCGCCGTCACAGCCACCTCGGGTGTGTCTCTCGTGAACGAGATTTCCGGTGCCGCCACCTCCACCCCCGCGATCGCCATCGCGCTCGTGGTCCTCACCGGCCTCGCGTTCGCGTTGAGGTCCTGCCTCGGCGCCAAGGCCCCCGCTAAGAAGACCGACCCTTGGGCGTGCGGCTACGAGCCCAACGAGCACATGCCCGTCGTCGCCACGAGCTTCGCGTCCGACGTCGAACTCTTCATGGGCCCGCTCTACACCCTGCGCGAGGTATGCACCAAGATCTGCTGGTCCATCGCGCACGTGTTCCAGAAGCTCACCGGTGTCGCCCAGGGCGTCGAGCCCCTGCCCGACCGTTTCCTGGTCGATGCACCGAGCGAGGGTGCCGACAAGCTGGCCGGCCTCGCCTCCAAGATCGAGGGCGGCAACTACTCCGTATACATCTGCTACATCGTCGCGGCGCTCGTGGTCTTCCTCGTGCTCGCCGTGGTCATGGTCTAGAGAGGGGAGAGGATATTATGAACATCGTTCTTGCGATGGCGCAGGGCCTCGTGGTCATGCTGGTCGCGCCCTTCTTCTCCGGCCTCGCCCGTGTGATTCGCGCGAAGATGCACAATCGCCGCGGTCCGTCCATCCTTCAGGATTACCGGGACCTCGCGAAGCTCATGGCGCGTCCCGAGTCCGTGAGTTCCGACTCGAGCTTCGTGCTGCGCATCATGCCGCCGCTGTTCCTCGCGGTGTCGTTTATGCTCGCCATGGGCCTGCCCATGTTCACGCTCCAGAGCCCCATGCCCGTCTTTGGTGACGCCATCACCATCATGTACGCGCTCGCGCTGTCCCGCTTCTTCTTCGCGCTGTCCGGCGTGGATTCCTCCAACGCCTACGCGGGCTTCGGCGGTATCCGCGAGCTCCTCATGAGCGTGCTCATCGAGCCGTCCATGCTCATCGCGCTGTTCACCGTCGCCATCGTGTGCGGCTCCACGGACATTGCGACCATGGGTCAGCACATCGTTACGGGCAACGTCTCGAGCGTCGTCGCCGTTATCCTCGCCGGCGTCGCCTTCGCGGCCGCCTGTTACATGGAGCTCGGCAAGCTTCCGTTCGATCAGGCCGAAGCCGAGCAGGAGCTCCAGGAGGGCCCGCTCGCCGAGCTCTCCGGCCCGTCCCTGGCCATGATGAAGCTCGCCATGGGCATGAAGCAGGTCGTGGTCGTCGCTTGGTTCACCTCCATCTTCATCCCCTGGGGAGAGCCCGCGACCATCGGCGTCACCGCTCTCGTGGGCGCCGTCGTCTTCCTCGTCAAGTGCCTGGTCGATTTCGTCGTCTGCGGCGTGCTCGAGAACTCCGTTTCCCGTTCGCGCTTCAAGGTGCTCGGTAACCAGACCTGGGCCGTCGTCGGCATCGCGGTCCTCGCGTTCGTCTTCGTCGTCGTAGGCGTGTAGGGAGAAGGGAGAAACTATGTCAATCGAATCGAGCTTGTCCCTCTTTGCCATGGTGGCGATCGCCGTCCCCATGCTGGGCTCCCTGCTCATCGTCATGCTGCCGCGTCCCTACGCTAAATGGATCTGCGCCTTTGCCGGCGGCATCGCCACGGTCGCTTCCGTTGGCTTGGCCGCGACGTTTGCCGGAAACGGCATGAACGCGGTCGATGTAACCTGGGCGAGTATGGGCCAGACCTTGGTCATGGGCTTCATATTCGACCGGATGAGCACGCTGCTCGCACCCGCGTTCGTCGCTATCGGCCTGCTCGTCGTCATCTATTCGTTCCCGTACATGAGCGATAAGAATAAGGAGCATCCCGACGCGCCCCGTCGTCGCTTCTACGTGTACTTCTCCACGTTCATCGGCGCCATGGCCGGTCTCGCCTACAGCTCCACCATCGTCGGCCAGCTCGTTTTCTTCGAGATCACCGGTGTGTGCTCCTGGGGCCTCATCAGCTACTACATGACGCCCACGGCCAAGAAGGCCGGTATGAAGGCGCTCATCATCACCCATATCGGCGCTCTGGGACTCTACATCGGCGCGGCCTTCCTGTTCGCCGGAACCGGCACGTTCGCGCTGAGCGCGATCTCCCAGCTCGATTCCGGTATGAAGACCGTCGTGCTGCTGCTCATCCTGTTCGCTGCTTGGGCCAAGTCCGCCCAGTTCCCGCTCTACATGTGGCTGCCCTCCGCAATGGAGGCCCCCACGCCCGTTTCCGCCTACCTTCATGGCGCGTCCATGGTTAAGGTCGGCGTGTGCGTGTTCGCCCGCGCTCTTGCGAGCGCCGGCGATATCCCCGAGATCGTCGGTTGGGTCGCCATCATCGACGCCGTCGTGACCATGCTCTTCGGCTTCCTCATGTACCTGCCCCAGAAGGATATGAAGCGCCTGCTCGCCTTCTCGACGATCGCGCAGCTCGCCTACGTGTTCTTTGGCCTGGGCCTCTCCGTGTTCGGAAGCCAGATGGCGTTTAACGGCGCCGTCGAGCACATCTTCAACCACGCGTTCACCAAGACCCTGTTCTTCCTCATCGCTGGCTCTCTCAGCTTCACGCTGGGAACCCGTATGCTGCCCAAGATCCAGGGCCTCATGAAGAAGTACCCGGTCACGGGCGTGGGCTTTGCGGTCGCCGCGACCGCTATCGCCGGCGTGCCCCCCATGAGCACGTTCTTTTCCAAGTTCCAGATCATTTCCGGTGGCTTCGCGGTTGGTGCTACCAACACGGTCATCTTTGTCCTCGTGTGCGTCATGGTCGTCGAGACCGTCGCCACCTTCGCATGGTTCCTGCGTTGGATGGGTAAGGTCCTGCCCGGTGAGCCGAGCGAGACCGTGGCCGCCGGCCAGCCCCTTCCGCGCGCCATGGCGTTCGTGTTCGTCGTCCTCATGATCATGGTCGTCGTCGCCGGTCCTCTGTCCTCTAGTTGGATGGGTTAGGAGGTAGGACATGGGTTATTCGTTAGTCAATATCCTGGGCGGTCTTCTGATCGTGACCTCCACCATGGTGGTCGTCTCGAAGACCATCCCGTCCGCCATCAAGTGGTACGCGATCCAGTCGGTTGTCCTGGTGGGCGTGCTGCTCACCCTGGGCCTCACCACCGGTGCCACCGAGCTTCTCATGTGGGCCGCGTCGGCCTTCGTCACCAAGGTGATCCTCGTTCCGTTCATTCTCAACCGTGCCTACAAGAAGATGGGTTCGCCTGCCGATAGCACGCTGACCTCCTCCATCAAGCCGGCCTGGACCATCATCCTCACCGGTCTGGAGGTGGCCGTCTGCTTCGCGGTGGTCACGCGCCTGAGCCTGCCCACCGCCGAGGTGGCCACTCCGGCCCTCGCCATCAGCTTCGCGCACTTCTTCGTCGGCCTCACGTGCATCATCTCCCAGCGTAACATCCTCAAGCAGATCTTCGGGTACTGCCTTATGGAGAACGGTAGCCACGTGACGCTCGCTCTGCTCGCGCCCACGGCCCCCGAGATCATCGAGATCGGCATCGCCACCGACGCCATCTTCGCCGTCATCATCATGTCCGCCGTCGTCGTGAGGATTTGGAACGACACCAAGTCGCTCGACTCCCACGACCTGACCGAATTGAAGGGGTAGGCCATGGATGTTTCAATGCTGACGGTCGCCCTGCTCGCTTGTCCTCTCGTGTTCTCCCTGATTATGGCTGCGCTCCCCAAGACGACGTCCTACAACGTCTTCGCGGGGCTCAACACCATCTCCGTCGCGGCGACCCTTGTCCTTTCGGTCGTCACCGCGGGAACCATGCTCTCGAGCGGGCAGAATATCGACGCTTTGGGCCTGTGGCTCCATCTCGATTCGCTCTCGTCGATCTTCGTCCTTCTGGTAGGCATCATCGGGTTCATCACCGGCGTGTACTCCATCTCCTATATCAAGATCGATATCGAGGAGAAGACCATGCCGGCCGAGCGCACCAAGCAGTACTACGCGCTGTTCAGCCTGTTCGTCTTCACGATGCTGCTCGCCTGCCTGTCCAACAACATCATCCTCACCTGGGCGGCGGTCGAGGCCACTACGCTGTCGACCGTGTTCCTCGTGGGCATCTACAAGAACAAGCAGGCGCTCGAGGCGTCTTGGAAGTACGCGATGGTCTGCACCGCCGGTGTGGCCTTCGGCCTGTTCGGCACGCTGCTCATCTACGCGAACGCCGCCGATATCATGCCCAACGCGCATGAGGCCGCCTTCCTCACCTCCATCATGCCCTACGCCGACCAGTTCGACCCGATGCTCGTGCGCCTCGCGTTCGCGTTCATCGTCATCGGCTTCGGCACCAAGGCGGGCCTGTTCCCCATGCACACCTGGCTGCCCGACGCGCACTCCCAGGCTCCGAGCCCGGTCTCCGCGCTGCTCTCGGGCGTGCTGCTCAAGTGCGCCATGCTGGTGATCATCCGCTTCTACTCCCTGTCCATCATCACGGTGGGCGACACCTATCCGCGAACGCTCCTGCTCATCCTGGGCACGCTGTCCATCCTGGTGGCTGCCCTGTGCATCTTCAAGCAGGACGATATCAAGCGCCGCTTCGCGTACTCCTCCGTCGACAACGTCGGCGTGGTCGCGCTGTGCCTGGGTATCGGTGGCCCGCTCGGTATCGCCGCCTGCCTGCTGCACTGCATCTTCCACGGCTTCACGAAGGCGCTCGCCTTCTGCATGGCCGGTAACATCCAGCACATCTACCACACCCGCGACCTGAACAAGATCAAGGGCGTCGTCGAGATCGCTCCCGTCACGGCAGCGCTCACCATCATCGCCCTGCTCGCGCTCGCCGCCTTCCCGCCGTTCGCCCTGTTCATCTCCGAGTTCCTCACCTTCGTGGCCGGCGTTCAGTCCGGTCCCATCTGGGTGGTCGTGCTCGTGGCCATCGGCCTCACCGGCGTGTACTTCGCCCTTACCGGCATCGCGCTCAAGTCCATCTTCGGCAAGGCGCCCGAGGGCATGAAGCGCCACGAGGTGCCCGCCCTCATGATCATCCCCGAGATCGCCCTCGCGATCGTGGTCATGTGGTTCGGTATCGCCACCCCGGTCGCCATCACGAGCGGCGTCGAGGATGCAACGTCCGTCGTTTTGAACCAGAGCGTCGAAGAGCTCCACGAGGCCCCTCTCTACCGCATGGTGTTCAGTTCCCAGACCAAGACAAGTGAGGTGAATTAGCACCATGGCAGAACCTGAAAAGAAGGACTACGCTCGTCGCTGCGAAAGCCACGTCGAGGCCCTGCGTGCTGCAGTGCCGGGCGCTATCGAGAAGGTCGAATGGCAGTGCGAGGACCAGCTGACGATCACCGTCAAGCTGGACCGTCTGCCCGAGGCCGTCCACTACCTGTATTACGAGCGCTACGGCTGGATTCCTGTGATTGTCGGCAACGACGAGCGCAGCCTGTGCGGCCGTTACGCCGTGTACTACGTCATCTCCATGGAGGGGGAGGACCCCGGCTGGGTTACCGTGCGTGCCGAGGTCGACCCCGCCAAGATGACGTTCCCGTCCGTGACGCCGTTCGTCCCCGCCTGCGTGTGGGGCGAGCGCGAGCTGCGCGATATGTTTGGCCTGATTCCCGAGGGTCTGCCCGACCGCCGTCGCCTGGTGCTTCCCGACGATTGGCCCAGCGGGCTGTACCCGTTGCGCAAGGATTCGATGGACTACCGCTTCCGTCCCGCTCCCGCGAGCGACATGGAAAACTACGAGTTCTTGGCCGATACCAAGGGCAAGGAGACGACGCTCGTTCCCATGGGCCCGTTGCACATTACCTCCGACGAGCCTGGCCACTTCCGCCTGTTCGTCGAGGGCGAGACGATCGTCGATGCCGACTACCGCCTGTTCTACGTGCATCGCGGTATGGAGAAGGTAGCCGAGACGCGCCTGAACTATGATGCCGTGACGTTCCTTGCCGACCGTATCTGCGGTATCTGCGGCTGCGCCCACTCGGTGGCCTACGCCGAGGCTGTCGAGCGCGCCCAGGGCATCCATGTCCCGCCGCGCGCGCAGTACATCCGCGCCATCATGCTCGAGGTCGAGCGCCTGCACTCGCACCTGCTCAACATTGGCCTCGCATCGCACTACACCGGCTTCGATTCCGGCTTCCAGCAGTTCTTCCGCGTTCGCGAGAAGTCCATGGACCTGGCCGAGAAACTCTCCGGCCACCGCAAGACCTACGGCCTCAATGTGATCGGTGGCGTGCGTCGCGACATTTTGGCCGAGCAGAAACTCTCCACGCTCACGACCATCCACCAGCTGCGCTCCGAGGTCCAGGAGCTCGTCGACGTTTTGCTCTCCACGCCCAACTTTATTGAGCGTACGAGTGGCATCGGCATCTTGGACCGCAAGATCGCACGCGACTTCTCGCCGGTCGGCCCGCTCATGCGTGGCTCGGGCTATGCCCGCGACGTGCGCTTTGACCATCCCTTCGACGGCTACGCCGATCCGGACGTCCAAAAGATGCACGCCGCCACGGCCGACACCTGCGATGCCTTCGGCCGTACCGCCGTTCGCATCCAGGAGGTCTACGATTCGATCGACATGATCGAGACCATGCTCGAGAACTGCCCGTCGGGACCCATCCTCACCACGGATTGGGAGTACACCCCGCACAAGTACGCCATCGGCGCCACCGAGGCGCCGCGCGGCGAGGACGTGCACTGGGCCATGCTCGGCAATAACCAGAAGTGCTACCGCTGGCGCGCCAAGGCCGCCACGTACAGCAACTGGCCGGTCCTGCGCTACATGTTCCGCGGCAACACCGTGGGCGACGCGGCGCTGATCGTCGGCTCGCTCGACCCGTGCTACTCCTGCACCGACCGCGTGACGGTGACCGATGTCGCCGCCAAGCGCGATCACGTGCTCGACAAGGAGCAGTTCGAGAACGTCTGGCGCGACAAGTCGCCGCTTGCGGGCGAGGGTACCATGGCTGCTCCGCTCGATGAGGAGGCGCTCTAATATGCTGAAGCTTTGGAAGGTCAACGCCAAGGCCGGCGACGCGACGGTCAAATACCCGTTTGCGCCGTTCCCCACCAACAAGGACATGCGCGGCAAGCCCGAGCACAACGCCGAGCTCTGCATCGCCTGCGGTGCCTGCGGCGTGGCGTGCCCGGCCGATGCCATTCGCATGGACACCGACCTTGCGGCCGATACCATCACCTGGTCGATCGACTACGGTCGCTGCATCTTTTGCGGCCGCTGCGAGGAGGCCTGCCCCATGGAGGCCATCAAGCTCACCGAGGAGTTTGAGCTGGCCGTCATGAGCAAGGACGACCTCACCAGCAAGAGCGTCTATACGCTCGAGCACTGTTCGCGTTGCGGCAAGCCGTTTGCCCCGCATAAGGAGATCGACTACGCCAAGCGCCTGCTGCAAAAGGCCGGCGGCATGGAGGCCGAGCAGGCCGCCCGCACCGTCGGTATGTGCCAGGAGTGCAAGCGCGAGCTCGACGCC
>ERZ772884.1743-NODE-1743-length-13632-cov-16.553804_pt1 | contig 13632 bp, 9 predicted proteins | sample MGYA00580574_ERZ772884 | MGnify/ENA primary metagenome ERZ772884 (study PRJEB29015, sample SAMEA2737690) | human gut metagenome | biome: human gut; feature: human-associated habitat; material: faeces | place: China | collected 2012 ... | reverse complement strand
CCCGCCCCAGGCCTGCCGGTCAGCGAAACCCCGTTCGTGCTCGTCGCCGAAGACCTGTCCCCGGCCGACACCGCCGCGCTCGACATGAGCAAGACCCTGGCCATCGTTACCTCCCAGGGCGGTCCGACCTCCCACACCGCCATTCTGGCGCGCGCCCGTGGCATCGTCGCGGTCGTCTCCGCCGCCGAAGCCGCCGAACTTGAGAACGGCACCAACGTCATCGTCAACGCAGCCAAGGGTGAGATCGTGGTGAACCCGAGCGAAGACGAGATCGCCGCCGCCGAAGCCGCCAAGTCCCGTGCCGCCGCAGCCAAGGAACTGCGTGGCAAGCCGGGCGCCACCAAGGACGGTCATCTCATTCCGCTGCTCGCCAATGTCGGTAAGCCGTCCGATGCCGCGAAGGCGCTGGAATACGGCGCCGAAGGCGTTGGCCTGTTCCGTACCGAATTCCTGTTCATCGGCAACTCCGAGCCGCCGAGCGTCGAAGAGCAGACCAAGGCCTACACCGAGCTGCTCAGCCAGTTCCCGGGCAAGAAGGTCGTGATCCGCATGCTCGACGCCGGCGCCGACAAGCCGCTGCCGTTCCTGACTCCGGAAGACGAGCCGAACCCGGCCCTCGGCCTGCGTGGCCTGCGCACCCTGCGCGCCCACATGGACGTGCTCGAAGGCCAGCTCAAGGCGCTCGCCGCCGCCGACGCCGCAACCGACGCGAACCTGTGGGTCATGGCCCCGATGGTCGCCGACCAGCATGAGGCCGACTACTTCGTCAAGCTCGGCAAGAGCTTCGGCCTAAAGTTCGTGGGCGCTATGGCCGAAGTGCCGTCGATCGCCCTGATGGCCGACAAGGTGGCCGACGTGGCCGACTTCGTGTCCATCGGCACCAACGACCTGACCCAGTACACCCTTGCCGCCGACCGTACCCTCGGCTCCGTGGCCAACTACCAGACCGCATGGCATCCGGCGGTGCTGCGCGCCATCAAGATGATCTGCGACGCGGGCAACGCCAAGGGCATGCCGGTGGGCGTGTGCGGCGAGGCCGCGGCCGATCCGGATCTGGCGGTCGTGCTGGCCGGTCTCGGCGTCAACTCGCTGTCCATGACCCCGGTGGCGCTGGACGATGTGCGCGCCTCCCTCGCCGAAGTCACCTTCGAAGAGGCCAAGGCCAAGGCGGCCGCAGCCCTCAACGGCGACTTCTACAAGCCGGCCGAGTGATTTTTCCCCCTTCTTTCTTTCGCTCGGCTATTCCGGACTTTGCGGCTGCGTCATCGCGGCCGCAGGGTTCCGCCACTGCAAATGTGCCTATGAGAGCGATTCGGTTCTGATAGGCCCTGTTTCCCGGAATGACCCCGTTCCGTGCGATCGCCGCGCGGACGGGGTCGTTTCGGTTGCGGGTTGCGCCGATTGCTGCGATTGCGTCGATTGCGCCACCGGCGTAGACGCGTCATACGGCCGCGTCGCGTCACGCGCATGCGCGATACTGGAAGCATGAAGATTTCCGCAGATTTCACCGTCATTCCCGACGCGTTCGCTAAGGCGGCGCCGCCTGAGAACTGCATCGACGGCACTCCGATCGTTTCCTTCCCCTTCTATATTGACGAGCTCGACCCGTCCGTGCAGTTTCTGCATTGGGAATTCGTCGATCCCGATTCCATTCCGGTGTGCGGTTTCCAGTGGAACCATTGGTCGCTCGCCAATCTGCCCGTGGACGCGCTGATGTACGATTTCAACGATTCACATGCATTGGCGATTCCGGCCGATTTTTCCCGCACGGTTTCCGCGATGATTCCCGAGACGGTGCAGGGACGCACGTCCGCCGCATCGCCGTTGTTGAAGGGCCGCAGCAGCGATCCGGCCGTCACCATGCGTTACAACGGCCCGTACCCGCCCGACCAGGACCACGACTACTACCTGCACGTGTGGGGTACCACCGCGCCGCTGAACGGCCTCAACCAAGGCTTCTGGCTCAACGAGATGGAACGCGCGTTGCGTAATTCCGGTGCGATCGCGGACCAAGGCGCTATCTTCCTGACCGGCAAGGCGTGACCGGCGAAACCGGCGAGAACAGCCGGCAAGGCGCAAACCGCGTAATCGCAAGAAAATACCAAAGAATACCGCAAACGTAAACAAAACAAACGAAAGGAACCTACATATATGGCATGCACCACGATTCTGGTCGGCAAGGACGCAAGCTATGACGGATCGACCATCATCGCCCGCAATGAGGACAGCGCGAACGGCGAATTCTGCCCGAAGCGCTTCATCGTCGTCAAGCCGGACGAGCAGCCGCGCCACTACAAGAGCGTGCTGTCCCACGTGGAAGTCGACCTGCCGGGCGAGCCGCTGCAGTACACGGCCGTGCCGAACGCGGATCTGAAGGAAGGCATTTGGGGCGAAGCCGGCGTCAACGAGGCGAACGTGGCCATGAGCGCCACCGAAACCCTCACCACCAACGAGCGCGTGCTCGGCGCCGACCCGTTCGTGGAGCTCACTCCGGCCAAGGGCAAGGAAGGCGAAGCCGGCTACGAGCCGGAAGTGCCCGGCGGCATCGGCGAAGAGGACTTCCTCACCCTCGTACTGCCGTACGTCAAGACCGCCCGTGAAGGCGTGGCACGTCTCGGCGCGCTGCTCGAACAGTACGGCACGTACGAAATGAACGGTGTCGCCTTCTCCGATGTGGATGAGATCTGGTGGCTTGAAACCGTCGGCGGCCACCACTGGATCGCCAAGCGTGTGCCGGACGAGGCATACGTGACCATGCCGAACCAGCTCGGCATCGACGAATTCGACCTCGACGACGCGCTCGGAAACCAGGAAGAGCACATGTGCTCCGCGGACCTCGGCGAATTCATCGAACGCAACCATCTGGACCTGGCCGTGGAGAACGTCACCCCGTTCAACCCGCGCGACGCGTTCGGCTCCCACTCCGATTCCGACCACGTCTACAACACCCCGCGCGCCTGGTACATGCAGCGTTTCCTCAACCCGTACGACGAGCAGTGGGACGGTCAGGACGCCGACCACCAGCCGACCGCGGACGACATTCCATGGGCTCGCCAGCCCGATCGCAAGATCACCATCGAAGACGTGAAGTACGTGCTGAGCTCCCACTACCAAGGCACCCCGTACGATCCGTACGGCAAGCTCGGCGACCAGCATTCGCGCCACATGTTCCGTCCGATCGGCATCAACCGTCAGAGCCAGCTGTCCGTCATGCAGATTCGCCCGTACCGCCCGCAGGTCAACCGTGCCGTGCAGTGGATCGCCTACGGTTCCAACCCGTTCAACACGCTCGTGCCGTTCTTCCCGAACGTCGACTCCACGCCGAAGTACCTCGAAGACACCACCACGCGCGTCACCTCCGAGAACTTCTACTGGGAGAACCGCATCATCGCGGCCCTGTGCGACGCCAGCTTCGCCGACACCGCCAACGCGGTGGAGCGCTACCAGGAGAAGACCGGCGGCATGGGCCACCGCATGGTAGCCGCCACCGACGAGCAGATCGACCGACTGGTGGAAGGCGTGGTCGACGAATTCGACGCCGAAGACGAGATCGGCGACGTGCAGCCGATGGAACCGGACGAAATCATCGAAGCCGTCCGCAACAACGAAGCCCGCGAAGTGCTCGCCGCCGCCAACGAGACCATGGCCGCGCAGCTTAAGGCGGAAACCGACAAGCTGCTCGACTCCGTGCTCTACACCACCAGCATGAACATGAAGAACGGCTTCCACATGTCCGACTTCTGATATTTTCTGCGATTGCGCAATCGCAAGAAATTCTACGAAAACCCGCGTAGCAACCGGCTTCCGCACAGCGTTCGCCACAAACAGTTCCGTATGACGGTCGGCGCGCGTCCGCTGTGCGGGAGCCGGTTTTCTTTGGTGGCGCGTGCTTATTAGAATGGCGATCGTCTTTGCTTTTCCGCTCGTGCCGGCGCGCGTTGCATAGGCGATGTCTGTCGCGTACGTTGTGCGCCATACAGCGGAATGCTTTCCCAAGAAAGGAACCCAGTGACCAGCATTGAGGATTTCACCAGCCAATACGGTCTGGTGCAGAAGATTGATGCGTTCGGCTATCTCGATTACCTGAAGAAGAATCCTGATGCGCCGCGCAAGCATGGCAAGGTCGTCCTCGTCACCGCCGACACCCCGCTGAAGGCGTCCCGCGGCGAAGGCAAGACCACCACCACGATCGCGCTGATCGACGCGTTGCGCGAACGTGGCATCGACGCGGCAGCCGTGCTGCGCCAGCCGAGCATGGGCATCACCGCAGCCGGTTCCAAGGGTGGCGCCTCCGGTGGCGGCAAGGCCTCCCTGACCCACCCGGAGCTGATCGACTGGGGTCTGTGCGGTGAAATGGGAGCCATCGAGGCCGCCCAGAACCTGTTGGTCTCCTTTGCGGAGAAGGCTGTTGACGACGGCAAGCTGGACACCATCCTCGTACCGCGCGTCTCCGAAGTGCCGTCCCGTTCCCTGCGCCAGATCGCAGTGGACCGTGGAAAGGGCGACGTGGCTGAGCGTGTGGTGCTCACCCCGACCTGCGAGCTCATGCAGATCGTTGTGCTGTCGCGTTCCATGGATGAGATCTCCGAGCGCGTTGCCAAGATGGTCGCCGGCACGAAGGATGGCAAGGCCGTGACCTTCGGCGAATTCGTTGACCTGTGGCGTATCACCGGCATCCTCGGCGACGCCGTGAAGCCAGCCAAGACGGAGACCGTGAACGGCTCTCCGGTGTACGTGCACGGCGGCCCGTTCGCCAACGTGTCCATCGGCATTCCGACGCTGGTTTCCGTGGAGATGGCGTGCGCGCTGCATGACGTGGTCATCGTCGAAGCCGGCTACGGCACCGACGCTGGTGCGCAGAAGTGGCTCGACATCGCCTGCCGCGAATACGACGCGCAGTGGCCGTCCGCAGCCATCGTCGTGACCCGCGCTTCCACGTGGCGCGACGATCCGGATCTGGCATGGCGCTACCCGTTCCACGTCCAGCGCCTCGAAGGTCTTGATATTCCTACCTTCCCGCTTATCAACCTGTGGGATGGCGAGGATGATCAGATTCCGGCGCTCAAGGACACCGCCAAGGAACTGGAATTCCGCGACCCGATCATCGGCAACCTGTACCGCGACGGTGGCGACGCGCTCGCCCCGCAGCTCGATGCGTTCGTCGATGCCGTGACGAACGGTTCTATGCCGGCCGAACCGCACAGCCACAAGGGCATGGCTCTGGTGGAGAACGTGCGTTGGGTCGCCGAGCATGCGTATGGCGTTCCGGCCGACCGTGTGATTCTGAAGGACGGTTTCGCCGAGTCGTTGCAGGCCGCCGAGGGTCTGTGCGCCAGCGCGGGCATCGATTTCGGCTCGCTTGCTCTGGTCGCGGTGAAGTCTCCGGCCACCATGACCGACAACGACCGCGCTCCGGAAGCCGAGCGCACCGTCACGCTGAAGAAGGTCGAAGTGCATTCCGGCGCGGGCCTGGTGCACGTGAACCTCACCACGTCGCTGACCACCCCGATGCCGAAGATCGTCTGATTTTCTTGCGATTGCGCCGCGTGGCGGTACGTCCCGTACCGTCGAGGGCGCTCGCTAATCGTTGATTCGGCGTAAATACAAAGCCGCTGGTCCCGTTCGGGCCGGCGGCTTTTTTCGTGGGTGATACCTTTACGTTGTCCGTTTGTGGGTGCGGGCGTGCTTGCATGTGCGCCCCCTTTTGCTCACGAGTTGCGGAATGGGGCGATTTTTCTCTCTTATGAGCAAAAGGGGGTATGATTACTGACGATTTTGCTGGTTTTCATACCCCTTTTCGCTCACGTCCCGTAGAAAAGGCCCGTTTCTCGCTTTTGTGAGCGGTCGGGGGTGCTGATATTGCGATTTCCCTGCCGTAGTCAGGCGAGCTTCCTAGACGTGCTTCCCGTAGGTGAGGTGAGAGGTTTGCAATATGGGCAAACCTCGAAGGAACGGTGGAACTTCGTTAAGAAGCCGAGATCAGAAGTTGCCGCCGTTCCAACCCCAGTCGGTCGTGGCGGTGTAGCGGATGTAAGTGCGGTCGGCCGGAATGCCCAGTTCCTTGCCCAGCGCGGCCATGATCTGCTCCGTCAGCTTCTCCCAGGCGGAACCCGGCACGGAACGGCCGAACACATTCACTTCCACGTATGCGGCCGGCTTGGAATCGTCACCGCCGAAATAAATCGGCATATTGTCTTCGAACGGGCACATCAGCCAGCCTTCAGACTTGCCGGGAACGGCAGAAATTGCCTTGCCGTAGGCCGTCTTCAGCGCCTCGCGCTGCCCAGGGGTGGTGGATACGGAAACGTGCGTGTGGATGACTGGCATTGCTGCTCCTTGCAATCGTTGAAATATATTGTTCTTCGTTACCCAAGTTTAGGTGGTCTGCGCGCGAGTGTTAAATATCCCGTGTGAGAAAACTGATTGAACAGCTTATGAAATTCGGCATTGTGGGTGTGATCGCCTTCATCATCGACTGGGGTATTCTAAACATTCTCGTCGGCGCCTTCCACATGCACAACGTGCTCGCCGCCACCATCTCGTTTATCATCTCGTTGATCTTCAACTATGTCGCCAGCATGAAGATGGTGTTCAAGCATCGTGAGGACATGGCTCGCTGGATGGAGATCGTCATCTTCGTGGTCGGCGCGGTGATCGGCCTGTTTATGAACGACGCCATCATCTGGATTTCCACGTACGGCATGAACCATGATGCGTATGTCTCTCAAAGCGCCGAATATCTGATCCGTACCAACGTGGGCAAGCTTATCGCCACCGCCGTGGTGATGGTGTGGAACTTTGTGACGCGCAAGTGGTTGTTGGACGATACGCATACCAACGCCACGAACCGTCTGAAGAAGAAGGAAAACCGCCTGACTCCGGAACAGCTGGAAGCCAAGTGGGAGAACAGCTTCTCGCACAAGCTGGGCGTCTGGTCGCTGGAGCACACGCCGAAGGGCTGGCCGAAGTAGCTGGCGGCGTTTCGTATACGGCATACGAAAAGGCGCGTCCGAATCGGATTTTTATTGCGATTCGGACGCGCCTTTCTGCGGTTGGCGTACGTTTCCTGGGATTGCCGGCTCGGTTATACGGTTCACGCACTCACGTTGGTAAGCGTCGGCTGTTCGGTGGATTCTTTGATCTGCTTGAATCCAAGCATGGCGATCGCCAGCGACGTCAACGCCAACGCCGTCACCACAATGAAACCGCCCCGCGAGCCCATGCGGTCGATGAACTGTCCGGCGATCGCGGAACCGATCGAACCGCCGATCGAATTCATCGCGCCCATCCAAGCCATGCCTTCTGTAAATCGTGTGGGCGGAACCAGGTGCAGCATCAGCTGGTTGCCGTTCACCCACGTCGGAGCCTGGCAGACGCCGATGCACAGGTAGATGATCATGATCACCCACAGATGCTTGGCGAACATGAACGAACCGATTCCAAGATTCACCACCGCAAGACAGAAGTAGAAACGCTTCCACAGTGGAATCGTCCAATTTTTCGCACCATACACGAGCGCGCCGATCAGAGAGCTGAACGAGAAGCAGGCGAATACGAAACCGGTGAACTGCTTCATATGCGCCTCTGTGGCGAATGCCACGATCGAAATGCCGGCGGCCGACTGGAACGCGCCCAGGCCGAACCACGTCACGCACACCGCGATCAGGCCCGGACCCCAGATCGACTCCTTGCGTCCGGCCTTCACCTCCGCCTCGGCCTTCTCCATCGCAGCCTGCACCTCGGCCGCCGTCTTGCCTTCCGCACGCGCCTTGTTGCGCGCGTACTCCACCGCGGCCTCGGCCTGCAGCGCCTTGGACCGGGCGGCCTCGCGCTCGCGGTACTCCTTGCGGGTCATGCCCGCCTCGCGGGCCAGCTGGGTCTGCGACTTCGGCTCGGTCGTAAGCTCCGTCAGGAACATCAGCGCGCCGATCACCACGCACATGCCGGTGAACGAGAACGCCAGCAGTCCGGAGATCACGGCCAATGTGGACGCCAGCGGATTGCCGATAACCCACATGCACTCGTCGAATACGCCGGACAGCGACAGCGCACGGTTCGTCTTCTCCGCATCGCCCTTGAGCAGCGTCGTCCAACGTTGACGGCTCATCGCGCCCCACGGCGGAATCGCGGCCATGAACGGCACTATGCAGAACAGGATCCACGACGGCACGCGTGCGGTGATGCAGGAGACCAGCGCGATCGCCGCCACCATCCACACGATGATTGTGGGAATCGACACCTGCCGTTGACCGAATTTGTCGACCAGCTTGCCGAGCACCGGGCTCGCCACGGCCAGCGCGATCGCCTGCACGGCCGTCAGCGCGCCCGCCAGCGAATAGTTGCCGTAGTAATGCTGCACGGAAATCGTGATCGTCATGCCGACCATTGGGAACGGCATGCAGGCGATTACCGATCCGACGGAGAATCGTGCGGTATGTGGTATGCGAAGCAGCTCCGCATACCCTCCGAAAAGACGTTGGCCGATGTCTTTGACGCCGACGAGGACATTGTTGGTCATGCTTGCCGCTCCTTTCCGCTCACGGTTTCGCTCGTGACGTCCGCAGCTTTGCGTCGCGTGCGGACTGATGGTGGTGGTTCCCCTGAATTATTGGTTAACCGCTTCCGATACCAGCTCGCTGCCCCAGCCGTCCGAACACGTCAATCGATTGACATGTTTGACATGCCGCACACGGGGAGAAAGGTGGGATGGTGCGTGTTGTTTGTGTGTCTTTGTTGACCAAGGCAACTTTATGCGCAGGTACCGTCGTGACACGCGGTACATTAGGGCAGGAACCAATATTCGAATCGACGAATTTTTTCACAGGGCCGGCGACCGGCGAAACGTGCTGAGCCAGCACGTGGCCGGCAGGTCCGAAACGCAAGAAAGGCGGCCAATATGCCGGCGACAACCATCCATTTCGTGCGCCACGGCAAAGTGGAGAACCCCGGGCACCTGCTGTACGAGCGGCTGCCCGGTTTCCACCTGTCCGACGTGGGCGTGCGCATGGCGCAGGCCACCGCGCATTACATCGCGGTCAGCCCGCAGCTGAACACCGTATCCGCCGTCTACTCGTCGCCGCTGGAACGCACGCGCGAAACGGCGGGGGAGATCCTCGAATCGCTGAATTCGGTACGTGGACTGCGCGGCGAGGAACCGCTGGAGCTGCAGACGGACGAACGCCTCATCGAAGCGCGCAACGAATTTCGCGGCAAGCGTATCGGCTTCGGCGAAGGCGCGCTGTGGAAGAACGGCAACTGGAAGCTGGTACGCAACCTGTGGAAGCCGAGCTGGGGCGAAAGTTACCAGTCGATCGCGCATCGCATGCAGGACTTCGCCCTGGAGAAAGTGGCGGAATACCCCGGCAAACAGATCGTGGTGGTCAGCCACGAATCGCCGATTTGGAGCTACCGGCACATGCTGGAAACGGGGCACCCCGAACACAACATGCTGTTGCGCCACACCGCGCTCGCTTCTATCACCTCCATCACTTACGATTGCAATACCGGGAAAATAATGTCCATTACCTACGCCGATCCGGCGGCGGACGTCGAATAATGTGAACCAAAACATGCGGTGGCTCAATCGCGGTCGGGGATGACTGCGGTTCGGGCCGGCCGCACGATATACAAGGAGAAAGTATGTCTTTTGTATACGACCAGAAGGTCGTCGACTCGATGTACGGCTCGCACGTGGTCTCCATGGCAGTTGACTACGGTGTCGATCTGGTCAAGATGTGGCCGTTGCAAACGAACCAGGAACTGGAAAACGATGTCAAATATGCGGAGAACCTGCAGGTGATGTTCTCCGGCATGATGACGCAGGTGCTGCTGAAACGCTCCGAAGAAGTCGACCAGTCGGTTGCGGAAGCCGTATACGAAGGCATGGATGTGCTTCCCGGCGTCGATCCGGAAATCATCCGCACGCTGATGGACGCCAACCACGCCTATGACGTGATGGCCTCCTACCACGGGGTCGACGGCATCGAACTGTTCATGGAAACCGCCAGAATACTCGGCATCGACGTGGAGACCCGAATCGAAAAGGAAATCCAAGACCTCATGGAGAACCTCTCACGCACTATGCGCAGCGCCTCCGGATTCGAAGTCGACGATGACGTGGCGGAAAACGTCGGCATCTGCCAGTCGGCCACGGTGGACCGCAACGAATTCGCAAGACGCTACCTCGCCTCGATGACGGTTCTCGACGCGCTGATAAACCTCATGTGCTATGGCACCGACGATTCGCAGGAGCAGGCCATCCGCGTGCTGCCGGTGCTGCTGTTCGTCAACTCCATGCGCAACCAGCTGTCGATTCCGCCCACTTTCATCAACGCCGAACAGCTCATCAACCTGTTTGGTCTGCGTGACACCGCCCGCCAGTTCGGACGGCCCCAGTCGGTGTTCGACAGCTCGTTCAACCCGCTGACGTTCTCCACCACCGTCAAGTACCTCGCTTTCTTCGCGGGGCAGGAATGGCTGCGGCATATGAGGTTCCTGGAGTGGGACCCGAAGCAGGCCGAACAGGACGCCAAAGACGAGGACGAGCGCAAAAGCAGGGAAGCGCTCGCAAAGAAATACAATTTGACGAGCGATGGCGATAACGCGGCTTCCGACGCGGATTTGGATTCGTCTGCAGACTCGAATTTGTCTGAGGATTCGGACTCGTCGGAAGAGGCCGGTTCGGAGCCGACCGAGGAATAAGTGTTGCGGGCGGTCGTGTGACGTCTGACGGTGAAGGCTTTGCGTGTACTTGCGTTGCGTGCGCTTGTGCTTGCGCTCGAATTGCGCGTGGCCGTCGCCTATCCCACGCGTTACATCCGCAACGACGTCACTACCCGTAACGAATGATCTGAAACGAATAATCCCGGTATCCTGCGATTGCACAGGATACCGGGATTATTCGTTATTCGTTATGGTGTGCCACGTTTTGTGTGGCGATAAGGCGGGGATCAGAGCGAAATCAGAGCTGCTGATCGGTGCCGTTCGCCGGATCATTCGGTACTGCCGGAGCGTCCGAATCCGCCGGAGCGTCGGTATTCGGCTGCTCGTGCGGATGCTGGAACTGGGCCGGCACTTCCGGCATCGGTGGAATGGACGGTGTCGGAGGCATGGTCGGAACAGCCGGCATCGGAGGCATAGACGGTACGGACGGAGCCTCCGCCAGCGGATTCTGCTGAGGTGCGGCGTATTGCGGCGCGGCGTGCTGCTGCGCCGCGTCATACTGCGGTGCCGGAGCTGTGTACGAATCGGCCGGAGTCGCTGGTGCCGTGTACGGCGTGGCCGGTGCCGCAGCCGCCGGATTGGTCGGCAGCGGGACGTTGCCGTACGAGGTGGCCTGCGCCGCATACGGGTCTGCCGGAGCCTCGCCCGTGGCGGGAGCCCATGCGTTGGAAGCCGTAGGAGCGTCGAAACGCGCGCCTTCCGGATTGGAATCGCGGGCCATCAGCACAAAGTAGAACACACCGCTGGCAATGAAGGCCAGCACGCCGAGGATCAGCAGGACAACGCCGCCGATGCTGACGCTGTTGTCCGCCTCCAACGACCTGAACGAAAGACTGCTGCCGATGATGAGGATCAGACCGATGGCGAAGAAGATTCCGGCGGCCGCCTGTACCGCGTAGATGATGGCCAGCACGGTGCCACGCATGTTGATGTCATGCAGACGACGTACGCCAAGCGCGATGGTCGGCACAAGCACGACGAGTCCCAAAATGGAGGAGAACGAGTCTCCGACGGTGGCGATCACGCCGGAATCGGTGAGGTTCCTCAACGTGCGGAACACGAGACTCAACACGAAAGTGACGACGGTATAGGTGAGGAACCACCACCAGAACTCGCTACGCGAGGCGCGGCCCTTGAACACCGCGTACTTCTTGAAGAAACGGACGATCGCCTCGCCCAGGTTGCAGCCATATGCGGGCATGTCAAGCGGCGCGGTCAATGCGAAGAAGCTATTGCCCGACTGCGGTTGCGGTGCCGGCTGCCCGTAATTCGCGGCTGGAGCCTGGCCGTACTGAGGGGCCTGTCCATATTGAGGGGCCTGAGCGTACTGCGGAGCCTGGTTGTATTGCGGTTGCGGTGCTTGGCCGTACTGCGGAGCCTGACCATACTGAGGTGCCTGGTTGTAGTTCGGGGCGGCGTACTGGGGCGCCTGCGCCTGCCCGTAATCCGGCGTGCCGTACTGCGGTGCCGTCTGGCCGTAGTCAGGGGCAGGAGCCTGACCATACTGCGCTGCCGGCTGCGGCACCTGCGGATTGTATTGGTTGGGGTCCGTCATTAGAGTGCCCTTTCACAAAACGGTGACTAAAGAATAAAGAAAGTCGCTTCATACATTACTCCTTTGCCGATGTGAAGATAGGGAAAAATATTGCAGTATGGAACGCTGCGGAAGAAAAACGGCGATTGGGTCGTGGCACGTCCGGTTTGCGCGGCACAATGGAGCCTATGACTGAAGTTGAAAATACCAAACCGGAACTTCCTGAAAACGTTCGTGTGCGTTTCTGCCCGTCCCCGACCGGCATTCCGCACGTCGGCATGGTCCGCACCGCACTGTTCAACTGGGCTGAGGCCCGCCACACCAAGGGCACGTTCGTGTTCCGTATCGAGGATACGGACGCCCAGCGCGACTCCGAGGAAAGCTACAACCAGATCATCGAGGCCCTGAATTGGCTGGGCATCGACTGGGATGAAGGCATCAACGTGGGTGGCCCGGACGGCCCGTACCGCCAGTCCGAGCGTGGCGACATCTATAAGGACGTCGCAGCCAAGCTGCTCGAAGCCGGCTACGCCTACGAATCCTTCTCCACTCCTGAGGAGATCGAGGCCCGCAACGTGGCCGCCGGCCGTCCGAAGGCTTTCGGCTATGACGGCTACGATCGCAACCTCACCGAAGAGCAGAAGGCCGCGTTCCGCGCGGAAGGCCGCAAGCCGGCCCTGCGTATCCGCATGCCCGACGAGGACGTCGCGTTCGACGACCTTATCCGCGGTCGCATCGAATTCAAGGCCGGTTCCGTGCCGGATTACGTGATCGTGCGTCCGAACGGCGACCCGCTGTACACGCTGACCAACCCGGTCGACGACGCCATGATGCGCATCAACGTGGTGCTGCGCGGCGAGGATCTGCTGAGCTCCACCCCGCGTCAGATCGTGCTGTACCGTTACCTGATCGAGCTGGGCGTGGCCAAGGAAATGCCGCTGTTCGGCCACATGCCGTACGTCATGGGCCAGGGCAACAAGAAGCTGTCCAAGCGCGATCCGGAATCCAACCTGTTCCTGCACCGTGACAACGGCTTCATCCGTGAGGGCCTGCTGAACTACCTGGCGCTGCTGGGCTGGTCCATCGCCCCCGACCGCGACGTGTTCTCCATGGACGAGATGATCGAGAAGTTCGACGTGCGTGACGTCAAGGCCAACCCGGCCCGCTTCGACATCGACAAGGCCATCTCCATCAACGCCGAGCACATCCGCATGCTCGAACCGCAGGACTTCCTGAACCGTTCCGTGCCTTACCTGCACCGCGACGGCGTGATCTCCGCCGATTCCTGGGATGCGCTGACCGACCGCGAGCGTGAGGTGCTCACCGCCGCCGCTCCGCTGGTCCAGCCGCGCGTGCGCCTGCTGGGTGAGGTTGCC
>ERZ772884.1732-NODE-1732-length-13679-cov-3.292719_pt1 | contig 13679 bp, 12 predicted proteins | sample MGYA00580574_ERZ772884 | MGnify/ENA primary metagenome ERZ772884 (study PRJEB29015, sample SAMEA2737690) | human gut metagenome | biome: human gut; feature: human-associated habitat; material: faeces | place: China | collected 2012 ... | reverse complement strand
TGCATCATTTCCGGTTGCCCCGCAGGGGCGAGGAAATGGCACATTTCTTATTTTTCTATGCATTTGCATAGAAAAACGGCCCAGGCCGAAGCCTGCGCCGCACAAACAGCCCATGCCGGTATTCCTACCGCACGGTTACCCCCGGAGCAAGTCTTCTGCCATAAACGTTCCAGCCGTTCTTCAACATATTCACTTCCTCCTTTCTCATAAATTTGAACGTATCATAACACGCCGTTTTCGCTTTGTCAACCAGTATTCTCCAGTTTTCAGGACAAATTCAGCAGTGGATAAGCCGGGATTATGCACACTGTTATACACAGTTTCCACAATTTTATCCACAGGCAATCTACATAACACCCGCCAAAATCCGTTATGATCCGAAAAATGTAATGTATTTGTAACCTTTAGTTACAACTTGGTTTGCATCCACCGTATATTCGTCGATATTCATGCAAAAGGGGGAGACTTCCCGTCTCCCCCACATTCTATAGTGCTTCCCCCAGAATGGACTTGGTGGCGTAGGCATTCAGGCTCATGTCGGCCACATGCCCCGCTTTGTACTCGTAATACGCCTGAGCGCCGATCATGGCGCCGTTGTCCCCGCACAGGTGAAGCGGCGGCAGGTAAACCTCCGCACCCAGCTTCTCCGCCGCCGCGAGGATGTCCGCGCGGATGCGGGAATTTGCGGCAACGCCCCCGGCCACGGCAATTTTCCGATAGCCGGTCTGTTCCAGCGCCATTACCGCCCGGGGCACCAGCGTGTCGGACACCGCCGCGGAAAAGGCGGCGCAGAGGCTGGGAATATCCAGCTCTTCCCCCACCTGTTCGGCGTGGTGGATCAGGTTCAAAGCTGCGGTTTTCAGCCCGGAAAAGCTCATATTGTAGGGATTTTCACCGGGCTTGCTGCGGGGAAGGACGTATTTTGTCTCGTCCCCCTGCCTTGCGGCCCTGTCCAGCGCCGCGCCGCCGGGATAGGGCATCCCCAGCACCCGCGCGACCTTGTCGAAGGATTCCCCCGCCGCATCGTCCAGCGTCGTGCCGAGAATGTTCATGTCCGTATAGTCTTTGACCTCCACGATCATCGTGTGGCCGCCGGACACCACCAGACACAGAAACGGCGGCTCCAGCTCAGGATAGGCGATGTAATTGGCGGCGATATGTCCCCGGATGTGGTGAACCGGGATCAGGGGTTTCCCCAGCGCCAGCGCCGCCGCCTTGGCGAAGTTCACACCCACCAGCACCGCGCCGATCAGACCGGGGGCATAGGTCACGGCCACGGCATCGATGTCGCTTCTTACTAGACCCGTCCGCGCCAGCGCCTGATCTGCCAGACCGTAGATGGCTTCAATGTGCTTCCGGGACGCGATCTCCGGCACCACGCCGCCATAAATGCGGTGCAGATCGACCTGAGACGCGATGCAGTCCGTCAGGACCTCCCGTCCATCCCGGACAATGGCCACGGCGGTCTCGTCACAGGAGGACTCCACAGCTAAAATGTTCAAATTTCCCACTCCTTTCTCAGAATGAGAGCGTCTTCTTTGGGATTTTGGTAGTAATTCCGGCGGGTTCCCACATGGGCAAAGCCCAGCGATTCATAGAGGGTGCGGGCAGGGTCATTGGATGCGCGAACCTCCAAGGTCAGGCAGCGGCTTCCCCGTTTCTTCATTTCCCCGATCAGCGCCAGAATCAGCGCCCGGGCGACGCCCTGCCGCCGGAAGTCCGGGTGGACAGCAATATTCATCATATCCGTCTCGTCCATCACCGTCTGGGAGCCGACGTAGCCCGCCACCGTCTCGCCGTCCAACGCCACAAGCCAGCAGGAAAGGGGATTTTCCAGCTCGGAAGCGACGCTTTTTTCGCTCCACGGGTCGGAAAAGCAAACTTTTTCCAGCGCCGCGACCTGAGGGACATGCTCCGCCGTCATGTGCGCAATTCTCATTTTGCCTCGTACCAGCTCTTTCCGAATTTTGCTTCCGCCGTCAGCGGCACACTGAGAGACGCCACGTTTTCCATCTCCCGGCTGACCAGCGCCGCGACCTCTTGGGCAATGCCCTCCGGGCATTCCACGATCAGCTCGTCGTGCACCTGCAAAAGCAGCTGTGCGTCGGGGTATTTTTCGTTCAGGGCGTTTTCTACCCGAATCATGGCCAGCTTGATCAAATCCGCCGCCGTTCCCTGAATGGGCGTGTTCAGCGCAATGCGCTCCGCCCCGCTGCGGACGTTGAAATTGCTGCTTTTCAGCTCCGGAATATACCGGCGGCGGCCGTACAGCGTCTCGGTGTAGCCGATTTCCCGTGCATCCGCCACCACCTTGTGCATGTATTCCTTCACGCCCCGGTAGTTGTTCAGATAATTGTCGATATACGCCCGGGCTTCATAGCGGGAAACCCCGATATCCTCCGCCAGAGAGAACTCGGAAATGCCATAGACAATGCCGAAATTGACAGCCTTGGCATGGCGGCGCTGCAAGGGCGTGACCTCTTCCACCGGCACGCCGAACACCTGCGCGGCCGTGGCTGTGTGGATATCCACGTGGTCGCAGAAAGCCTTGCGCATGGCGTCGTCACCGGCAATATGCGCCAGCACCCGCAGCTCGATCTGGCTGTAGTCCGCGTCCACCAGCACGCATCCGGGCTTGGGAATGAACATTTTCCGTATCTCCGCGCCCAGATCCGTGCGGACTGGGATATTCTGGAGATTGGGTTCCGTAGAGGACAGCCGCCCCGTCGCCGTTACCAGATTCTGGAAGGTGGTGTGAATCCGCCCATCCTCCCGGATTTCCTTCATCAGGCCGTCGGCGTAGGTGGATTTCAGCTTGGTCAGCATCCGGTAGTCCATGATGGCCGGGATGATGGGGTGCTTGTTTTTCAGCTTTTCCAGAACTTCCGCATTGGTGGAATAGCCGGTTTTCGTCTTTTTCACCGGAGGAAGCCCCAATTTTTCAAACAGCAGCTCTCCCAGCTGGCGGGTGGAATTGATGTTGAATTCCCCGCCGGAATAGGAGAAAATCAGCGTCTCGCAGTCGGAAATCCGCCGGGAAAGCATATCGCCGAACTGCCGTAACTGTTCCCGGTCAATGCAGATGCCCCGGTTTTCCATGCGGTAAAGCACCCGGCACAAGGGGAATTCGATCTCCCGGTAAAGCCTTTCCATGCCGTTCTTTTCCAGCTCCCCGGAAAGCACCGGGCGCAGGTGCCACAGAGCTTCGGCACAGGCCGCCGCGTCGGCGTCCTCCACGCTCAGCCCCAGATAGTTGGTCGCAAGCTTGGAAACGGTATAATCGGAAGACGAGGGATTCAGATCATAGGCCGCCAGCGCCGTATCAAAGACGCACTCCCCCGCCTGTATCCCCAGCTCGTCCAGCCGGTGCATGGCGGTTTTGCTGTCGTGGAAAATCAGATTTTTCCCGGCAAAGGACAGCTGCCCCATCTGGGCTTCCATGGGCGTCAGGGCGCAGACGCCCTCCGCCCATGCAAGGCCCACACTGCCGTCCCCCGCAAGGTAAACGGCGCAGGTATCCACATCGGCGGGCATATCCTCCCGCCGGGGGATGGACTGCACCTTCTGCTCCGGTTTGGGTGCGTCCGCCGCCGCGCCCCGCAGGCCGTATTTGTCGATCAGCCGCACAAATTCCAGTTTCTGGAACAGCTGATACAGCTCCAGCCGGTTATAGGGCTGAACAATGGCATCCTACGGCGCAAAATCGATGGGCGCTTCCGGGCGGATGGTGGCAAGGTCGAAGGAAAGATAGGCGTTCTCCTTCCCCGCTTCCAGCTTTTCCCGCAGCTTGGGGCGGATGGAGGGGTCGTCCAGATGGGCGTACACCCCGTCCAGACTGCCGAATTTCGCCAGCAGCTCCTTTGCGGTCTTGGGGCCGACGCCGGCCACGCCCGGAATATTGTCGGAGGAATCCCCCATGAGGGCTTTCAGGTCGATGAGCTTTTTCGGCTCGAAACCGTATTCCTCCCGGAATTTTTCTTCGTCAAACAGCGTCGTCGTGGTCTGCCCCGGCTTGGAGATCACCAGCTTGACGTGGACATTTCCGTCGATCAGCTGCAAGGAATCCCGGTCGCCGGTGACGATGACGCACTCCCAGTCCTGCTGAGAGCAGATCTTGCCCACGGTGCCGATGACGTCATCGGCCTCCCAGCCCTGACACTCATAGATGGGAATGTTCATCGCCCGCAGAACGTCCTTCATAATGGGCATCTGCTGCACCAGCTCCTCGGGCATGGCATGACGGGTGGCCTTGTAGCCGTCGTATTTCAGGTGCCGGAAGGTGGGGCCGTGGAGATCAAAGGCAACGCACACCGCCTCGGGCTGCTCCTCCTTCTCCATCCGTTCCAGAATGTTGAGGAATCCGTAAATGGCGTGGGTGTACAGCCCGTCCCGTGTGGTCAGGGGCTTGACGCCGAAATAGGCGCGGTTAATGACACTGTTGCCGTCCAGAATCAGCAGCTTCATACTTTTCTCCACTTCGCGCCCTGAGGCGTATCGATGATCTCAATGCCCCGGGCTTTCAGCTCGTCCCGGATGCGGTCCGCCTCAGCGAAGTTCTTCGCTTTCTTCGCTTCGGTTCTGGCGGCGACCAGCGCGTCGATCTCCGGGTCGGCGGATGCCTGCTCCTCCTGCGTCTGCTTCTCCCGCAGCGTCTTGGCGGCGGACAGCAGATTCAGGGACAGCACCTGATCGAAGTCGGCAATGGCCGCCAGCTTGGTGGCGTCATTGCATTTGGCCTTCAGCACATCGTACAGGGCGGTGACGGCTACGGAGGTGTTCAGGTCGCCGTTCAGCGCGCCCACAAAGCGTTCCTTCAGCTTGTTGAACACGTCGGCATCCACCTCGCCGTCATCCTTGAGGGCGGCGATCTTGGCGATCAGCTTGTCATAGGCCGCGACGGCGTTATCCAGATTTTCCCAGCTGAATACCAGATTCCGGCGATAGTGGCTTTGCAGGCAGAACAGCCGGTAGGCCATGGGGTCGTAGCCCTTCTGCTCCAGCAGGCTCACGGTGAGAAATTCCCCTTTTGATTTGCTCATTTTACCGTTGTTCGTATTCAGATGGTGGACATGGAACCAGTAATTGCACCACTTGTGACCCAGATAGCTTTCAGACTGGGCGATCTCATTGGTGTGGTGAGGGAAGGCGTTGTCAATGCCGCCGGCATGGATGTCCAGATACTCCCCCAGATGCTTGATGGAGATGCAGGAGCATTCGATATGCCAGCCGGGATAGCCCACGCCCCACGGAGAGTCCCATTTCAGCGCCTGATCCTCGAACTTGCTCTTGGTGAACCAGAGAACGAAGTCGTTCTTGTTTTTCTTATTGGTGTCCTCTTCCACGCCCTCCCGGACGCCTACCGCGAGATCTTCCTCGTCATGGTCGTTGAAGACGTAATACTGCTTCAAAGTGGAGGTGTCAAAGTACACGTTGCCCCCGGCGAGATAGGCACAGCCTTTGTCCAGCAAGGTCTGCACCATGTGGATATACTCGCTGATGCAGTTGGTCGCAGGCTCCACCACGTCGGGACGCTTGATGTTCAGCTTATCGCAGTCGGCAAAAAAGGCGTCGGTATAGTATTTCGCGATTTCCATGACGGTCTTGTGTTCCCGCCGGGCGCCCTTGAGCATCTTGTCCTCGCCGGTGTCGGCGTCGGAGGCCAGATGGCCGACGTCGGTGATGTTCATGACCCGCTTGACGTTGTAGCCCAGATACCGCAGGGACTTTTCCAGCACATCTTCCATAATGTAGGTGCGCAGGTTGCCGATGTGGGCGTAATGGTACACCGTGGGGCCGCAGGTGTACATTTTCACCAGATCAGGGTCGTTGGGAACGAACAGCTCCTTTTTATGGGTCAGGGAATTGTACAGATACATGTTTCTTTCCTCCATTTATTATAATGTAGCGCGTACTGATTTGTTTTATACCGTTGCAAAAAGAAAACGCCCCTTGTAACTGCATACAAGAGGCGGGCAAAGCTCGCGGTTCCACTCTCATTTATCACTTTTTGCTGACGCTTTCGCTCCCGGACGCACTTTCCCGCGCACGACACCGCCCGGGCTTTCAGCCGCCGACCCGGACTCTCTTTGGGTGCGAGGCACGGTACTCTTTCCATTCATCGCGATATTGAATTCCCGTGTATTTTACCATTGAACAGGCACGATTGTCAAGCCTTGGCAGGAAATTTACCGAATTCATTTACCCCTTTTCACCCTGCAAAACCGTGGAAAACGCTGGAAATCACATTAAGAAATTCTTATCCTATTGACACTTCCCCCCTTTCTCGCTATAATATGTTAGAGAAATGAGACGAAAGTGAGGTTACGCCATGAATTTCTCCAACGCTTGCAGGCTTAAAAAAGGTTTGAGCCTGATTCTGATCGTACTTATGGTAGTCGGTATGTTCTCCGGCTGTAAGAAAAACAACTCCGAGACCGAGCCAAACACGACTCCCTCCCTCAATCTGGATATGTCGGACACCTCCGCTCCAACGCAGGAGACGGTCCCCCCCACCACGACGGAACCCATCGTGTATAACGAGAATATGGGTACCGTCACCAACCAGATCAGTGTCCGCGTCATCCCCAGCAAGGACGCCAACGTCACCGGCACACTGGACGCCGGCACCGTGGTGGAGATCCTGCGTCAGGAAACCATCGCCGACATCACATGGGGCATGATCAGCACCCCCGTCAGCGGCTGGATCTGCATGGACTATGTGAAGATGTATTCTTCTCAGAACGGCTCCGCCAGCAGCGAGACCGATCCCAATGCTTCTCAGCCCACCACCCCCGCACCGTCCGACAATACGGGCAATACCACCAACAATAGCGGTACTCACAACACCAAGGGCGTCATCAGTGCCCGCAGTCTGAACGTCCGTGACGAGGCCAGCGCCTCCGGCAAGATCGTCGGCTCCTACTTCAAGGGCGACGTTGTAACTATCCTCGAGACTAAAGACGGCTGGGGCCGCACCGACAAGGGCTGGATCAAGATGGAGTACGTCAACACCACCGGCACTACCACCGGCGGCAACACTACGACGACCACCACCGGCAACAATAACAACACTGCCGGCAACGGCAGCACCACCACCGTGGCCAAGGGCATCGTCAACACCCAGGAGCTGAATATCCGCAGCTCTGCCGGTACTGACGGCGACCGGGTCGGCAGCCTGAAATACGGCGACCGGGTGGAGATTCTGGAAAAGAGCGGCGATTGGGGCCGCATCTCCAAGGGCTGGATCTCCCTGAACTACGTCTATCAGGACGGCACCGCCGGCTCCAAGTCCGCAAAGGGCATCGTGACCACCGACGGTCTGCGCATCCGCAGCGGCCCCGGCACCACCTATGAATCCGTCGGCTCCTACAACAGCGGCGACCGGGTCAAGGTTCTGGAGCAGTTCACCTACGGCGACACCACCTGGGGCTGCACCGACAAGGGCTGGATTTCCATGGGCTATGTCTATCAGGACGGCACCGACGTGGGCAAGACCGTGGAAGGCATCGTCACCACCGACGAGCTGAACATCCGCAGCGGCCCCGGCACGGGCTACGATTCCGTGGGCAAGCTGTATACGGACGAGGTCATCAAGATCTTCTATCAGGTCACCGTGGGCGAAACCACCTGGGGCTGCACCAAGGACGGCTGGGTCTCTTTGAAGTACGTCAGTCTGGAAGGCTAAAAATTGATATAATACCGGGACTTTCAGCAGAAAGTCCCGGTATTTTTTTCCGCAGAATATCCCACATGATCGGTATTTGCTTGGTGCGTACGTTCAACTTGCTCATTTTTTCCGGATTGTAACTATTTTTTTATTGCAAAATCACGGAAGCAGTGCTATAATTTGTTTCATGAGGAGGGTGTCTGCGCGAAACACGCTGACCCCGCTGAAATACATTTAACTGGAGGAACAATGATGAAAAAGGTTTTTGCACTGCTTTTGGTTCTGAGCATGGTCTTCGCGCTGTGCGCCTGCGGTAAGGACACCGCTCCTGAGACCACCGCCGCCGCTCCCAAGACCGAGACCGAAGCCGCCCCGGCAACCGAGGCCGCTCCCGCCGAGAAGGCTCCCGAGGACTACACCGGCAAGCTGGTCGTCTACTCTCCCCATGATGCCGATCCTCTGAACGCGGGCGTTGCCCAGTTCGAGGCCAAGTACCCCAACATCGATGTGGAAGTCATCGCTGCCGGTACCGGTGAGCTGTGCCAGCGTATCGTCGCTGAGGCCGCCAATCCCCAGGGCGACGTGCTGTGGGGCGGCGGAGCTGACACTCTGGCTGCTTACAACGACTACTTCCAGCCCTACGTCTGCGCCAACGACGAGTTCATCGGTGATGCCTACAAGGATGCCGACGGCTACTGGATCGGTGAGTCCCCCCTGCCCATGGTCTTCATCTACAACAAGACCATGCTGGACGAGGCCGACGTCCCCACCACCTGGGAAGGCCTGTGCAACGAGAACCTGAAGGGCAAGATCGCTTACTGCTCTCCCTCCAAGTCCGGCTCCGCCTACACCCAGCTTTGCACCATGCTGTTCAGCCAGCCCACCATCGAGGAAGGCTGGGATCTGGTTGGTAAGTTCATCGCCAACCTGGACGGCAAGCTGCAGGACTCCTCCGGCAACTGCCACAAGCTGGTTGCTTCCGGTGAGTACGCTCTGGGCGTGACCATCGAGAAGTCCGCCGTTCTGTACGCCGACAACCCCGACATCGGCTTTGTGTATCCTGAGCAGAACTCCGCCGTTCCCGACGGTGTTGCCCTGATTAAGGACTGCCCCAACGAGGAGAACGCCAAGCTGTTCATCGACTTCGTCACCAGCGCCGAGTGCCAGACCGCTCAGAACGCCGACTGGGCCCGCCGCCCCGTCCGTTCCGACATCACCCCCAAGGGTCTGTGCTCTCTGGAAGACTGCCACGTGGGCAACTACGACTTCAGCTACGCTGCTTCCCACAGAGATGAAATCAAGGAGCAGTTCAACGACCTGGTCGCAGGTTAATTTCTCAACTTATGCTTTACTGCGGGAGGCACCCTCCAGGGTGCCTCCTTGCGGTGTATCGCCTGCGGCTGAAAACTGTGCCGGATGCTCCGGCATACTTTTGAACCGCGCGCAACATATCTACACATACGGGAGGACACCACATGAGCAATCAAGTCATTATTCAGAACGCCGTAAAGCGCTACGGCGATTTCACCGCGCTGAACGGCGTTTCGCTGGACATTCAGGAGGGCGAATTCTTTACCCTTCTTGGCCCCTCCGGCTGCGGCAAAACCACGCTTCTGCGGATGATCGCCGGTTTTAACTCCATCGAGGGCGGCGATTTTTACTTTGGCGAAAAGCGGATCAACGATGTTCCCGCCCACAAGCGCGACATTGGCATGGTCTTCCAGAACTACGCCATCTTCCCCCACCTGACCGTCCGGGAGAACGTAGCCTACGGTCTCAAGGCGCGGAAGATGCCCGCCAAGGAGATCAAACCCAAGGTTGACGAGGCGCTGGAACTGGTGCAGATCTCCCATCTGGCAGACCGGAAGCCCAACGAACTGTCCGGCGGTCAGCAGCAGCGTGTGGCTCTGGCCAGAGCTTTTGTTATCGAGCCAAGTGTTCTGCTGATGGACGAGCCTCTGAGTAATCTGGACGCCAAGCTGAGAGTGCAGATGCGCTCCGTCATCAAGAAGCTGCAGCGGCGTCTGGGCATCACCACCATCTACGTCACCCACGATCAGGAGGAAGCCCTCGCCATCTCCGACCGGATCGCCGTCATGAAGGACGGCCACATCATGCAGATCGGCACCCCCCGTGACATCTACGCCAAGCCCCAGAATCCCTTTGTCGCGGGCTTCATCGGCGTGAGCAACTTCCTTGACTGCGAGGTGAACGCCCCCGCTCCCGGAAACGCCGCCGTGAGCATCAAGGGCGAGCTGGACATCACCGTCCCCGTCTCCCGCGCCTACACAGGAAGCGGCAAAATTTCCGCCCGTCCCGAGCAGCTTTTCTTCTCCGAGAGCGGTATGCCCGGCACCATCCTGTTCTCCACCTTCCTTGGCGATTTCATCGAGTACGAGGTGCAGCTGAACGACGGCCAGAACCTGATCGTCAACGAGTACACCAAGGACACCACCGAGATCCACAGCGACGGCGAGCAGGTTCACCTGAGCTTTGACCCCATGCGCATCAGTCTGTACGACAAGAGCGAGGAGGTGCTCAGCCTGTGAACAAACGGCTTAATTCCCGCTGGAAACCGGATTTCTGGTTCTTCACAAAGCTGTTCGTGATTCTGGCAATGTGCCTGTTCATTGTCTACCCCTTCTACACCATCATCACGAAGAGCGTGTTTTCCAGCAAGGTAGAGGGCATCACGCTGTACAACTTCAAGCGTTTCTTCACCAAGCCCTACTATTATCAGACGCTGCTTCGCTCCATGGTCGTGTGCTTCTCCACGGTGCTTACCACGACACTGGTGGGCGTTCCCGTCGCTTATCTGATCACCCGCTACAACATTCCGGGCAAGAAGATCCTTCACATCTTCATCATCATGAGCCTGATGAGCCCTCCCTTCATCGGCGCTTATTCCTGGATCATCCTGCTGGGCCGTAACGGTCTGGTAGCACGGGCGCTGGCGCAGATCGGCATGACCGCGCCCACGATCTACGGTCGCGGCGGTATTATCTTCGTGTTTACCCTGCACCTGTTCCCCTACATTTATCTGTACACCTCCGGTGCCATGAACAGCATCGACAGTTCCTTGGAGGAAGCCTCCGAGAATCTGGGCATGAACAATCCGGCGCATCTGGACGGTGACGCTGCCCGTTATCCTGCCCTCCATTCTGGCAGGCTGCATCATGGTGTTCATGACCTGTCTGGCTGACTTCGGCACCCCCATGCTGCTGGGTGAGGGCTATACCGTGCTGCCGGTTCTCGTGTACAACGAGTATATGTCCGAAAGTGCCACCGACCCCTATATGGCTTCGGCGCTGTCCGTCATCATCGTGTTCTGCTCGCTGGTCATGCTGAGCTTCCAGAAACTGGTGGTGGACAAGCGGAATTACACCATGAGTTCTCTCCGGCCGCCACAGGAGACCAAGCTCCACGGGTTCAAGCGCTTCCTCGCTTCCCTGCCCATCTACATTGTGGTGTGTCTTGCATTCCTGCCTCAGATCGTTGTGGTGTGCCAGTCCTTCATCGAGCGGAGCTTCTCCGGCGTCATCAAGGGCGTCAACCTGAACAACTACCGCACCATCATGTCCCGCCTTGGCCGGAACATCCGCAATACCTATGTGTTCTCCATCGTGGCCATCGTGTTCATCATCTTCATTGGCATTCTGGTGTCCTATGTTCTCGTCCGGAAGAAGGGCAAGATCGCCAGCCTGATCGACACGCTGATCATGTTCCCCTACGTCATCCCCGGTTCCGTTCTGGGTATCGGCCTGATCGTGGCGTTCAACCGCAAGCCTCTGATTCTGGTCGGCACTGCCGCCATCATGATCATCTCCTACGTCATCCGGAAGCTCCCCTACACCGTCCGGTCGGGCAGTGCGTTCCTGTATCAGATGGACCCGTTCGTTGAGGAAGCGTCCATCAATCTGGGCGTATCGCCTATGAAGACCTTCTTCACGGTCACGGCGCGGATGATGCTGCCCGGCATTATGTCCGGCGCGGTCCTCAGCTGGATCACCTGCATCAACGAGCTGAGCAGCTCCATCATGCTCTATTCCGGCAAGACATCCACCATCGCCGTTGCCATTTATCAGGAAGTCGTCCGCATGAGCGACGGCACCGCCGCGGCTCTGGCAACTATCCTGACCCTGACGACGATTGTTTCGCTGGTCATCGTGTTCCGGGCTACCAAGGGCAAGGTTAAGATCGTCTGATGATCAAAAACGTTATTTTCGACATGGGCAACGTTCTGCTGCGCTTTGACCGGGACTATTTTCTGGATGCCGTGGGCGTTCAGGGCGCGGACAGAAAGCTGCTGCTGAACAACGTCTACCTCTCGCTGGAATGGGCGAAGATGGATCGCGGCTCCATGACCGAGGCCGAAGCAGCCGAGAGCATGTGCCGCCGTCTTCCCCAGCGGCTTCACGAGAAGGCGCACCTGCTGGTTGACCGGTGGGATCGTCCCATCCTCCCTGTCGCCGGTATGGAGCAGCTGGTAAGCGACCTGAAAAAGGCGGGATACGGCGTATATCTGCTGTCCAACGCCAGCTACCGCCAGCACGAATACTGGCCGCGGGTTCCCGGCAGTCAGTATTTTGACGGAACGCTTATTTCCGCCGATGTCAAGCTGGTCAAACCGGAAGCAGAGATTTACCGTCTGCTGTACAAAACGTTCCAGCTTGTCCCCCAGGAATGTCTGTTTATCGACGACGCCACCCAGAATATCGAAGGCGCGGAACGCACCGGTATGCCGGGCATCGTCTTCCACGGCGACGCGGACGAGCTTCGCCGGGAAATGCAGGCTTTCGGCGTTCAGATTCCGTAAATACGAAAGAACGGCTCCGGGAGAATTCCCGGAGCCGTTTCCGTTCCAAGATACTATGTAAAGGGGTTGTACCGATACGCTCCATGAGCCGTTTTTTGTACTATTTGGCATATAAAATCCGCCCGATGCCATTGGCATCGGGCGGATTTTCAACTTCTCAAAGACTTTGGAACGACCAGCAATCAGTCCTTCTTCGCCTTGTCGGCTTTCTTTGCGGCCTTGGCCTTTGCCTTGGCTTCCTGCGCCTTCTTGGCCTCCGCCTTGGCGGCCTCCGTAGCGGTCTCGTTGGAGGAAATCGCCCACTTCTCCAGCTCGATACGTACCTGATCGGCGCTGGTCTCGACGACGATGCGGCTTTCCTTCACGTCCACAACAACACCCGCGATACCGCCGATGGTGACGATCTTATCGCCCTTCTTCACAGCGCCGCGCATCTGCTCGGCCTCTTTTTTCCGCTTGTTCTCAGGACGGATCAGCATGAAGTAGAAAATTGCGATCATCAGCACCAGCATGATGACGGTGCTGCCCATACCGGCAGAGGTGGTTCCAGTCAAAACATTCATTGGGAAAACTCCTTTTGTGTTATTTCCTGTTCATTATACCATTAATTGCGTAAATTGCAAGGGGGCTTTTAAGTGGTTCTTAATATTTTTATATTCTTCTGCCCAGCTTCTCCGAATACTCCCGGCGGAAGTCTTCAAAGCGTCCCTCGTCCAGCGCCTGACGGATCTTCTCCATCAGCTTGTTGTAAAAATACAGATTGTGCATGACGGACAGGCGCATTGCCAGCATTTCCTCCGCCACGAACAGATGGCGGATATAGGCGCGGGAATAGCGGCGGCAGACCGGGCAGTCGCAGTGGGGATCGATGGGGCTGTCGTCGGTGATATACTTGGCGTTTTTCAGGTTGATCGCGCCCTCCCATGTGAACAGCCGGGCATGGCGGGCATTCCGCGCCGGCATAACGCAGTCAAAGAAATCCACGCCCCGGGCAACCGCCTCGATGATGTTGCTGGGCGTCCCCACGCCCATGAGGTAGCGGGTCTTGTCCACCGGCATGTGCTCCTCCACGGCCTCGATGATGTCGTACATCTCCTGGGCGGTTTCGCCCACTGCCAGACCGCCGATGGCGTAGCCGGGCAAATCCAGCTCGGCAATCCGCTGCATATGGGAAACCCGCAGGTCAGCATAGGTGCC
>ERZ772884.1729-NODE-1729-length-13695-cov-4.435044_pt1 | contig 13695 bp, 9 predicted proteins | sample MGYA00580574_ERZ772884 | MGnify/ENA primary metagenome ERZ772884 (study PRJEB29015, sample SAMEA2737690) | human gut metagenome | biome: human gut; feature: human-associated habitat; material: faeces | place: China | collected 2012 ... | reverse complement strand
GCACGTTCTGATTGCGCACGCCCTTGCCGATCATGCAGGACAGGCCTGCGTCAAGCAGACGGGGCGCGAACGGGTCCATGCGGCCGGAGGTCGTCGGGCCGACCGAGCCGATGACCTGACCCGGCTTTGCGGGGGTCGGGCCGGCGTAGTAGATTGCCGCGCCGTCGAGGTCGAACGGCAGCTTGTCGCCTGCGTCCATCGCGGCAACGATCTTCTTGTGTGCGGCGTCGCGCGCGGTGTAGACCGTGCCGGTCAGCGTTACGGTGTCGCCCGCACGCAGCTTCGGCGCCATTTCCTTGAGCTGTTCGGTTTTCAAATCGTAGTGTGCCATGCTTATTCCTCCGTTTTCGGGCGCAGATTGTTCAGAACCTCACGCAGTCCGTTTTTTGTCTTGTCCGGCTCGGGATGGGGCGCCTCGCCGTCCTTTTTGCCGAGCGACGCGCTGATCTTGTCAATTTCGCCGAGCACTTCACCGGCTTTGCGGGCCATCTCGGCGGATTCCTGCTGGTTGCGTGCCAGCACGGTGCGGTAGTTCTCCTTGGTGGCATCCAGCTGGCGGCGCACCTGCTCGATGGTCTCCATCGACTTGCGGCGCAGCTTCTGCAGCTCCACCTTGGCGTCCTCCTCGATCTGCTTGGCGCGCCGGTACGCGGAAAGCTCCATCTCGGCGATCTTCTCTCTGGTCGCATCGTATTCACCGCATTTGGCCGACAGCTTGGCGTTCTCCGAGGTCAGCCGGTCGTTTTCCGCCGCAAGCTGCGCCGCACGGGCGTTCTGCGCCTCGATCTCGGTCGCCTGCAGGGAAAAACCGCTTTCGATCTGGTCAAGCTGTGCGCGGATCTTATCGGTATCCAGCGTCATTTCGCCCAGCCGCTCGAGCAGCTCGGCATTCTTCGCGGTAAGCGCCTCATTCTGCGTGCGCAGCTCGTTCATCGCGGACTGAGCCTCGGTCAGCTGAGAGCGCAGCTCGGCGGTCTCGGTGTAGTATTTCGTGTCGGTTTCTTCTATGTAATGCATTACGTCCTCGCGGTTAAAGCCGCCGAAGATGGCACTGCGGAATCCACGGGTTTGCTCGTCCATTGCAGTTCCTCCCACAATAATCTTATATTAGTATAGCAAATCCTGACGATAAAGGCAATAAAAAGAGTGAAGAGTGCGTGGAGGCAGGAGCGGATATTGGTTTACCTTGTTTCTCCGTTTCGATATTACGATGAAGGTATACCGCAGGGTGCCGCAATTCACCTTGCCGCACCCTGCAGGATACCGGTTCGAAATGAGTACACGATGCGGCCGTTTTCTCGCAATGCACACACACCGCGGGGAATGCGGATTCTTTGTACATATTGAACAGAATGATATAATAATGTAAGGTAATGTGCCCGGATATCTTGCAATCAAAAACGGAAAGTGATATTATAAATCTATCTTGCAAAAACGAGGAAGATGCTCAATGTTAGAATTAAAAGATTTCGAGGCAGCTGCGGACCGACTGAAAAACGTCATCCACAACATTCCGCTGTCTACGTCCTGCACCTTCTCCGCCATGACCGGCGCAGAGGTTTATCTGAAGTACGAAAATCAGCAGAAGACCGGCTCCTTTAAGGTGCGCGGTGCTTACAATAAGATTATGAAGCGCTTCGCTGAGGGCGACCTGCACGCTGTTGTTGCGTCCTCTGCGGGCAACCATGCACAGGGCGTTGCCTTTGCGGCAACCGCTGCCGGTGTAAAGTCCACCATCGTTATGCCGCGTTCCGCGCCGATCGCCAAGGTTTCCGCAACCCAGGGCTACGGTGCCGAGGTTGTTCTGGCGGGCAACATTTACGATGAAGCCTATGCCAAGGCATGTGAGATCTGCGAGGAGACCGGCGCAGAGTTCATCCACCCGTTTGACGATGATGATGTTATGGCGGGTCAGGGCACCATCGCACTGGAAATCCTGCGCGACCTGCCGGGCGTTGACATGATCTTCGTTCCGGCCGGCGGCGGCGGACTGATCTCCGGCGTGGCTGCCTGTGCAAAGCAGATCAACCCGCGCATCCAGATCATCGGCGTACAGGCTGAGGGCGCACCGGCGATCGCAAATTCGTTCCGCACCGGTGAGCGCATTCCGTCCGATACCGTGCACACCATCGCTGACGGTATTGCCGTAAAGACCCCGGGCGAAAAGACCTTTGAGTATATCAAGAAGTATGTGGACCGCGTTGTCACGGTTTCCGATGACGAGATTGCTTCCGCTGTTCTGCTGCTGCTCGAGCGCTGCAAGCAGGTCGTTGAGACCTCCGGTGCGGCTCCGCTCGCGGCTGTACTCAACAACAAGGTGGATGTACGCGGCAAGAAGGTCGTCTGCGTGCTGTCCGGCGGCAATATCGACGTTTCGTTCATCCACAAGATCGTCGAAAAGGGCCTGATTACCCGCTGCCGTCAGCTGAAGTTCTCTGTGCTCATGCCGGATGCTCCGGGCGCACTCGAGCATTTCTCGCACATCGTTGCACAGCAGAATGCCAATATCATCCTGTTCCAGCATGACCGTGTACAGACGGACCTCGAGATCGGCGAGGCGATTATCCATGTCGTCTGTGAGGTTGGCGGCGTTGATCACGCCAAGCGCCTGATCGACACCCTCACCGATGATGGCTATAAGGTGTTTACTTCGCAGATTTGATAAAAATGCAATGAAATTACAGCGTTCCGCTTGGATAGAGCGGGGCGCTGTTCTTTTTTTCGGAAGAATGGAGAATTGAAAATGAACGTAAATCATCACATTCATTTTCAATTTTCAATTACACCTGCCTTGTATAACGCTCTGCTCTCATGGCAAGATATTATATTGACAAATAAATAACGATGTGCTATTATCTCAGCGTGATAAGGAATGAAAAAACAGGTGGACGTTTTATCGCATTATTTGCCTTAAAACGGATAGAATAATAAAACCAAGCATACAGTCAACCGCAGAAAGGAAGCATTACGCTATGGCAGCACACATCAGCGACGAAATGCTGAACAAAATGGACGCATACTGGCGGGCGGCAAATTATCTTGCAGCCGGTCAGCTTTACCTGCTCGACAACCCGCTCCTGAAGGAGCCGCTGAAGCCCGAGCACATCAAGAAGAAGATCGTCGGCCACTGGGGCACGGTGCCCGGTCAGAACCTGATTTACGTTCACCTGAACCGCATCATCAAGCAGTATAATCTGGATATGATCCTGCTGTCCGGTCCGGGTCACGGCGGCAACTTCTTCGTGGCGAACACCTATCTCGAGGGCACCTACAGCGAGGTTTACCCGAACATCAGCGAGGACACCGAGGGCATGAAGCGCCTGTTCAAGCAGTTCTCGTTCCCGGGCGGCATTGCCAGCCACGTTGCCCCGGAGACCCCGGGCTCCATCCACGAGGGCGGCGAGCTTGGTTATTCTCTGGCGCACGGCTTCGGTGCGGTGCTGGATAACCCCGACCTGATCGCAACCGTGGTTGTCGGTGACGGCGAGGCGGAGACCGGACCGCTGGCAACCTCGTGGCACGGCAACAAGTTCCTCAATCCGGTGACGGACGGCGTTGTTCTGCCGATCCTGCACCTGAACGGCTACAAAATCTCCAACCCGACCCTGCTTTCGCGCATTCCGGAGGAGGAACTGCGCAAAATGCTCGAGGGCTGCGGCTGGAAGCCGTATTTCGTCGAGGGTGATGAGCCGATGAAGGTACACCGCGCACTGGCGGACACGCTCGATACCGTAACCGAGGAAATCCTTGCCATCCGCAAGCACGCCCGCGAGACCGGCGACACGACCCGTCCGATCTACCCGATGATCGTGCTGCGCACCCCGAAGGGCTGGACCGGTCCGAAGAACGTGGACGGCAAACAGATCGAGGGCAGCTTCCGCGCACATCAGGTGCCGCTGATGATGGACAGCCCGGAGCACCTGCCCATGCTCGAGCAGTGGCTGCGCAGCTACCATCCGGAGGAGCTGTTCGACGAAAACGGCAAGCTGATTCCCGAACTCAAGGCGCTGGCGCCGACCGGTGAGCACCGCATCGGCGCAAACCCGCATGCCAACGGCGGTCTGCTCATGCACCAGCTGCGCCTGCCGGATTTCCGCGATTACGGACTGAATGTTCCGGCTCCGGGTGCGGTCGAGGGTCAGGATATGATCGAACTGGGCGCTTACGTCCGCGATGTCATCAAGCTGAACATGGACAGCCGCAACTTCCGCGTATTCGGCCCGGACGAGACCATGTCCAACCGCCTGAGCCACATTTTCGAGGTCACCGACCGCGAGTGGAACGCCGAGCGTCTGGACACCGACGAATTCCTGTCCGCAAGCGGCCGCGTGATGGACGGCATGCTGTCCGAGCACATGTGCGAGGGTTGGCTTGAGGGCTATCTGCTGACCGGCCGTCACGGCTTTTTCGCAAGCTATGAGGCATTCATCCGCATTATCGACTCGATGGCGGCACAGCACGCCAAGTGGCTCAAGGTCTGCAACGGTCTGCCGTGGCGTCAGCCGATCGCGTCGCTCAACCTGATTCTGGCTTCCAACGTATGGCAGCAGGATCACAACGGCTTTACCCATCAGGACCCGGGCTTCCTTGACCACATCGCCAACAAAAAGGCGGATGTTGTCCGTCTGTACCTGCCGCCCGATGCAAACTGCCTGCTCAGCTGCTTCGATCACTGCATCAAGAGCCGCAACTATGTCAACGTCATCGTGGCGTCCAAGCATCCGCGTCCGCAGTGGCTGACCATGGAGCAGGCTGTGCAGCACTGCACCCAGGGCATCGGCATCTGGGAGTGGGCGTCCAACGATCAGGGCGCAGAGCCTGATGTTGTTATGGCGTGCTGCGGCGAGACGCCGACGCTCGAAACGCTGGCTGCCGTATCCATCCTGCGGGAAGAGCTGCCCGAACTCAAGGTTCGCGTTGTCAACGTGGTTGACCTGATGAAGCTGCAGCCTGAGCGGGAACATCCGCACGGCCTGTCCGATGCTGAGTACGACATGCTGTTCACCAAGGATAAGCCGATCATCTTCGCCTTCCACGGCTACCCGACGCTTGTCCATGAGCTGACCTACCGCCGTCATAACCGCAACCTGCACGTTCGCGGCTACAGGGAGGAGGGCACCATCACCACGCCGTTCGATATGCGCGTGCAGAATGATATCGACCGCTTCCATCTTGTCAAGGACGTTCTGCTGCGCCTGCCGCAGCTTGGCAACCGCGGCGCGTACCTCTACCAGAAGATGAGCGATAAGCTGGTGCAGCATCAGCAGTATATCACCGAGTACGGTGAGGATATGCCGGAAGTCCGCGAGTGGAAATGGAAATAATGGAGAATTGAAAATGGAAAATGGAGAATGACCGTGAAGGGATGGTTCTCCGCAGGGCGCACATTGTGCGCCCTTTTTCTTTTGCACGAATGCAAAAAATGTTCGGAAAGTTTTCGGATGGCAGGAATATAATTGTAGGGTGCCCTGGGGCATGACCTCGGCGCACCCTACGGTAAGGCCCTCTATCACGTTAACGCCTAACTAGAAATTATGCTTGACATACCGTCTGGTTCGTGTTATATTCTAACTGTACTAAAACACACAGTATAGTTGATACACTCTCAAATCAACAAAAGGAAAGGAGGCGCGTCAGGTGATTAAAATTGACTATCGGGATGCCCGACCCATCTATGAACAGGTGGTGGACGGCATTGAGGGACTGGCTCTGCGTGGGGCACTGCCGGCGGACACCCAGCTGCCCAGTGTACGGCAGCTTGCGATGGAACTGTCGATCAACCCGAACACAATACAGCGCGCTTACGGAGAGCTGGAACGCCGCGGTGTGATCTACGCCGCAAAAGGACGGGGAAACTTTATATCGGACAATGCAGCGGCGCTGCGTTCCCAGAGGCTTGACGAACTGGGTGAGCAGATTACCGTACTGGCCGGTCAGGCGCGCTCACTCGGGGCGACCGAGGAGCAGCTGCGCGGCTGGGTAGAGAGGAAAGGAGAGAGCAGAACATGATTACGGCAACCAACGCGACCAAGCGGTTTGAGGACATCACGGCGGTCGATCACATCTGCGCGGAAGTCAAGGACGGTTCGGTCTACGGCCTGATCGGCTCGAACGGCGCGGGCAAGTCCACGTTCCTGCGCATGCTGGCAGGCATTTTGCAGCCGGATGAGGGCACGGTGCAGATCGACGGCAAGGACATTTTCGAGAATATTGCAATGAAGGAACGGTTTTTCTTCATCTCGGATGAGCAGTTCTTTTTCCCGAACAGCACGCCGAAGGAAATGAAAAACTACTACAAGCGCTTTTACAGCAAATTCGATGAAGCGCGCTACCGCAAGCTGATGAACGGCTTCGGTCTGGACGAAAACCGCAAGCTGCGGACGTTCTCCAAGGGCATGAAAAAGCAGGTTTCGGTCATCTGCGGCGTATGCAGCGGCACGGACTACTTATTCTGCGATGAGACGTTCGATGGTCTCGACCCGGTCGTTCGCCAGACGGTAAAGAGTCTGTTTGCCGAGGATGTAGCGGACAGAGGTCTGACGCCCATCATCGCCTCGCACAACCTGCGTGAGCTGGAGGACATCTGCGACCATGTCGGTCTGCTGCATCGCGGCGGCATCCTGTTCTCGCGCGATCTGGACGACATGAAGCTCGGCATGTACAAAATGCAGTGCATTTTCCCGAATCCGCTGCCGGATTCCGCGTGGGAAGGCTTTGACATTCTGCACAAGGAGCAGCGCGGCTCGCTGTACACGATTACGGCGCGCGGCAGCCGGGAAGAGTTGCTCGCCAGGGTGAACGCGCTGAACCCGACCTTCTGCGAAATGCTCCCGCTGACGCTGGAGGAAATCTTTATCAATGAAACGGAGGTGGCAGGCTATGATGTCAAGAAACTCCTGTTCTAAGGGTCTCGTGCGGGATTGCATGAAACGCAACCTGTGGGCCATCGTGCTGTCCACGGTGGGATTCTTTATGGCACAGCTGCTGCCGGTGATTATGACGGCGCAGCACAGCCTGTCGGCACATAAGCAGGATCTGGTCAATCTGAGTGCGGCAGATGCCGCGGCAAGCTGGCAAGGCTATGTGGAGAGCGTCGGTGAGATGCTCGGCGGACAGAATGTGTTTGTCAAGCTGGCCGTCATCATTCTGGCGGTCACCTGCGGTGTGAGCATGTTCGCGTACCTGCACAATCGCCGCAAGGTGGATTTCTATCACAGCCTGCCGATTTCGCGCAGCCGTCTGTTTGCGGTAAACTACGCGACCGGTGCGCTGTGCGCGCTCGTGCCGTACCTCGTGCTGCATGTACTGAGTATTGTCGGCGCATGTGCAATGGGCTTCGGGGAAGCGGTCAATGCCTCGCTCATCGGCGTGATCGCGTCCAACGTCATTTTCTTCTTCCTGCTGTACGCGATGGCGGCTGTTACGACCATCCTGTGCGGCAATACGGTCATCACGCTGCTGCTCGGTCTGTGGGTGTACTTCGGGCCGACGCTCGTAACCGCACTGTGGCAGGGTCTCAAGAGCATGTTCTTCCAGACCTATGTGACGGATGCCTCCATGACTTCGCTGCTGTTCTGCAGCAAATTTGCACCGCTGATTCAGTATTTCGGCGTAAACGGCACGAAAATGCATGGCTGGGCAGTGGAGCCTGTCCATGCGATGGATTACTCCGCCGGGCTGCAGGAGCTGAGTGCCATCGGTCTGCTGATCGGCTATGCGGTTGCGGCGATCGTTATCACCGCACTGGCGCTGTTCCTGTTCCGCATCCGAAAGAGCGAGCGGGCGGGCACGGCACTGGCATTCAACCCGATCAAGCTGCCCGTCAAGATTATTATCTGCGTGGTTATGGGTACGGCGTTCGCTGAGATTTTCAAAATGCTGGTCTACGAATCCGAGCTGTGGTTCTGGGTCGGTCTGGTGCTCGGCACGGTCATTTTCCACTGCGTGGTGGAGATTATCTACGCGTTCGACTTCCGCGCCATCTTCCGCAAGCCGCTGCAGCTGGTTATCATCCTTGCAGTGCTGTGTGCGGGTCTGCTGACCATGCAGTCCGACGTGTTCGGCTATGATAAATGGCTGCCGGATGAGGGCAGCATTGCAGCGGCAGCGCCGATGGGTTACGTCGGTGAATCGGCACTGCTCAGTGAGCCGGAAAACATCGCGGCAGCGCGGCAGCTGGCGGCGCTCGGCGTGGAAAGCCTGAATAATACGGATGAAAATGCACAGAAGGCGTGCATTACCGTCACCTTCAAGCTGAAGAACGGCAAGGTGAAGAGCCGTTCGTATGAGCTGCCGGCCACAGACGAAGTGTTCACGCTCAAAAAGCAGATTTACCAGTCCGCAGAGTACAAGCAGAAGGCGTGGTCGCTGTTTGCGCTCGGCGAGGTCAACGAGGGTTACCACCGCAACATTGTTTTCTACACCAACGGTGACGGCTACAACGGCGTCGGCACACTCAGCGACTCGCAGAAGGCACAGGAGATCATTGACACGCTCAAGGCAGAGACACTGACCCACACCGGAGACGCAATGCCGGTGCTGCGCATGGAATTCTCGCAGCAGAACAACGACGATTATTACAGCGAGGGTGCCGTATGCGTGACCGACAAGGACGTAAAGACGCTTGCACTTATCAAAAAGTACGCCAATATCGTTCCCAAGGCCATCAGCGCGAAAAACGTAAAGCTGATTACACTGAGCATCTATCTGCCGGATAAAGACATCTGGCAGGGCGTGCAGGTGACCGACAGAGCAGACATCGATGCGCTGCTCAAGAATGCGGTCAACATTGACGCAATGAATCTGTACGGCAGCGATGCGATGGCGTACGGCGTTATGCAGCAGTTTACCCGCAGCGACGTATCCGTGACCTATACGGACGAAAAGGGTGATGAGTGGAACGCAAGCGCAGGTTACACCGAAGAGGATTATCCGAAGGATATCATCGAGAAATACCGTGCACAGGCCGAGAAGGACGCGGAAAACGGCGTCGAGTCTGCACAGGACGGTGATGTTGCCTATACAACGGAAGTGCCCCTCGGATGAGAAAGCGCGGTATCATCGGCACGCTGCTTCTGCTGGTGTACCTTGCAGGTGTGGGACTGTTTACCGGTCCTTCACTGGCGCAGCTGCTCGTTGGCCATCTGCCGCAGCCAAGGCTGGAGCTGATTCCGTTTGCGGATATGATTTCCGTGCTGACGGACAAAAACGCGGTCGGACTGGGTCCGTTCGTGAACATTGCCGGAAATATCGCGCTGCTGTTTCCGCTCGGGCTGTTCCTGCCGCTGTTCTGGCGGTGGTTCGAGCGGGCAGGACGCACCATCCGGTGGTGCTTCGGCACCTCGCTCAGCATTGAGCTGATACAGCTGGCCGCGGGCGGCGTTACCTCGGCGGATGATCTGCTGCTGAATACCCTGGGCGGCGCGCTTGGCTTCGCGGCGGCAAAGCTGCTGATGAAGGTTTGCCCGAAACTCAAGCCGCAGGGCGAGGGAAGGGCACAGTGGGCAGCACCGCTTGTCTGCTGGCTCGCCATCATCGCGGCAAGTACAATATCCGATCTGCTGATTCTGTGGTAGGAGACAGCGGGTCGCAGGATAGAGAGTAATATACGGAAAACAGGCACACCGAGAGGTGTGCCTGTTTTGGGGTTTATGTGATTGAAATACGGGGTAAATACACAAAAGCCGCCCCGAAGAGCGGTTTATTGACAGTATGAAACCATGTATGCTATAATGAAGTTGCTGATATAGAACGGCGAGGTTATTCCCCTGCATTAAGGGGGTGACGCGCATGACAACAATGGAGGTACTTACGCTTCTGATGCTGCTTGCGACGGTTGTCTTCGGTATTTTGAACCTCAAGAAATAACCGCCACCTAAAAAGGCAGCGGCGTTTTCCTCAAGCTCTAAACTTGTTCGGGGAACGACCGCACCTGACACGTGAGAGCCGTTCTTATATCAGTATTATAAACGGACGCTCCGGTTTTGTCAAGTGATGAAACCGGAGCGATTGTTTGTTGAGAGACATGGTTTTGCACCATATATCCCGTAGGGCGAACACACCCACCGCAGTGGGCGTCCAGCGAGCAACCGCCGTAGGCGGCTCTTAGCGAGTCGGAGTGTTCGCCCACGAACCGTATGATTTTGCGCCCCTGCGGGATAACATCGCAAATGACAATATATCGTTACAAACGGTCCGCGCTGGTAGATTTCATCATTGAACGACCGCTCTTTCCTTCGGATTGGGCGCGTGCCTGCCGGGATTGGCTATTGCCGCCCATGGTCGCACTGCCACACGCGTGCCTGCCCGTCCGGTGGTGGATTCGCTTTGCTGCGGCAAAGCCACGCCGGTTGAAACGTGCCACCGGCACGTTTCTAAGAGCCGGCTTTCGAATCCGCCACCTGCCTTCCGCCAAAGCAAAAAAGACATTCCTTTTGGAATGTCTTTTCGCTTTGGTGGAAGGTGGTGGATTCGAACCACCGAAGTCATAGACGACAGATTTACAGTCTGTTCCCTTTGGCCACTCGGGAAACCTTCCATATATTATTGTTGTCATCTAATATGTATCAGCGACTTAATTATAATACCATAGTATCGAGTGAATGTCAATAGAAAAATATAAGAATTTTGGCGTAACAGCAATCCTTGATAAATGATGCGGCTGGCTTGGAACAAGCCGTGCCAGCCGCAAACACAACCCCAATCCGGTCACATATCTGTTTCTGATGGCCGGGCGGCAGTATCGGCTGATATTATTCGATTCTGAGTTTCTCGATTACGGTTTCATCGGGCGTTACATAAGCGGTTTGGTAAACATGATAAATTACCATGCCCGGTTTCGCGCCTGCCGGCTTTTTAACCTGGCGAACCTGCGTATAATCGACCGGTACCATAGAGGACGAACGAGCCTTGGAATGGTAAGCTGCAACCATAGCTGCTTCCGTCATAGCCTGCTCCGTCGGTTCCCTGCCGTCTGTTACAAGTATGACATGAGAACCGTGTATCTTTTGCGTGTGGAACCAGATATCACTCTTAAACGCAGTTTTAAGGGTAAGAAGATCGTTTTGAAGGTTGTTTTTACCGGCGAAAATATCAAATCCATCGGTTGTCCGATAATGGAACGGCTTTGCCTGTACAGGCTTTTGCCTGCCTTTTTTATTTCGTGTTTGTTTCGCAGAAAGAACACCGGACAGCGTCAGTTCCTCGCGAAGCTGCGCCAGATCACGTTCGGTTTCTGCCTCACCCAGCTGAACGAGTACGCTTTCAAGATAATCAAGCTCGATACTTCCCTGTCTGATCTGTTCAGTCAATACCTCCTCCGCAGTTTTGGACTTGGTATAGAGTTTGAAATATTTCTGCGCGTTCTGCTGAGGCGTCAGCCGAACATCAAGAGATATTTCTACTTCCGGACAGTCTTTATTGTAGTAGTCGATAACCTTTGCCTTGTTCATACCTTTTTCGAGCTGATAAAGGTTTGCTGTAATCAGTTCACCCGTGCGTTTGTATTTTTCACGGTCATGGGCGCCGGCTAGCTCTTTCTTCTGTGCGGAAAGCTTACGGGCGAGCCGGTCGCGCGCATTGACTACCGCCTTGTGAAGATCGGACGAGCGACGCGTCATGCGCTCTACCCTTCCCTTTTTCTCAAAAAATGCAGCGAGGAGAGACGAAAAGCTCTCATACTGCGTCACATTCATGAGGCCTTCATACTGTGTGACCGGCAGAAATGTGAAATCAAAGACAGCGCTGTCCTCGCTTTTTGTCAGAAGATACGGCTTCCATCTTTTTTCCTCAATATAGGCGAGAAAATCATCATATACCTTTGCAAGGCGATTTCTCTCTTCGTCACTCAGCGTGCCGAGCGGTTTTGCAGTATCGCCTGTTGCACGGAAAGCAAGCTCGCGGCAGAGCAGCGGAGAAAATCCGAGCAGCGTATTCAGCAGAAAGCGGTCGAGCGTCTGCTCACCATCCGCCTGTGCGGCAGCGGCCGCAAGTCCAACACCGGAAACGGCAAACGGATCGTGCTTGTCCTGTGCGGGCGGCATGCGGTAGAACAGGCCGGGCAGCACCTGGCGCTTTCCGGACAGGTCACCGTCCACGCGGCGCATTGCGTCGATAATACGATTATCCTCGCCGCATAGAACAACGTTAGAATGCTTACCCATCAATTCGCAGATCAGATGTTTTTTGCAGGCAACACCCATTTCATCTGTTGTATCGAGCTCGATGCTCAGCATTCGTTCGACCGCAGGCTGCGTTACTGCGGCGATTTTTGCTCCCTGCACATGCTTGCGCAGAAGCATGCAGAACATCGGCGGAACGGCAGGATTTTCACGTGCGGTCTCGATAAAGTGCACACGCGGCGTACCGGCTGCAATAGAGACTAAAAGACGGCGTGCACCGCCTTGTCCGCGTGTCTGAATAACGATTTCATCGCGGTCGGGCTGATATACTTTCTCTATGCGACAGCCGGTCAGTACGGTATTGAGTTCGTTGGTTACTGCACCGAGGCAGATTGCGTCTAATGGCATTTTTATCTTCCTTAAACAAATTGAATACAGTCAGCATGACGTTCGGAAACGACAGAAGTCAGCTGAGGAAAGGCTTCGCCGATTTTGTCAGCGAACACTGCCGCAACCGGATTTTCCGTCGGAAAGTGTCCGGCGTCAACAAGCGTCAGGCCGAGTGACTGCGCACGCTGCATCAGATCATACGAGCAGTCACCAATTACAAAAGCGTCAGCCCCCTTTGCGATCGCACTGTCCATCATCTTGCCGCAGGCGCCGCCGCCGACTGCTACACGGCGAATCGGTTTTCCCGCGTCACAGAAGCGGACACCGCCGGCGCGCAGGCATTCCTTAACGTAGAGTGCAAATTCATGCGGCTGCATTTCACGCGGCAGATCGCCTGTTCGGCCGAGCATACCGTTCTCCCCTGCTTCCATGTTCACGACATTTGTCAGGAAAAGTGCGGAGGCCAAGGCGTCGTTCACGCCGCCGAACGCACAGTCCGCGTTCGTATGCATGCAGATGATCGAAATGTCATGGCGGATGGCGAGGCGCAGGATTCGGCCGGTCGCGTCATCGCTCGTAACACGGCTGACCGATGTGAAGATCGCCGGATGATGCGCAACGACAAGCTGTGCACCGCGGTCGATTGCCTCCTGTACGACAGTCTCGGTTGCGTCGAGTGCGCAGAGCACACTCGTGACTTCAGTTTTCCGGTCGCCGCACAGCAGCCCTACATTATCCCAGTTTTCAGCAAGCTCTGAAGGTGCAAAGCCCTCCAGAAAATCAAGTACATCAGATACAGTTATCATTTCAATCCCTCCAATGCGGCGGTCAGCTCGCGGACAAGCGCCTGCTGACTGCGAAGCCTCGCGATATCTGTGTTTTCGCTCCGCTCCATTCCGTTTAATGCGCGAGTTTCCCGCTCGATCAGACGGCGCAGATAAGCTCCGGCATCCGGCGCGGCGAGCAGCGCGGGAGAAACTGCGCATTTTTCACGCGGATACAGGCATTCTTTCGCGCCACCGCGTACAGACAGGATGACATAATGCCGCCGATCCTCTCTGCACAATGTTTCTCGCTCGATCGCATAGCCATGCGCCCACAGCCATTGGCGAAGCTCATATATCATGGTCATTGGCTGAAGCAGCAGCAGGTGATCTCCGTCGGCCGTCCATGGAGCATTCTGCAA
>ERZ772884.1728-NODE-1728-length-13698-cov-4.717438_pt1 | contig 13698 bp, 6 predicted proteins | sample MGYA00580574_ERZ772884 | MGnify/ENA primary metagenome ERZ772884 (study PRJEB29015, sample SAMEA2737690) | human gut metagenome | biome: human gut; feature: human-associated habitat; material: faeces | place: China | collected 2012 ... | reverse complement strand
CGTTGCCGTAGAAGATGTTGTCGCCGAGCACCAGGGCGCACGGCTCGCCGGCGATGAACTCCTCGCCGATGGTGAAGGCCTGGGCCAGGCCGTCCGGGCTCGGCTGCTCGGCGTAGGACAGGTTCACGCCGTAGCGCGAGCCGTCCCCGAGCAGGCGCTCGAAGTTGGGCAGGTCGGTCGGCGTGGAGATGACCAGGATGTCCCGGATGCCCGCCAGCATGAGGGTGCTAAGCGGGTAGTAGATCATGGGCTTGTCGTAGACCGGAAGCAGCTGCTTGGAGGTCACGAGCGTGAGCGGGTACAGGCGCGTGCCGGACCCGCCGGCGAGGATGATGCCTTTCATTCAATCACTTCCAAAGTCAGTGAACGGAAAAATAAATCCGTTTAGCAATGTTCCTGATTGAGAGCGACAATTTACGAGCGGTTAAATCAACCGACGATATATTGATACCATCGAGTGAACAGATTGCTCGCACAAAATCAAACTCATCGCGTTTCAATTGCTCTTTTTTATCCTTAAAAAGTGAGTTCGTAGTAGATTCGTTGCACACTCTAAAATAGGAATAAATTGAGTCTAGATAGCAGACATCACCATTAAGTGATAGACGAATCCAATACTCCCAATCAGGGGAGTAACACAAAGAATCATTAAAGGGTCCAACCTTTTGCCAGCAATCTCTACGAAACATGACATTAGAAGGCTCTCCATAGATATTATGAGTTCGAAATGTCTTGCGGGCAAAATCAGAGCCTTTTAAAACCATATCCCGTTTAAAAGGTCTCCTCTTCATTGTAATGGCACCATTCGAGTCAATAACACATGAAGCGCTGAAGCAGAGGGAGCACTTTGGATTAGCATCCAGTGCTGCAACCTCAGACTCAAGAGCCCCGGGTAACAAAATATCATCCTGAAAGAGGAAATGAATATACTCGCCAGAAGAATTCTCAATGGCATTATTCCAGTTTCCAACAAGACCGAGATTACTGGAGTTCCTAAATACCTTAATTCGAGAATCCGTTAGCTTGGAAACAATCTCAAATGTTCCATCAGTTGACTGATCATCGAAAATTAATAATTCGAAATCGCGGAAAGACTGGCTTAACACCGAATCAATTGCCTTCAAAATGTACTTAGCACCATTAAAACAAGGCATCAACACACTAACTTTAGGCATCCTTGTCCTCCTTATCGGACAAAAATTCCTCAATAAAATAGCGAGGACGATGCTTCGTCTCCATATAAGTCTTTCCAACGTACTCGCCGATGACACCCAAAGCCAAAAGTTGAAGTCCGCCAAGACACCAAATTGACATAATGATGCTTGTCCAGCCAACTTGTACATCGCCAATAAAATGACCAATTAAAAGATATACAAGTGCAAATAAACTAAAAATAGAAATGATTAAACCGGTGAGAGTAATTATCCTAATCGGTTTAGTACTAAAAGACGTTATACCTTCAAAAGCAAATGACAACATTTTACCGAGCGTGTATTTAGATTCGCCGGCAAACCGTTTCCCTCGCGAATAATACACGCAGCAAGATTTGAAACCAACTAAAGGAACCAAACCACGAAGAAATAGATTAACCTCACGGAATTGAGACAATGCAAGAACAGCACGCTTGGACATCAATCTATAGTCAGCATGGTTATAAACAGCATCGACACCCAACGAAGACTGTAAGCGATAAAAAGATTGTGCGGTAAAACGTTTTAGAAAGGAATCACTAGAACGATCATTTCGTACACCATATACAACTTCATAGCCTTCGCGAGCTCTTGAAACCATTTCATCAAGCGCATTGATATCATCTTGTAAATCAGCGTCCATCGATGCTATTAAATCAGCAAACTCCGCTGCCTTGTGTAACCCAGAAAGTAAAGCCTTCTGATGGCCACAATTCCTAGAGAGCTTAAGTCCACAGAATAAGGAATTAGATTGATGAAGACTTTCGATGATCTCCCAAGTCTTATCGGATGACCCATCGTCAACTAACAAAACCTTACTGTTCGCATTAATCTGAGACAATTTTACTAAAGTGGAAAACTTCTCAAAAAGCCTTTTAGAGGTTTCCCGCAAAACGCTCTCCTCGTTATAACAAGGAACCACGAGATAGAGAATCGGCAATATGTCCATCTTTGTCATGCAAGCACCCATCACTTAAATGCCCAATACTTACTTAAAATATAATTAAGAGGATAAGTTACAAACAAGTTAAGCAGTGGACCAAGAATAGAAGAAATTCCAAGCACACTAACCCAAAAGTACAAAAGGATGTTGTTGATAATCAATCCAGTAAAAGCACTCGAAGCAAGCAGCTTGGAAAAACTTGAAATAAGTGAACTCAAATCCGATCTCTCATTATCAAAAACAAATTTATTGTTCCAATAGAAGGAATTGATGACACCAGCAAAATATGAAACTATATTGGCGACAATATAGTTCACTCCAATAAAAAGGAGTGCCGCGTAGACTAAGTAAGAAACGATTGTATTTGAAAGTCCAACAATCGAAAACTTCAGAAATTGAATCACCGAATCTCGTTTCATTAAAGACCCTTTTCCCACTGTTATCTATAAAGGACATAAACAAAACAAGAGGTTCCATCATCGATTTGAGTATATCCGGGCAGTTTTTTAAAACCACTATATCCTAGTTCATCTTTCAGTTGAGAAAGAACCTCTTCTTCGCAGTCGTGATTATTCATGTAAACAACCAGATCATCAGAATCAATATAATTTCTATCGCAAAAACTGCTAATAGCTTTCTGATCAGGAATCAGCGCATGAATGCGAGACAATTTGGCAACTTCTAATAGCTTCGCAGTGAGCTGATAGTAATCATAAGAGACAAAGAGCCCCGTTGAACCCGCGTACTTCTCTACTGCGGCTTCATTGTCAGCAGATTTCGGATATAAATACAAAGCATTGGAAGAAAAGAAAACAGAATCTGCAGCAATAATTGCGCAAACAAATACAACAGAAACTAAAATAGTGCCCCGAAAATTGAAATCAGTATTATTTCTATAGCGAATTTGCAAATATCTAAATAGATACAAGAACATTCCAAATCCAAATAACAGTAATCCTGGATATGCTAAGCATATGTATCTTGACGAAGTAAAAGGAGATACATAGCAAGCTGTGACGTAAAAAACAAGGGATGAATTAAATAATAAAACTATATAAATCGACTCAGGATGCTCACGATTAATTTTTTTATTCCATAGCAAGTAGAAACAAAGGGCAATTGACAAACAGAAGCTGGCAATCAAAAGAAGCCTTGATCCGAAGAACAAATCAACGGACGACGAACCTAGAAATTGCCAAATTCGTCTAAGTAATACCATTACCCCTGATTGCGATGAGGCCGATTCGACATAATGATTCCCAAACATGTTGCTTAATGCTGGAGGAAATATGATAAATGACAGACAAACCGATAAGACAATCGTGACTCCATATTTAAAGGAGAACATCCACCCTTTTCTTGCCCAAAAATAAATAGTAAAAAAACAGGAAACAAAAAAGAGATAAATATAGAAATAGAAGTGAGTTAAAAACCCCAATAAAGAAATAACAAATAGGCGGAAATAAACCGATCGATTGGCGAAAGCAACATTAAACATATCGTATAACGCATCAAGAAATGCTAGGGCAAGTGTCACCAATAACAGATACATTCGAATGTAGGTCACTAGATTTAACGCTATGGGACTGAAAGCCCAAAGTGCCATTAAAATTAGAGCGACTGGCTTACTCTGAAACACTTTGTAAGAAAGCTTAAATAAAAATACTAAACTGAGTGAATAGAAACATAGATTAGGAACCAAGCCAAACCATTTGCTAAATTCATTCGGAAACAGTGAGCAAACGGTATGAATAATGAAAAAATAGAGAGGAGGATGTGCGTCATTACTCAGATTATATAAAACCGAATCAAACCGAAACACATGCCCTGTATCAACTGTCAAATAAGACTGAATGAACGTAGGATCCATCCAGTTGGCATCCATATTGTTTTCCCAAAAAATATGTGGAAAATAAAAACTATTCGAGAGGCCGAAAGTCCACAGCTCGTCAACATGAAACCCTGTTTTCAAATTGCAATAATAAATTGCGACTAATAACGCAGCCACAAACATTACAGCAAATAAAACGCCATAAGACTTGCATCGTTTTGCACATGAATTCATAAACGATTCCCTACAATTAATTAGTAGCTAAACTAAAGGAGTTTACGAAAAATCATAAACTCCTTCAAGATTAAACTAATACAGTTGGACTAAACCACTGAATTACTGCAATAGCGGATAGATGATAGACTTACATCACTTACTATTTATCAACCAACTTAACCTCAAACGCTTCCATATGCAGGGCTTCTCCAGTCGTACCTGCGCACTCGCCCGATTTAACCCAATCGAGCCAACACTTGCCCTGCACATGCGCCCTATAAACAACGTCATAATGCTTGGAGAGATCACCCGTAAGCTTAATTTCTACAGCTTCAATAGAAAGAGACTTACCCGTGGTGCCGGCCAGCTTGCCGTTCTTGACCCACTTTTGCCAGCCGATATTCTGAACGTGAGCTCGATACTCGATGTTACCGGAATACCCAAGGTCGGGCTTGCTAATCGTCAACGCCTCAATAGCAAGATTTCGACCAGTTGTGCCCGCCGTCATGCCCTCATAAACAGGTTCCTGCCAACCAAGGTTTGAAACATGAGCCTTAATCGAAAACGTTCTCTGAATCGAGGGCTGATTCGTATCCCCTGGAGCAGGCGAACCCTTTTCAACCAAAACGACCTGGTATGCCTCGAGCCTCAAGCCAAACCCAGTCGTTCCGGCAACCTGATCATTGCAGGCCCAACCAAGCCAGCCCTTGTCCTGAACATGAGCACGATAGTAAACGTCATAACGATTAGCCATCTCACCAGTAAGTCGAATTTGAATAGCCTGGACAGACTTGCTCTGACCCGTAGAACCGGAAACTTCTCCCTCTTTCACATAATCTTGCCAACCGTAATCGGAAACATGCGCCCTGTACTCCAAGCTGCCATCGTAGGGAGCATTCTGCAGGTTGAGAGTAATAGCCTCGACAGCTTTGGACTGACCAACGGTGCCAGAAACATTTCCGCCCTTGCAAGCCGACTGCCAGCCGTCATTCGAAACATGCGAAGTTGCCAAAACATCAAGCGAGCCTCGTGACACCTTGACGACGTCGTAGCCCGACTCGCCCTTCTTGAAATAAGTTAGAGCTCCACTATTATGCGAATAGATAGCAAAGTCGTAATTGGCCGTAGCAAGTATGGAATCCGAAAACTCCACGAGATAACAGGAGTCACCTTGCTTGCAAAGGGACCTGATAGCCTCGTCTGAGTCCTCAGTAATAGGCGAAGCAAACCAATCCATAATCGAATAATCGATAGCAGCGCCGGGCTTCAACGCTTCGGACTTCGTTGAATTCCAAAGTCCACCAGCAGCATCGGCGCTGGCCGAGTTATACGTACTAGACCCATATCCAGACAGACCGATCTCCGGATTAAAGAAGAGAATCAGCTCTGCAGCAACGGAAGAATCGACATCGGTAATGCCCAGACGGTCAAGCTGTTCCTGCTTTTGGGGATACATGCCCGTCGGCGTGTTTGGATGCCCCTTGTAATAATACAAATAGTCATCGCCATAAATAACCTCGGTCAAGTTGGCATAGTCGTCAAAATTCTGCTCGTAAGTAACATACGTTCCAAGCAGCATCATTACCTTTTTGCCCTGCTGAGTAGCCGCATCAAAATAACCATCGTTAAAGTTGTACAGAGCCTTAAACGCTTGGACCGTGTCCTCTCCCCTATTCTGCAGGCTCGTAAGCATGCTCGAAACGTTCATCTTCTTAACGTTAGGATCGGATGCGATCTTATTCGCAAAGGCATTATCGTCACCGCTCGTAAACAGATTGGTTCGAGTCATCCACCACTGAGTGCCAGGCTCAATACTCAGCACAGCATACATAGAATCCCAGTGATCGTGATAATCGCTATACGACTTTGACACCTCACCGGTTTCGTATTCCTTATTCTTGGCAGCATTCCATAAAGCAATCAGTTCCGCTTGCTTAGAATCTGGATCCTTTACGTCGAAGGCCTCGTTGGTAAAGACATACGTGGCGGATCCATCGGACAACAGCCGAATGGAGTATTGGCCAGTGGGAATCTTATTGGCGTAAATCATCCTATGGATCAACGAGCAGGTGATGTCATTGATATACAGATTGAACTTTGCCTTGGGGTTGATCTTGAAGAGAGCAGCGACATAATCCGCAAACGCCTGATAGCTTGAACTAGAAGCATTCTCATCATGAGTCAAATACGGAAGGCCATACATCCCGGATGGAAGCGAGCTCCAGTTATAGGCATTTGGACGATCGAGCATTACGATTGACGGAATGGTCGTTCCAGCAGAAGAGGTGCTGATGTCCCAGAAAGATAGCGAATAGAGAACAACGGGGAAAGAAGCACTCAAAGGGGCAAGGTTGTATTCACTCGCAGAAATGCCGATTGGCTGATGGTCCTCATGAACGATGTTTCCGTTCTTCAAATACTGCAACGTAACGTCAAACGGACCATAATCGTTAAATTCAATTTCGCTGGAGCTGGAATCCAAATCTCCGAGTGCAATCGTACTTGAAACGGAACGGGTGACCTTCCCTCCATACGACATGGAGCCCGCCACCCTTATCGAATCAGCGATGCCGAGTCGTTTTATATCCTCAACGTGCGGAATATTCAGGGTCACTTTAGTCGTCTCCCCAACCTGAGAAAGAGAGCAATTAAAGACATACGGGACATAGGCACCAGCGGTATCACCGGGCGCCGCATCACCCTTCTTTACAATGACGATCTGTATTGCTTCAACGGCATAGGACCAACCGGTGGTTCCCGCAGTCGACCCATTTGAGGCCCAACCAAGCCAACCGAAATTAGAAGCATGAACGCGATAATACAGGTCATAAGAAGCCGACCTGTCACCCGTCAGCTTGAGCTCGACAGCTTCAATCTGAAGGCCCTTCCCCGTTGTGCCGGAGACGGCTCCATTAGAAACCCAATCCTGCCAGCCTTCATTTTGCACATGCGAGCGGTATTCGATACCAAGGTCTTCTGAATTAGGAAGAGAAACTCTGAGCGCCTCAAGCCTACGAGACTGGCCCGTTGTGCCAGAGATCGAACCATTCGATGTAAACGTCGACTCCCAACCAATGCCAGAAATATGAGATTTATAGCTGACATCCGGGATCTCCTCTTTGGACTCCACGGCAGCATCGATCGAAGGCGCTGATTCATCGGCTACAACAGCAGTTTGATCCGAAGAGTCTGATTGGGCCTCTGGAACGGATTCATATTCGTTGGTACCAACATTTGAATCCGCCCAACAAGCCAAAGGGCTCAATAGCAGCATCGACATGAAGCAGGAAATCAGAACAACAAATGCTCTAAATTGCCTTTTCAAGAGAATCGCCTCCTAGATAGACAGCCGTCAATAACCATACTATCGAGAGTTAGCTTCATTAATGTCACCAATTAGGTGAACGAAGAAAAAGGAGCCCATCCAAAGGCAAGGGCCCTTTCCCGTTGCCAAGACAACGGCAACAGGAAAGGGCCCGCTAACAAACTCTCAGCGTCTACGGGAATAACTAGTAGATTACCACCTTGGTAGCAAGAGGCACGTTATCCCAAATCCATTTAGCGCGATCAATGGGCAAACGCACGCAGCCTTGTGAAATATGCAATCCCATCCGGCTGTCCATGGGATTAAAAGTTCCCTGGTAGTACGGTATTGAATGAAACAGATAGTCCCCGTAAAACTGCGTATAGTAGTAGCAGGTATACCCATGTCCAAACGAGTGACCCTTGCCGGTGACGGTATACTCACCCGTAGGCGTTGGAGTACTAGGGACACCAGTAGAGCAAACCCAGTATTGAGCATAACTCCACGACCCGCGCTGTCCACGAAAAACTCCAAGGCGGCATGCTTGCCTGTCAACCATAATGAGCCAGCTTGAATTGCTCGAATATCTATTAGCTCGATTAAGCATGGCTATCATATCGGCAGGTAGTAAGGGCTGATCGGTAAACGGGCGCCCAGTAGGACCGGGAGCACCAGCGCCTTTGGGAACAACCTTCACTTGAACCGACTCGACTCTGCAGCCTATCGTAGATGTGCCCGCAGGCTGCCCGTTTGAAGCCCAATCGAGCCATCCGAAGTCTTGGCAATATGCTCGATACCAAACATCAAAGTAGTTCGATAAATCACCGGTCAACCTGATCTTAAGAGCCTCGGTACGCTTTGCGCGGCCTACCGTGCCAGCGACATTCCCATTGGAAGCCCAGCCTTGCCAACCCACATCCTGCACATGAGCGGAGTACTCAATACCGCCCGATACGCTACTGGAGACATTTAGCTTCAGCGCCTCAATCGCAAGTGATCTGTCAGTCGTACCCGCAACACCGCCATTACCAACAGGATTCATCCAGCCAAGTGTGGCGACATGCACCTGGAGCGTCAGAGCTGGCGTCGAGATAAATGCGGGCTTAGACGACGTGCCAGGATCCCCGCCATTCGCCACAAGCTTAATTTGAACAGCTTCTATCTGGATATTAAGCCCGGTAGTTCCAGCGGAATCGCCGTTTTTGGCCCAACCCAACCAGCCATAACCAGCCGAATGAACTCGATAGTAAATGTCATATTGATTCGCGAGGGAACCATTTAAGCGCAGCTCAAGAGCCTGAATGGCCAATCCTTGTCCAACGGTCCCAACATAACCGGCAGATCGCCATTCCTGCCAACCAATATTGGCAACATGTGCTCTTGCCTCAATTTGAGAATCGTCATCCACACCGGACAACGACACGTTTAAAGCTTGAAGCGAAAGCGATTTTCCCGTTGTGCCGGCATCTTGCCCATCTAAAACAGATGGAGACCACCCACGGTTAGCCGAATGAGCCTGATATACAACGTGGGCGCAATCGGCGGAAGCATCAGAAACAAATGCTCCGTCCGTTATCCCGGGAGCGCCGGCGCCTTTACCGACAATCCTTACTTCGACAGCCTTAAGGAATGAACCCGATATCGTTGCCCCCGCATCCGAGCCATTGCACGCCCAACCAAGCCATCCTTTTTTGGAATCAAAACAGCGATACCAAACGTCATAGGCTTTAGACAAATCTCCAGTAAGAGTCAATCTCACCGCCTTTAAAACACGCCCATCGTTTTTAGAGTTAAGCGCAGCACCGTCAGAAACAGCACCACTCCATCCGCCAAATTCAAAGAAGCCGAAATAGTCAATTGAGCCTAAAATCTCTTGATTATCAAACGAGATAGAGAGCGAGGTTAAAGGTTCAGAGCCGTTCTCAGAGCCCAATAAGATTGATTTGCCTTGTACGGAGCCCAGGCTTTTTCCGTTAAGACCGAGCGAGCTCCCGCTTAGAACATCCGTTGCCCCAATGAAATGGTTCAACGTATCGCCGGGAGCAGATCCGCTTTTTTCGACCAATAAAATCTGAACACCCTGAATGGCGGCACCCTTCCCCACCGAGCCCGCAGGAGACCCGTTAGACGTCCAGCCCAGCCATCCTCCCAATTTGGAAGCATACACACGGTACCAAATGCCATAAGTTGCAGAAATCTCGCCGTTCAGCTTAAACTGAACGGCCTCAATGGATCGAGACTGCCCGGTCGTGCCAATGACGCCTGAAGACCAGTCTTGCCAACCAATGCCAGAGACATGCGCGCGAGAGGAAATAGAGCCTCCGTGACCATACCAATTAACACCAAGCGACAGTGCCTCAATTGCATTTCTTGAGTCAATGACCCCCGATGTCTTTCCGTCCGCGACAGCACCCATCCATCCGACATTAGAGACATGAGATCGATAGGAAACGGTAGGCGGTTCCTGAGAATGATCCCTAAAGGCATCGCCACGCGCTGGCGCATCTTGAGCATATTTTGGAAGCACCTTAATCTGAATAGCTTCGATCTGGTAAGCATAGCCCTGTGTTCCAGCAGGTTCACCATTTGAGGCCCAGCCAAGCCAACCAACATTTGCAGAATGAACGCGATACCAAATGTCATACGAATCAGAAAGACTGCCCGACAAGGATAGCTTGATTGCCTCGATGGCTCGCGACTGTCCAACTGTTCCAGAAGCCCGCCCGTTGCCAACCGGCTGAAGCTCCCATCCGATCCCGGAAATGTGTGATTGGACCGAAATGCTGTCATTCCCCAAAGGGCTGCCATCCTGTGAAAGCAGATTGATCTTGAGGGCTTCGACGCGCTTTGCACGACCTGTAGTGCCGGCAGTCATTCCATTTGAAACGGGAGCTTGCCAGCCAATATCCTGCACATGAGTCTGGTATGAAACAGAGCCAAATACAGTGGATACATCATTTTCGGGTTTCGCCGAATCAGTTGCATTGGAGGTAGACTCGCTAGAAACGGATGAGGAAGAGTCATCGTCTGACACAGTCGGCTGCTCGACTTCAGCCCCCTGTTGTTCGTTACTTAAGACGGGGCCCTCGTCTTTCGAGCTGCTGGCAGCACCGTCGGAATAATCAGTAGCCTCCGGCTGCACCTGTAAGGTATCAGCCCAGACAGAAAGGGGCGTCAGAAGACATTGGAGGATTAGTAATGGCGTCATTGCCGTTGCTAGCAACCGTTGCGTCTTTTTCATTCGACTCCCCCATCACTCGACCATCTTTAGCATCATTATTTACCGTTTCGGCAATTGCTTAAATACCGAAAACGTGAATGGCACTTAAATAGAAACGAACGGACCGTTGCAAAACGACCCGTTCGTTTAAGTCAGAGTATCTGTTAGAACCTGTGTGAAGACACGAATTACGATCAGCTATGCAAGCGGCACGTTGTCATACCAGCCCCATTTTGGCTTGTATGAGGTGGAATAATAATCCAACCAATACGCCATATCGAGTGTCCTAATCTGACCGACGTTATCCATTACCTGATTATTGCCGATATAAAGACAAACGTGACCGTAAATGCTGCCCATGCGTGTATGCGTATGCGAAGGAACGGCAATGACCATTCCGACTTTCAGCTGAGAATAATCGGTGTATTTGCAATAATCCCAGTAGTAATCGCAGGCATCCGTATGGACGTTCCTAAATCCGGCACGCTCGTAGATATCTGCAATCCACTCGGAGCACAATCCCGGACCAGGAGACGGTACCTGTCGGGCAAGATCTACAATCTTCTTCTGCATGGGATTTGCAAACGCGGAAGGTTGCCCAAGCAAACACGGCGAAACGGTGCTTCCGGGGGCATTGGCGCCCTTCCTTGTAAGGCGAACTTGGACAGCTTGGACATGCGTTCCATAACCAGTGCTACCGGCAACTGTACCATTTCTAGTCCAACCAAGCCAGCCGACGTTATCGACATGGACCCTATACCAGACATCGAAATAAGTTGCCAAGTCACCTGACAGGGAGACTTTAATTGCTTCAACCGAATTGGACTCAGTAGCAGACGACAGTTGATCCCCGTTTGACTTACCAGAAGTCCAACCTACATTCGAAAGATGCAGTTGATAATTAATCCCGCCGGCAACAGATGAACAAGTTTTAGCCGAAAACCCGGTGATGGGAATTCCCTGACCAGTTGTACCGGACATCTCTCCGGCCGAGACAGAATTCTGCCAAGCACCTTTAACCTGAGAGGAATACGTCAACGTAGGTATTTCAAGATGGGAATATCCCGACGTATCAGGATGAGAAGCGCCCTTCTTAATGAGCTTAATCTGAACAGCCTCGAGGGAACAGGACATACCGGTAGTACCGGCCTCCCCGCCGTCCTTGGCCCAGGCCATCCAGCCGATGTTGGAGGCGTGGACGCGGTAGTAGACGTCGTAGTCCTTCGCGAGGGAGCCCGTGAGCCTCAGGCGCACGGCCTCGACGGCACGGCCCTGGCCGGTGGTTCCGCCCTCGGAGGCCGAGGGGGTGTCCCAGCCCTGCCAGCCGATGCCACTTACATTTGCGCTAATTTGCACAGAGCCATCTTCAACGGGATTCAAGATGTTGACCTTAAGATCCTCCACTGATTTAGACTGCCCCGTTGTACCAGCTGTAGATCCGTCGCGCTTGCTGCTCATCCAGCCAATATTCGAGACATGCGCCTCATACTGAATATGCATCTTGCTGTCGTCTAGGTTCAAAAAAGAACCGTTGAAGCAATAGTTCATGTCACAGCGTCCGTTAACGCCCGGGACATTGCCGCTGCTTGAATACTGCCAGAAACTGTAGCTGCCAGCATAATCGCAACGCCAATTATATTGAGCTACCCAATGGTCATAACCGCTCAGAGACGGACTATCCAAGTAGTTGTTGAGCCAGTTAAGGTTCGCATAGATCCCCGACTTAAAGCCAACGGCCTCCATACGGTTACAAAAAGTCTGCGCAATCTGGGCGAGCTTATCTTTGCTGAAATTTGGATCCTGCAGGATATAGTTATCCTCAAGATCGTAATAAACGGGAAGCGACGGATGATGGCCACCGAGCCAAGCAAGAGTCCTGTCAGCCTCTTTATTGGCATCCTCTACAGAACGGGCGTAGGAGTAGTAATACACACCATAAGGAATACCGAGGCGCTCACATTCAGCAGCATTCCTCTCAAAAGAATCGTCAGGTTTTCCGTAAACAGGTCCAACCTTGAGAATGGCAAAATCAATCCCAGCGGCCTTAACCTTATTCCAGTCGACAGTCCCTTGATGATTGCTGACATCGATACCACGCGCAACGGCACCATTTGGCAAAGCATCGTCAGACAAAGACTGCGCATCGATGTCGTCGCTGCCCGCATTGATGAGGACACCGTTTTCATAACGCCAAGAGTTAGGCTCTAGGGAGTCGGATTCAGAGGAATCTGTCTCGATGGAAACATCGCCCGAAGCCTCACCATCAGAATCATCAGCGCCCGGCTCATCGGCACCAACCCCGGCCTGATCGTCGGAAATAAAGTCTGAATCCTCATCAGGACGAGCAGCATTTGCAGTGTCACCATACCATTCGGTTTGACCTTGGGAATCCGAAGCATCGTCCTGTGTTCCCTGGGAAATTTCATCTTGGAATACGCGCTCATCAGACGCTTGAGATGTCGATTGCAAGATAGCGCCAGATTCAGCTGACAGCGCATATGCACAGTAAGGCTGAGCGACTTGCGACCAAATCATTACTAGCGCGCAAGCCAAAACCGCGTACGCTTTTAGACGTTTCATGTATATCCCCCAAGATAACAGCTGAATACAGCAACACAATCAATTGTTATATTACCGCACTTCATAGAACACATTTTCCTTGATTATCGACTTTATCCGAACACCTCCCACATTCATCCGCACATGTGCGGATGAATGTGGGAACCCGATACCCTGAGGGCCGGACCGGCCGGCCCCGGGAGATCGGAGGACGGCATGTCCGGAAAGAGGAAGAGTGGCTCCGCGAGGGCGGTCCCGAGGGCCTACGGAAGGCTCACGAGGCACGAGCGGGACACGGTCCAGAGGATGCTGGAGCGCAGGGCGTCGTGCAGGGAGATCGCGAGGGAGCTGGGCAGGTCGCCCTCGACGGTGAGCGCCGAGGTGGCGTCGCACAGATTCGTGACGGCGCCGAAGTCCAGGCGCGGCGAGCGCGTG
>ERZ772884.1725-NODE-1725-length-13719-cov-2.740120_pt1 | contig 13719 bp, 18 predicted proteins | sample MGYA00580574_ERZ772884 | MGnify/ENA primary metagenome ERZ772884 (study PRJEB29015, sample SAMEA2737690) | human gut metagenome | biome: human gut; feature: human-associated habitat; material: faeces | place: China | collected 2012 ... | reverse complement strand
ACCTGCTGCCATCAAGGTGTAAGGATTCGTAAGGAACTCCATGCCGGGAAGCGACATAAATGAATCTCTGAAGTTTGACACCGAAAAAGCCTTACGCAGCTTTGCGCTGACAGTTCCCGCGCGGCGGGATATCTCATCCAACCGCTGGGACGTCTGTCGGGCGACAGTCACCACATTGCCGCCATCAGCCTGCAATCGAATCAAAAACTTCAATACACTATCCATTCGTCTTTCTCTCTAACTTCCTTATCTCTGTAAGATATCTTATTGTCCATGCCCATTTTTCATCCGGCAAAGTCTCAGGATCCACATTCAGATAATATCGAAGCAGCGTGTCGAAAAAAAGAATGTCACCCTTTCCTGTGAAGTCGTCTATGCCGGCATCCGTTACAATTTTTTTATTTCGGCTTCCTTCACCTTGAGCACTTCTTCCAACTTGTTGCACAATGCCATGAAGAGGCTGTCGTCCGTTTTCATCTCTTCATCACCTGCCACCCAAAGCTGGTTTACAAGCACTTCGTTCATTTTCATCGGATCCTTTACCACGCTGGCGTAGCTCAGGTCCTGACGTCCTGGACTTCGGAGCACACAACCTTTGTCTCCGACTGTTATCTGAAAAAGATCTTTTCCCGGATATTTCTCTTTATACTGTTTTATAAGTTTTTCGTTCAGTTGCATATCTTATACTTTTTTCTGGTCCGTATAAATGAAGGGCAGCGTTTTCTCCTGATACTTGTCGCCCTGTTTCCACTCTGTGTTGTCTTCTGTGATTTCCACATTAACAAGCATATCCGAAACTATCGCGTCGCCCTTGCTTGCATTACCGTAGCATGCCACGATGTTAAATGCGCCATCGAGCACATCACCGCCCATTGCGGTTCTCAATGCCTCATATTCGCTCTGTAGCAATGTAAGTTCGCCGCTGTAGTCCTTGTTGCCATGCTGTATGCCGTGAGGCTTGTTACCCTTGGCGTAAAGCAGTTCCTTTTCCTGTTTGCTGCCGTACTTTATGCCGCGCAGTCCTGTGACTACACGTCCTGCAACAACAACATTAATATCGCTCCATTCATATTCTCTTGTGTTAACCATAGTCACCTCCTTGTTATGATGTCTGCACCTCAAAACCAAGACTTACATCAATGTATCTCGCATAGCCGAATGGACGTACCTTCACTGTCACCTCAACCTTTGATGTCGCCAGCACATTCTGTGTCTCGTCAATGTAGCACACAGCACCCTCACCGTCATCTCCGGCACTGAGTTCTCCGGCTGCTGTCATATTGGCGTTCAATTTGTCTTCAACTGTCTGTTGCCAGCTTTTCACTACGCCCGTCTGTAGCGTGCCGTCTTCATTGACTTCCAGCTCGTCCAGCATCATGTCCAGCAGAGTGTCGTATGTTATGCGATATGCCTTGTCTATCACACGCCTGTTGGCAATATGTGCGTAGTCGTCGGTCTCATCGCACGCAAGACGATCGTCCGTGAAGAAGTAGCCGCTTCTGCCGGTGTACTTGCGCGGCGTGATATAACCTTTGTCGTAAAGTTCTTCTATCACGCTCATGCCGGTTTCCACCTTTGCCGCACCTATATACATCTCTGTTGCTGGCAGTGCGCCGTCACGCACACGTCCTATGTTTCTCTGCACGGGAATACTTGCCAGGCGTCCTGCGAGCAAACCTACACATGCCCCTTCCGACTCCGACGTTGTGTCGCCTACGAGCACTCCGACACGGTTGTCTGTCATCTCGCTGAGGTCTGTGAAACTTTCAGAATCGCTGTAACCGCGTCCTTCAAGCACAACGAATATCGGCGCATACATCTCGTCTGTTGACCATTCTGCCAGCTCCTGAGCCTTTGGCAGAGCTGTGAACACATCTTCGTCCAGTCCGTTGTCACTCGATGTGCCGGCCTTGCCGTCCAATGCCACAAACAGTCCTCTGAGCTTTCCGCCCTCGGCTTCCAGCAGCTTTCGCGCACTTCCTGTCGTCTTGTCGAGCAGTGCAGTCATTGCAGTGCTCTTGTCAACACCCCAGACAATCACTTCCGTGCCTTCTTCTGCAATGCTGTAGAAGTCACTTACATGCTTGTACAGCCGCGGATTGTTCTCGGCCGTCACGCCCAGTGCGTCAAGATCGGCAGGCCGTCTTATGCTGTATGCCTTTTCCAGCGCAAAGGTCGAACTGACGACAGTGGCGCCGCACACGAGGGCAAACAGCCCGTCAGGACTGTCGCCCACTGTGCCCAGCTGGCCGTTTAAGTATGATATTTTTATCCTCGGTATCATAATTTCCTCCTTCCTTTACTCTGAGGCAGCCTCTGCCAGGAGATATACTCCCTTCTTGTCATAACGGCGTACAGCTCCACCGGTGCGCAACAGGAACGAATATATGTCGCCGTAGTACAGCGGGTTATCCGTCGAGTCGAACATGTGCACTTCTCCGAGTGCGCGGCTCACGCTCTGCTCCTGCCATGCCAGTGCTGCGGCAAGCTCTCCGGCATCGCCAGCTGCGCTCCACTTGATTATCGCCTTCGATGATGCGTTGATGCGCAGAACCGTACTGCGTTTCATGATGTCAAAGCCATACAAGTTGCCGAGCACACCGCGCTGTACGTCTGCCGAGTTCTGGAACATCCACTTGTCGCTCTCTGACAAGTCCTCCAAGAGGTCTGCGTACATATACGCATCCAGCAACAGATATCTGCCCGCTTCCGGAATATTGTCCTTGTCCATCTGAGTCATGATAGAAAGCACATCAGCCTTGGTTATCTTCTTGCGCTGACCTGTAGCAGTATCCGAGGTATGCGCCTCTCTTGTTCCAGTACCTGTAGTCATCAGCACCGACTTCGTTGTGTTCACTCCGCCGCCCCAACGCTCGAGCAGATTCACATGCGCCTTGTCCATGATGATGGCGCGGTCGTTGGCAATGACTGAGTTACGCTTGTCGTAAGACAGTTCCACCATCTCAATGTTCGGAATATATACCGGATCTGTTGTCAGCTCGTCCATTGTGTACTCCAGATCGTTATCCGTGCGCTTCTTGGCTGTAGCCGGCACAGATGAACGGTTCACCTCGACATTTGACGGCGAACCGGCATTCGGTATATGAACTTTGTGATTATCGACAAAACTTGAATCGTCAACACTTTTCGCTGCGAACGAATTGTTGGCATACAGATTCTCTACGATCGTGGTCTGCCATATCTCTTTATTTAATGCCATATTCTTTCTCTTTTTTTAGTCCTTGTAATCAACTCCGAAACGCTCTTTGTACTTGTTTTTGAAGAGCTCAATGTTTGTGTCTTTAAGTTCCTTCAGTCTGCCGGCTTTGTCTATTTCGTCCCAACTCATGCCCGCAAGGCTGTCTACGCCGCCTCTCTTGTCGTAGATGTAGTCCACAGCCCTGCGGGTCGCCGTCAGCTTCATCGAGTTGAGCAATGCTTCTGTTGTCTTGCGATCCTTGTCCATCAGAGTCTTGAACGACGGCAGCTGTTCCTTGGTTATCTTGCCCTCACTCACAGCTTTGTTCAGAATAGCGTCTATTTCCTTCGACTCTGCCTGTTCAATTCTTTCCTTGTACGCATTGTTTGCCCTTTCCAGCGCATCCACCTTTGTTGCTTTGTTTTCCAGACTGCGCACGAGGTCTATCACTCCCTGCTCGTCGTTCGCATCCTTGAACGACGGTAACATTCTAAGTTTGTCTATTAATGCCATATCTTTTATTTTTGTTTGATTTGTGTTGAGCTTGTTGTAGAAGAATTTGTAAACCTCCTCGTTTGTCTGTCCTTCAGGCGCGTTGCTGTCGGGCATGCTGTAAATGCCGTCGGCGAGCCGCATGTCCACCGCTTCCTGTGCCGTCAGCCAGTGGTCGCTGCCGTCGAAATACCTTGCGGTGATGTCCTCCGGCCTCATGCCGCAGCGTCCGGCGATTATCCTCGCAAGGTCCGACTCCATATTCTCCATAATAGCCGCGAGCTCACGCAGTTCCGCAGCGTTGCCGTAACCTCCGCCGCTTACCGAGTGTATCATCAGACGCGCGTACGGTGACATGTACAGCGGTTTCCCGCACATCGCGATAATGCCCGCTATGCTCGCAGCTACGCCATCAACATATATGGTTACGTCTGCCTTACATGTGCGGAGAGCTTCGTATATTGCTATGCCGCTGAACACGTCGCCACCGTTGCTGTTTATGCGCACGTCTATCTTTTTGTAGCGCGACTGCAGCTCCATCAGCTCAGCCACCACGCGGCTGCTGTCCACCTTCTGCCCGTCGCCCACATCACCGTAGAGCAGTATGGCGACCTCGCCGTCACCGGGTATTGTGTTGAAAAACTTCATGCCTGTGCTGTTTTTTGATGCAAATATCCGCATAAATTCCGCACCGCACAAACCGTGTTTTTATGTTTCGCTTACGGAGTAACATACTGGCTTTGCGGAAGTTACACATAAATATCCGATTTGAAATCCAGCATTATAATTGTGATATTTGCACTCAAAAAAGAATGGCTGCACAGACTATAGACAGAAAGGATATCGCAAAGTCGCTGTTCATCAACGGGGCTTATACACAGGAGGAGATCGCGGCGAAGGTGGGGACCACGCGGCAGACAGTGGCGAGATGGATGCGGGACGGAGCATGGGAGGAGCTCAAGGCGTCGCTCACCATTACCCCCGACCGGATAATAGCGCAGTTCCACAGGCAGATAATGGAGATAAACAACCGCATCAACTCGCGCGAGAAGGGCAGCCGGTTCGCCACACCGGCGGAAGCCGACTCGCTGTCGAAGCTCGCCGGTGCGGTGCGCAAGCTCGAGACGGATATCGGTGTGGCTGACTGCGTCAGCGTGGCGATGCGCTTTCTCTCATGGCTGCGCCCACAGGACATGGACGCCGCACGGCGGTTCAATGATTTGTTTGACGCATTCATAAAAGACCAGGCACGGCAATGAGCGGCATTACAGACAAACAGGCGTTAGCGGCATGGGAGAATTTCCATAAGGCCATGCTGCGCGGAATAGAGATTGACGACAGCCTCACACGGCAGGAGATTGAGCGACAGCGAAAGACGCTCGAGGCTGACCCCGTAAAATGGATTAAGTTCTTTTTCCCGAGCTATGCCAAGTACGAGTTTGCGCCGTTCCATATTGCTGCCATACGTCGTATAATAGCCAACGACGAGTGGTATGAGGTCCTCTCGTGGTCTCGTGAGCTGGCAAAGTCAACCGTTGCGATGTTCATCATCATGTATCTGGCGTTGACCGGGCGTAAACACTTCGTCGCCCTTGCGTCGGCTACCATCGACGCTGCCAAGCGTTTGCTTGCGCCATATAAGGCAGCATTTGAGAACAACGCCCGCATAAAACAATTTTACGGAAATCAAACGGTGCTCGGTCAGTGGACAGACAGCGAGTTCACTTGCAAATGCGGAGCTAAGTTTGTAGCCCTCGGAGCGGGCAACGCGCCACGTGGTATGCGCAACGAGGCCATACGTCCGGACATCCTCTACATGGATGACTATGATACTGACGAGGACTGCCGCAACCCTGTGACATTGGACAAGAAGTGGGATTGGTTTGAAAAGGCATTATATCCGACACGCTCAATATCTGAACCTACACTTATACTATGGTGCGGCAACATCATCGCCAAGGACTGCTGCATCGTGCGTGCCGGACAGCGTGCAAAGCATTGGGATGTCGTGAACATACGCGACAAAAACGGACGCTCAACGTGGCCGCAGAAGAACACGGAGGAGTTCATCGACCGCACACTGAGCAACGTGTCGGCAAAGGCGCAGCAGGGCGAATATTTCAACAACCCCGTCGCCGAAGGCAAAGTATTCAAGAACCTGCCGTGGGGCAAAGTTCCGGCTCTCTCCAAGTTCCGTTTTCTCATCGGCTACGGCGACCCGGCATATTCAAACAATAAAAACAAGGCTGCAAGCACCAAGGCACTTGTGCTCATCGGCAAGCTCAAGAACACTTACTACATCATCAAGGCATACGTCGGACGTGTCACCAACGCAGAGTTCATCGGCTGGTACTTCGACTGCGACAAGGAAGTGAACGGAAAGAACACAGTCTATTGGTACATGGAAGACAACAAGTTGCAGGATCCGTTCTTCCAGCAGGTTTTCAAACCTCTGCTGCGTGAGCAGTGCCAGCACAGAAAAAAAAACATATATGTACGTGCCGACGACAGGAAGAAAGCTGATAAGGCGACACGTATAGAGGCTAACCTCGAACCGATAGACCGCAACTGCCGGTGGGTGTTCAACGAGGCAGAAAAGGACAACCCCATGATGCAGGAGCTTGTAAACCAGTTCTGCCTGTTCGAGCTTACGCTGCCTTATCCTGCCGACGGGCCCGACGCAGTGGAAGGCGGTATCACCATGCTCGACGCAAAGACCGCAGAGCTCGAACCGGTTGTGACAATAACATACAAAGACATAAACGAGGGCAACCCCTGGCGAATGTAACCAACAAACACATTATATATGGACAACTTTATCACGATAGAAGACTACGACGCGAGCATACACCGCGAGATACTCGACTCGTTGTTGCGCAAAAATACGGAGACCTACGACCCACAGATCATCGAGATATGCGAGGACCGGGCCGTGGCGGAAATGCGCTCATACATGAACAAGACCTACGACTGCGACGCCATATTTGCCGCGCGTGGCGACGGGCGACATCCGCTCATTCTGATGTTTGCGCTCGACATAGCCATATACCACATATACTGCCAGCACAACCCTTACAAGATGTCCACCATACGCAAGGAGCGTTACAAGCGTGCCGTAGAGTGGCTGAAGGGTGTGATGACGGGAGATGTGACAATAGACGGCGCACCGCTGCTGCCTGAGGATGTTCTTGCCGACAACAGCCGGTGGCAGATAAAATCGGACGAGGTGCGTCCTGTAATGCTTTAATCATGCAACATTATGAACATGAAAGATAAAAGAAGGAACGCCCGCAAGCGAATAATACAGGGCGGATTGGTTGATGTGAGAAACACGAGGCAGCCAGACGTAGTGCTCCAGATGCCGGAGATATTCTACTTCGACATGAACGCCTACATCAACTCCGTGAAGTCTGCGCTCAACATTGACTTCACTAACCGCGTACGGCTATACGACATGTACGAGAGCTCCATGCTCGACCTGCATCTCTCCGGAGTGCTCGACAAACGGTTGCGCGGTGTCACAAAGATACTCATCGAGTTCCGCCGCAACGACCAGCCCGACGACAACATCAACGCACAGCTGCGCTCACCCTGGTTCAAGCAGCTCCGCAAGGACCTCGTCATGTCCCACTTCTGGGGCTTCACCCTCGTGCAGTTCTATCTCGACGAGGATGGCAACATACGCTACGACCTCATAAACCGCAAGCATTACGACCCCATACATCGCAAGCTGCTCAAATATCAGGGCGCGATAGACGGCATATCCATCGACGAGTTCCCCAACACCATATTCGTGGGCTCTGAGCGCAAGCTCGGCATATTCGCCGAACTGCTGCCGGCCGTGCTCTACAAACGCGGCAACATGGCCGACTGGGCGCGGTTTGCCAACATATTCGGCATGCCAATACGCGAATATACCTACGATGCCGGAGACGAGGAGGCACGTGCACGACTCATTGCCGACGCACGACGCCAGGGGCAGCAATGCCGTGTATATACACCCGAAGGACTCCGAGCTCAAATTGATAGAGGCGTCCAACAAGACAGGATCGTCGGAGCTTTACCGCACGTTCGCCGAATACTGGGATGCCAAGATGTCTATCCGAGTGCTTGGCAACACCCTCACCACCGACGCCAAAGAGAACGGCACGCAGTCCTTAGGCACCGTGCATAAGGAAGAAGAAGACGAGATGAACGCCGACGACTGCGGCTTCCTGCTCGACATACTCAACTACAACATGCGCCCTGTGTTCCAGAACCTCGGCTTCAATGTCGATGGCGGCGAGTTCGTATATGCCAGGCACGACAAGATGAACCCGTCGCAACAGATAGACATTGTGCAGAAGCTCTCGTCCATGGGACTGCCCATCGACGACGACTATCTGTATGAGACGTTCTCCGTGCGCAAGCCTGACAACTACGAGGAGCTGAAGCTGATGAAGGAAGCCGAGCGACAGGCCATGCGTGATGCTCTTGCCGCAGACAAAGGCGACAATAAAAAGACTGCTCAAACACCGGTAAACAACCGGTTGAGAAGTTTTTTCGGACTCCCCCCGAAGAACGGGGCACGCTGATTCCGCTGATAGACGGCATATACTATCGTGACGACGGTTGTGCCTGCTGCTCGCACGGCCACATTCATAATGCCGCATCGTTCACCGTCTCAAGCGAGGTGCTCGCCACATTCCTGCGCAAGATATACAACGGTTTCGACACGTCCGACGATTTCGAGCCCACAATGTGGCGCGAGATTCTGCGCATCGTCAACGAGGCTACCGTCGAGGGACTGTCGCAGGGCGCCACTCCGCCGCCGTCGCTCGAGCAGGACTTCTACCGCTCGCTGCGCCATTCCAACGAGGTGTTCTCGGCGTTCAAGGTGCACAGGATGGGGCGGGAGATGGCGGCATTGCTGACCGACGCCGATGGCAGACTCAAACCCTTCGGCAAGTGGGTGGAGGACGTGCGCGGCATATCCTCACACTACAACCGCATGTGGCTCGAGACCGAATACTCAACGGCCGTCATTCGTGCCCACAATGCCGCCGACTGGCAGCAGTTCGAGCGCGACAAAGACATACTTCCAAACCTCAGATGGATGCCCACCACGTCGCCCGACCCTGAAGGCACACACCGCTCGTTCTGGGAGCGCAGGCTCACTCTGCCCGTCGATGACGAGTTCTGGAGCCGTCACCACCCCGGCGACCACTGGAACTGCAAGTGCACCCTCGAGGCCACCGACGAGCCGGCCACGCCCGAGCTGAAGAAACTTCTCGACACTGACAAGCCTGAGCCGGGACTGGAGAACAATCCGGGCAAGGACGGGCGCCTGTTCTCCGATAAGCATCCTTATTTTTCAAAGTCGTGCAGCTCATGCGGATTCTATAAGCTTAATATTAAAGATAGGATGTTGAGGCTGTTCAACGCAAGAAAGAAGGACTGCTACAACTGTCCCTACATAAACGGTTGTATAAGCCGCATATCCTCTGACGGCTTCAAGCTTGAATATAAGGCAGGAAACGGAGGCAGACTCTATATACACAACGACGTCGAAAAGAACAAGACAGACTATAAGGACATGAAACGTATATGCCTTCAGTTCGCGAAAATGGGACATGAGGTCAGAATCACGCCGCGCCTGCATTACATGGCTGAGGAATACGTAAAGATATACGGCTCGCTGAAAAATACTAAATACTACAGAAAATGTCCGGACTTTTCTGTTGACGGAATCTTTTACGAGTACGAAAGTTTTGCCAGACCATGGAAGAAAAGCAAAGTAGGGAGCATGCTGTCACATGGTTTGCGGCAATCATCTCGTATTGTTATCAACAACACGAAAGGATGTTCTGACAGATTTATACGTAAACAAATAATTGCCAGACAGAAACAATTGCCTGACGCAATAGAAGAGATATGGATTTATGAAAGTGGAGAAATAAGACCGTTCCTTGTGGATGGCAAGTTTTATAAATAACTACGGGGAAACCCTTACAGATTTCCCCGCGATGCAACGTGCCGTAGCACATGCTGACTCCTCACTGGAGCTGCAGCAAATATAACAATAATAATCCAACAGACAAACATTATGGACAGAATTATTTCATTTTTTAAACAATCCGACCGCTGGAAACCTTATAAATAACAACAGGGGATTCCTTGCGGATTCCCCTGCGAGGCGACGTGCCGTAGCACACGCGACTTCTTTCGAAGCTTGTCGCAAATATAATAATAATAATTCAAAAAAGTATATTATGAACAAAATTATTTCATTTTTTAAACAGTCCAACCGCTGGAAACATCTTGCCGGCGGACTGTTCGTCGGAATCATGGGATTCTCAGTGTATAACGCGCTCTACGCATCGGCCGTGGCCGCAACCTGCCTCGAACTGAAAGACCACCTCTACGGCAACAAGTTCGACGAGACAGACTGGCTCTGCACCTTTGCCGGTGGTTTCATCGCCGCACTGTTCTATCAGTTTGTGTTATGACGGCCGAAGAGATACGCGTCAGCATAGAGAATGTAGAGAGCGAGATAAAAAAACAAATAATGGACGACATGCCACGACTCATCGGAAATGCTGCCGTGAGCATGGTAAACCAGAACTTCCGCGATGCCGGATGGCGCGACGGCGGACTGAAACCGTGGAAAAAGACAAAGCGGCAGATGAGTAAGGGCAAAGGCTCGCAATATCTGCCGCTACATTCGAGCAGGGAGCATCTGTCGCGTTCTACGCAATATAAAAAGACAGGACCGGGCGAAGTCACAATAAGCAATCCTGTGCCTTATGCTTCCGTACACAACGATGGCTTCGAGGGCAATGTGAACGTAAAAGCTCACAAACGGACCATAAGCAAAGGCAAGAACAAAGGCGATAAATATTCCGTACGTGCCTTCTCACGAAGAATGTACATTCCACAACGTCAGTTCATGGGTGAAAGCCGTGAATTGAATGAAAAGATTGAGAATATCATACGAAATACTTTTAATAATATAAAAGTAAAAATAGGCAGATAATGGAACAAATCATCAGGACAATAATAGAAATGATACACGCTGCCATGCCGCAGCTCGCTCTCGTCGACGAGGACTACGGCCAGCTCGAGGCCATAGACAAGAGCGACGTCGACACATACCCGCTCGTCATGCCGGCCGTGCTCATAGACACGCCCGAAACGTCGTGGACCGACACCGCCGGCGGAGCACAGAAGGGCACATGCACCGTGCGCGTGCGGCTCATCATCGACTGCTACGACGACACACACGCCACGTCCGGCACGCTCGACCGTGTGGCCGGACGCGAACAGATGAGACACGAGCTGCACAGGCTGCTTCAGGGTTTCCGCCCCGACGCCGACGGCGCGCTCGTGCGCACACAGTCAAGATTCTACACATGGAACCATGGCATTAAGGTTTACGAGCAGACCTACACCACAACAACATCCGAACAGGTGGCAGACACTCCCGCTGTCGCTACAGCAAGGCCCGTCGTGCAGGTCAGGACACTCAGGTGAAAAGAGGCAGCTCTTCCTTCTCCTGCCTGCGCCGCGGGTGCTTCAGGTTGCGGAAACCCGAAAAACGTGCCGCGGGTATCTTCTCGCCGCTCACCGTGGCGCCCTCCTGAAGCATACGGCGTATTATCTGGATTATGCGCTGCTCGCTCAGGAAAAACTCCTCCGACGACAGCTTCTGTATCGTGTCGTCAAAACGCAGACGGCGCACTTCCGTCCAGTAGTAATAACGCTCGAACAGCTTCCTGTCACGCTCGTTTATCAGTGTTTTGTCACGTCCTTTTCTCATAACGGCAAAGTTACGAAAAAAGCCGCGGAAACACCATTGTCTGCGCGGCTTTTTTACATTTTACGTTTTTTACCATTTTCCTTTTTCACTTTTTGTCACAGCCTGCAGAAGCTCGGCTCGACACGCATCCACACACCGTTATCCGGATTGCGCTTCCAGAAGTAGTAGTTCACCGCGTTGCGCTGCACCACGTTGGCTTCCTTGAACAGGCGCATGATGTCGGCATACTCCCCGTCGAACTTGTCCTCTAGCTCGTAGAGCTTTGATATTGACTTATAGTCGAGGTCGCCCATCTTGTTGCGCTCGAGCAGCGTCATAGCCATCTGGTACATCGGGTCGTCCGCGCCCTTCTCGCTACGCTCCATGTAGCGTTTAAGGTAGTCTATAAGACGCTCCGCCGCCATGTCGGCGCGCTCGTCGAAGCCTTTCACCTTGTTGCTCTTCAGCTCCAGGCGGAAGCCGCCGTCTGTGATGGTGTACGACCGCTGTCCGTCGCTCTTCACCTGACCGTAGTCCTTCATGACCTCCGTGAAGCTGTCCGTCTCGCCCTCAAGCCATTTCCTGAAGCCCCTGACGTCCTCCACAATAGCCGTCACCTTTCTCTCCACCTCGCGCATGAACTCCGCGCGCAGTCCCTCGTAGGTCTCACGCCGTGCCACACGGTCTTCTCTCTCTTCCTGCTGCAGGCGGGCAAGAAGTTCCGCCCGCTGCTCCTTTGTCATGGACTTTATGTCCACACTCTGAATGTTCTGTTCCATTTTCTTTCTTAATTTATGCAGTCAGTCGTCCTGCCGTTTTCTCCTTATTATCCTTATCTTCCTTGTCAGTGCCTCCAGACCTTCACAGTCCAGCTCCTTGAAGTCCGTACCGGCTATGCGCCTGTCACGGCAGAAGGCGTCCACCTTCCTCCAGTCGGCGGTGTCAACACCGAGCAGCTGCATCTGGTGCAACGCCGCGCTGCGCAGCCTCCTCAGTCCGCGACGGCTCTCATCCTCGCCCGCCACACGCGCCATCGCGTCGCACATCGCACGGTACTCGCTTCCGCTCAGCTCACGCAGGTGTGTCGTCCTGCCGTCGCTGTATTGCGACACCAGCGTCTCCTTGTCGGCACAGGGCATCCGCCTTAGAAGCGCGTAGAACCTCGCATAATTGTCAACGCCCATCGGCGCACTCCTCCTTTCTGTATTTTATGTATGCCTCACGCGCCACGTCAAGCACCGTAGGCAAGTCCCATTTCATGCCGTCCGCAGGCACCACAGGCACACCGTCCATGCAGACGAACACCTCGCCGCAGAACTCACGCACCTGGACGGCGCGCCTGGCGTCCGCCATCATGCGGCGCTCCCTTGCCGCCATCCTCCTATCCGCACGCCGACCGCGCATTCCGCGCAGCCATGCGGCAACTCTTTCAACAGTCTTTTCCATAACTTTACGATTTTACTTTTTTACTTTTTCACTTTTTCACCTTTCAAACATCACCTCTATCCCGCACGAGCTCGCCACGTCAAGTTCCAGCTTTGCGCCCTTGCTCTTCTCCCAGCCACCCAGCATATAGATGCGGTCGCAGCCTATCAGCAGCGCCATGTCAGCGCGCATGTGCTCGCGCCAGTCCGCATCCTCCGGCAACCCGTTCTCAAACGGATTCACCGCCTCGTAGCCTTTCAGGTCCAGAAACCTTGCCGCGTTCCCAAACGCACGCCTGCGCTCCTCAATGTCGTGGTGAGCTATCGCACCGCTTATATACACTTTCTCCTTTTTCATCTCTTTTTATGTTTTTACGTTTTCAATTTATCATACATCACTGTCACCCCAATACCTCTCGGCTCTCTCCGGCCACACCGTGTAATATCCCTTATCACCGAACGTCCTGCCTTTGGAAAATGCCCTGTAGCCCTCCACCCATATCTTCAGACCAGCGTCGTACATCACGCTCACACCCACCCGGGTCGAGCGTGCCGCGGGCCTGACTGATGAATATCAGCAGCTTGTCGCGGTGTGACTCTTTCAGCCTTTTAAAGTCGCTGTAGTTCATGCCCGTGTACTGCAACGAGTCTATCACTACAAAGTCAGGACTGCGACGCTTCTTCAGACGCACGCTCAGGCTCGCCATGTCCTCGCAGTCAAGAAGCACCAGCCTGCGAGCCACGTCCTGCATACCCGTGCGGATAAAAGCGTCCTGCATCGTCTTGCACGCGCCTTCCTCCAGACTGTCGTATGCCACACGACCGAA
>ERZ772884.1716-NODE-1716-length-13810-cov-9.607343_pt1 | contig 13810 bp, 10 predicted proteins | sample MGYA00580574_ERZ772884 | MGnify/ENA primary metagenome ERZ772884 (study PRJEB29015, sample SAMEA2737690) | human gut metagenome | biome: human gut; feature: human-associated habitat; material: faeces | place: China | collected 2012 ... | reverse complement strand
TTTCAATTTTTATTGTGCTAATACACAAATATTGCAACATTGTATTTGTGCACCCTGCCAGACAACAAAAAACGGCAGGGGATACCTGCCGTAAAAATTATTTGTTTTTGGGCAGCGGAAATAAGATCCGCAGGGTGCACCAGTTGTTTTCCCAGTGCAGCGTCATGCTGCCGCCGTGCTGCCCGACGGTGGTGCGGACGCTTTTCAGGTCCGACCCCTGCTGCGGCAGACCGTCCGCATCCAGTGCGGGGGCGGCCTCTGTATAATGCTCGAACCGCAGCATGGCAAAACCGCCCTGACTGTACACCGCCACCTTGATGAGCCGCTTTTCGGGGTCCGGTTCGGCGCGCACGGCGGCAATGGCGTTGTCCAGCGCCACGCCCACGATGGTGCACAGCTCCCGGATGGTGAGAAAGCCCAGCATCCTGCCGTCCGCTACACTGGTGATGGTAATGTTCTCCTGCTGGCATTCCATGGTCTTGGCGGTGAGCAGGGTATCCAGCACCGGGTTGCCGGTCTTGTTCTCGGCCTCGTACTGGCGGATGTTCTGCTCCATGGCAGCAATGGCGGCGTTCTGCTTGGTCTGGTCCTGCTCCTCCCGGATGCGGGCAAGCTGGACTTTCAGTTCATGGTACCGCCGGTTGATGAGGTTGATGCCCTCCTTGCTGCGCTTGTACTGCTCGTACTGGCGGTGCAACACCTCGTCCATGGCGGCAAGCTCGCTGTGCAAAGCGTTCTCCTGCAGCTGCTCGTGCTGCACAGATAAGATCAGCACGCCGGAAAAATCCACCAGTGTGCGGATGGAAAAAATGCTCATGTTGATCTCGCTGCCGGGCAGAAAGCCCAGATTGCTCACCGCAAAGGCAGTCAGCGCCAACATGACCGCCGTCAGGGCGGCGCTGCCGCCGATCTGTAAGTGCCCGGCGGGCTGGGGACGGCGGTGCTGCAGATAGCACATAATGCCGAACAGCGTCCCATACACCAGCGCCAGCAGCAGCAAAGACAGCGGCTCCCATGGGCCGCGGGCGGGCCAGAGGGCGCAGTGCAGCTGCCACTCCACGCTGGCGGCAAGCTCTGCCAGAATAAACGCCCGGGCGCAGTGATACCCGGCTTCCAGCAGGGTGATGCTCCACACACCCCATAAATATAAGTAAGAAAGCCCGATGGCCGTCACCATGCAGGGGATCCAGAGCCCGCCGGGCACATTGCCCGTCAGCTCCAGAAAGGCCGACAGCACCGCCGCCCACAGCAGGGTGATGCCCCCGGTGACCGCCTTGGAAAAGCGGGGCGCAAGCGCCGGGGTGAACAGCAGCACCGCCAGACACTCGGCAAGGGCGGTGTACAGCCGGGGGATATCCGGCAGCGCGGTCATGAGCCTTCACCTCCGATGTAGTCGGTCAGTGCGGCAAGAAAAGCCTTACGCTTGGGGCGGCTGACCTGCAGCTCGCAGGGGCCCACCTGTACGGTGCTCTGCCGCAGCTCCCGCACCTGTGCCAGATTGACAAGGTAGCCGCTGTTGCAGCGGGCAAAGGGGCAGTCTGCCAGCTTTTCCTCAAAGGCCTTGAGGGCGCCGGGGGCGGAAAAATCGCCCTCGTCGGTGTAAAAGTGCACCCGGTGACCCTCGCTTTCCAGATAATAGATGCTTGCGGTGTCCAGCCGGCGCAGCCCGCCCTCCACCGGCACGGTCAGGTAGTGCTTTGCCCGCTTTTCCAGCCGGGCAACCGCCTTGAGCAGCTGCTGCGAAAAGGCAAAGTAGGGCACCGGCTTCAGCACATAGTCCAGCGCTCCCACCGAGTAGCCCCGGATGGCGTACTGCGCCATATTGGTAATGAAGATCAGGATGACGTCTGCATCCATCTGCCGGATGCGCTCTGCCGTGGTCATGCCATCCAGATGCTTCATCTCCACATCCAGAAAAATAATGTCGTAGACCGCGCGGTAATCCTCCAGAATATCCACCCCGTCCGCAAAGACCGTCACTTCAAACTCTGTCCCGTACTGCCGGGTATACCGCCGGACATACTCCTGCAATACCCCCTGTACCTCCGCGTCGTCCTCTACGATCGCCACCCGGATCATGACCACACCTCCCTTACCACACCTTTGTGGAACTGTTACGGCTCTATTATAGCGCAATCCCGCCGGGTTTGCCAAGGGGGCACTCCGCAACAAAGGGCAGGGCGGCCCACAGGCCGCCCTGCCCTTTGTATTGAGTTCCCTTACGCTCACGCCCAGTTCTTCCGGCCGTAGCGGGTGGTCAGCTGGCAGATCTCTTTCTGGAGTTTCTTGGTCAGCTGGGTCTTTTTCAGCCGCCAGCGCCAGTTCTGGCCTACGGTGGAGGGCTTATTGATGCGGGCGGCGTTATCCAGCCCCAGCCAGTCCTGCATGGGGATGGTCAGCATGTGATGCAGACCGAAGGGCAGCAGCAGACGCTCCAGCGTACCATAGATGAACGGAGCCAGAATGGGAGAAGTCTCGGAAGAGTTGGCGATCCAGATGCCGAAGTTATTGATGCCGGTCTGCACCACAGGCCAGAACAGCGACAGCACGATGGAAATGACCACCGAGTAGACAGCGTAAAAAACGCTGCATCCTCCGGGGGTATTTTTATGCCCCAAAAGGCACAAAAGAATGCCCGCCCACCTGTGGAAAACCACGGTGAGCGGGCATTTTGCGTTTTATTGTTTGTGCCGCTGTAAAAGCGTTCAGAGGGCGGCGGTCTGGGGTACCAGCCGGAAGAGCATTACGGGCAGCGCGCTGTTTGCAAAATCCAGCGTATAGATGAGCTTTCCGCGCTCTGTTTCAAAAGGCATCTCCGTCTGTGTGCCGTCCGGGGCAATGCGCACAAGCGTTTTGCCTTCCAGCAATCCGGCGGGCAGCGCGAGCCTTACCAGACCGGTGGGCTGCGTCAGGCTGCCTGCGGTTTCAAAGGCCACACTCAGGTATTCCCCATTCGTCCGTGCGGTCACATCCTCCGCAGAAAGACTGCCGCTGATAGCCCACGCCGTTGCGGCTTCGATCTTTTCCAGCTGCGCGGCGTTTTCTGCTTGCCCGCACACGGGGCAGAAAGTCAGCGTTTCGCCTTCCGCAGTGCGGAAAGTAAACTTCCGGCAATCGGTGCTGCCAGTGTGCGCACAGCCCTGCCGCAGACAATCGGCGCTCTGAGAGCCGGTTCCGTTCGGGGACCATGCACCGAACTGGTGTCCCAGCTTATCGGTCGGGTCTGCGGTGTAGCTGTCTTTGCAGCGGGAGCAGGTAAAAACAGTATAGCCGTCTGTTTCACAGGTGGGGGCTACGGTAACAGCCTGATAATCATGGTTCAGCGCGGGCTGCTCCGCATAGGTGGTATAGTCACAACGGGAGCAGGTTTCGTAGGCGTTCCAGCCGATTTCCGTACAGGTGGGGGCTTTTGCTTCATGCTGCACCAGAGCATGATTCAGTGCGGGCTGCTCCGCGTAGGTGGTATAGTTGCAGCGGGAGCAGGTTTTGTAAGCATCCCAGCCGATTTCCGTGCAGGTGGGAGCTTTTGCATCGTGATTCACCAGATCATGGTTCAGCGCGGGCAGCTCCGCATAGGTGGTATAGTCGCAGCGGGAGCAGGTTTCGTAAGCATTCCAGCCAATTTCCGTACAGGTGGGGGCTTTTGCTGCGTGCTGCTCCAAATCATGGTTCAGTGCGGGCAGTTCCGCATAGGTGGTATAGTCACAACGGGAGCAGGCTTCGTAAGCATCCCAGCCGATTTCTGTACAGGTGGGGGCTTTTGCTGCGTGCTGCTCCAAATCATGATTCAGTGCGGACAGCTCTTTGCGGGTGGTATAGTTGCAGCCGGAGCGGGAGCAGGTATCGTAAGCCCAGCCCTTTTCTGTGCAGGTGGGGGCTTGCGCTACGTGACGCACCAAATCATGGTTCAGTGCGGGCAGCTCTTTGCGGGTGGTATAGTCGCAGCGGGAGCAGGCTTCGTAAGCATCCCAGCCGATTTCCGTACAGGTAGGGGCTTGCGCTTCGTGCTGCTCCAGAGCATGGTTCAGTGCGGGCAGCTCTTTGCGGGTAGTATAGTCGCAGCGAGAGCAGGCTTCGTAAGCATCCCAGCCGATTTCCGTACAGGTAGGGGCTTGCGCTGCGTACTGCTCCAGAGCATGTTTCAGCGCGGGCAGCTCTGCATAGGTGGTATAGTCGCAGCGGGAGCAGGTGTCGTAAGCATCCCAGCCGATTTCCGTACAGGTGGGGGCTTTTGCTGCGTGCTGCTCCAGAGCATGGTTGTTTGAGTCTTTTTCGCCGTATTCTGCACCACACGTCACACAGACCGCTTTGGCGCTGCAGGTTGCTGTGCCACCGGTACAGCTTGCAGTATCAACCGCGTCGCAGTTGCTGCGCGTGCAGCTGCGGATGTGTGTGCCGTTGCCGGCGGATGACCACTCGCCCCATGCGTGACCGAGAATGCCATATTCCGACCAGCATAAGCGACAGATTTTGCCTGTGGTGCAGGTGGGGGTTTCGGTGCCGCCGGTATGATACGAAAACGGTTTATAAATGATCTCGTTCTCCGTGCGGCAGGTCCTGCATTTTATACGGATCTTATGATAGATTGGATCAGCATTTGATTGCCATACGTATCCGAGGATATCACAGGTTTTATCAGCCTTACATTGGATGCAGTACGTGAAGGCATTAGCTACTGCTTTAGCGTTTAACGCGATCCCCGGTATCAGGCACACCATTGCCAGCACCGTCAAACACCGGATCAGCCATTTTTTCATGTTACTCCCTCCTTGTCATCAAACCTTGTTATCCTTTCAGATCAAACTGCACGGACAGCGATGCAAGCACGGCATCTACCACCTTCCGCGCCTCGGCAAGCATATCGATCTCCGCCACAAAAGCAATGACCTGCTCGCGCTCCTGCGCGGGGACCTGCAGCGCACTCAGGCTCATGCTCAGGAACCGCCGTATTTTGCGCTCCAGCGTAAAGTAGGGGTCGCACCGCCGTGCCATGTAGCCGCGCATCATGCCAGCCGTGCCCAGCTCCATCTCGTAGAAATCGCACTCGGCGCACCCGGGCAGATACGCGCTGAACGCCGCCTGCAGCTCGGCCGTGGTGCTGCGGTGGATGATCTCCGCCGTGGCGGGGAAGGTGTACGCTTCCACATAGATATCCCGCAGATTCTCGCTCAGCTCGGTCATCGCCAGCTGCAAAGCCGTTTCCACCGCGTAGAGGTACACCGGCGAGGGGGCGTTTGCCGCCAGCGGCCTTACCGCACCGAACTGCCTGCTGAACATCATGCCGATCAGCTCGGTCAGCACACCGTCCTTGGTGCGGAAAATATTCTGGAACGACCCGGCGGAAACATCTGCTTCCTTTAAAATTTCTGCAACCTTGGTGTTCGTGTAGCCTTTTTCCAGAAAAAGCCGGACACAGGCGGTCAGGATCCGCCGTTTTGCTTCCTTGCTGTCGTATCTGCGCGCCATTGGAAATCATCCTTTTCTATGATTGGTTTCTGACCCAATTATATATTGATTTGAGAATTGCGTCAAGTAAACTTTTAAGGGCGTATTTTGGGCAGTTTGACGAGGGAGAGCTTTCTGCGGGTGCGCAGCCGGGCAAAACAAAGCGCAATGGACCTTGCTGTTATCCGCTGCCGCAGCCAGACAGTTCGCGGCAGCAAAAAAGAGGCCACCGATCGGGGTGACCTCTTTTCAGCGTATTTTCAGCGTAAATCCCGCAGCAGCCGAACCCACCATCTCCATGACGGCTCTTTTGGAGTTGCTCTTTGCGTAAGATAGCAAGATAAATCTTATTTCTGACAGAAAGAGCCGAACCCGTGCAACGAGTCCGGCTCTTTCTGTGCTTTGGTTGGATCTTGAGCAAAGTTATGGTAAATGAAGAAGTTGGCTTTGGGAGTTTACAGCAGGCTCAGTGCTTCCTCGTCTGCCACAAGGATGCAGTCCGGATGCAGCTGCAGGATGCTGCCGGGGCAGGCAGGGGTCACAGGGCCGGTCACGGCGTCCTTGACGGCCTGTGCCTTGGCTTTACCGTTGGCTACCACCAGCACCTTGCGTGCCTGCATGATGGTCTTGATGCCCATGGTGTATGCCTGTTTGGGGACAAGGGCCTCGTTGCCGTCAAAGAAGCGCTTGTTGGCTTCGATGGTAGTGGGCGCAAGGTCGATGCAGTGGGTCTCCAGCTCAAAGGCTTCGCCCGGCTCATTGAAGCCGATATGACCATTGGGGCCGATGCCCAGCAGCTGCAGGTCGATGCCGCCCAGCTTGTGGATGATACCGTTGTAACGGGCACACTCGGCGGCGGTGTCCAGATTGGTGCCGTCCGGCAGGTTGGTCTTGGCCGGGTCGATATTCACCTTGCTGAACAGGTTCTCATTCATGAAATACCAGTAGCTCTGGGGGTGCTCCTTGGGCAGGCCGCGGTACTCATCCAGATTGACAGTAGTGACCTCGGAGAAATCCAAATCGCCTTTGTTGTACCAGTCCACCAGTTGGGCATAAGTGCCCACCGGGGTGCCGCCGGTGGCAAGACCCAGTACACAGTCCGGCTTCATGATGACCTGTGCGGAGATGATGTTGGCCGCTTTGCGGGACATATCCTGATAATCTTTTGCGCGGATGATCTTCATAATAATACTCCTTTTATAGTACCGTTACGCCTGCGTTCCGGCAGGCCTGTAAAAATTCTACGGGCAGCTTTCCGTCCGAGATCACAATATCAATATCGGACAGCTCGCAGATGTGGAACGTGCTTTTCAGTCCGATCTTGGAGGAATCCAGCAGCACGGCTTTCTGCTCACAGCGGCGGAGCACGGTCTGCTTGAGCCGTGCTTCATCCTCCACGCCGCAGGTAAAACCGGTTTCCGGGCTGTAACTGGTCACGCCCAGCAGCAGCAGATCAAAGTTGATGCCCTCCATCGTCTGGATGCTCTGTGCACCGCAGACGCTCATGCTGAACCGGTTCAGGCTGCCGCCCGGCAGGGACACATGGGGCTTTTCCAGCTTTGCCAGCTCCATGGCGCAGCTCAGGCCGCTGGTGTAGATGAGCATGGGCTGATCCGGGATGCACCGGGCCACTGCTGTGGCGGTGCTGCCGGAATCCAGAAACAGGGTGGTGTTGGGGCGCAGCAGCGCAGCGGCTTTTTCGGCAATGATCTGCTTTGCTTCGGCATTGCGGGCGGCACGGCGGCTCAGCAGGTCGTCTGTACCTACCACCTGCTCCACCGACTTGACACCGCCATGCACCCGCACCACACGGCGGGCTTCATCCAGTGCTTTCAGGTCGGTGCGCAGGGTCATTTCCGAAACGGAAGGGAAAGCTTCCTTGAGCTGGGCAAAGCTAATGCTGCCTTTGCGGTTCACCAGCTCCACGATTTGATTGCGGCGTTGTTCCATGGGGGATTCCTCCTGTCTGCGTTTGTCCTGTCCCATGGCACGTTCCGCTTAGTCCTCCGGGTTGAAGTTTGCCAGCAGATATTCCTCTGCTTCCGGGCACCACAGGCCGTTGTGGGCATCCACGATGTCAGCCAGTGCGGTATAGCGGGGGTCGTTGTCCTGTTCGCCCTTGGCACGCAGATCGGTCAGGGCGATGAGGGGCATGGTCAGGTGGGTGTAGATCAGTTTTTTGCCGCCGGGGATCTTGGGCAGGTTGAGGGTGGTCTCGGCAGCGGCGTTCAGACCGCCGATGTGGGTGACCATCACAGCCGGATCGATGCGCTTAGCGGCGGTCAGTTCCAGCGACTCGATCATGTCGGCGGTATTACCGCCGGTGGTGCCCATGACATGGGTAGAATTGTAGTGCACATCGTAGAAGTTCATCTTGGCGCTGAACTGCTTGTCGGTGGGGCCTGCAAAGAAGTTCAGGCAGCCGTCACGACCCAGCACAGCACTGGACAGCTCCACCACCGGCGCGATAGGGGCGTAGCAGAACACATCATCAAAGCCGGTACCGCCGGTCAGCTCCCGCAGCTCGGCAGCGGGGTCTGCCATGTTGGCGGTGTTGACGAAGTACAGGTCGATGCCGTCCTTCTCCTTGACCTCCTTCGGGGGGAAGAGGGACTCCGCGCGGGCCAGACGATCCTCGTTGATATCGGTGACCACCACCATGCCGGGGCGCACATCACGGTGCAGTGCGTAGGTCAGAGCACCCAGACCCATGGGGCCTGCACCGGCCAGAATCGCCAGCTTGCCACCCTTCTTGATGCCCATATCGTGATGGTATACCCCCATCTTGGTGTGGTAGGCGGCGTTGAAAGCACCGATGGAGCAGCTCATAGGCTCGGCCAGAGAAGCCTCGTAGTAAGCACGGCCCTTGTACTCCAGCAGGCAGCCCAGTTCCATGACCTCGGCAGGGATGATGCAGTAGGTGGCGTCGCCGCCGAAGAACTCGTAGGAGTAGCCGGGGCTCCACATGGTGCCCTTGTAGTTCAGGGCGGGCTGCAGGGTGAACTTCATGCCGGGCTTGAACTTGTCCTGATGCGCCTTGCCCACCTTGACGATATCACCGGCGAACTCGTGACCCATGATGGCGGGGTGCTCGGCTACATCCGGATGCACACGCTTGTGAGCAGTGCCGAGGATGGCGCACTTGTAAGTAGACATGCAGATGCTATCGGAAACGACCTTGACCAAGATCTCATCGTCCTTGATCTCCGGCAGTTCAAAAGTATCCAGACGCAGATCGTTGGCGGCGTGCAGACGAACAGCTTTGACTTTCATAATGAAACTCTCCTTTTATTATAACAGTTACCGTTGTGTTTTCAAGAAGTTTTACAGATGCTGGAAGGTGACCAGCGGCAGCAGTTCTTCGATCTGGCTGCGCTCTGCGGCCTGTGTGCCGCTGCACATCACATTGGCGGCTCCTGTGGCGATGGACAAGCGAACGGTGTTTTCTTCGCTAAGCCCTTCCGCTTCGGCGTAGGCGAGAGCGGCGACCACGCTGTCGCCGGCACCCACCGTGCTGCCCACTTTGACCTTCAGTGCCGGAGCGTAGATCACGCTGTCCTTGCGGAGATACAGCGCACCCCGACCGCCCATGGACACCACCACATGTTCGATGCCCCTGCGGATGAGCGCCTGACCGGCATCGGCCAGTTCATCCAGCGTTTTCAGCTCCCGGCCCATCATGCGGGAAAGCTCGTCGTTGTTGGGTTTGACCAGATAGGGAGCAGCCTTCAGCCCCTCTGCCAGCAGCTCGCCGTCTGCATCCAGAAAGACCTTTGCCCCTGCCTTTTTGCAGGATTCCACCCATGTGTAGTAGGTGTCCTTGGGGGCACCCTTCGGCAGGCTGCCTGCCAGCACCACGATATCCCCCTGTTTCAGTTCCTTCAGCAGGTCGTACAGCAGGGCGGTCAGCTCCGGGGCATCCACCTCGATGCCCGGCTCGTTGATGTCGGTGTTGGTGTGGTTTTCCGGGTCGATGACCTTCAGGTTCGTGCGGGTCTCGCCGGGCACGAAACGGAAGTTGTGGGCAAGCCCTTCACCGTCCAATGCGTCCTGAATGGCTTTGCCGCTGTTACCGGCCAGAATGCCGATGGCCTTGCTGGTCCCACCCAGCTTTGCGATCACCTTGCTGACGTTGATGCCCTTGCCACCGGGATCGGTACGCATCTTGGTGATCCGGTTTACGGTGTCCAGCGCAAGGTTCGGGATCTCAACGGTCTTGTCCAGCGCCGGATTCAATGTTACGGTGTAGATCATGGGAACAACAGCCTCCTTCATGATTGTTGTTATGAAACTCGAAACTGTTGAAACGAAAGCTCTGGCATTATAATACCAACAGTTCTCGCCCCTGTCAAGCTGTTGTTTCAACAAATCGCACTGCGTGTTTTTGGTGCTTTTCGCCAACTTTCTGGGATACATGATTTTTAGTTCAAAAGTTCTCTAATAGGTATCTTTTTACAACAACAAAAAACTCCCGGCTCTGCCCAAAAAGGCAAAAGCCGGGAGTTCGTTTTCAGTTCATTTTGTGTGCGGCGGTTTGCAGTCCGCAAAAAAGCCACGGTCAAAGCCCTGTTCCAGCAGGTCTGCCGCTTCCTGCTGCTGGCCGGTGCGCAGTGCCTCCATCAGCCGGGGCGTTTCGATCAGCTGCCCGCTGACATTCTGCATGACCTCCACCGGGACGCCGTTCCCGTCATCCGGAGCCAGCAGCACCAGTGCCCCCAGCACGATGCGCCCCGGCTCATAGACCGGCGGCTGTGCCTGCAGATAGCCCAAGCGGCAGTCCTTTACCGCACTTGTCCTGCAATGGAGCAGCAGGGCATACAGGGGTTTGATGTAGGTATCGCCCAGCGTTTCACGGCGGCGAAGCTGCTGCTCCACCAGCCGGGCGTCCGCTTCCTGCGGGCAGAACAGCTGCGCCGCTGCATGGATGAGGGCAGCGCGGCTGCCGGGAGCCTCGACGGGCTGGATAGTCAGATGTTCCAGCAGCCCGGTCATGGACCGGGTCAAGCGTGCATAATACTGCAGCTTGGAGCCTGCACAGGCTGTATCCTGCACGGGCTGCACCGCCGGTTCCGGTTCTGCGCGGTTCTGGCTGTACCGCGTAATAGCGTCCTTTAGCACGGCACGGTCTGGCTCCAGCAGGGAAGGGCTGATGCACACCGCCGGGTAATCCAGTTCCAGCGGCACGGTGGAGATAATGAAGTCGATTTTTCTCCGACGCAGGTCGGCAGTGTTCAGCTCCCGCACCGAGCAGCACCCCTCTACCTGCAAAGAGGGAAACTCGTTTCCCAGCCGGGAAGCCAGAAAGCGGCTGGAACCCATGCCCAGCGGACAGGCCACTACCACCCGCAGCCGCAGCCGGAACATGGCATTCTGTTCCAGCACTGCGCCAAAGTGCATGGCAAGGTAGGCCGCTTCGTCGTCCGAGATGGCGGGCAGAACGAATTGCTGCTGCACCGCATCACAGGCGGCGCGGGTGGCTTTCCACAGGCCGGGGTAGTCGGTGCGGATGGTGTCCAGCTGGGGGTTTTCGGTACGAATGTTCTGCTCCACCCGCAGCAGCATGGGGCGCAGGTGGCAGTACAGGTCATCCCGCAGGGAGGTGTAACCGGAAAGGTCTGTGTGCAGCGCCTTTTCCATTTCCCGGATAAGGGCGGCTTCCAGATTCCGCAACTCCATCTCCTGTGCGCTGCCCCAAGGGTCCTCTGCGCCCAGATAGGCGGAGAGATACAGTTCCAGATACTGCGCTTCCTCAGACGGCAGGGTCAGCCCGAAGGCGCGGTTCAGCGCCGCCACCAGCCGGGCAGCATGATTGCCCGCCGGGCGCAGCCCTCTGGGGGCGCTGCCCTTGTCGCCGCCCTGCCGCAGCTGCTGAATGGTCAGGGTGCAATGGATCGCCAGCGCCAGAAAGCCTGCATCCGGCAGATGGAGCTGCTCTTCCTGTTCAAACTGCTGCAAAGCCGCCCAGACCTTTTCGGCCGTTTTTGTATCCAGCAGGGTCGAGAAGATCTCGTTTTCCGGCATCCGTCCGCAGAGCACCTCTGCCAGTTCCTTTTCCGGCATACTGCTACGCAGCAGGGCAGACACCACCCTCCGGTAGGAAGAAGCATCCCCCTGCAGCCAGACCCCCACGCCGGGGCGGCGGAACATCTCCACCCGGTAGGGGTGTAGCTTGGTCTCAAGTTCATCCAAGTCCGCAGACAGCGTGCTTTCCGAAACGCCAAGCGCCCGTGCCAGTACCGCTGTTTTGCAGGGCTCCTGCTCGCTGAGCAGCCTTGTCAAAAGCTGCTGCCGCCGCTCTGCGCGGGAAAGTTCTTTCCTGTCGCCGCTGTTCAGCTGGGTGCGCAGTGCGTCTCGCCGCTCCGGCGCTTCATCCAGCAGCAGACCCTTGCCGGGATTCCGCACAAAATGCGCCCCGGCAGCCTGCATCCACTGCTCCACAGCGGGCAGCTCCCGCAGCACGGTGCGGCGGCTGACCCCGATGCTTTCAGCCAGCGCCGCCGCCGTCACCCAGCCCTGCGGAAGGCTGAGCAGCTGCCCGATCAGCTTCCGTGCATTTGCCGACAGTTCCTCACGATACACCGCACCCATGTTGCTTTTCTCCTTTTCCCAAAAGTTACCCATTGCTTCTATTGTAGCATAGTGCCACCCCGTCTGCCAGCCCCCAACGCAGAAAAGAAGTTGTGTGTTTTTTGTCACCATTGCCCGGTGACAAAAGCTTCCTTGTTCCCGTCTTGTATCCCGGCGCATCAGCAAATATGCACAAATCACCCGCGCATCCATTGGAAATGTTGCCGTATCAGCCCACTGGTGTCACCATCCTCCGGTGACAACCCCACCGCTTGTCACCATTGAAATCCGGCGCAGTATCGGCTAGAATAGTGCCAGAACGAAACGAAAGCTCCTCCGAACAACCGTCCGCAGGCCGCAGCTCCCATGCCACAGGAGCTGCACCGCCTGCCTTTCAAGTGAAAAAGGAGAGCTACAAATGAAAAACGCTGTTTCCCGCTTTGGCAAGTTCCTCAGCGGCATGGTCATGCCGAATATCGGCGCATTCATCGCGTGGGGCTTCCTCACTGCTCTGTTCATTGAAGCGGGCTGGTTCCCCAACGAAAAGCTGGCCAGCATGGTCTCCCCGATGCTGACCTACCTGCTGCCCATCCTCATTGCAGGGCAGGGCGGCAAGATGATTGCAGGCGACCGCGGCCGTGTCATCGCCGCCATCGCCGTGGTGGGCTGCATCTGCGGCTCGGACTACACCATGCTGATGGGTGCTATGGTCATGGGTCCTCTGGCCGGCTGGGTCATCAAGCAATTCGATAAGAAGGTAGAAGGCCATATCCCCGCCGGTTTCGAGATGCTGGTCAACAACTTCTCCGTCGGCATTCTGGGTATGCTGCTGGCCATCCTCGGCTACTACGTCATCGGCCCGTTCATGACCGCCATCCTCACCGTGCTGACCGCCGGTGTGGACTTCCTTGTGGCGCACAGCCTGCTGCCGCTGGTGTCCATCTTCATTGAGCCTGCCAAGGTATTGTTCCTGAACAACGCCATCAACCACGGCATCTTCAGCCCCATCGGTGCAAGTCAGGCTGCTGAGACCGGCCGCTCCATCATGTATATGCTGGAAGCCAACCCCGGTCCCGGTCTTGGTGTCCTGCTGGCCTACTGCTTCTTCTGCAAGGACGACACCACCCGCCAGTCCGCTCCCGGTGCTGTCATCATCCACCTGCTGGGCGGCATCCACGAGATCTACTTCCCCTACATCCTGATGAACCCCGTGATCATCATCGCCCCCATCGTGGGCAACTTCTGTGCCATCCTGTTCTACTCTATGACCGGTGCAGGTCTGTCCGGTCCTGCTTCTCCCGGTTCCATCATCGCCTACATGGCAATGGCTCCCCGGGATTCCATTCTCACCGTTCTGCTGGGCGTTGTCATCGCCGGTGCAGTCTCCTTTATCCTGTCCTCGGTCATTCTGAAAGCGACCTCCGGTCACACCAAGAGCCTGACCGACGCCCAGAACGAAATGAAGGAGATGAAGGCACAGGCCAAGGGCGAGATCCCCGAGCCTACTGCCGTGAATGTCGGCCAGATCCGCAAGATCGTCTTTGCCTGCGATGCCGGTATGGGTTCCAGCGCCATGGGTGCTACCAAGTTCCACAACCGCATTAAGGCGGAGCGCCCCGACTTGACCGTGACCAACTCCAGCGTGGATACCATCCCCGCCGACGCGGACGTGGTGGTCTGCCAGCGCGTTCTGGCTGACCGTGCCGCCAAGTGCGCCCCGCAGGCACAGCTTGTTACATTGGATAACTTCCTTGCAGATCCGCATCTGGACGCATTGTACAACGCACTGACCTCCACT
>ERZ772884.1712-NODE-1712-length-13817-cov-3.088214_pt1 | contig 13817 bp, 15 predicted proteins | sample MGYA00580574_ERZ772884 | MGnify/ENA primary metagenome ERZ772884 (study PRJEB29015, sample SAMEA2737690) | human gut metagenome | biome: human gut; feature: human-associated habitat; material: faeces | place: China | collected 2012 ... | reverse complement strand
GGGAACGGTTGACTGCATAACTCTGGAATAACTCCCCGATCTGATAGAACAACATAACCGCTACCGCTTCCGAATATTCCTTTACTCCAAGTGCACCAAACGTTGCTATACACATCAGAAAGTTCTCATCAAATACCTGACCATGACTGATATTGCGCACAGCCCGGTAAATGATGTCCCATCCCACGATCAGATAAGGTATCATAAATAACAAAAACTGCACCGGAATTTCGGACTGAAATTCCAGTTTTCCCATATGTTCCAGTACAAAAAGAGGAACATAAATAACTGCCGCTGCGATAATACGGTACAGCATTATTTTCTGTTTTTTCATCATAGAAGCCTCTCCCCTTTCATACCTTTTCCGGTTTTACAGCTGAATCTGGCAGTCCGGCTCTACCTTCTTGCATACAGCAACGACTTCCTGCATGATCTCATCAAATCTTGCATCATCTGCATCAATCGTAAGCTTCTGCATCATAAAACTTACCGTTGCATCATTTACACCATCAATTTTTTTGATTGCATCTTCCATTTTTGCTGCACAGTTTGCGCAATCAAGGTCTACCATTTTAAATTTTTTCTTCATCTTTCTTTCCTCCTGAAAAATTTTCTCTCACTGAACATATGAGCAACTGTTCATATGTTCATAATAACTCTGTAATAGAAATCCGTCAAGCAGTTTAGATAACATTTTTTATTTTCTACAATTTCAAAAGAATATACCTCTCCAGAACGTATTCCCTTTTATTTATCAGAACGCTCTATCAGAATTTTCTGACAGAAAAACAAAAAGAAGAACCCGGATTTTCCCAGATTCTTCTCAAATTTATATTTTGTTCTTTACTTTTCAAGCAGCTCCAAAATAGGATGCGACATTAGGAACAGATAATACTCCATCGCTTCATCCGCCGACAGATGAATATCCCGGCTGGTCAGCCAGTATTTGAGTCCGGTTACAACGGTAATCGTATGGAACTCCAGAAAAATCTTTTTGTCTTTCAGCTTTGACAGCAGCCCCAAGGCAGCACTGTCCGCATTGCCCTTATCCGTCCAAAAGCCGACATAGAGCATTTCGGAGTACAATTCCGCCGTTTCAAGAATTTCCTCAAACCCATTCTGACCGGTTGCTTCAAATGCTTTCTGATAATAAATCCGGTCTTTCTCCATCTTTCGGAACAACAGATAAATGGCTTCTCTTTCCATCCCGTCTTCGGTCATCTCACGGATATGCTGAAAAACCTCCGTCTCCAGAAGCCATTCCATCACTTCATACTTATCCTGAAAGTAATTATAAAAAGTCGGTCTAATGACTCCCGCCTGATCTGTGATCATTTTAATCGTTATCTTATCAAAAGATCCTTTTATCAGTAGTTCCTTAAAGCTTTCCGCAAGCAGGATTTTTGTTAATTCTCTTTTTCTTTCCATGTGTTGTCCTCTTTTTCCTGCCCATTTCTCTTGACGAATATTCTATCACAAACAAAACACTTTTTCAAACCGCTTTTTTTCTGTTTTTTTACTGCTTTTCCACGCGTTTTTTGTAATTTGTGTAACCCTTCTGCTGATGCGGATGCTCTTTCCATAGTTGATCTGCCGTTTTTTTCCACTCACAGGCATAAGCTTTGCACTTACTGCACAAATGTTCCGCACTTTCCGGTGACTGCAGATCGGTCGATTTTGCACCGGTCTCTTTGATCATTTCCTGAAGAATCTCCGGATTTTCAAGCATCGGGCAAGGACGCAAATGATTGCTATTAAAAGGCTGCCGGTCTCTGTATGCCATAAAGAGTGGCTGTTTCAGAGCTTCCAGCAGAGTGACTTCCCGAATATTTGCAGAAGAGTAGTGAATAAATACACATGGTTCTACATCTCCATTCGCATTGATATGGCAGTAGTTTCTTCCACCTGCGATACAGCCTCCGACAAATTCTCCGTCATTCTGGAAATCCATTGCATAAATCGGCTTTCCACCTGTTGCACCGCGGATTTCTCTTACCCGGTGATACATATATTCTCTCTGTTCCTTTGTCGGGAGCAGATCCGGTGCTGCATCATTTCCAACCGGCATATAATGGAAATACCAGGTGAAACGACATCCCTTTCCGATGATCATATCCAGGAATTCATCCGATGTAACCGTTTCAATGTTCTTTCTGGTATAACAGATTGACGTACCGAAGATCAGTCCATATTTCTTTAACCGATCCATAGCTGCCATAACCTTGTCGAATACACCCTCTCCACGGCGCATGTCATTGACCTCTTCAAATCCTTCCAGACTAATTGAAAGGGACAGGTTGCCGACTCTTCTCATCTCTTCGCAAAATTCATCATCCACCAGTGTTCCATTTGTAAATGCATGGAATTCGCAGTCATAATGCTTTTCACAAAGTCTGATAATATCTTTTTTTCTTACTAACGGTTCCCCGCCTGTATACATATAGAAATAAATCCCCAGTTCTTTTCCCTGCGTAATGATGCTGTCCATCTCTTCATATGTAAGATTCAGTTTATGCCCATATTCTGCCGCCCAGCATCCGGTACAATGAAGATTACATGCACTTGTCGGATCCATCAGGATCAGCCACGGAATATTGCACTGATGTACCTCTCTCATACTGCGGATTGTCTTCGTTCCATGGAACGCCGCTTCAAATCCAAGGTTTAATGCTGTCTGTTTAATAACATGCGGGTCAATTTCATCTAATGCACGATTCACATAACTCATCCACTTCGAATCCGGATCCTGTATCATCTTTCTTGCGCCTTCATAGGAGCTCTTCTGGAAATTGTCTCCCATGAAACGCTCGGTCAGATCAACAAGATCAAGCAGACCTTTTTCTCTGTCTTTATCCATTTTTCGCATTGCCAAATCAATTGCTCCGCCAAATGCTGCCCTTGCTGCTTTATGTGTCAATTCGCCCATACTCTTTTCCTCCTGCTATTTTAAAATAAAAAATGCGTAACCACCATATCTGCCCCGGCGATCAGGAATAATATCCCACCGATCCAGTAAGCTTTGCAGTTATATTCACAGCCCAATCTATATCCGACCTCCACACCAAGAAAGCACTGAATGATCGTAACCGGAAGCAATACCATTCCCTGTTCCAGGATCTCCACACTCCAGAATCCGATACCCATTCCGGCAAAATACGCATCTACGCTGGTAAGTACTGCCAGTTTTCTAAGCCGTTTCCAGTTTATTTCATCGTTTCTCCGCTCAAAGATCTGCTTATTATTTCTTGCTTTACAGATCATATAAATGCCAAGTCCGATAAATATCAGCACCGACAAAAGCTCCCATCCACTTGCTGCTGTTGAAATCGTCTCATTCATTTTTCTGTCCGGCTTCAGAATATCTGCAACAACATTTCCCAGGATCAGTGCAAAGAGCTGCATTCCTCCAAAAATCAGACTGGATAAAAGTGTGTCTTTTCCATGCTTCCTCGAAAATCCTGCTCCAACACAGATATGTACAACAAATACATCAAATGAAAGCCCGATTGAAATTAAAAGGATTTCAATAATACCCATAGATTCGCCTCCTCCTGCTGGCTGTTACATATATATTATGTAATCCCTTACTAAATAATAAATCTTCAGATTATCGGTTCTGTTTATTTTTTAACGACATTTTTCCACATTTGTCGCATATCTGTTTATTTTTTCAACAGATTATTCTTCCGGAATCTTTTTTATACAATAGAAAGCTCCATTTTCTGTTAAAAATAAAAAATTCCCGCAAAGGTAGATCTTCTACCTCTGCAGGAACTTTGCTTCTTTATTATCTTAGTGATGGAATAAACGGATTCCGGTAAATGCCATCGCCATGTTGTATTTGTTGCAGGTATCGATTACATTGTCATCACGGATTGATCCACCCGGTTCTGCAATATATGTAACACCGCTCTTATGTGCACGTTCGATGTTATCTCCAAACGGAAAGAATGCGTCTGATCCAAGTGCCACACCCGTCAGCTTATCAAGCCATGCTCTCTTTTCTTCTCTGGTAAATACTTCCGGTTTTTCAGTGAAAATATTTTCCCAGGTTCCGTCAGCCAGTACGTCCATATATTCTTCACCAATATACAGATCAATTGCATTATCCCGGTCTGCACGCTTGATTCCTTCTTTAAATGGAAGAGCAAGTACTTTCGGGCATTGTCTCAGCCACCAGTTATCTGCCTTCTGTCCTGCAAGACGGGTACAGTGGATACGGGACTGCTGTCCGGCTCCGATTCCGATTGCCTGTCCGTCTTTTACATAGCATACAGAATTTGACTGTGTATATTTTAAAGTAATCATGGAAATTGCAAGATCTCTCTTTGCGTGATCCGGAATTTCTTTGTTCTCAGTCACTATATTTGAGAAGAAATCATCATCGATCTTCAGTTCATTTCTTCCCTGCTCAAAGGTAATACCAAATACATCCTTGTGTTCTGTAGGTGCCGGAACATAATTCGGATCGATCTGGATCACATTGTAATTACCTTTCTTTTTCTGTGCAAGAATCTCCAGTGCTTCCGGTTCATATCCAGGTGCGATCACTCCATCCGATACTTCTCTCTTGATCAGTCTTGCCGTATCAACATCGCAGACATCAGAAAGCGCAATAAAATCACCGAATGAAGACATACGGTCTGCGCCTCTTGCACGTGCATAAGCACTTGCAAGCGGAGAAAGTTCTCCAAGATCATCTACCCAGTAAATTTTTGCAAGAGTTTCATCCAGTGGCAGTCCGACTGCAGCACCTGCCGGTGACACATGCTTAAAGGAAGTTGCTGCCGGAAGTCCGGTTGCTTTTTTTAATTCCGATACCAGCTGCCATCCGTTAAATGCATCCAGAAAGTTGATATATCCCGGACGGCCCATCAGAACTTTGATCGGGAGATCACTTCCGTCTTTCATATAGATACGTGACGGCTTCTGATTTGGGTTACATCCATATTTGAGTTCTAATTCATTCATGATTCCTGCTCCTTCTTCACCTTTGTATACTATTTATTCTTATTGATGATCTTGCTTTCGTATGTTCCTGTCTCAATATCAATATATCTTACAAACAGAGATACTTTATTATCTGCATTCAGACTGTTCCAGAGTGTGTCTGCAAATGTGTCCATATCATCCGGAATTGCAACAAGCTTTGGTTCTCCTTCAAAACTCGGAAGCGGATTTCCATCACACTTGTATGTGTGGATAAAATGTCCTTCTCCGGCTACCGGATTCTCATATGCAAAGGTGTAACGGTTGCATGCATCCGGATTTCCGTTATTGCTCTTCAAAATGGACATTGCATAGTTATATTTTCCGTTCTCAATGTGCATGATACCGGAAATACGTGGTGTGTAGTTTGGTCCATCCGGTTCAAATTCACGGCTTCGAAGGGACTGTTCAAACGTCATCTGTCTGTCCATACCTTCATAAATTGTATCAGTCTGATCTCCGTTTGTAACGATCGTCTTATTGCCGAGTACACGCACCGGTGCGTAGATAATTAAGCTTGGGTCTGTCAGCTTTGACTCGTCAAATGCCTGTGTGCGGATTCCTTCTCCCTCTTCTACAAAGACACGATTACGGCTGTTCTCACTTCTTCCCATGATAAAATAAGCTGTTACCGCTTTGCTTCCGTCGGCAGACTTTCCGATGATAATCCCTCTTCCAGGATAAGAATTGCTCTGCAGTTCTTTTTCAATAGATAACATTTCCATGCTTCAATCTCCTTTTATAACTTGTACTTATGTTTGCACATTCATTTATCACTATTTATTATAACTCATAATACCACTATATTTCCAGTCTTTCTGCAAAATTTTTTCAACTTCTTTTAAAACATCATTTTCAAGACCACCGTTCCATGGTAAAATGTTAGTAAAATAACAATTCAAATTTGGGGATTATTTACAAAAGAGAGGTTTTACTTCATGAGTAGAAACAGAAAAATAGATTTTGCAGCCGGGATACAGGATGGCATTCCCATCTGTCTCGGTTATATTGCGGTATCATTTACCTTTGGTATCATGGCAAAAAATGCAGGACTTTCCACTTGGGAAGCTGTTCTGATTTCCCTTACAAACCTGACCAGCGCCGGGCAATTTGCTGGTCTTTCACTGATTACGGCATCCGCATCCTATTTTGAAATGGCATTCACCCAGCTCATCATCAATCTCAGATATTCGCTGATGTCCTGTGCCCTTTCACAGAAAATTGATAACCACTATCCTTTTTTCCACCGTTTTCTTATCGCATACAGTGTAACGGATGAAGTCTTCGGCGTATCCGTATCCCGCCCCGGAAGGATTACTCCATGGTATTCTTACGGTGTGATGGCACTTGCCGCACCTGGCTGGACACTTGGCACTTTCCTCGGAGTAGTATCAGGAAATATCCTGCCTGACCGGATCGTCAGCGCACTGAGCGTTGCATTATATGGAATGTTTATCGCAATCATTATTCCTCCGGCACGTGATAACAGGATCATTGGAACCATTGTCTTGATTTCCATGGCAGCAAGCTTCCTTTTCACAAAGGCTCCTATGCTATGCCAGATTTCTTCTGGCTTCCGAATCATTATCCTTACGATTCTGATTGCCGGAATTGCAGCGTATTTCTTCCCTGTAAAAGAAGAAACAAATCCAGAAGATAAGGAGGATTCTTCCGTTGAAGCATAATCTATATATGTATATCTTTGTCATGGCAGCCGTCACCTATCTGATCCGTATGCTGCCACTGACGCTGATCAGGAAAGAGATCAAAAATACTTTTATAAAATCTTTTTTATATTATGTACCTTATGTAACTCTGGCTGTTATGACCTTTCCGGCCATTCTGACAGCCACCGCCAATATCTGGTCTGCCGCCATTGGTTTTGCAATCGCACTGATCCTTGCATGGAACAGAAAAAGTCTGATCTGTGTTTCCCTGTTTTCATGTGCCGGCGTATTTCTGGTTGAATTATTAACCGGACTGTAGACTGTAAGAGAGATGATCTGAATAAAGGAGGCTTTCTTATGTGGACCAAAAGTTTTTCACGTTATACCCACATTTTGCTGGTCAGTGCTGCTGTTATCATTGGCGCCCAGATCAGCATCTCACTTTTTGAAAGCGATTTTCGTGTTTCCATCGGAATTTTTGGCATTTTCATGTCTCTGATCCTTTTTGGGAAATATCCGATTCTTCCAGTCACGGTGATAAGTGCCCTCTGTGTTTTCTTTTCCCGTACACTGATGCACTGGCTTCGCTTTGGCAGTTGGAATCCACAGAACTATTTTCCGGAAATGTTTTTCTATCTGGTCTACGGAATCCTTTTTTTTCTCTACTGCCGTAAAAATGACTATGAACTTTCGATGTATTCTCTGCCCTGGATGTTTCTTTTTGACTATCTGGCAAATATAACAGAACTGCTGACCCGTATGGATATGGACGCTTTTTCTTTTCAGTCCCAGGCAGGTGTCCTTCTGGTTGCGCTTCTGCGTACTGCACTTGCGGGTCTTTTCCTGTTCTGTCTCAGCCATTACAAGTTCAGTCTCCTGAGTGCTGAACATGCACGGAGATACCAGAACCTTCTTCTTTTGATTTCTGAGCTTAACGGCGAAGTTGTTCTGATGCAGAAAGGTACACGTATGATAGAGGACACCATGAGCACCGCATACCGGCTTTACCACGATATGAGTGAACGGAATATAGACGAATCCCTCACCCGCACCGCACTTCAGATTGCACGTGATGTCCACGAGATCAAAAAAGACTACAATCTTATCGTAAGAGGACTTTCCTCTTCAATGAAAGTAAATTCTGAAAATGACGGAATGAGCCTGGATGATATCCTCACCATTCTGAAAAGCAGCCTGGATGCATCACTTCCAAAAGGGAAACGACTTTTTTTTAATATACAACTGGAGGAAAATCTATATACACAGAACCATTATCTTCTGCTCTCAATCTTCCGCAATCTTTTCAACAATGCAATTGAAGCAACAAACGGAAATCTGGTCGAGCTTTCTGTCCGTCAATCCTCCACGGATTCTTCTTATGTTATTGAAGTTGAAGATCATGGACCCGGAATTGATCCGGAGGATATGGAACAAATTTTTGAACCGGGTTTTTCCACAAAGATCAATTACGAAACCGGCGAGGTCAATCGGGGACTTGGACTTAGCCTGGTAAAGGATTTTATCGAACTCCGCCTAGGCGGAACCATCCGGGTAACTTCCGTTCCCGGAAAAACAGTTTTCACACTTACTATACCAAAAGAGAAATGGAGCGGTTTATAAATGAAATTCTATCTCATTGATGATGATAAAAATGTACTGCATATATTAAAACGTATTATACGGGACCGTGGACTTGGAGAGATTGCCGGGACTGCCGAAAACGGTGTGGATGCACTCACGGATCTTCCTCTTATAAATCCAGACATCGTAATTGTTGATCTTCTGATGCCCGAAATAGACGGAATCACTTTCGTAAAACGTGCCCGCTCTTATGCACCGGATCTTACTTTTATTATGCTTTCCCAGGTTGCATCCAAAGATATGATCGCAGATGCCTATTCTGCAGGCATCGAATTTTATATTCATAAGCCGATCAACAGTATCGAAGTAGAATCCATACTCCGGAAGGTCAGTGAATCCCTGACTGCCCGCCGGACATTGCAGCAGGTGCAGACGATTTTCCAGACCCAGCAGAATTTTGTACAGCCACAGGGATTTATAAATGATACGGCTGAAAAACCTTATATTATCCGGTTAAAAGGAATTCTCCAAAAGCTTGGCATCACCGGTGAACGTGGCAGCAAGGATATCATTTCCCTTGTCGATTATCTGATCCAACATAACCAGAAAGTTGACAATGTCACTTTAAGCGAACTTTGCAGTCGGTTCAGTGACAATCCAAAATCCATGGAACAAAGGATCCGTCGGACAGCCAACATGGGAATGGTCAACCTTGCCAACCTTGGTCTTGAAGATTACGCCAATGACACGTTTACAACCTACTCCAACTCCCTGTATAACTTTGAACAGGTCCGAAGGGAAATGGATTTCATCCGTGGAAAAAGTGTACGGCACGGCAATGTGAAAATTAAAAATTTCCTGAATGCACTGATTCAGGAATGCACCGAGAGAGCCTGATTTTCAGGTTCTCTCCTGCTTCTTATTTCATCTCTTTATATGTTTTCTCTATAATTCATTATCACTTATAGTTATCGTCATTATATACAATAAATCTATCCCGTATTTGTAGTTTTTTCCAAAAATAAATTTCATTTTGATACTTTTTGTATCTTTTTGTAACTTCCATTTTATTATGTTATCACGATAACTGATGCGAATAAGTATAAATTTTAAGGAGGATGTCATATGTTAACAATCGTAAAAGGTATTGGTTTACTGCTTCTCACTTTAGCCTGTTTCTCTGTATTCAGCCTGAAGTTTCCAAAAGGATCAGAAGCAATGTCCGGAATGGCTAATGCAGCCGTTGCTTCGTTCCTGGTAGAAGCTGTTCACCATTACATCACAGGTGATTTATTAGGAATTGCATTTTTCTCAGAACTCGGAACCGTATCCGGCAGCTTCGGGGGAATCGCTGCAGCTACTTTAGTTCCGATCAGTATGGGATGTAATCCGGTACTTGCAGTCGTTGCAGGTGTCGCAGTCGGAGGATACGGAATTCTTCCTGGTTTTGTAGCAGGTTATATTGTAGGTTTTGTAGCTCCGTTCCTGGAAAAGAAACTTCCAGAGGGTCTGAATCTGATCGTTGGTGCTCTTGCAATCGCACCGCTTGCAAGAATTATTGCCATCGCAGTTGATCCGGTCGTTAATTCAACACTGCTCAACATCGGACGTATGATTTCTGCAGCTGCTGAACAGTCTCCAATTATCATGGGATTCCTGCTCGGTGGTATTATGAAGATGATCTGTACCTCACCACTTAGTTCTATGGCTCTGACTGCTATGCTCGGACTTGATGGACTTGCAATGGGTATTGCAGCAATTGCATGTGTTGGTGGTTCTTTCACAAACGGTATCATTTTCGACCGTTTAAAACTTGGCGAGCGCAGTAATGTTATCGCGGTAATGCTTGAACCTCTTACACAGGCTGATATTATTACACAGAATCCGATTCCGATTTACGGATCAAACTTCTTTGGTGGCGGACTTGCCGGACTCGCAGCAGCTATGCTCGGTATTATCAATAACGCCCCTGGAACAGCATCTCCGATTCCTGGACTTTTAGCTCCATTCGGATTCAACCCACCACTTAAGGTTGTAGCTGCAATCGTACTTGCTGCGATCGGCGGATCTTTAGCTGGATTTGTTGGTTCTATCGTGTTTAAAGGTTTTGCAAAAACACCTGCAGATATCAAAGCATCTGAAAAAGCTACTGAAACAATTGTTCCGGAAGTTGCTATCGCTGCTGAATAATCAAAATGACTATTTCAAACTGCTTGTTTATATAGCCCTTAAAGAAGAAAAAGACTCGAAAACTTTTGTTTCCGGGTCTTTTTCAATTTACGGGAAATTATATTTCTCACTCCAGTGTTTCTTCTATATCTGCGTTGATTCCTCTGTGTTCAATCGGAGTTGAAAATACGATCAGTGTCTTTGTCCTTCCAAATCGCTGCAATTCTCCAATAAATTTATCCAGCTCTGTTGTGCTTGGAAACAGTACTTCCAACACCATAGAATATTCTCCGGTCACACAGTTGCATTCGATCACATTTGAACACTTTCTCACAAACGGATAAAACACATTTTTTTCCTCCGGCGAAACCTCCAGATTGATCAGTGCCTTGATATGATATCCAAGTGCTTCCGGATTCACCTGTGCCTGATAACCGAGAATATATCCTTCTTTTTCCATCTTTTCAATCCGCGCTGATACAGCCGGTGTAGACAGATACACCTTCTCTGCAATCTCTTTCAATGGACATTTGGCATTTCTCTGTAAAATATTCAAAATTGTACGATCCACTGCATCCAGTTCATGATTTTTCATCTGCACTACCTCTTTCTGACATCCCATTTATACTTTTGACCCCTTTGATACCAGATTGCTACGTGCTTTGCACTCCTGCAAGTCAAAAAAAAGATACTCTCTGCGTTCTTCTCCGCAGTAAAGTACCTCTTTGTACAAATATTTTCACTCTTTAAATATGTTAAAAATAATAGCATTCCTTTTTCTTCCTGTCAATAAAAAGACATTTATTTTTTCCTATTTTTCCTATTTTGATTTGACATTTGTCCTACCACGTGATATTCTGAAATTGTGTTTTAGATAAGATTTAGATTTCACATATTTTTGTAAATCATTAACATCTGTCTGATGACTTACAAAAATATGTGATTTTTATTTTTATCGGCATCATCAATTTTTTAGGAGGTACTACTAATGAACAAGGGTACAGTTAAGTGGTTCAACGCACAGAAAGGCTACGGATTCATCACAAACGAAAGCACCGGAGAAGATGTATTCGTACATTTTTCAGGAATCGCGGGAGAAGGATACAAATCTCTTGAAGAAGGACAGAACGTTACTTTCGATATCACAGAAGGAAACCGCGGACTTCAGGCTGTTAATGTAACAGTTGCGTAATCACTGCAAAAGATGCTAGAGTAAAAAACCCGGCTTGTGTATTACTCCACAGCCGGGTTTTCTATGTTATAAATGTGCTTTGCCGGAATTACCCAAGCAGTTCTCTATATATCCGCATTACATTCTTATAAAAGATCTTCTCGATCTCGCTCTCTGCAAATCCATTCTTTTTAAATACCTCTTCCAGCTTTTCCATATCTGCCGGGGATGCGATCTCCAGTTCTCCATTCATACCATCAAAGTCTGAACCAAGTCCTAAAGCCTCTATTCCCGCCATATCACGGATATATTTTGCATGTGCCACAATATCCTCCGCTCTGCTCACAACCGTCTCTCCGTCTTTCCAGTCGCGCAGGAAATATGCATAATAATTCAGCCCGATCACACCGCCTCTTTCCCCGATCGCTTTCAGAAGTTCATCATTCAGGTTTCTCGGATGACTGCACAAATGTCTCGCGTTGGAATGGCTCGCTACAAAAGGCTTCTTTGTGAACTTTAATACATCCCGGATTCCTGCATCATTTAAATGTGCCACATCGATGATCATTCCCAGGTTCTCCATCTCCTCCAGAAACTCAATTCCACGCGCTGTAAGCCCATATCCGGCTTCTGAAAAGACTTTTCCGGCAAATTCTCCGCCAGTCGCTTTTGCCGGATATCCAAGCTGATTCGGATAGTTCCAGGTCAGAGTCATCATCCTTGCCCCCATCCGGTAAAAGTCTCTTAAAAGGGCAGGATCGCCCTCACAGATTTCTCCTTCTTCCAATGTCAGCAACGCTGACATCCTTCCATTCTTCCGGTTTTCTTCAATCTCTTCATACTTCGTGACCGGCCGGATCCAGTCTTTATTTTTCTCCATTTCCCGATAAAATACATCCGCCATTTTCATTGCATAACGGAATGGACTCCCTGCAAGCATCGGATCCTCCAGATCCAGAAAAATGGCAAAATTCTGAATCAGATAATCCCCCTTTTTCATCCGTTCAAGATCCACATTTAAATTATTTTTCCGAAGTGAAATCTCTTTTCCCTGTTCCCTTCCTCTCTGAATCGCTAAAATTGTATCACAATGCATATCTGCTACTTTCATTTTCTATTCCCCCATCTTTTTCTTTCTTATAATATCTACCGTATGTGATCCCGCACCAACCAGTTCCGGGCGTTCACACGTAGTCAGATGATAGTCAATAAACGTCTGGAAAGTCTTTTCATCCATCGTATTTAACACCTGACGCATATAATCGGATGGTCCATCCGCCGAAATAATCTGGATCCGTTCCATTCCTGCTGCTTCATTGTAGCTGTCAATATCCTCCAGACGCACATAATCATACAAATCTTCCGGTGAAGGACATACCCGGTAATTCGCATCCAGCTTGCCATTTTCCAGGCACTCCTGAATATGGTTCTCCCGGAATCCATACACCAGAACACTGTACTCATTCATTGTATAAGCCACCAGGATCGTGCCCTCATCTTTCAGAACACGCTTCGCCTCCATCAGCGCCTTCACCTTATCTTCCTTTGTATAAAGATACATCGGCCCAAACAGGATGATCAGGTCAAATTCCTTATCCGGAAAACGTGACAGCTTCAGTGCATTTCCCTGATATGCTTTCACAGAGCTGTTCTTCTTTTTCAGAATTCCCAGATTGTATTTCACCAGCTCTACCGCCGTCACATCGTACCCTTCTTCGGCAAGCGCAACACTGTAGCGCCCGGTTCCGGCTCCTACATCCAGAATCTTTACCTGTCCATGCTCCCGCTTAGGAAGATATTTGTGAATGTACTTCATTGAGGTGATAAATTCTACCTGTCCATGGCGGCTCTTAAGCCGCTTCTCTTCGTTGAATTTGTTATAATATTTTTCAAGCTCTGTCATCATAAATCTATTGTATCCTTTATTTTTATTCTAGCGCTGCCGCTCTCCGGAATAGAATAATTCCGATCACAAATAAGACAGCGATCATCCCCACACCAATATTGATATTGCCGGTAAGCTGCGAGATCAAGCTCACGATTGTTGTGCCCATAAAGGACGCACCTTTTCCGCAAATATCCATTAAGCCGAAGAATTCACCTGACTGGTTCGCCGGTATGATCTTCGTAAAGTAAGATCTTGAAAGCGCCTGCACACCTCCCTGGAACATGCCTACCGGCCGGGTGAAGTGCTACACATCTCTTCGGCACGTATCGCCGCGACGGTTGAAAGTTATGGC
>ERZ772884.1685-NODE-1685-length-13926-cov-2.927835_pt1 | contig 13926 bp, 9 predicted proteins | sample MGYA00580574_ERZ772884 | MGnify/ENA primary metagenome ERZ772884 (study PRJEB29015, sample SAMEA2737690) | human gut metagenome | biome: human gut; feature: human-associated habitat; material: faeces | place: China | collected 2012 ... | reverse complement strand
ATACCGAAGGAATGCTGGAAAAGGCAAAGGAAAATGCGGGAGAACTTTGCCGGAACATTCGTTTCCAGCGGATGGATGCACAGAAACTGGAATTTGCGGATAATACCTTTGACGTGGTCATTTCCCGAAATCTCACCTGGAATCTGGAGTATCCGGATGTTGCCTACAGGGAATGGGTCCGTGTGCTGAAAGCGGGCGGAAAACTTCTGAATTTTGACGCTAACTGGTACGGCTATCTCTATGAGGAAGAGCAGCGGAAAGCCTACGAAAATGACCGGAAAAATGTGGAGAACAACAGTCTGGATGACCACTATCTCTGTACAGACATTGAGCGTATGGAGCGGATCGCCCTCCAGGTGCCGCTGTCAAAGATCCGCCGGCCTGAGTGGGATGTAAAAACTCTCCGGGAAGCAGGACTTCTGGGGATCCATACCGATACGGAAATCTGGAAAACAGTCTGGAGTGAGGAGGAGAGACTGAATTATCAGTCCACACCAATGTTTATGGTAACCGGCGTAAAACCGGATCATTTCCTGAATCTTCCGGTTGTGGAAGGGGAAAAAACAGAAGGTTTCCTGGAAATCGGAGACGGAGAATTCACCCTTCCGGCAACCATCATCCGTGGAAAAAATCCGGGAAAAACTGTTCTTGTCACAGCAGGACTTCATGCAGGAGAATATGTAGGAATCCAGACTCTGATCGAGCTGTCGAAGCGGCTGAAGCCGGAAAAGGTAAAGGGCCAGCTGGTTCTGGTAAAGGTGCTGAACCGGGAAGACTTTGAGAAGCGTGCAGGCAGCATCAGCTGGGAAGACGGAAAAAATCTGAACCGTGTTTTCCCTGGCAGAAAAGATGGCACAAAAATGGAACGACTGGCAGCGGCCATCACAGAATCCCTGATCCGGAAGGCGGATTATTATATCGATCTTCACGGCGGTGACGATTATGAGGAGCTAACTCCGTATGTATATTTTGCAGGCGTGGCAAAGCCGGAGATCGTGGAAGCCTCCCGAAAAATGGCAGAGCAGGTTGATGTCCCATATATGGTACAGTCAAATGTGAGCACAGGCGGCGCCTACAATTACGCGGCAAGTACCTGTGACATTCCGGCAGTCCTTCTGGAACGTGGCTGCATGGGAACCTGGGAGCGTGAAGAAGTAGACTCCATGCGCCGCGATGTGCGAAACATTCTCTGCAGCATTGGAGCTTACAACGGAATCCGTTCTCACAGCACCTACTATCCGCTGAAAATGGATGATGTCCGATATCAGTGCGCCAGCGTCAACGGCCTCTGGTACCCGGTGAAAAAGCCAGGAGATATCATTCACAGGGACGAGTATCTTGGCGAGATCCGTGATTATGAGGGAAATGTACAGGAAATCTGTCGTGCAGACATGGATGGTGTGATCCTTTATCAGGTATCAAGCCTTCAGGTTGTGGAAGGCGGCCCTGTGATCACCTACGGAAATATCGTAAGAGAAAAAGATGAGCGTAAAACAAGGATCGCCCAGTACTGGACCAGGCGCAGCGACAGCTTTCTGGAACAGAGAAGAGCAGAGCTTCACAGTGCACTTGCAGGCCGCTGGATGGCTGAGCTTAAGAAGTATCTGCCTGAGAAAAAGAATCTCCGGATCCTGGATGTAGGCTGCGGAACCGGATTTTTTACCATTCTTCTTGCAAAAGAAGGCCATCAGGTAACCGGTATCGACCTGACACCGGATATGATCACCCATGCAAAAAAGCTGGCAGAGGAAGAAAAAGCAGACTGCCAGTTTGCGGTCATGGATGCGGAAAATCCGGATTTTCCGGATGAGGAATTTGACGTAATCGTATCACGAAACCTTACCTGGACACTTCCGGACGCGGAGCATGCTTATCAGGAATGGTTCCGCGTACTGAAACCGGGCGGAGTGATGATAAATCTGGATGCAAATTACGGGGCAGCAGACTTTGCGGATACTGCAGATCTTCCGGAAAATCATGCCCATCATCAGATCCAGGATGAACTGATGCAGGAGTGCGAGGATATCAAGCGTCAGCTTCCGATCAGTTCTTTCCTGCGCCCGGCCTGGGATCTGGAAACACTGGGACGCATGGGCGTGGAAGAATTTTCCTTTGACCTTGGAATCAGTAAGCGTATTTATATCGAAAAAGATGAGTTTTACAATCCGACCCCGATGTTTTTGATCTTTGCAAAGAAACAGGGGTAAGGTTATGCTGAATATCAAACAGATCCAGTATTTTGCGGCCTGCGCAAAAACAGGTTCTTTCAGCCAGGGCGCAGAGCTGCTTTTTACTACCCAGTCCAATGTAAGCAAGGTGATCCGTTCCATGGAAGACGACATGCGTACCCAGCTGTTTGTCCGCCATGCAAAAGGGATCGAGCTGACACCGGAGGGAGAACGGGCCTATATTCATGTGCAGAAGATCCTGGAAAATATGGATGAGCTGGAAATGCAGGAAAGCCCACTTGCAAAAAGCAGCCTTTGTGTATGCTTTCATCCCAGTTCCTGGTTTGCGGATACTTTCGTGAAGTATTATGAAACACATAAAGGTGATGATCTTCATTATCAGATTTATGCGGCAGATACCCATGAGATCGTAAAAAGAGTAAAATCACGTCAGGATGACATGGGATTTGCCTATGTGATGCAGAATCAGCTGGCTGCGTTCCAGTATTTTCTTTCCCGGAATTACCTGGAATTTGAGCTGCTGACGGAAACCGAGGTAAATATTTATACCGGGAAAGGGAAAGCAGATGAGGGAGATTTTAATATGTCCCAGCTCAGGCTGATCCAGAGATTTCCCGATGAATTTTCCCCGGATAATTACCGGAACCTTGTAGAGGAAAACGGTCATTCCGCAGTGGAGGCAGAGACCGTAGTCGTAACAAACAGTGATTATATCGTGGAACGTCTTCTTGGGTCCGGAGAGCTGTGTAATATCAGTGGTGCGGATCTTTCCGGCCGTGATCCGGGATATTCCTCCGTGAAATATACATTTCCGGGAGAAGGCCAGAAACTTGTTTACGGGTGCATCTGCCGGAGAGGTGAAGAGCTCAGTGAACAGGGAAAGGATTTTCTGGGATTCGTGAAGGAAAGACTTCAGATTTCCGGAAAGTGATAAAAGAATAAAGCAAAAGACCAGACGGGATTTTTCTGCACGGGACACAGGTTCCTGATACAGAAAAGTCCCGTTTTTTATATGGAATACACATCCATGCCAAACCCGACTGTCCAATATCCCCGTACCGGGGTTGTCCGAAAGCTGTTAAATGATAAAATAATATCAGCAGCACACTCCGCGTGCTGAATATAAAAACACTGTGATGCACATAACCTCCGCGCACTCCTATTTGTGCATACAAATGTTTTGTCGAATAATAACACGACCTTTTCAAAAGCAGTTATGGTTTTGGATGCCATAACTGCTTTTGAAATATGAACACAAATCGTTCCACGATTTGTGTTCATGAGCATGCAGCAGAGCGGAATGCGAATGTCTGCCTTACTGTCTTACATGTAAGTAAAGGGAAGTGGGAAAGGAAAATTATGAACAAAGAAAATAAACTGGTCATCCGGATCCTGAAACGGATCCTTCTGCTTGCAGTGGTTATGTTTCTGCTGTCTGTGGTGGTGTTCTGGCTGGCGAGACTGGCACCGGGAGATCCCCTGCAGTCCTTTTACGGAGATTCCCTGGAAATGATGACCAGCGAGGAAGTGGCTGCGGCCAGAACGAGACTGGGACTGGATCAGGGGATCGGGGTACAGTATGTAAGGTGGTTTACCAATGCAGTTCATGGTGACTTCGGATTGTCGCTGAAATACAGGCAGCCGGTTATGAATGTGATCAAACCGCTGATCGGAAATACTCTGGTGCTGGGAGGAATTGCTTATATTGTGATCTTTATACTGGCAGTTCTGATCGCCATATTCTGTACGCTCCATGAGGATCAGTGGATCGACCGGCTGATCTGCAAGATCGGAACAGCAGCCTATTATGTGCCGGCTTTCTGGCTTGGTGTGGTACTGATCCTGATCTTCAGTGTAAATCTTGGATGGTTCCCAAGCAGCGGTGCCTATGATGTAGGAATGGCAGATAGTATCGGCAATCGTATGAAGCATATGATCCTTCCGCTGGTAGTAATGATCTTCAGCCATCTCTGGTATTACGCATATATGATACGTAACAAATTCCTGGATGAGGTGCGGAAGGATTATGTACTTCTTGCTAGATCCAAGGGACTTTTCAAAAGAAAGATCCTGTGGAAGCATTGTCTTCGAAATGTAATGCCGACGATCGTGAGTATCATGGCAGTTTCGGTACCCCATGTAACTGGTGGGACTGTAACTGTGGAAGCTGTTTTCAATTATGCGGGAATTGGAAACCTTGCAGTGGAATCTGCAAAATATCATGATTATAATCTGCTGATGATCGATGTGCTGATCACGGGATTTATCGTATTTTTAAGCAGCTTTGTTGCACAGACTGTCAATGAAGAGATTGATCCAAGAATGAAGGATTCGGAGGTGAGGGTATGGTAGCTGACCGGAAGCTTTTAGAAGCTGAGCTTTTTCAGGTAGTTGGTGCCGGGTGGAAGCAGCATGAATCTGAAAAACGAAAAAAAACATTTCAGGAAAAGCTGAAGGGAAAACCGGTATTTTCCATGTTCCTGCTTTTTCTGATCGTTTTGGGCTGTGTATTTGCAAATGTTGTTGCAAATCATGATCCCTCAGGTTTTTATCTCCAGAATCTGAATACACCGCCGGGAAAGGAATTTATCTTTGGAACGGATTCGCTTGGAAGAGATATTTATTCACTGATCTGGTATGGCGGACGGGTTTCTCTGGTGATCGGGCTTCTGGGAGCTACGATTATTACTGTGATCGGTGTTACCTACGGATGTATCAGCGGAACAGCAGGTCCAAAGGTGGATTCAGTTCTGATGCGGTTTACGGAAATGTGCGGAAGTATTCCGACCCTTCTGCTGATCCTGATCCTGTCTGCGGTTATTCAGGCCAATGATGTGATCAGCATATCTGTGATCATCGGTATTACCGGGTGGTTTGCACTGGCACGTATTGTAAGAAGTGAAGTACGGCAGATAAGGAACAGTGATTATGTGATGTATGCAAGACTCTGCGGAGGAAGTTTTGGATATGTGATGTATCACCATCTGATACCGAATTTTGTTTCGGCGATCATGTTTGTGGTGATCTCTTCGATAAGCAGCTGTATTACCATGGAATCTACATTAAGCTTTCTTGGCCTCGGGCTTCCGGCTGATGTAGTCTCCTGGGGAAGTATGCTCTCGCTGGCAAATAAAGCACTGATCATGAATACCTGGTGGGTGATCGTGATCCCAGGAGTTTTTCTGGTCATTACTTTAATGTGCATTACCAGTATGGGAAGCTTTGTGAGAAGTGAGGTAAATAACCATTACAGCAATCTCTGATGCAGTCAGAAAAAAATATTTGGACGCAAACCGTGATAAAACATTCCAAGGTGTAGATAACCGGTTTGAAAATAAGGAAAGATGAGGAAAACAAAATGAAAAAGAGAACAGGAATCAACTATGGAAGAAAATATGCGGCGATAACACTGGCAGCAGTGACCGCAGCATGCACAGGAGCATCGGCAGGCAGTGCGGTAACCGTAGCTGCAGCAGAAGAAAACAAAACCCTGGTATATGCGGGTGAGTCAGAAAGTACGATCAATCCCCTTCTGAATAACCATGATGAACTTCCGGATCTTATTTTTTCAGGACTGATGAAATATGATGCCAATGGAAAGCCGGTAGAGGATCTTGCAGAGAGTTATACCTTTGACAGGGATACCAATACCTATACTTTTAAACTTCGAGATGGTGTTAAGTGGCATGATGGAGAAGATTTCAATGCAGAGGATGTTGTATACACCTATAAGGAGCTTACAGAGGATGAAACCCTGGGAGCCAGTATCACCAGCAACTATCAGGACATTACAAGCATTGAGGCACCGGATGATCAGACTGTGATCTTTACACTGGATCAGTATGATGCTGCCATGCTGGATTACTTTACCATGGGAATCCTTCCTGAGCATCTTCTGGAAGGAGAGGACGTGAATACCACATCCTTTAACCAGAATCCGGTGGGAACAGGCCGTTATAAATTTGAAGACTGGGATGCTACCGGCGGAATGATCACACTGAAACGAAATGAAGATTATTACGGAAAGGTTCCGAATATTGAAACCGTTGTATACCGTACAGTGTCGGATGAGACTACAAAGGCAACCATGCTCCAGTCTGGTGAGGCGGATCTTGCATGGCTGAATTCCAACTATGCTTCTCAGTTCAAGGATAAGGACGGATATAATTACTGGGAGTTCACCACAGCAGATTACCGTGGAGCTGCCATGGATATGAGCACAGATTTCTGGAAGGAAAACGGAGATTCCATCGGCGTTCTGAATTATGCGCTGGATAAGGAGTCCATTATTGCAGGTGTTCTTGCAGGACAGGGAGAGGCGGCATACAGCCCGATCCAGAGAAACCCTCTCGGAACAGATAAGGAAGCCAATATCTACTCCTATGATCTGGACACCTTTGCAAAGAAGATGGAAGAGCTGGGATGGAAAAAAGGTGATGATGGGATCTATGAGAGAAACGGACAGAAATTCCACTTTACCATCCAGGTACGTGATTACGAAGAAGAGCGTGTGGATATTGCCAATGTCATGTCTGATATGCTGAAGCAGGCTGGTGTGGAAATGGAAGTAAAGCTTGTTACCAAATTTGATTGGGATGCAGGATACAATGGATTTCTTGCCGGCTATTCAACACAGTTTGACCCGGATATGGCATATGTAAACTTTGTAACCGACGCAAGTGGAAACAACATGCATTATTCCAATGCAGATGTGGATAAATATCTTGAGGAAGGCCGTCACGGTGAGACTGAGGAAGCCAGAAAAGAAGCATATAGTGAATTCGAAAAGGCATATGCCAAGGCACCTGGAATCCTTCTGGTTGCTTATCTTCAGGGAGATTATGTAGGCGTTTCCGGACTTGACGGACTGGATACCACACGTGTTCTGGGACATCATTCCGTAGGTGTTATGTGGAATATTGAAGACTGGACCATTACAAAATAAGGAAAAGATCATGCAGGAAACCGTTTTGGAATTAAAAAACTATTCGGTAAGCTTTGACACACCGGACGGCAAGGTACAGGCCGTCCGGAATGTTGATCTCACGGTAAAAAAAGGAGAGATACTTTGTATCGTAGGTGAGTCCGGATGTGGAAAAACCGTTATGTGCCGTAGCGTGATGAAGCTTCTGCCACCGAATGCACATGTAAAAAGCGGAGAGATCAGTCTCTGCGGAGAGAATATCACAGCCTATAAAAGAAAAAAAATGGAAAAGCTGTGCGGAAGTAAGGTAAGCATGGTGTTCCAGGATCCTATGCTGACGCTGAATCCGACGATCCCTGTTGGCAAACAGATCACAGAGGCTATTATCAAAAATCAGAAAGTATCCAGGGATGAGGCGAAAAAAAGAGCTGTGGAAATGCTGAAGCTGGTAGGGATTCCGGATGCAGAACAGCGCTATGGACTGCAGCCTCATTTTTTTTCCGGAGGAATGCGTCAGCGTTGTGTGCTGGCTATTGCACTGGCCTGTGATCCGGAAATATTATTTGCCGATGAGGCGACTACAGCACTGGATGCAACCGTGGAAGCAAAGATTCTGGATCTGCTTCTTGAGCTGAGAGAAAAAACAGGGATCAGTATTGTGTTCATATCTCATGATCTGGGAGCTGTTGCAAGGATCGCAGACAGAGTTGCAGTTATGTATGCAGGAAAGATCATTGAGATCGGGACAGCGGAAGAGGTTTATTATGATCCCCGGCATCCTTATACCTGGGGACTTCTGTCTTCTCTGCCTGTATTTGCAGGTGAAAAAGGGGAGTTGAATCCAATCCCCGGAATGCCGCCCTCTCTTTTGAATCCTCCGCCGGGAGATGCATTTGCCGTTCGAAATCCCCAGGCGCTGGCAATCGATTATGAACAGACTCCGCCGATGTTTAAAGTCAGTGATACGCATTATGCAGCCACATGGCTTCTGGATGAAAGAGCTCCGAAAATAGAAAAACCCTCCATTTTGAAGGACAGATTACAGAAAAACAGCTGCCATAAACAGAAACCGGATAAAAAGGAAGCGCCATTTTTACAGAAAACAGAACAGAAACAGGCGCCTGTACTGATCGAAGCCAGAAATCTGAAGCAGTATTTCCGTATCCGTTCCGATTATACGATCCATGCAGTGGATGATGTTTCCTTCAGTATCCGGGAAGGTGAGATTATGGCACTGGTGGGAGAGACCGGCTGCGGAAAATCCACGACAGCCAGAACGCTTGCAGGAATCTACCGGCCCACAGGCGGGGAGATCTTTTATCAGGGAGAAAGAGTGCCGGATAAAAAGGATCCTTTCGGAATGCGGAAGAAAATGCAGACTGAGATCCAGATGATTTTTCAGGATTCGGGCGCTGCACTGAATCCCCGAATGAGCATACGGCAGATCATGCTGGAGCCTGTAAAGATCAGCCGCAGGATCCGTGACAGAGAAATGCTGGAGAACAGGCTTCGGGAAATCCTGAAGGAGACAGGACTGGATGAAAGCATTCTTTCGAAAAAGCCGGGAGAGCTTTCCGGCGGACAGAGACAGAGAGTTGCCATAGGAAGAAGCCTTCTCATGGAACCACGTCTTATCATTGCAGATGAACCAATCGCATCGTTGGACATTTCTATCCAGGCACAGATCGTCATGCTTTTTAAAAAGCTTCAGCAGGAAAAAAGATTCTCGTTTCTTTTTATTGCCCATGATCTGTCCATGGTACGTTTTTTAAGTGATACAACCGGTGTGATGAAAAACGGAAAGCTGGTAGAAATGGCACCTACAAAAGAGCTTTTTGAAAATCCGCAGCATCCTTATACACAGTCCCTGCTTTCTGCGATCCATATCCCGGATCCGCTGGAAGAGAGAAAACGGAGGCTGATCGAGTATGAAGAGCCACAGTCTCTTGGAGAGGGCTGGAAAGAATTATCCGCATGTCACTGTGTGAGAATATAAGAACATGATGGAATGCATATGCATGACAAAATGGAATATGTAAAATCCCCCCGCCGGGGTTGTGGCAGAACAGCCGTGTTGTTAAACTTTTGTTATTCGAAATACTGAGAAACAAAGTGCGGAGAGGAAAATATGGGAAAATATATAATAAAACGGTTGCTGCAGCTGATCCCGGTCCTGATCGGGATCACATTTCTTTCTTATGCCATGATGCGGCTTGCCGGCGGAGATGCAGTAACTTATATGTATGAAAATGCAGGCTCTGCAGTATCCCAGGAGGTCATTGATAAGGCGAAGGCAGAATATGGCCTTGATAAACCATTCCTTGTACAATATGCTGCCTGGTTTGCGGGAATGGTAACCGGAGATATGGGAGAGAGCTATGTGTCTCACAGAGATGTCTATGAAACCTTTATTTCAAAGCTTCCGGCAACGATGATGCTGACTCTGTCATCGATCCTTCTTACGATTGTTCTTGCGATCCCGCTGGGAATCCTGTCAGCAGTAAAGCACAACAAATGGGTAGATTATCTGATAAGATTTTTAAGCTTTATCGGCAATTCCATGCCGAATTTTTTTGCTGCCATGGTCCTGATGTATTTTCTGTCCATCAGGCTGGGCGTTTTACCGGTAGTCACAAATACAGATCTCGGACAGAGTATTATTCTGCCAACACTGACACTGGCAATCTCCATGGCCGCAAAATATACCAGACAGGTGCGTGCCACGGTTCTGGAAGAACTGAATAAGGATTATGTGACCGGAGCCCGGGCAAGAGGGATCCGCAGTCGTGTGATCATCTGGAAGAGTGTAATGAAGGCTTCCATGCTGACGATCATCACACTGCTGGCTCTGTCCATCGGCAATCTTCTGGGAGGAACTGCCATTGTGGAAAATATCTTTATGTGGGATGGTGTCGGAAAACTGGCGGTAGATGCGATCACCATGCGTGACTATCCGATCATCCAGGCTTATGTGGCCTGGATGGCGGTTATTTATGTTCTGGTAAATCTGGTGACAGATATTATTTACCACTATCTGGATCCGAGAGTACGACTTGGAGGTGACAGAGCATGAGTGGAAAAAATAATATCACAGTCCGGAAGCAGAAGATCCGGAAAAATCATACAAAAGCAAAGCTCGTCTTTTTTCTTGTGCTTACAGCAGTGCTTCTGTTTGTAGCGGCATTTGCAAAATATCTCTGCCCTTATGATCCTTATGCCCAGGATCTGGCACTTGCTCAGAAACCGCCGGGACCGGAGCATCTGCTCGGGACAGACCGTTATGGAAGAGATATGCTTTCCCGTGTGATCATAGGAAGTACGACCAGTATTTATGCAACACTGCTCCTGGTTGCGGTGATCACGGTGGTGGGAACGGCTATTGGTATTTTCTGTGGCTGGAAGGGCGGCAAAGCCGATACCGTTCTGATGCGTATCTCCGATCTGTTCCTGGCTTTTCCGGGACTGGTATTTGCCCTGGCAGTAGCAGGTGTTCTGGGAGGCGGTATCCAAAATGCCATTATTGCTCTGGCGGTGATCAGCTGGCCGAAGTTTGCAAGACTTGCCAGAGGGCTTACCCTGACTCAGAAGGACTCTGCATATCTTATGGCGGCAAAGCTTTCCGGGAGCAGTACAGGAAAGCTTCTGCTCAAACATATCCTTCCAAATATTGCAGGCCCCATACTTGTTACGTCAGTTCTTGATATCGGAACCATGATGATGGAGCTGGCAGGACTTTCCTTTCTCGGACTTGGTGTAAAGCCTCCAATGGCAGAATGGGGAAGCATGATCAACGATGGAAGAAGTATGCTGCAGATTTCACCGTGGATGGTACTTGCGCCGGGAATGGCGATTTTTATTACGGTAATGATCTTTAATCTTCTGGGAGATACGATCCGGGATTATATGGATCCGAAGGAACGAAACAGGAGAAAAGGATAACAGGCACTTATAAATAAATATAACACAGAAAGTGAGAGCGGAGATTATGAAGAAAAAGATTCTGGCAGCAATGCTTGCTGCGTCAATGGTCATGAGCATGACGGGAGTTCCGGCAGCAGCAAAAAGCAAAGAAAAGAGTGAAGGAACTACCTTTGTTTACGGAACTACCGGATATAGTGAAGAAATGGGAGATGCAGGATTAAACCCTCACGACAATTATTCCGGATGGAGCTGTCTTCGTTATGGCGTAGGAGAAACACTGTTTAAGTACAATGACAACATGGAGGTAGAGCCATGGCTTGCTACAGACTATGAATTTACAGACGATAATACAGTAAAGATCACCCTTCGTGATGGTGTGAAATTTTCCAGCGGAAGAACCATGGACGGAGAAGCGGTAAAGGAATGTCTGGAAGATCTGATCGCAAACCATGACCGTGCACCTTACGATATGAAGATCGATAAGATCGAAGCAGATGGAATGACAGTAACAATCCATACTTCCGAACCATGTCCGGCACTGATCAATTATCTCGGTGACCCGTATGGTGCCATCATTGATATGGATTATGGCGTACAGGGAGAGGGCGGCTCTGCAAATGTGGCAGGAACAGGCCCTTATGTTGCAACAGAGGTATCTCCAACAGAGATCAAGTTGGTAAAAAATGAGGATTACTGGGGCGGAGATGTAAAGGTAGACAACGTTATCGTAAAATCCTTCTCAGACGGAAGTGCCCTGACTGCAGCATTACAGACAGGCGATATACAGGGAACTTATGGACTTCAGTATGACAACTATGCGCTTTTTGACGGAAATCCGGATTATCAGATCAGCTCCGTGGCAACAAGCCGCTGTTTCTTCGGACAGTTTAACATGGAATCAGAGCTGATGCAGGATCAGAATGTGAGAAAAGCCATTGAGATGGGAATCGATAAAGAGGGATTTTGCAGCGTGATCATGCAGGAACGGGGCGTTCCGGCAGTGGGTGCTTTCCCGGGCAGTTTTTCTTATGGAAATGATGCAGTGAAGGCACCGTCTTATGATCCGGAAGAGGCAAAAAAACTTCTGGAAGAATCCGGATGGAAGGATACAGATGGTGACGGATATGTAGATAAGGATGGAAAAAAACTTTCTATTACATGGCTGACCTATCCTACACGTCTGGAGCAGCCGAAGCTTGCCGAATATGCACAGTCCACTTTAAAGGACATCGGAATTGAGGTAAATGTAAACAACACGGCAGATCATGCAACTTATGCGAAGAACGGTGATTTTGACGTATATGTAAGTTCTCTTACAACGGCACCTACCGGTGATCCGGAGTATTTTTTTACAAGTACGGTTGTATCTGACGCTGCCAAGAATTATGGTAAATACAGCAATGCTGCGCTGGATGATATCGTAACGAAGATGCATGAGACTTTTGATACTGATGAGAGAAGTAAACTTGCCATTGAAGCACAGCAGACGATCCTGGATGATGATGCGTATTTCTTTGTTTCCCATCTGAATATGGGGCTTGTATCGAAGGCAAATGTGTCAGGGCTGGCTGCGCATCCCTGCGATTATTATGAGATCACGGCGGATCTGGAAGTGAAATAATGACAGGGACAGAAGAATGTGAGCCCAAACGAAGATAAATGTACAGCAGAATGTAATATAAATGTCTGCGGTATCTGTCGGGAAAAAACGAGGAGTTAAGATGGAACCATTGTTGAAATTTGAACATGTAACGATCTGCTATAATGGAGAAAACGTTGTACAGGATATAAATCTGGAACTGAACAGGGGAGAGATCCTGGGAGTGGTAGGAGAGTCCGGAAGCGGAAAAAGCACCATCATCAAGGCAGTCATGGGACTGCTGGGAAACGAAGGCATGGTGACAGAAGGAGATATCTGGTACAAAGGAAAAAATGTAGTGGATATGCAGGAAAAAGAACTCCGCACACTTCTGGGACCGGAGATCGCCATGATCTTTCAGGATTCAGGAGCAGCTCTTTGCCCCATCCGTACCGTAGGTGACCAGATTTATGAAAGTCTCCGTGAACACGAAAAGATCAGCCGCTATGAATGCGACAGACGTGCGTTGGAAATGATGGCGAAGATCGGGCTCAAAGATGGAGGGCGTGTTTTAAAGAGCTATCCTTTTGAACTGTCCGGTGGTATGAACCAGCGGGTGGGAATCTGCATTTCCATGCTGCAGAATCCATCACTTCTTCTGGCAGATGAGCCTACCAGCGCGTTGGATGTAACAGTACAGAAACAGGTGGTTGAGGAAATGCTGCTGATGCGCCGGGAGTATGAAACAGCCATGGTCGTTGTCACACACAACATCGGCGTAGTAGAAAAAATGGCAGATCAGGTTCTGGTACTGAAAAACGGAGAAGTGAGAGAATATGGAAAAACAGCTCAGGTCCTGACAGCTCCGACAGATCCTTATACAAAAGAACTTATGCGTTCGGTACTTCGCCTGAAACGTGCAGGCACCGGAAATGGAGGCAGATGATGGCAGAAAAAATCCTGGAAGTGCAGAATCTGAAAAAGACATTTTTATCCGGGAAAAAATCCTTCACGGCTGTGGAAGATGTGAGCTTTTTTCTGAACGCGGGAGAAGTTCTTGGTATCGTGGGCGAATCCGGTTCCGGAAAAAGTACAGTGGCAAAAATGATCACGCATCTGACGGATATTACAGATGGAAAGATTTTTTTCCTGGGAAAAGATATCACACATGCGAAGGGAAAAGCTCTCCGGGAAACTTACCGGGAACTTCAGATGGTATTTCAGACACCGGCAGGATCCTTTGATCCCAGGTGCACCATTGGGGACGGAATCGGGGAAAGTCTCCGGAATATGGGGATAAGTAAGAAGGAAAC
>ERZ772884.1684-NODE-1684-length-13929-cov-8.680049_pt1 | contig 13929 bp, 9 predicted proteins | sample MGYA00580574_ERZ772884 | MGnify/ENA primary metagenome ERZ772884 (study PRJEB29015, sample SAMEA2737690) | human gut metagenome | biome: human gut; feature: human-associated habitat; material: faeces | place: China | collected 2012 ... | reverse complement strand
CGTTGTGGCAAAGCGTATAACCGAACCGAGGTGAGAGTATGAGAACGCCAAAAGAGAACAAACAAAAGCCCCGCAACCGCACCCCCAAAAGTACGGCGGGGACGATACCCAAAGCCGTCCTAAAAGTGGCGTGGCGAAAAACGAAGGAACAGTCCCGTACCGCCGCGCGGGAAAATGACACCGACACCCGACAGCCGGAACCGACAGACCTTGCAGGTTCGGCGGCGGAACAGGCGGCAGCTTTTGTGTGGCATCAGGGGCGGAAATTGGCAGAAACCCAAGCCCGACAGCGCCGCCAAAAGGAAGCTGCTACCCGCGTCCACGCCGCCGGGGAGCGCGGTGTCAGCCCGAAACAAGCCGAGTACGGCACGCTGCCCAATGCGGCGCAACGTCCGCGCCGTGGGGCAGATTTGCCCCGCCAGAGGGCAAAAGAAAAAGCTGTTACCGCCAAGACCGCGCCGCGCGATATTCGCGGCGTGACCCAAGGACAGCGCCAACTACACACCGCCGCAAATGAAACTGTGCGCAGTGTAACGACCCAAGCGCAGAAGCAGACCCGTGCGCAAAAAATACGGTTTGCCGCGCAAAAGGTTGCAGCTGGTACAGGCAAAACGGCTGTGGCGGTACGCTCGGCAATTCGGCATTTTTTTGCCGATTTGCACAGCCTTACAGCGGTTCTTGCAGCGGGCTCGGGCGCGGCAATGGGCATTGTTATCGTCATCAGCCTTGTGGCACTTGTGTCCGGCTCGGCTTACGGCATCTTCTTTGCCGCCGATGCCCCCAACGCAACATCCGTCACCGTGCGCGAAGCCGTAGAAACCCTGACCGAAGAATACCGCGACAGACTGGAAGAAATCTCCGATACGGTACAGTACGACCGCCAAGACATTACCGCCAACGATGATGTATACTACATCCGCTGGCAGGATGTCCTGGCGGTCTTTTCGTCGTATGTGTCCGGCAATGAGCAGGGCTCCCCAGTGGCGGCACTGACAGAGGAACAGGTGGACAAGCTGCGGGAAATTATGTGGGCGATGAACGCGGTGGACTACGCTATCCATACGGAAACCGCTGTTATAGAAACAACGGACAAGAACGGAAAGCCTACCACCGCAACCATAACCGAAACCGTCCTTGTAATACGTCTTACCCACAAAACGCCGGGCGAAATGGCGGCAGATTATCACTTTACCACTCGCCAAAACAACTATTTGCAACTTTTGCAGGACCCGCAGTACGAGGAACTGTGGGCGGAATTGCTCGGCGGTTTTGCAAAGGGCGGGGGAGAGGTCATGTCTCCTGACAGCACCCGCACCCCGACCGGTACATTGCAATGGCCGCTGCCGGTTGCGGGTACGATTACCTCACAATTCGGACATCGCGTAGACCCCATCACCGGCGAAGTCAGCTCCCACACCGGCACCGACAGGCTGCTGGCAAAAGAATGGTACGAGCATCTATGTAGACCGCAATGACGATGGCACCGACACAGGGGCGCGCTACAAAAAGAAGTCTTTCAACTGGTATAAGAACGTCATTGCCACCAACGGCGAAGATTTGAACGGATAAAGAAAAGTGCTGTCTTTCCCAGATAGGGGAGAGGCAGCACTATTTTTATGCGTTATAGGGTCTGCAAAAATTCGGCAATCTGTGCAGCGAGCCTTGCGTGGCCAATATCGTTCGGGTGCAAACCATCCGGGAATAGCTCCGGTGGGAACAGGTCACGGTGACCGACAGGGGCGCAGTGGAACAGATCCAGCACAGGCAAGCCGTTTACAGCGGCGATTTTTTGAATGGCATCAACATAGGCACACAACGGTTGCTTGGTAGGTTTGGAGCCATCTCCGTGGGGATCGGTTTCTGCACGGCGAGGTGTTGGAGTAACAATAATGACAGGTATGTGGGGATATTTTGTGCGCAGCCCTTTGTAAAGCGTGTCGCAGGCACCGCAGAATGTATCGGGAGAAAAATCTCCGATTTCTCTGAATGGCGCAAGGCCGTGGCCAAAATCATTTGTTCCGCCGAAAACAACTACTGCGTCAGCATGGTCATCCATCTTATGAAAGCGCCCGCAAAAATCCAAGTCGTTGCGGGGGTTGTCCGAAGCCTGCATTTGGTGGGCGATGCGTGTTCCGCTAATGCCATAGTTGCGTGCATGGGTCAAACCATAGTTGCGGCGCAGAACTTCTACATAGCATTTGTCTGGGGCAGATGCCCCTGCGCCTTCGGTGATACTATCTCCTAAGAAATTGATGGTTTTTCCTGTGAGTTCCATAAAGCACCTCGCAAAATATAACTTCTCTGTGCGTAAACATAACATTTTGAAACGCAGATGTCAAGGATAACGGCTGAAAAGAAAAAGTTACACGAAATAAAAAGTTTTGTTTGACAAGTGGCAGGAATAATGGTACTATCTGTATAAAAAGATATATCAAATCGAGACAGGAGTGCCGAAATGGCTGATACAAATTTACTATATCAAAAAATTGCAAACGATCTGCGGGAGAGTATTTACAGCGGCACGCTGAAAGAAGGTGAGCGCCTGCCTACCGAGATGGACCTTGCAAAGCAGTACGATGTCAGCCGTATCACGTCCAAGCGCGCGTTGGAGGAACTGAAACAGAGTGGGCTGGCGTACAGCATCCGCGGCAGCGGAACCTATGTGGCCAAACTGTCTCACCGACAGGAAGCGGACATTTCGGAGCGCAAGAGCCTGTACAAGCAGGTTGTGTCGATGGTGATTCCGTTCCGCAGTGCGGACGGCGGCATTGTGGACACGCTGACCGGGGTGACGAACGTGCTACGGGCGGCCGGGTACATGGTGGACATCAACTGCCTGCCCAACCGGGAAGGGGATATTCGCAAGGGCCTGATGCAGATTTGCGAGCGGGGCACGGCGGGGCTGATTTACTACCCCAGCTCCGACAGCGAAAACCTCGATTTGCTGAATATGCTCTACATGGAAAAGTTCCCGCTGGTCATCATCGACAAGCGCATCGACGCGCTGCCGCTGTACTCCGTCGTGTGCGACAACCAAAAGGGCATGAGGGACGTTGTGGAATACCTGCTCTCGCTGGGACACAAAAAAATTGCCTTTGTTACGGACAAAAAAATAGGGCTGGCCAGCTCGGTGCGCGACCGTTATTTTGGTTATGCGCAGGCTCTGCGCGAGGCGGGTATCATTGCCCAGCCCGGATGGGTGCTGGACGGAACCTATAAGGCCGACGATATGGAACGCGGCAAAACGCTGCTGCGGGGCCTCTTGCAGCAGGGGGTCACGGCTGTTTGCGCCATCAACGACGGCGTGGCCATCAGTGTGATGCGCTGCTTGAAGCTGATGGGGCTGGAAGTGCCGGAGGATATTTCAGTGACGGGCTTTGACGACATCCGGGTAAAGAACCTGACGGAGAAGCCGCTGACGACCGTGAGGCAGGATATGTACCAAATCGGCAGCAATGCGGCCAACATTATGCTGGAGCTGCTGCGGGGGGAGACGCCCGCCATGCTGCACAAGGTGCTGCCGACGGAACTGAAAATCCGCGAGACCTGCGCGGAATGCAAAATAGAATAAAAGAACAGGGGAAGCCCGACTCTATCGGAAAGAAGCGAAAACCGATAGAGTCGGGCTTTTTTGCCTGCCTTGGACAAAGTTGATATATCTTGCACAAAAGATGATATAGATTAAACGACGGAAAATGGACAAAAACACGGTCGATATGCACAAAAAAACCTGCAAAAATAGAGCATAATGCCAAATTCATCGACAATGAATGGAAAACTATTGACATATCATATAGCAAGTTGTATTATACAGACATACCAAATAAGCGGCGCACAGGAGACGCGCCGCCCCAATAAAAACCACTGCAAAGAAGGAGAATGACTATGAAACGCAAAACCTTATTGGCTGCAACATCCCTGCTGATGGCTGGTGTTATGGCAGGCTGCGGCGGTGCCTCTACGGCCGCCGGCGCCACGGACGGTGCCTCGTCCGCTTCCACGGCCTCCAACGGCGACAATACCCTTTCCATCTGGGGTCAGGCGTCCGTCTGGCTGCCCTCCGATGTGAATGAGGTCGAGAAGGTGCCATTCCTGCAGGAATTGCAGGCGGCTACCGGTGTCAAGCTGAATCTGACCGCCGCTTCCGGCGACACGAAAGAGCAGTTCAACTTGATGATTGCGGGCGGCAAGGACAACCTGCCCGACATCATCGACAACGTGGACTTCTTTGAGGGCGGCGCGACCTCCGCTTACGAGAAGGGCTACATCATCGAACTGAACGATCTGATTGACCAGTACGCCCCCAACTTCAAAAAGTATCTGGAAGAGCACCCCGAAATCGACAAGCTGGTCAAGACCGATGACGGCAAGTACCTGACCTTCCCGTTGATTCGCGGCTCCGACGAGCTGTGCAGCTTCAACGGCCTGATTGTCCGCAAGGACTGGCTGGACGAGGCCGGGCTGGATGTGCCGAAAACGATGGACGACTGGTACACCACGCTGACGACCTTCAAGAATGACTTCGGCGCAACGGCTCCCTTCGTGCTGGACGCCACAAACCACTGGCATTACAGCGCCTTTGCCGAGGCTTACGGTGCGGCCTATGACTACATCCAGAAAGACGGCAAGGTCGTCTTTGGCCCCATCGAGCCGGGCTTCAAGGACTTCCTGACCGAGATGAACAAGTGGTATGAGGAAGGCCTGCTCGACCCCAACTACCTGACCTCCGATAAGAAGGCCCGCGATGCGGCTGTCACCACCGGTCAGGCCGGTGCCCTGTGGGGCGCTGTCGGCGGAGGCATCGGCAAGTACATGGAAGCCGCCCAGGCTACCGACCCCGACTTTGAACTGGTCGGCGCACCGTCGCCCACGCTGGACGGCACTTCCACCCCGATGAGCGGCTACAAGGCCGATTACGCCGGCCTTAGCGGCATGGCCATCACCTCCAACTGCAAGAATGTGGAGTTGGCCGTTAAATTCCTCGACTACGGCTACAGCGAAGAGGGCAACATGCTCTACAACTTCGGCACCGAGGGCGTCAGCTACGAGATGCAGGACGGTAAACCCGTCTACACCAGCCTTATCACCAACAATCCCGACGGCTTGACCATGGCCCAAGCCATGTCCTACTACATCGGCGCATCCCACATGGGCGGCGGCTTTGTGCAGGATCTGGACTACTACAACCAGTACCTGGCCCGCCAGCAGCAGCGTGACGCCGTCAAGACCTGGTCCGAGACCGATGCCGCCAACACCTTGATTCCTCCCATCGCGCTGACCGCCGAGGAGAGCGCCGAGTGCGGCAGCATCGACACCGACATCTGGACGCTGGTTGACGAGAATGTGGCCGCGTTCATCGCAGGCGAGCGCTCCATCGATGAGTTTGACGACTTTGTGGAAGAAGTCAAGAGCCTTGACGTGGACCGTGCCATTGAAATCAAGCAGGCCGCGCTGGATCGCTACAACGCAAAATAATTCCCGGCACCATGCAGCAAAGCCTCCGCCGCCTATGGCGGGGGCTTTGCCCTTATGAAACCTAAGGAGGAAAAGCTGTGAGTAAAGTTGTAACGCTCGACCGGCCAAAGCAGGGCTTTTGGGCCAGACTGAAACGGGATTTCAAGAAAAACTACCAGCTCTATCTGCTGGTGCTGCCCGTGCTTTTGTACTATATCATCTTCTGCTATAAGCCGATGTACGGCGCCTTGATCGCATTTCAAGACTACAACCCGCTGAACCCCGGTGTTCTGAACAACGAATGGGTAGGATTCAAAAATTTCATTGACTTCTTCCAGGGCAAGTATTTCTGGCGCTTGATTAAAAACACCGTCACCATCAGTCTGAGCAGCATTATTTTCGGCTTCCCGATTCCCATCATTTTTGCGCTGTTGCTCAACGAAATTACGCATAAAAAGTTCGTCAAGGTCATCCAGACGATGTCCTATATGCCGCACTTTATCTCCATTGTCGTCGTGTGCAGCATGATTATGAGCTTTACGAACTCCGGCGGTTTCATCAATGAGATCGCGCAGTTCTTTGGGTACAGCGGCAAACCGATGCTCTCCAACTCCGGCTTGTTTGTTCCGATTTATGTTATCTCCGCCATCTGGCAGGGCATGGGCTGGGACAGCATCCTCTATATCGCCGCGCTGGCGGGCATAAATCAAGAATTGTACGAGGCCGCCGAAATCGACGGTGCGGGCCGTTTCCAGCAGCTTTTGCATATCACGCTGCCCGGCATTGCACCCACAATCGTTATTATGTTCATCCTGCGTATGGGCAGCTTGATGAATGTCGGCTATGAGAAAGTTATCCTGCTGTACAATCCGCTGACTTATCAGACGGCAGATGTTATCTCGTCCTACGTCTACCGCATGGGTATTGAAAAGATGAGTTACAGCTACTCCACAGCGGTAGGCCTGTTCAACTCGGCCATCAATGTGCTGCTGCTGATCATCACGAACTGGTTCAGCAAGAAAGTTTCCGATACCAGTCTGTTCTAATGGAGGTTTGCATATGAAAATCAAAGAATCTCCCAGCCGCAAGGTATTCAACGTATTCAATATTTTGCTGATGCTGGTCATCGGATTTATCTGCATCTACCCGTTTTTGTATGTGGTGTTCGCTTCGTTCAGCGATGCGGCGCAGTTCTTCCAGTACAACGGTGTGCTGCTGGCCCCGAAGGGCTTCTCAACGGCGGCTTACAAGGAAGTGTTCAAAAACGGTGATATCCTGCGCGGCTACGGCAACACGATTTTTGTTGTGGTCGTGGGCACGGCGCTGAACATTGTGCTTACGGCGCTGGGTGCATACTTCCTCTCCCGCAAGAACGTCATGCTGAAAAAGCCCATCATGATGATGATTCTGCTGACAATGTACATCAGCGGCGGTCTGATCCCCAGCTATCTGAATGTCCGTTCGCTGGGGCTGTACCAGTCCTACTGGGCGCTGATTCTGCCCGGTGCCATCAGCACGATGAACCTGATCATCATGCGCTCGGCGTTTGAGGCCATCCCCGAAAGTCTTGAAGATGCCGCCCACGTGGATGGTGCCAACCACTTTGTGATTTTGTTCCAGATTGTGCTGCCGCTGTCCAAAGCCACGGTGGCCGTGCTGGTGCTGTACTACGGTTTGGCCCACTGGAACGACTGGTTCGCCCCCATGATTTACTTGCAGGGTGCACCGCAGAAATACCCGCTGCAGCTGATTCTGCGCAATATGCTGATCGACAACCAGATGGTGGACAGCGCCAGCGGCGGCAACGACCAGTTCTTGATTTTTGAGACGATGAAATATGCCGTTATCGTGGTTTCGACCCTGCCGATGCTGATTTTCTATCCGTTTGTGCAGAAATACTTCGACAAAGGCGTTATGGTCGGCAGCGTGAAGGGGTAATACTATGAAAACTTGCACCACAAAACAGGACTTCCAACAGCTTCTATCGAACCTGCTGGCACCGCTGAAGCCGTTTTATCTGGAAAGCGGAGCAGGGCTGGACATCGGCCATACCGGGTCGTGCTACCCGCAGCGCACGATTCTGATGGAAGCATTCTCCCGTCCGCTGTGGGGGCTGGTGCCGTTCTGGGCAGGCGGCGGGGCAGAGGACGACTTTGCCGCCCTGTACCGCCGCGGCCTTGTCAACGGCACAAACCCCGACCACCCCGACTATTGGGGTGGGTTCCGCCGCTGTGACCAGAAATATGTGGAGATGGCAGCGCTGTCTTACGCGCTGCTGTTCGCCCCGGACAAAGTCTGGACGCTGATTTCCGATGCGGAAAAAGCGCAGATTGCCCGTTGGCTGAACGGCATCAATGAATTTGACGTGGCCGACAACAACTGGCAGTTTTTCCGCATCCTTGTGAACGTGGCGTTGAAAAAAGCGGGCCAACCCTATGATGCCGAAAAGCTGGAAAAGAGCCTGAACCGCATCGAGGATTTCTATTTGGGCGACGGCTGGTATCAAGACGGTCTGACCGCGCAGAAAGACTATTACATCCCATTTGCCCTGCACTTTTACAGCCTTGTCTATGTGCTGGCGATGGAAAACGAGGATTCGGACCGCTGCCGCCGCTACCGCGCCCGCGCCGCCGAGTTTGCCAAACAGTTCGTCTACTGGTTCAGTGAGGAAGGCCCTGCGCTGCCCTATGGCCGCAGCTTGACCTACCGCTTCGCGCAGGCGGCGTTCTGGAGCATTGCCGCCGTCACCGGACTAGACGGCTTTACCCCCGGGCAGGTCAAGGGCATCCTGTTCCGTCACTTGAACTGGTGGATGCAGCAACCGATTTTTGACAACTGCGGCATCTTGACCATTGGCTACCGCTACCCGAACCTGCACATGGCCGAAAGCTACAACGCCCCCGGTTCGCCTTACTGGTCGCTGAAAGCGTTTGCATTTTTGATGATTCCCGACGATGCGCCATTCTGGCAGGCAGAAATCGAGCCGCTGCCGGAGCTGGAACCGCTGAAATTGTTGCGCCGCGGCGAGATGCTGGTGCAGCGCCGCCCCCATGACGTGGTGGCCTATGTGCCCGGTGTGCACCATGAGAATAACCAGGTACATGTGCCGGAGAAATATTCCAAGTTTGCCTACTCGACCCATTTCGGGTTCAGCGTGCCGCGATCCGGCAAGCGCATCACCGAGGCCGTGCCCGACAGTATGCTGGCCTTTGAAATCAGCGGCCACATTTTTGTGCGGCGGCTGATCGACAGCTTCACCGTGGAAGAACACCGCGTCGTCTCCACATGGTCGCCGTTTGAGGGCATCACGGTCACAAGCGAACTGCTGCCGCAGGAAAACGGCCACAAGCGCATCCATCACATCAAGAGCAGCTTTGCCTGCCGCGCGTGGGACTGCGGGTTTGCGGTCTCGACGCGGGACAGCGGATACCACGCGGGGAAGGACGACACAACTGCGTGGGCGGCCAATGACACAAGCCGCTGCACGGTGCGCAGTCTGGGCGTACAAGGCGCGCCCGCCGTCATCTGGGGCGAACCGAACACGAACCTTGTGACCCAGACGACCGAGTTGCCCGCCATCTGCTACACCATCCCGGCGGGAGAGACAACACTGGAAACCGAAATCACCACCGAAGTGACGGAGTAAGATGATGAGACAGCACTACACGGCATGGGCCGACGAAATGTGGCGGCGCATCGAAGAAAAAATGCACACGGTCGTGTGCCGCAATCCAGGCATCATCCCCTATACCACCGACGAAAACGGACGGTACATCGACCGCTATGCGGCATCACCGGCGTTCTGGACCAACGGCTTCTGGCCGGGCATCCTGTGGTACCTCTACCAAGAGACAGGCGATGAACTCTACCGTCGCGAAGCCGAGCAGGCCGAGGAAAAGCTCGACTGCCTGCTGACGCTGGAAAAAGGCGGCGACGCCATTGACCACGATGTGGGTTTCCTGTGGCATCTGTCCGCAGGTGCGGATGAACTGCTGACGGGTAATGCGCAAAGCCGCGTGCGAACCCGCCGCGCCGCCGATTTGCTGATGGCGCGTTTCAATCCGGACGGGCGGTTTTTTACAGCGTGGAATGGCCCAGAGCGGCAGGGCTGTTCCATCATTGACACGATGATGAACCTGCCGTTGCTCTACCGCACTGCCGAACAGACTGGCTACACCCGCTATGCCCGCGCCGCGCAGGCCCACGCCGACCACACGATGCAGTATATGCTGCGCCCGGATGGTTCCTCGGCCCACGTGGCGGTCTACGACCCGGTGGATGGACACCTGCTGCACTGGCTGGCAGGACAGGGGGCCGCGCCCGATTCGGTATGGTCCCGCGGGCAGGGCTGGGCCGTGTACGGCTTTGCCTTGAGCTACCGCTACACCCGAAAGCCGGAATACTTACAGGCTGCCCGCCGTGCCGCCGTCTATGTCGAAGCTGCTTTGCAGCGTACCGGGTGGGTGCCCCACAGCGATTTTTGCGGCGATAAGCCGCTGTTGGATGCTACGGCCGGAGCGATTCTTGCCAACGGTATGCTGGAACTGGCCGAACATCTGCCCGAAGAAGCCGAACATTGGCAGGAGTCGGCGTTCCATATCCTGACCGCGCTGGAAAGCTGCTGTGACTGGAATCTGGCGCACGACGCCATTTTGCAGAATTGTTCCGAACGCTACACCGACGAAAAGCAGATGACGATTTTGTACGGCGATTATTTCTTGATGGAAGCTGTGCTGCGCCTGAAAGGCGGCGCAAAGCTGCTTTGGTAAATAGAGGAGTACATTCTGATGCTGAATGAAAAGCAAATTGAGCGTATGCTCGGCAAACTGGCAAAATTTGAGGAAAAGCTCGGCACGATGTTGTTTGACAAGGTCGACGAACTGCCGATGCTGCGCACCGAGGAGTGCGGTCCGCTGGATGCACCTCCGGCCGACGATGCGTTCCGCCCCTTTGCGGACGGCGAGACATGGGGCGGTGAGGGCAAATATTGCTGGCTGAAAGGCTGCTATACCGTACCGCAGGAATTGGACGGAAAAACGCTGTTCCTTGCCCCGAAAAGCACCTTTTACGAGGCTATGCTTTGGGTGGACGGCCAGCCCTTCGGCACGTTCTGCAACAAGATTGTCATCGGCAGCCACGGTAACCACTACTGTGACATGATTGCGCAGAATGTCCACGCAGGCCAGACCATCGACATTGCGATGGAGATGTACACCTGGCACTATCTTTCCGGCAACGACCCGTGGAAGATGGAAGAACACGGCGATTTCCGCTTCAAGCTCGGCCCTGCGGACATCTGTGTTAAAAACGAGCTTATCAACGAGTTTTATTTTGACCTCAAGACCGTCAACCAGATGGTGGAATGTCTCGATAAAGACAGCTTCCGCCGCGCCGACTTGATTCGCACCCTGCTGGAAGTCCATAAGACGGTCTACTACTCGGTCGAGGACATCGACCGTGAGACCTTCCTTGCGAAGCTGGCCGAAGCCGACACGCTGCTGAATGCCCAACTCGCCAAGAAAAACTCCGAGACAACGCCCTTTGCTGGGCTGATTGGCCACTCCCACATGGACACGGCGTGGCTGTGGCACAAGGGCGAAACGCTGAAAAAATGCGCCCGCACCTACGCCAACGAGCTGAACCTGATGGCCCAGTACCCAGAGTACACCTTTATCCAGAGCTCGGCCTATCACGGCGATATGATCCGCTGCCACTACCCGCAGCTGTTTGCCCGCATTCAGCAGGCCGTCGCCGCTGGCCGCTATGAGCCGAACGGCGGTGTCTGGATCGAGTGTGACTGCAACATTACCTCCGGTGAGTCGATGATTCGCCAGTTCCTGTGGGGTCAGCGATTCACGCGAAAATACTTCGGTTACACGTCAAATTGCTTCTGGCTGCCCGATACGTTTGGGTACAGCGCGTCCATCCCGCAGATTATGAAGGGCTGCGGCGTGGACTACTTCCTAACCACGAAGATGGCGTGGAACGATACGACGACCTTTCCGTATGATACCTTCCTGTGGAAGGGCATCGACGGTACAAAGGTGTTCACCCACCTGAATAAGACCCACGTCTGGCCCGACCCCAAGACGCTGACCGACTACGTTGTGAACGGCAATGACTGCATCCGCGAAAAGACCGTCTCCGACAAGCGGCTGATTTCCTACGGCTTCGGTGACGGCGGCGGCGGCCCCCAGTTTGAGATGATCGAGATGGCCCGCCGCGAAAAAGATTTGGAGGGCGTGCCCTGCGCCGAACACGTGCTGGTGGGCGACTTTATGAAGGAGCTGGAAGCGACCTCCCACAATGTGTCGGAATACAGCGGCGAGCTCTATCTGGAACTGCACCGCGGCACGCTGACGAACCAGCACACCATCAAGCGCAACAACCGTCTGGCAGAGCGCAACATCCACAACTTGGAATTCCTGACCGCCGAGCAGGCCGCTGCCGATGGCGCAGCCGTGGACGGCAGTGCTATTGCGCGCTATGTCTCCACGCTGCTGGTCAACCAGTTCCATGACATTCTGCCCGGCACCTGCCTGCCCCGCGCCCACCAGGAGAGCAAGGCCGAGATGAAGGCCCTGCTGGAAGGCACCGACCGCGACATTGCGGCGTTGCTGGCAAAAAATGCCGATGACGCGCATGTTTCCGTCACGAATACGACTTCTTTTGACCGCTGCGATACCGTCTATCTCGATGCCCGCGAGGGGCAGCACATTGCAGGCGGCTATGTCCAGCAGTGGACGGAAACGCTGGACGGCGTGCGCAAACTGGCTGTCTGCGGTGTGCAGATTCCCGCCTACGGCGCAGTTGCACTGACATGGAAAAACGGCGATGAAACGTCGAAATCTGCGTTCAAGCGCGAGGGCAATGCCCTCACGACGCCCCACAGCATCGTGACTTTTGACGAGCGCGGATTTATTACTTCCTTCATCGACCGCGACGCCGACCGTGAACTGCGCGGCGAGGGCTACCCCCTCAACACCTTCCTGCTGGCCGAGGATATGCCCATCTACTGGGATAACTGGGATATCGATGCCGACATCGAGTGCCGCTTCCACGACACTGCCGAGCTGCTGGAAAGTCGTGTCGTCAGCGACGGCGCGGTGGAATACCGTATCCGCAACCGCTACCGCATCAGTGCCAAGTCGGAAATTTTGCAGGATATGATTTTCCACGCCGACAGCGCCGACGTGATCTTTGAGACGATCATCGACTGGCAGGACGACCATCGCTTCTTAAAAACGGCCTTCGATGTCTCGGTCTTTGCCGACATTGCGCGGCAGGAGATCCAGTTCGGCTACCTCAAGCGTCCGACCGCCCGCAACACCGAGCAGGATAAGGCCAAGTTTGAGGTCTGCAACCACAAATACACCGACCTGTCCGAGACGCGGTACGGCGTGTCGATTCTGAACGACTGCAAGTACGGCATTTCGGTCAAGGATTCCCGGATGCACCTCTCGCTCCACAAGGGCGGCGTGCGTCCCGACTGGACCGGCGACCACGGTAAGCACCGCTGCACCTATGTGTTCCATCCGCACCGGGGCGGCTTCGGCGCGGAACAGGTCATCAAGCCCGCTTATGAGCTGAACTACCCCGTGCTGACAGCTGACACAGCCGCCGCAAAACCGTCCTTTGTGCGCGTGGATGCGGACAACGTTGTTATCGAGACCGTCAAGCCCTGCGAGGATGCCCAGTGCGCCTACATCCTGCGCATGTACGAGGCCGAGGGCTGCCACTGCCGCGCGGCACTGATCTTCCGCGACAGCAACGTCAAGCTGTACGCAACCGATATGCTGGAAGAAAACGCCGTGCCCTGCGACACGACGCTCTCCTTCCGCCCGTTTGAGATCAAGACCATCAAGGTCGTGTACGGGGAGTAAAATATGCCGAACGCAAAATGTTATTTAGGGGTTGACCTCGGCGGCACGAACATTAAGGCCGCGCTGGTAACAGCGGACGGCGAGATTCTGAAAGAAGCATCCGCCCCCACAAATCTGCCCCGCACGGCGGAGTCTGTCTGTAACGATATTGCCGCGCTGTGTTTGCAGCTGGCGGCAGGGGAGCAGGTCGCAGCCATCGGTGTCGGCTGCCCCGGCACGGTGGATGACGGCGTGGTGCTGTACTCCAACAATCTCGACTGGCACGATTTTGAGATGGCCGACTACCTTTATAATAAAGTGGGGCTGCCTGTCGTAATCGGCAACGACGCGAACGTCGCCGCGCTGGGCGAAGCGCTGGCGGGCTGCGGACGCAACGCCGAAAGCACGATTGTAGTAACCTTGGGCACCGGCGTAGGCGCGGGTGTTGTGCTGGGCGGCAAGCTGTTGACCGGGTACACCGGGGCTGCATCCGAGGCGGGCCACATGGTCATTCTGGATACGCCCGATGCCCCGCGCTGCACCTGCGGCCGCCCCGGTTGCTTTGAATCCCTTGCCAGCGCAACGGCGCTCATCCGCATGACCCGCGACGCCC
>ERZ772884.1671-NODE-1671-length-13968-cov-2.806081_pt1 | contig 13968 bp, 10 predicted proteins | sample MGYA00580574_ERZ772884 | MGnify/ENA primary metagenome ERZ772884 (study PRJEB29015, sample SAMEA2737690) | human gut metagenome | biome: human gut; feature: human-associated habitat; material: faeces | place: China | collected 2012 ... | reverse complement strand
AGCATTACGAACAGCAATACGTGGGTGTACCCAAGCATGACTCTTATTAAATTTAGTCACTCGCCAATCATAATAGAAAAAATCATGTAAGAGACCGCCTCGAGCAGTACTCTTGGCATCCCAGCCAAATTTTTTAGCAATCTTATAGCTGGTGTAACTAACATTAACCGAGTGTTCTAAACGTGTCGAATGATGGTGCTGTACAATCCCATCCAATTTTTGAAAACGTGGGTGTGAAATCAAATGTCCCACAACTTCCATGAATTCTTTATCATCTTCTGGTCGTTTCATAATAATACCTCATTAATGTTTCTAATGCTTCTTCATTATACCACTAGTGCTTAAAATTACTTTAAAAGTCAGTTGTTTTCTCCTAAAATCATCCTTGAGACCTAGAGACTAAACATGAGAATTCCTGCTGCAACAGCAACATTCAGACTCTCCGCCTGACCTGGCATGCTAATATGTACGAGTTGATCAGCAGACTCAGCCATATCCTGACTAATTCCCTGACCTTCATTTCCCATCACTAAGGCAAAATTGCCATCTGTCTTAACTGCTTTATAGTCAACAGAAATATCTGAGAGAGTCGTTGCCAAAACAGGTACCCCTTGCTTTTTGCAAGCCTCAACCATGTCAAGAATAGGTCCACGATAGATTGGAAGATGGAAATGACTTCCCTGCATAGAACGCAAGGTCTTCTGATTATAAATATCAGCTGATTTATCTGACAAAAAGACTCCGTCATAACCTGCGGCATCCGCTGTGCGAATCATTGTTCCTACATTGCCAGGATCCTGAACATCCTCCAAGAGAAGATACTTCCCTGAGAGAGATTCTGGCAAGGCTTGAGATTGTTTAGCAACTTCTGCCACAATCCCTTGGGGGGTCTGAGTTTCACAGAGCTCCTTGAGCACCTCTGGACTAACCAACTTCACCTTAGCCATATTAGCCACACGATCAGCCATTTCCTCAAGCACGAAAACTTGAAGAATATCGGCACCACTTGCCTTTGCTTCCTCAAAAAGATGCCATCCTTCTAAAAGATAGCTAGTTTTACGGTGCTTGCGCTGCAATAATTTTCTAGCAGACTTAATGCTAGCATTTTGCTTTGATTGAATGATTTCCATACACTCATTATAGCAGAAATTCCTTGATAAATCTTGGACTTGACCGACTTTATAGCAAGGATTATACTAAAAGAAAGAGCTTTCAAAAGGAGGTCATGGACCATGCAAAAAGTACGATTATTAGTCTCAGGAAGAGTCCAAGGTGTTGGTTTTCGTTATTCAACCTATGCTCTAGCACTAGATATTGGAGATATATACGGTCGGGTTTGGAATAATGACGACGGAACTGTTGAAATCCTAGCTCAGTCAGAAAATCCTGCTAAGTTAGCTAAATTTATTCAAGAAGTTCGAAAAGGACCTTCAAAATGGTCTAAAGTAACCTATGTCGATGTGACCATGGCAAACTTCTCAAATTACAGCGATTTTCGGATGGCTAATTAAGAGGAAGCCACCGTTTTTAGCTTGTTCTCTTTCTTAAAAAAAGGTAAAATAGACAAGTATAACTAAAAAACAAAAGGAATGATATTGTGAATAAAAATCAAAAACGTCTAGCCCTGATGGGGCTTGCTGCCAGCATGCTTTTCTTCCTATCAGGATGTGTGAGCCTTGATAAGTCTGGTAATCCTACTGGTTGGGTCTGGAACCTCCTTGGTCGCCCTATGAGCCACGTCATCACCTACTTCGCAGATAATCTTGGTCTCGGCTTTGGTCTTGGTATTATCTTTGTTACCATCATTGTTCGTTTGATTATCTTGCCACTTGGTCTTCACCAATCTCGTAGCGCAGCCTACCAATCAGCAAAACGTGAATACCTTGCGCCTATCTTGGAACCAATCAACGAACGTTTGCGTAACGCTGAAACTCAAGAAGAAAAAATGGCTGCCCAGTCTGAACTCATGCAAGCTCAGCGTGAAAACGGTCTAAGCTTGATGGGTGGTGTCGGCTGTCTTCCTCTATTAATTCAGTTCCCATTCTTCTCAGCACTCTACTACGCAGCACGTTACACTCCTGGTGTACTTCAAGATAACTTCCTCTGGTTTAACCTTGGTCACCGTGACTTCCCATTGATTATCATCATCGCAGCGCTTTACTACTTCCAATCTTGGTTGTCTATTCAACAAGTTCCTGAAGAGCAACGTAAACAAATGGCAGCGACGATGTACAGTATGCCGATCATGATGATTTTCTTTGGTATTAGCTCACCTGCAGCCGTAATCCTCTACTGGTTCGTTGGTGGTATCTTCTCTATTATCCAACAGTTGATTACCAACTACATCATCAAACCTCGCTTGAAAGAAAAAGTGGCTGAAGAGTTCAAAAAGAACCCTCCAAAAGCACCTCGTACAACACCAATCAAGCGTAAAGATGTGACACCAAAAAATACTCAAGCAATTGCAAGTAAACCAAAGAAAAACCGTAACGCCGGTAAGCAAAATCGTAAATAAGCTACAAAGCACTCTTGGCAAATACCAAGAGTGCTTTTCTTATAGATTAATTCAGACTAGCCTAACTCCTAATAGCGCCGGCAACCAAAAAGGGAGTGCGACAGAACAACTGTTTTGTCTCACTCCCACTAGTTTCAAATATTGGACACCTTAATGTCAACAGTCACTTAGGCTGTTTTTTCTACACTAAGGATTTCTACAGAGTAGCTACCTGCTGGTGATTCGATAGCGACTTTGTCGCCAACTTTCTTACCAATCAAGGCTTGAGCAATTGGGCTTTCATTTGAAATCTTACCTGAGAAGATGTCAGCACCGGCTGCCCCAACGATATGATAAGTATCTTTGTCGTTTGTACCAACTTCTTGAACAACAACAGTTTTACCAATTGCAACCTCGTCATTAGCAACAGCATCACTATCAACGATTTCTGCATAACGAATTTTTGTTTCAAGAATCTGAATTTGTCCTTCAACAAAGGCTTGCTCGTCTTTGGCTGCTTCATACTCAGAGTTTTCTGAAAGGTCACCATAAGAACGTGCAATCTTAATACGTTCTACAACTTCTGGACGACGGACGAGTTTGTACTCCTCCAATTCCGCTTCAAGTTGTTCTTTCTCTGCTTGTGTCATTACATATGTTTTTTCTGCCATTTTTTTCTCTTTTCTATTTTTTGAGCCGTTGGCTGCATCATCAAAATCACTATTCGTTTGCTTGGTTTTAATGAGCCAATCAGACTATTTATCTTTTAGTTTGCTGTTAATGTAAGTTTCAACGTTATGCTGATGCTCTTCATAGCTTTCAGCAAAATAGACATTACCAGTGGTTACATCTGCCACAAAGTACATGTACTTGGTAGATGATGGATTGATAACCGCTTCAATCGCAGACAGACTAGGACTATCCACAGGACCTGGCATCAACCCCTTATGAACATAATCATTATAAGGGGAGTCAATGTTTGTGTCAATAGTTGCATCTTCTTTCAAGGTCGTTTCCTGACCAAGTTTTCCAAGAGCATAAAGAACTGCGATATTACTTTGTAGAGCCATGTCTGAGTTTAGACGATTATAGAAGACGCTAGCAATATTTTTACGGTCGTCATCTGTAGCTCCTTCTTTTTCAACAAGAGAAGCTAGGGTCAAAATCTCATTAACATTGTGTCCACTAGATGAAATCGTCGCATAGTAAGGTGATAGGTAGGTGTCCATCGTTGACAACATTTCCTCTGCCAAAGACTCCACCGTCGTATCATCATGAATGTTATAAGTCGCTGGGAACAGATAACCCTCTAGGACATACTTAGCATCCGTAGAATTCGGAAGGTTTGCCAACAAGGTTGGATACTTCGCTTTCATCTTAGTAATGAAAGCATCATCCTTCATCAATTTCAAGAAATCTTTCGCCTTAAGTCCAGTTGATGTTTTTTTGCCTTTTTTAGCTGACGAATTAACCTCAACTGCCTTGGCAATTTGATCGATGGTATATCCTTCTTTGACTAAGACCGTACCAAGAGATGGCTCCTGAGGTTTATCACTTCCTTTTTTCTGAAGTGCCTCAATAATTTCATCCATGGTCATGCTAGCCTGAAGGTTGTAATAACCACTTTTCAGATTTGAGATGTTCTTAAACTTGGTATAGTAATTAAAGACCTTACCAGACTTAATAACACCAGCTGATTCCAAGAGTTGGCCAATATAACTGCTACCTGAATTTTCGGGAATTTCAACACTAACAAACTTAGTTGAATTAACATCTTTTGCGCCAACAGCATCACTAACATAACGATAACCAAAGAATGTCGCTACTGACAAGATAAGAAGCAAGAAGATAATAATATTTCTTGCAATTTTCCCAGCACGGCGGTTATTTTTATTGCGTTTGTGATTTCGGTTAGAACGTGAAATCGGCTCTTCGTCGACAATGTCAGCCTGTTTACCATCTTTTGGTGAAGACTTTTTCTTCTTCACTTTCTTGCCTTTCTTTTTCTTAGGCTTTCCAGAGGGTTCTAGAGCAATACTCTCATCATCCTCATTACCATCAGCTACTAGCTCTGATTGAACCTTTTCTTGCGACGCTTGGTCACTTGTTTCATGATGTTCCTGCAAGAATGCTTCTTTTTGACGTTCTGAGGTCAATTTGGCCTCCAATTCTTTAGGGTCTGTATAAATAGCTTCGTTAGACTTAGCTTCAATGAGCTCCTTGGCAACATCTGCAGGAATATACTCCTCTTCAGATGCTTCGTTAAGACTAGTCTCCCAAACTGGACGTTTAAAACGGCGTTTCGACGTTTCAGTCTCCTGAGGAATATTTACCTTTGTCTCCTCCTCAATTGGCTCTTTAGGAATAGACGCTAGGTTTGAATGAGCATCAGATACTAAAGACTCCGCTTGGGAATCTGAAAACAAGCCAAGACTATCTTGTTGAGAATCTTGGGCTGTCTCAGAAGTCATAGATTTAGCAAAGGCACTGTGTGAAACAGAATGTGAACTAAAATCTTGGTTACTTACTTTATTAGACGCTGAATCACTACGAGTTGTAGCGCTCTCAGCTGACGTTGAAAGTGGTGTCTCGGGCATAGTTGCACTTTTATTATGCTCCTCCTCACGAAGAGAACGGAGCCGTGTCGCTTCTTGTAAGTCTCGGAGAATCTGATTTTTGAAGCTTAGGCTATCTTCAGAAGCTTCCGAGTGTTCATTAAACTTGTCCGTCAAGGCATACCTCCTCTATAGTAACAAACGCCATTATATCTTAAAAAGTCAGTTAATGCAAATCAATTGGTCCTTTGTCACAGTAACGTAACACTGAAATCAATGGGTTTCTGGGTTCTCCCAGACCATATTATACCAAGAGCTTCCACCATGCTTTGATTCTGATTCTCCCTCATCAGTAAAACCATTCATCTCATAGTAGGCAATCAAGTAATCATGACAAGTCAAGCTAATACCTTGGCGTTTTTGAGCAATAGACAGATCTTTAAGCGCTGCAATCAAGGCTGTTCCAATACCTTGCCCTTTAAAATCTTTGGAGATAGACAAACTAGTAACTGCAATAAAACCTCCTTGACTAGCATTAGGAGCCACCTTATGGAACAGGTCATCTGTGAGGTAACGTTCCGCAATCACAGGTCCTTCGATGTAGCCAGCTACAACGCCATCAATTTCAGCAATTAGAAAGGTATCACAAATCGTCTCTAAACGCTCTGCAATAGCCTCTGGAGTTGCAGCCTCTTCAGGCGAAAAATTTTCTTGTTCGATACGAACAACATCAGCCCAATCATCCTCTCGGGCATGTCGAATAAGCATATCAAATTCCTTTCTATTAAGAGAAAGAGCTGAGCGAAATCGCTACAGCCCTTAATATATTACATGTGTGTTTGCAAGCTTGCTAGGAGCTCTTCGAACGAGCGTTCGTAAAGTTGGATGTCCCCAGCTCCCATAAAGACATAAACAGCATTGTCATGGTCAAGGAGAGGTGAGACATTTTCAACTGTAACCACTTTGGCAGGTTTATTGATCTTAGCAGCAAGATCTTCAACCTTAACATCACCATGGTCAACCTCACGCGCTGAACCGTAAATTTGCGCCAAATAAACAGCATCTGCTTCACTCAAAGCTTCAGCAAATTCATCAAGAAGGGCGATGGTACGTGTGAAGGTATGTGGTTGGAAAATAGCAACAATCTCTTTAGATGGGTACTTTTGACGTGCTGCATCAAGCGTTGCAATAATTTCAGTTGGATGGTGGGCAAAGTCATCGATGACAACAGTACCACTGATAATTTTCTCTGTGAAACGGCGTTTAACACCTGAGAAAGTTTTAAGGTGTTCCGCAACCAAGTCCATGTCAAAACCGGCTACATAGAGGTTCCCAATAACCGCAGTTGCATTCAAAATATTGTGACGACCATAGGCTGGCACATGGAATTCTCCAAGGATTTGTCCATCATGTTTCACCTTAAAATTAGACCCTGTCGTTGTACGCACAATGTCTGTTGCTATAAAGTCATCATTTTCTTCGAAACCGTAGTAATAGATTGGCGCATTGGCTGTAATCTTACGAAGATGTGGATCCTCACCGTAAACAAAGAGTCCTTTTTGCACTTGCTTAGCATAGTCATCAAAGGCAGAGAACACATCATCGATACTTGTAAAGTAATCAGGATGGTCAAAGTCAATGTTAGTGATGATTGAGTATGCTGGGTGGTATGGCATGAAATGACGTTCATATTCATCAGACTCAAAGACAAAGTATTGTGCATTAGCAGAACCTCGTCCAGTTCCGTCACCGATAAGGTATGACGTGTCGGTGATATTTTTCATAACATGTGACAAGAGACCTGTTGTAGAAGTCTTACCATGTGCACCTGCCACACCAAAGCTAGTGAATTGATCCATGAAGTGACCCAAGAACTCGTGGTAACGCTTAAAGCTGTAGCCATTTTTAATTGCATAAGCAACTTCAACGTTGTTATCTTCACGAAAGGCATTTCCAGCAATCAATTCAACATCTTCTGTGATGTTTTTTTCATCGAAAGGAAGGATAGGAATACCTGCTTGCTCAAGACCACGTTGAGTGAAGTAATATTTTTCCACATCTGAACCTTGAACCTTGTGTCCCATTTGGTGGAGCATCAAAGCCAAAGCTGACATACCAGATCCTTTAATTCCAATAAAATGATAAGTTTTTGACATAGTTTCTCCTTACAATCGCACTGCGATTAGTTTGCGTCTTCTAAATGCGTCAAATTTAATTCTTGAGCAACTCGGTGTTCACGGTAAGTTTGACGTTCTGGGTAATTATAAACCTGGCTACGTTTCAAGAAGTCATAGCTATTTTTCTTGACGTTCTTACGAGATGGGTTACTAGGCTGTTGATAAGTTGGAGCCACTTCTGCCAAGATATAAGAATCTTGTTGCAGACGATTTGCCAAGTGATGGATCTTTGAGTGCTTCCCATTAGGCGCTAAAGTTCGCTTGATAGCACTTACAGGAGCTCCCAAGATAGAGGCTGTCACTGGTCCTTTATCCGTTGTTACAGCAGCTGGCTCAACAGTGGCCTCAAAGCTTGGTTTAGCTTCTACCTTAGGCTTAGCAGTCAGTTGGCGGCTATTAGTATGTTTGGTTTGTTGAACTTCTTGGCGGAGGAATTTTTGTCGTTTCTCACGTACATCACGCTTAGCCTTTTCACGGGCTTCCTCAGCATAAGTCATGCCAGCTTCTTGTGTCTCCACTCGTTTTGGAGCCTGCTTACGATTGCTAGGCTTAGCTGACAAGAAATCATAGTTCGGCAACAAATCATTGTAGTCCTTATCTTGGTAAGAGCCACGGATATTTGTGATTAAATCTTCATTTTCGTATAGGCGCATAGAGACCGGTTCTTGCAAGCAAGGTTCCCCGTCTGGAATCAGCGGAAATTGTCGTCTTTGGCGATGCATAAAAGACTTCCTTTCATTTTCGAGATGATGCGTATCTTAATATAAATAATCGGGAATGGGGAGATACGTCTTGCAATATCCTATTATAGCCTAATTCAAAAGATTTGCCTAGTAGCATTTTTATATTTTAGTATTCCAATATTAAATATAACAAATTAAGATATTGCAATACCAAGAATTTCTTTAATATCCTCTACTGTCATGCTGGCACGGCTTTCATTGCCATCCAATACTGTTGTGACGAGGTTTTTCTTACCTTCTTGAAGCTCAAGAATTTTCTCTTCAATAGTCCCTCTTGTAATCAAACGGTAAACTTCGACATTTTGTTCCTGACCTATACGGTGAGCACGACTAATAGCCTGCATTTCTACCGCTGGATTCCACCAAAGGTCAATCAGAATTACCGTATCAGCACCAGTTAGATTCAGTCCCACTCCTCCTGCTTTCAGAGAAATCAAAAAGGCATCTCGACTTCCTTGATTGAAGGCTCTGGTCATCTCTTGACGACTATCAGATGGCGTTGACCCTGTTAGCTTATATGAGGAAATCCCTAATTCTTGTAAGAGCCCCTCTGTAATATCTAACATTCCACGAAATTGTGAGAAGATAAGGACACGATGGTCTGATTCCTTAATTTGGCTAAGCAACTCTCTAAGGCTATCTAATTTTCCGCTATCTCCCGCATAGTCCATAAAGAGAGCTGGGGTATCACAGATTTGTCGTAAGCGGGTAATTCCTGACAAGATTTCCACCTTACGACGGTTGATTTCCTGATCACTTGCTGAAATTAATCCTTGTTGCATCTGTTGTAATTGTGCTAAATAGATAGCCTTTTGAGCATCTGACAATTCACTTTGATGAGTGATTTCAATCAAATCTGGGAGATCAGGAAGGACCTCTTCTTTTTTACGTCTTAGAATAAAGGGAGAAATATACCTAGCCACTTCCTTAGGTGTTAACTTAAGGAAAGTTTTTTTAGCTGGTAAAAGTCCTGGTAGAATAATCTGGAAAATAGACCAAATCTCCAACAAATGATTTTCAATAGGCGTTCCAGATAGTGCTAAGCAATGTGGAACAGAAAAATCACGTAGATATTGGGCAATCTTTGTCTGTGTATTCTTCATGACCTGAGCCTCATCGAGAATGAGATAGTCATATTTACCAGCCTTGTAGGCATCAAAATCCTGACGGAAGGAAGCGTAGCTTGTAATAATAATCTGGTGGTCTTCAGCAATGATGTCATCACGTTTTGGCTTGAGTCCATAAGAAACCGCTACATCTAACTGAGGGGCAAACTTTTTAAACTCATCCTGCCAATTGTAAATCAGACTTGATGGTGACAAAACCAAAACTCGTTGTCCTTCTTCTAAATGTGCAGAGAGGTAGGCAATAGTTTGCAAGGTTTTCCCCAACCCCATATCGTCGGCCAAGATACCGCCAAAACCATAGTGATGCAACATCGATAGCCACTGAACACCTTTTTCCTGGTAGGGACGAAGGCCAGCTTCTACCTTATAGGTTGGCAAATCAAAGGTCTCTGGCTTACTCAAATGTTGCGTTAAGAGTTGGAAATCTTTTGAAAAACGAACAGAATCACTTTCTGAAAGAGCATCCATCAATTGATAGGCAGTTAATTGATTGAGTTCTAGGTGACCTTTTCCTGAGTAACGAGCTCTCAGAGTTTTGAGACTCTCACTAATACGATACGTCGCTTCGTCAAAAACAATCAACTGACCACTACGATTGATAAAATAGGGCGAGCTTTCCATCAAGGCTGCTAAAGCATGATCCACATCTTCGTCGTCAAGACTTGAAAAATCAAAGGAAATATCTAATAAATTTCCCTGACGCTCTACCTGAACCTGTGGACTCTGCTCAACCCGTAAGTCACGTAACTCCTGTCCAATCAGAACCGTTCCTGCATTTTCAAAATCTGGTAGAGTATTTGTAAAGAAATCATAGAGCTCTTGACTGCTACTTAATCGTTTAGATGACTGAAAATCAGGGGTGAATCCATGCTTAGACATCAAACGAAAAACAGCCTGCTCATGACGATAGTTACTGGTAAATCCTAAATGACTCAACTCTTGGCGATCATGTACCAAGAAACCATCAAAATCAAAGGCTAATGTAAGAATAATCTCACTGTCACCTTTCAGATCAAAGCGAAATCTCGGTGTGAAATCCTTGATATTAAAAGCTTTTGGTGCCTTAACTGGCCCCATAGTCCTAAAATCAAAAAGACTAGCAGCCAAGATGGCTTGTTCATCGAGATTAAAGCTGACGTGCTTATTCAAATCGCTTCCGATTGGAAGAGAGCGTAAGCCAACCAAAAGTTTTTGTTGTTTTCGATTCAGACGATAAAAAACACCTTGATAAAAGAGAATACGATTATTAAAAAACGACTGACTATTCTTCTCAGCGACAGTCAATTCAATCATCTTGGGCTCGACACAAATATCAAACGAGAAGAGCTGAGCATCAGCAGTCAAATCCTCGACCAAAAGTTGGCGATATTCGGTTCCTTCCCATTCAAACCTAAAGCCATCCAAATCTTGCATCCGTCTCAAACCTTCCTCAAAAAAACCGTAAGGGAGACAAAGGTGACGTGCATTATTCGGTAAAATAAAGTCTAAATTAGTCTTGGCTTCATCTGGAATCATCCGTCCTAAGAAGTCTAAAAATGCCTGTGAAGCCTGGTCAAATTGAATAAGTGATAGGGGTTCATAGTAGTTCTTACCTATCTGATAATAGCCCTCAGCCTCTACAAGTTTGAGAAAGGCAGGAATATCTCGAATAACATAAGAACGTTCATCTGGTAAGCGACGTAAACGTATACTCCACCAAATCTCTGAACCAAAGGTAGATTCCTCTCCCTCTACCATCAAGCTATATCTAACGGTATCATCTTCATTCAGGGAAAGCCCTTCTAAAAATAAACCACCAAAAGAGTGACCTCGCTCTTGGCCTTGAGAGGATTCTTGTTCCTCTTCCAGTTCTGCCAAGAGACGCTGGCCTTCTTTATCATTTTTTAGATAATACTCAACCGCTGCCAAATGGGGACAATAGCCTTTTTGAGCGAAATAATCACAGTCACACGTGATTTCAGAATCATTGAGTGCATAAATTAAATGATGTTGGTCAACTGTTGTATCCAACTGAGTTTCTGAGACCTGATGAATGGTAATGAGATCCTTTTCAAAAAGTTCAATACCCTCATTACGTACTCTACCCGGCATCAATTTTGCCATAGTATTCACCCCTATCTTATCCCTCTATTATAGCACAAAATCCTTATAAACTAGGCCTTCACCAAGATAAAACAAAAAACACTCCCTAGGGAGTGTCGCAGATTATTATTAATAATCAAGTTTATCTGAGTGACCTGAACCATTACCAACATAGTAACCTGTCTTACAGTTGATACTGAAGAGGTAAGTTCCATCTGGAAGGTACAAGTTGTAGTAACCATTACCATTGATGATGTTAACTGGTTCAAGGATGAAGTTATCTCCTGAGAAGTAACCACGTGAGTGTGATGTTTCAATAATCTTATCAAGAACACCATCAGCCCAAGTCCAAGCTGGGTTACTTGTATCTGCTACTACGTTTGCATTATAAGGCACACGTGAGCGGTCACGTTGAAGGATTGATGGGTTATAATTTGTGATTCCGCGTGTTACAACTGTTGAAGCTGCAGCTGAGCCACCAGTAGTTCCTCCAGTCGCACCAGTTGAACCAGTTGCACCTGAGTTAGCTGATCCATTTTGCGCTCCAGAAGTATTTGATGCGGCCGCACCACCACCAGTAGAAGCTGCTCCAGACGTGTTATCACCTGAAGGTGCAGCAGGACTAGCAGTATTGGCGCTATCAGCAGCTGTCGCTGCAGATGTTGCGCTCGCAGCCTTAGCTTTTTCTTCAAGCTGAGTCTTACCACCCTTAATCGCTTCTTGGATAGTGCTATCAAGACTCGCATTTCCAGTTGTTGTTACACTTTCTGGCAGATTATTAAAGTTGGCATCGGATTTAACAGCGATAGAGGCATTATAGCTACCATCTACCAGAGCATCTGACTCAAACTGACTGTTAATCTTTTGTACAGCTTCAATTTGTTTCTTCAAGTTATCATATTTTTTCTTAGCTGCATCATAATACTTGGTTTTCTCCAATTTCTTGAGCAGTTTTTCCAAATCTGATAGCTTACCAAATTGATCATTAGCGAGTTTTGTTTGCTCGTCATCTGTGAAGAAATTCTTATACATTTCTTCGAAGGCCTTATTATCAGCAGCTGCCGTGTCCTTGCTTGATGATGATGTCACTGCTGAAGAAGCTGTGCTTGTTGGTTTTGCTGATTGGCTATGTGTTCCTTTATAAAGAGCATAGCTACCACCAATAATAGCTAAAGCAAGAACTGCTAGAGCACCGATAACAACACCTTTACGACGGTAAACTGGAATATCACCATCAAAGGCACTCTTATACGATGGTGAAATAGACTCTGAAGAGATTCTGTCTTCTGCAGATGGGCGATTAACTGCCATAGACACTTTTGGTGTTATCTTTTCTTCATCAGCTTTTGCTCCAGTTACCCCTGCCACTGTTGAGGCAATAGCCGCCAAATCGATAGTGTCTGAGATAACAACATCATCCAACAATGGTTTTGAAGCTTGCGGCTCAGTATCGTCAATATTGGCAACAACAGGATTTTGTGGTTCTGGATCATCGATGTTAGCAATCAAAGGATTGTTATCATCAATATTATCTACCAATGCATCGTTATAGGCTGGCGTTGGCTGATTAGTTGAAGTAGCTGAATCTGCAAGTGCATCACCAAGGTCAAATTTTTCTGTTTCTGACGTGATGAAACGATCAGCATTCGTTGACGTAATGATAACTTCAGAACTTTGACTTTCTGGTTCTGCAATAACCTCAGGTTCAACAGGAGCATTTGGCAACTGCTTGTCAATATGAGATTGAGTTTCATCAACCTTGTTATCTGTAGCACCAAAACCAAATGTGACCGGCGTTACTTCTTCAGTAGCTGCTGTTGAGTTGATTGACTCATTAGCCATTGATTGACCAATCAAACCTGAATCTGCAAACTCCTGACGTTGCTTTTGAATAAAAGCATCCAAAGGTGATGTGTCGCCATCAGCTTCAATTTTCTTTGAAAATTTTTGTGAGGCAACTTCTTCGCGATGTTGCTTGATATACTTATCCAAAATGCTATCTGTTTCTGTTACACCAGCATTAATCTCAGCTTCTTTGCGGACAGCCTCACCGACTGTCATTTCCTTGGCATCTTGGAAATCTAGCTCTTGGCTACCTTCATAGCCATTTTGTGTTTTATCTTCTGACACGTTTAATTTACCTTTCTAGCCTCAGAACGGCGAACACGCTCACCAAAATATTGATACAAATCAACACGGAGTGTCCCGTTATAAAGCTTACGTTTTTTATCGGCTTTCATACCGTATTTGCTTTCAAATTGTTCATCGCTGGTCAAGATAAACTTGCTCCAAGTTTTAAGTGGCGCAAAAGTTTGACCCATTTCATTATACAAGATATCCACAGCCTTGTCATCCAACAGACGCTCACCATAAGGAGGATTTGAAATAATGACACCATTGATTTTATCTGTTTTCAGGTCCTGTAAACGCATTTGTTTCAATTTAATAACATCTTCAAGACCTGCCTCACGAGCATTGGCTTTTGCAATCTCAACCATACGGCCATCAATATCACAACCCATAATGTCTAACTCAACATCATAGTTTGCCTTGCTATCTGCTTCATCACGTACCAACTGTACTAAATCTTTATCCACCCAATTCCATGCTTCAAAGGCAAAATCACGATTAAATCCTGGCGCAATGTTCATACCAATCATTGCAGCCTCAATACAGAAGGTCCCTGAACCACAAGTCGGGTCAATCAACGGTTTATCCGGATACCAGTTACTAAGTTCAAGGATAGCAGCCGCCATATTTTCCTTAATAGGTGCCCCACCTTTATCAGTA
>ERZ772884.1668-NODE-1668-length-13997-cov-8.049634_pt1 | contig 13997 bp, 10 predicted proteins | sample MGYA00580574_ERZ772884 | MGnify/ENA primary metagenome ERZ772884 (study PRJEB29015, sample SAMEA2737690) | human gut metagenome | biome: human gut; feature: human-associated habitat; material: faeces | place: China | collected 2012 ... | reverse complement strand
CAGTCTATATCGGATGTATCCTGGTCAAAGTTTACAACACAGCTAGAATATAAAGCCGAGTGGTATGGAAAGGTTGTCAAGAAAGTGGATACTTTCTATGCGAGCAGCCAAATCTGTCATTGTTGCGGATATAAGAATGAAGGAACAAAAGATTTAAAAGTAAGAGAATGGACATGCCCAAAATGTCATTCAAATCATGACAGAGATGTAAATGCATCCATCAATATATTGATGCAAGGCATATTAGCAAATTAGATAAAAAACAAAAACAACCGCAGGAACTGCGGGGATAGCTTGGTAAGAAAGGTTTCGATAGAAACCTGTTCCCAAGAATCTCGTCACTTCAGTGATGAGAGGTTCAAGTTAGAATAAATTTAGAAAGTAGTGATTATTATGGAACAACCACCTGAATTTATGCCTGATAAAGAATTGAGTAAAGTTGGAGGCTCATTATGGCTATATATTATTATGCAGCTGACACTCTCTTTTTTGTTTAGCTTTGTAGCAATGCCTTTAATCATGTATTCTTTGTATTATGATTATTCTGCAATCAATGCATGTATAGAAATGATGATTTCTTTTATATCTGGAATCATCATATTATGGTTTATGAGTAGTTCTTTTAAACAAAAAATCAAAGATTTGAAGTTTACATTTAAACCCAAAGAGACAATAGATACTGTTTCAATGATGTATTTTCTAAATTATGCGATTGGTATTATTGGTGCTTTATTATCAAAATTTGGATTACCAGATACAAGTCCAGATTTTTCGTTAAACGGTAGTTTATTGTATAACACTTTTATTTTTATCAGTGTTGTCGTGCTTGCACCTATATTTGAAGAGTTGATATTTAGAGGTATGATTCTACAGACATTGTCGAAATATAATAAAATGTTTGCCATTGTTGTTACATCGTTGTTATTTGGACTTTTACACTTGAATATTACACAAGCCATACCCGCTTTCTTTATGGGACTAGTACTATGTTATATGTATCTTAAATCGGATAGTATTTTAGTTACTATGCTAGCTCATGCAGGTAATAACTTTTTAGCTTTAATGTCAGTTTATTCAAATCATGTTTTGATTACAGTTTTAGTGCTTGCTCTTGTGATTTATGGACTCATTACAATGGTATTAAAATCAAAAGAAATGAATGAATTTATTAAAGAAGAGAAGACAAATGAGAATTGGTATGCAAGATTCTTTAAGCGAATCCCAAATCTTTTGTATCTAGTATTTACCATACTTTGGATCATCATTTCATTATTCATGAATATGTTTTAAAAAGAGGACATCTCCTGTATTGGAAATGTCCTTTATTTGCCATCTTTCTTTAATTCATCAAACTTTTGCTTCATTGTAGGATTATTTCGTGTTAAACGCTTAATGGTTAAATCTTCTGCTTTATTATTAGCCAACTGCAATTGTCTTTCACTTGATAATAAATCTTCTTTTGTTTTTTGAAGATGCAAAATAGTTTTATCGATTTCATCGATAGCTTTTGCAAATTTATCTGATGCAATCCTATAATTTCTAGAGAATTTTTCTTTGAAATCATTCATGTTCTCTTCGAAGTGTGTAATATCAATATTTTGATTACGCATCAACTGCAATTCATTTTTATACTGCATAGAATTGAATGCAGCATTTCTTAAAATGGTAATCATTGGAATAAAGAATTGCGGACGAATCACATACATTTTTTGATAGCGATGCGATTTATCAACAATACCCGTGTTATATAATTCGTTTTCTGGCTCTAACATAGAAACTAGAACAGCATATTCACAATTCTTTTCATTACGGTCTTTATCTAATTCTTTTAAGAAATCTTCATTCTTATGTTTTGTAGCCGTTTTGTCATTTTCGTTTTTCATTTCAAACATAATGGAAATGATTTCAATTCCATTCTCATCTAATTCACGATAGATATAGTCACCCTTAGATCCTGTACGAGCATCATTATCTTTTTCAAAGTATGCATTTTGAAAGCCTGTTGCACGAAGTTTATTGAATTCAATTTCACAATGCTGTTCTAAAGATTCACCAATCATTTTAGTAGACTGTTTTAATTTGAAATCTTTATAGTAGGCAATTTGCTCATCTTTAGTTTGTAGTAAAGTGTCGTATTTTTCCTGCAAACTCTTTTCTTGAAGTTGATATTTCATTTTATCCTGCTCGATTTGATTTTGTAGATCTTGTTTAATACTCTTTACATTCAATTCGTTTTCAACCTTAGCCTTATCCATATCTTGTTTTAAAGACTGGATTTCAAGGTTCTTTTCATTTAATCTTGATTGGTATGTATTTTCTAGATTTGCCTTTAATACCTTTTCACTATTTGAAATGTCATTCTTTAGAGTTTGAATTTCATTTTCCTTTGCCTGCAGCTGCAATTTATATTCTTGTTCAGTCTTAGATTCGTTGATTTTATTTTGTGAAAGGATTTGATCAAGCTTGGCATTTAATTTAGAAATCTCTAAATCTTTTTGATTTAACTGCTCCTGATATTCTTTTTGTGTTTCAGTTTTCGTTAACTGCGTACTTGCTTCTAGCTTTTCTTTTAATGAAATGACTTCCTGTTCTTTATCACTTTGTTTCTGATTGAAATCCGATTGCAGCTGTTTGATTTCAAGCTCTTTCTTATTTAATTGCTCTTGATAAGCTTTTTCAGTTTCACTCTTGATAATTTGTTCAGTTGACTTTAATTGTTCTTTTAAAGAAATGATTTCTTGTTCTTTATTTGCCTGAAGCTCTTTGATTTCTAAGGCTTTCTGACTTAATTTAGCTTCATACTCTTTTTCAAGTTTAGATTGAATAACCTGGTTTGAATTCTTTTGTCTTTCATTTAATTCTTTTTCAAATTCTTCATTACGGACTTGTTGTAAGATTTCATGATATTGACTCTCATCAACTTGGAATACAGTTCCACAATTAGGACATTTTATTTGACTCATAAGGTACCTCCATTTTAAAAGATTATAATCATTAAACTGACAATATTTATGTCTAAAACTAGATTAATTATAATATTTAAAAAAAATCAAAAAAAGACTTGCATAATATAAAATCACATGGTATATTAAATAGGCATTCAGCGAATGGGCCTGTAGCTCAGGTGGTTAGAGCGCACCCCTGATAAGGGTGAGGTCGTTGGTTCAAGTCCATTCAGGCCCACCATTTGCTGAAGATATGGGGTGTTAGCTCAGCTGGGAGAGCACCTGCCTTGCACGCAGGGGGTCATCGGTTCGATCCCGATACGCTCCACCAATTTTAAAAAGTAAGTCATCTTCGGATGGCTTTTTTTCTGTATAAAGGATGGGTTATGTATATACAATATTATGATTCACCATTAGGTAAAATGTTATTGGCTGCCGATGAAATTGGATTGATTGGCGTTTGGTTTGAAAATCAAAAATATTATGCGAATGGTTTAAAAGAACCAATTGAAGAAGAAACGGCTATATTAAAAGAAACAAAAGAATGGTTAAATCTTTATTTTAAAGGTAAAGAACCAAAGGTTTTACCTAAGATGCATCTAATTGGAACACAGTTTCAAAAGAAAGTTTGGCAACTACTTCTTAAAATACCCTATGGTAAAACTATGACATATAAAGACATCGCAAGAATGATTTCACCAAATATGTCAGCACAAGCGGTGGGAAGTGCTGTGGGACATAATAAGATATCAATTTTGATTCCTTGCCATAGAGTGATTGGATCCAATAATAGTTTAACTGGATATGCAGGTGGAATTGAGAAGAAAGAAAAATTATTAGAAATTGAAGGTATACATGGGTAATGCGTACCTTTTTTTGATGGATGTAAAACATAGATTTGAATTTACTGAAAATAAATGTAAGAAAATGCTTGCATAAATGAAAATGTGGTGTTATTATAAACGCACAAAACACAAGGAAATGGAGTAGTAAAAGGAAAGTCTTTGTTAGAGAGTTGTCGGTTGGTGCAAGACATGAAAGATCAAACTTTGAACTTACCATGGAGTGGTCAGGTTGATAAGACTTGAACGTAGGCTTAACGTTAATGAAGCAGGATGTGATAGCATCTGAAATGAGTGCATTCTTAAATGAATGAAGAAGAGTGGTACCGCGGAAGTATTGTAATTCTAACCTTTCGTCTCTTCTGTCTAAACAGGCAGCAAGAAACGATTGGTTTTTTTGTTAGCTTGTTGTGCACGCTATAGGAGGAAAAGTATGAAAGCACAAAAAGTTGGAAAAATGGCGATATTTTCGGTAGGCGCCGTATTATTCTCAGCACATGCTGGAGGTGGATTTGCCACAGGAAATCAGGCAAATACATATTATGTAGGTTTAGGATGGACTGGTATTGTGAGTGCCATAATAGCTATGTTGCTATTGATATTGACAATGCGAGAAGCCATGGTGATGTATAACCAGAGAAATTTGACAAGCGCAAAGGAATTGTTTGAAAACTTATATCATCCATTCGATAAGTTGGAAATCTTATTTGAGATCTTCTTTAATATCATGGTTTTGATGGCAGTTGCAGCAGCTATTAGTGGAGCTGCAAGTGCATTACAACAATACTTTGGATTTAATTATTATGCTTGTGTCGTTGCGGTTGGAATCGTTGTTCTTTGCTTAACCATTTTTGGCGCAAGTGTTGTAAGAATGGCAAGTACATATATGGGTATGGCTATTTTGGTAACAGCCATTGTTATTTATGGTATGGGAATCATGAAAGGTCAAAATATTGGGGCTATTTTAGCAAATGACTTTACTATAAATGGTTTTATGAATATGCCTAAAGCTATCTTAAATGCATTTACATATGCAGGCTTTCAATGTGTGACATTACCAACGATCGTAGCATGTGGAGCTATCTTACCAGATCGAAAATCTTGTTCAAAAGCAATGTGGATCTCATTTGTGATGAATGCTGTTGCATTAGTTTTAAGTGTATTGATGTTAATTTCTTGGAAGAATGTTTATGGAGAAACAACTCTACCTACATTGACAAGTTTAAATGCGATGAATGCAAACTGGATGGTTGTTGTATATGGTATTTGTTTATTACTTTGCTTAATTTCTACAGCAGTAACAACAACATTCGGATTTGTGGCACGCTTTGAAAATATTCGTGTTTTAAAGAATGTAGAAAATCCAGTAAAGAAAAGAATTATTGTATCTGCATTTATTATTGTAGTATCTATGACGATTTCAATGGCCGGATTAACAAATATTATTAAATATGGATATGGTTATTGTGGATATTTAGCTATCGCAATCATCATTGTTCCATTCTTAACAGTCGGTGTATACAAGAATTATCATACAGAAAATGTTGAAGTAAAAGAAGGAGTAGAAGTTTATGAAAACAATTGAAATGTCTAATTATTCAGTCGGAGAAAGTTGTTACAACGAAATCCCAGGTGTATGTGAAAAATACAACGTTAAAAAAGTTGTATTGATTGGCGGTAAAAGAGCTTTGGCAGCTGCTGAGCCAAAAATTCGTGAAGCCATTAAAGAGACTGATATTATTATTACAGATTCAATTGTATATGGTATTGAATGTACTATGACGAACGTACATAAATTGACTTCAAATCCAAACGTACAAGAAGCCGATGTTATCTTTGCGATTGGTGGAGGAAAAGCTATCGATACTTGTAAAACTGCATCCATTGAAATGGATGATAAAATGGTCTTCTCATTTCCAACAATCTGTTCAAACTGTTCGGCCGCTACAGCTATTGCCGTAGTCTATGATGATAATGGAGCGTTGGACCACTATTCATATCCGCATTGTCCAGCACATATCTTTATCAATCCAGATGTTATCGCAAAAGCACCAAGCGAATATTTCTGGGCAGGAATTGGGGATGCCTTGTCTAAACAATGTGAAGTTGAATTCGCAACACAAGGAAAGACTTTAGATCATACAGCTACAATGGGTTTGGCATTAGCTAAAACATGTACAGCACCATTATTGAAATATGGTAAACAAGGTATGGAAGATTGTAAAAATGATACAAATTCAGCTGCAATCGAAGCCATCGCCTTGGATATTGTTGTATCTACTGGATACGTTTCAAACCTAACAAACCAACCAGAATATTATTATAATTCAAGCATTGCGCACGCCTTCTATAATGGAAGCTGCTCAATTGCACGTGACGGACACCATTTACATGGTGAAGTAGTATCCTTTGGTGTATTAGTATTGTATGCATATGCCAAAGACGAAGAAAACTTAATGAAAATGGCAAAATTCAATAAATCAATCGGCTTACCAGTGACTTTAGCGGATATGGATTTGAATGAAAGCCATTTAGAAGCTTTGACCCAAGCAGCTACAAAAACAAATGAGTGGAAAAATGCACCTTTCCCATTCACCAAAGAAGAATTTATTGCGGCTATTAAAAAAGCAGATGCGGTAGGTCAAAGTTTATAAGAGATCGAGAAATCGATCTTTTTTTCGGTTTTAATGTTATTTTCACATGGAAAAATTAGAATTAAGGTGTATGTGAAATTTTGTGATTTGTAGGTCAATTTGATAGCTGTGTTATAATTAGTGATGTAGGTGATAAAATGTTACTGTTTTTTAAGAGTTTACCAAGACTAGTGCGTAATGCCAATAAAGATATGCATCGTCATTTCTCAATGACTTTTTCTTCCATTGTATCGATTGGCATTGCTTTATTGATGGCCTTGTTTATATTTGTGATTTACGTGAATGTCGGAGGATTTACCAATCAAATTGAAAATGAATTTATGATTCAAGTTTCTTTAAATCCAACACTAGAAGATGAAGAAATTAGTGAATTATCTGATTCGATTGCTTCTACGTCTTCTGTAAAGAAAGTCACATATTCAAGTAAAGATGATGAACTGGATGCGTTGATTAAAGAAAACGGTCCTATGTTTAAACAATATAAAGGGAAGGATAAAAATCCTTTATATGATGTTTTAAATGTGGAATTAAAAGATAATACGAAAATTTCAAAGGTGACAAAAAAAATTTCTAAGATGGATGGTGTTGTTAAGGCTACCTATGGAGGTAGTGCAATCAATACGATGATTCAATTGTTTAAGAATATCCGTGTATGGGGAAGTGTCTTTGTAGGACTTATGGTGTTGATTGCCGTATTCTTGATTCGAAATACGATTAAAATGACGATTTTAGTACGTAAAGATGAGATTGCGATCATGCGAACAGTTGGTGCCTATAATTGGTACATCTCTTTTCCATTTGTATTAGAAGGAATTTTTATTGGATTTTGGGGTGCTTTAGGCCCTGTTTTGATTTGTATATTTGGATATACAGGTTTATACCATGTGTTGAATGGTATGTTTTTTAGCAATATGATGACAATGTTAAAACCATATCCATTCGTACTTTGGACTTCTGGTGGCATTCTTTTGATTGGAATGGTTGTAGGAATGCTAGGAAGTTATTTGGCAGTTAGAAAATATTTGAGGTGGACACGATGATAAAATATAGAGCTGGTGCAGGTTTTTTAAGCTTAGCTATGGCCTGCTCATTGATTATGCCTGTTTCAGCCGAAGACTATTCGGATACAGAAACTTGGTATGCCAAGTGTAGCCAAGCGCAAACTTCTCAATCGGGAGTAAAAGCTTGTCAAGGATTTCAGAAATATCAAAAGAATCGTAAACAAAATCTTCAAGATAGTATTAATTCTTATAATTCAAGCATAGCTTCTTTGCAGAGTGATACTTCAAAAATGGAGAAGCTAGCAAAGGAACAAAAAGAATTGGTTACAAATTTACAAACACAAATTAGTGAAAAAGAAAAATCGATTGAGATGATTGAAAAGAATATTGAAGAGCTTGAAACGAAAATCAAGGCTAAGGAAGCGGAAATCGAAGCTTGGAATGAACAAATTGAAACGCGAATGAAAAATGAACAAACAACGATTGGTACAAATATGATTATTGATTTGATTATGGGATCGGATAGTTTGAGTGATATGCTTCGTCGTATTTCAGGTGTCGAAAGAATTACCGAAGATGATCAGTCGCAAATTAAAAAGTTAAATAAATTAAAGAAAGAACTTGTTTTGCAGCAAGATGAACAAAAGCGTTTGGATGCAGACGCAAAAAGTCAAAAGGCAGAATTGGAAAACCAAAAGAAACAAGCAAGTGAATTAGAGGAATCTTATAACAAGCTAGTTGAAGAATATCAGAAACAAATCGCTCAGTTAGAAGCGGAAAAAAGATCTGCACAAGTAGATATGAGTTCGATTCGTGATTTTGTGATTTCAACAAGCTTCTCTGGTACCATTGAATCGGTTTCAGGTTTTATACAACCCGTACAAGGAGGAAGTAAAAGTGCTGGTACATGGGCTTATGCTAGTGGTGGACTTCATTTAGGTCTAGATTGGGCAGCTCCTGTAGGAACAAGTGTTGTAGCTCCAGCAAGTGGTGTTATTTTATATGCCGCAGCTCCAGTAGGAAGTAATAGTGGGTATTTAGGTAACTGGACTGGTTATCCTGCCGGTGGAGGAAATACAATTCAAATGTTGTGTAATGTGAATGGCACATTATATGCCGTGAGTTTCTTCCATTTATCACAAAACATTTATGTAAGTGCAGGACAGAGTGTTTCACAAGGACAAACAATCGCATTATCTGGAAATTCAGGAAATTCAAGTGGAGCACATACACATATTGAAGTTTATAATCTAGGATCGATGTCTGTTAGTGATGCAGTAGCTCGCTTTAGTGCCGGAGCTGATTTTGCGTGGGGAACAGGATGGTCTGGAGGAAGTACTTGTGAAGCAGGAAGTGCAGCACCATGTCGAGAAAGACCAGAAAAGTTCTTTAGTTAGGAGGAACATTATGATTGATTTAAAAGATGTTTCAAAAGCATATCCCAATGGGGTACATGCTTTAAATTATGTAAATTTACATATTGATAAAGGTGAATTTGTGTATGTGATTGGAGCTACTGGTTCAGGAAAGTCAACATTGATCAAAGTGTTAAATGGCGAAATTGTTCCAGATGAAGGAACTGTTATTGTAGGTGGAGTCAATGTAGGTGCATTGAAACATAGAAAAGTTCCATACTACAGACGTAATGTTGGGTGTGTTTTCCAAGATTATCGTTTATTACCTAAGCTAACTGTTTATGAAAATATTGCGTTTGCTCTAGAAGTTGTGGGTATGCCACGTAAACAAATTCGAAAACGTGTCATGGAAGTCTTAGATCTTGTAGACTTGAAAGAAAAAGCCAGAAGCTATCCAGATGAATTATCTGGTGGACAACAACAGCGTGTCACAATTGGGCGTGCCATCGCAAATAAGCCAATGGTTTTGATCGCAGATGAGCCTACAGGAAATCTAGATCCAGAAAAAAGTTTAGAAATCATTACCTTGCTTGAAAAAATCAATAAAAAACTTGATACGACGATTATGATGGTTACACATGATAAAGTTTTGGTAGACCGTTTTAAAAAGCGTACGATTATGCTCGATAAAGGATATGTGATTCACGATTCGAATAGAGGTGGGTATAAGAGTCTATGAAAGGGTTAAGAACTTTTTTATATGAACTTAAATATGCCTTTTTACAAATGAAAAGACATATCATGTTATGTTTTTCCGCCATTAGCGCAATTGGTATTACGTTATTATTAATTGGAGCTGTTCTAATTATAGGACTTCATGTGAATTATTTTTCGAATGATGTACAAAAAGATTTAAGCATTCATGTCATATTAAATGAGGATATAAAGGATGAAGCTTCTATGCAAGATATAAATGATAAAATCTCCAAATTAAAAAATGTGGATAAAGTTGAATTTTCATCCAAAGACAATGAATTGGAATTGATGATCAAAGAAAAAGGTTCGGCTTTTAAAGCATATAGAGGAGATTCGAATCCTTTGTCAAATGCGTTCTTTGTTTATCTAAAGGATGCTTCTAACATTCGTGAAACAAGTGCACAAATCAAGAAAATCGATGGCGTAGCGAGTACAGCTTTTGGTGGAGATAGTGTCACTTCTTTAGTTGAAATGTTGAATATGATTCAAAAAATTGGTTTGGGCCTTGTTGCATTGTTGGTCATATTATCCTTATATTTGATCTATAATACGATTCGCACAACAATTGATTCAAGGCAAGATGAAATCATGATCATGCGAACTGTAGGTGCTACAAATGGCTTTATTAGTAATCCGTTTATTGTAGAAGGAATCTTAATTGGATTACTTGGAGCTGTAATTCCGTATTTAATTGTTCATTTTGGATATGAAAAGCTATATACAAGTCTAGGTGGACAATTATTTACACCGATGTTTGCCATGTTTAAACCAAACACAATCCGTTTTCAAGTAGGATTCTCTATCATTCTTGCGGGTGTTTTGATTGGTGGCTTTGCCTCTTTGCTTGCGGCAAGAAAATATTTAAAAATGAAACGATAAAAACCATTGCAGAATAAAAAATTGTTTCGTATACTTTTTGTATAGAATTATTGGGGCGAATGATTCGTCCCATTTTGTTTTAGAGTAGGATGAGTTTATGAGTAAAAAGAGTCAGAAATTATTAATCATATTATTATGTGTCGTATGTTTTGGTGCTGGTGTTAGTGTACCTGTTGTTTTAAATAAAACAACATCAGCCGATAGTAAAGAACGCGAAAAATTTGATACGATCTATTCTATTTTGAATTCGGATTGGTATTATTCAAATAAAGTGAAAAATTTAGATTCCAAATTAATGGAACAAGCCATTACAGGAATGACTACATTGGATAAGGATATTCATACAAACTATTTTAATTTGGAACAGGCCAAAGCCTTCTCAAGCAGTCTTGAAGGAAGCAATGTTGGATTGGGAATTTCCTTTTATTTAAATGAGAATAAAAATTTTGTAGTATCCAATGTATATATTAATTCAACGGCAGATAAAAAGGGCTTAAAACCCAATGATGAAATTATTTCATTAGATGATTTAAAATGTAGTGAAAATGATTCGGATACAATCATTAAATATATTAAGGCGCATGAAGGTAAGAGCGTGAAGACAAAATATCTTCGTGATGGAAAAGAATATACTACAAATTTAATTCCTGGTACTTTTGATTCAACAGTTGTATGCAATATATATGAAGGATATGGAGAAATTATTTTATCGAGTTTCTCAGAAAATAGTGGAAAAGATTTCTCAAAAGCATTGACTCGTCTGCAAGATGCAGGTATCAAGAAATTAGTATTGGATCTACGTAATAATGGTGGTGGCTATTTAAATGCTGCATTAGAAATTTCAAGTTCTTTGATTCCAAAAAAGTCAGTTGTATTTACAGAAAAAGATAAGAATGGAAAAGTGACCAAACAAAAGACAAAAGATGAATTCAATCAGGTAAAGATGGACAAAATCGTTGTTTTACAAAATGAAAATACTGCAAGTGCATCGGAAGTGTTGATTGGTGCTTTAAAAGATAATCTTGGGGATAAAGTAACTACAGTTGGTACAACATCCTATGGTAAAGGTACAGAACAAGTGACGGTACCATTCTCGGATGGAACAAGTTTTAAATATACAATAGCGCATTGGTATACACCAAATGGAACAAGTATTAATAAAAAAGGATTTAAACCAGATATTGAAGTCGAGCTTGGTGAAGTTAAGACAACATCCTATTACAAATTCAAGAAAAAGGATGTTATTAAAAAAGATAGTGTGGATGATAATGCCAAAGCTCTTCAAGTGTATCTACAGTATTTAGGATATAATGTTGATCGAACAGATACATATTTTTCGAATACGAGTTCTCAAGGTTTGGCAAATTTTCAACAGGATCATGGCTTAGAAGTAACAGGGGATTGTGACAAAACAACTTGGGATCTTTTGGTGGAAAAAGTATTGTTGAAGATAAATGAAACACCTAGCGATGATGTACAAAGACAAAAAGCAATCGAAGAGGCTCAAAAGTAGGTATAAGCCTACTTTTTGTATATAATGAAGAAGAAGGATGTGAAGCTATGAAAGATCAGTTTGAATTAGTGTCTGAATATAAACCGAGTGGAGATCAGCCAGAAGCGATTAAAGAATTGGTTTCTGGTTTAAAAGAAGATAAAAAGTTTCAAGTATTGTTAGGAGCTACAGGAACTGGAAAAACATTTACCATCTCAAATGTGATTGCTCAAGTCAATCGACCAACCTTGGTGTTTGCACATAATAAAACTTTGGCAGGACAATTATATTCGGAATTTAAAGAATTCTTTCCACACAATCGCGTGGAATATTTTGTATCTTATTTTGATTATTATCAGCCGGAAGCTTATTTGCCAAAAACGGATACGTATATTGATAAAAATACAAAGACCAATGAAGAATTGGATATGCTTAGAATGGCAGCTGTAAATAGTGTCTTAGAAAGAAGAGATACGATTATTGTAGCAAGTGTTGCCTCTATTTATGGTGCAAGCAATCCAGAACAATATCGTCATATGATTTTTACTTTGCGAACTGGACAAATCATAGAAAGAAATGAATTGATGTTGGCATTAGTCCATCAACAATATAAGCGTAATGATACGGATCCATTAAGAGGAACTTTTAGAGTGCGTGGCGATGTCATTGAAATCACACCTGGACATACAGATCGTTACTTGATTCGAATTGAAATGTTTGATGATGAAGTGGAAAGAATATGTGAAGTCGATCCAGTGACAGGACATGTCAACCAGTCTTATCAGTTATATATTATTTATCCAGCTAATGGTTATGCGACAAGTATGGATATCATCAATCATGCAGCAGATACCATTCAAGAAGAATTGGATGAAAGATTAGCCTACTTTGATGAGCAGGGTAAACCATTAGAAAAAGAACGTTTAGAACAACGATGTCGCTATGATATAGAGGCCTTAAGGGAGTTTGGTGTATGCCCAGGCATTGAAAACTATTCAAGGCATATTGATGGCAGAAAACCAGGTGAAAGGCCTTATACATTGTTTGACTATTTCCCAGACGATTTTTTACTTGTAGTAGATGAAAGCCATGTTTCGTTACCACAAATTCGAGGTATGTATAATGGAGATCGTGCAAGAAAACAAGTATTAGTGGATTATGGATTTAGACTTCCAAGTGCTTTGGATAATCGTCCTTTGCGTTTTAATGAATTTGAAGGATTGATTAAAAATGCCATCTTTGTATCTGCAACACCGGGTGATTACGAATTGGATCAAACGCATGGAGAAATTGTTGAACAAATCATTCGTCCAACAGGATTATTAGATCCTGAAGTCGAAGTGCGTCCTATTGAAGGGCAGATTGATGATTTGGTAGATGAAATCAAGGAGCGTATTGAAAGACATGAAAGAACATTGATCACGACATTGACGGTTCGTATGGCAGAGGATTTAACTTCCTATTTAAAGAATATGGATTTAAAGGTAGCATGGCTACACCATGAAGTTACAACGATTGAACGTACTGAGATCATTCATGATTTACGCCAAGGTAAATATGATGTACTTGTAGGTATCAACTTATTAAGAGAAGGTTTGGATATTCCGGAAGTCAGCTTGATCGCAATATTAGATGCAGATAAAGAAGGCTTTTTAAGATCACGAAGGTCTTTAATTCAGATCATTGGTCGTGCAGCACGTAATGCCAAAGGTAAAGTTATTATGTATGCAGATAAGATAACAGAAAGTATGCAGGAAGCCATGGATGAAACTGCAAGACGTAGATCGATTCAAATGGAATATAATGAAAAACATGGAATTGTTCCAAAGACAATTATTAAACCAATCCATGATGTCGTTCGTTCTAAAGAAACAAAGGAAATGGCGGCTAAGTATTTGAAGAAGAAAAAGTTGCCGGCAAAACAAAAGGAAAAGATGATCAAAGAATTGGAGCAGGAAATGAAAGAGGCAGCTCGTACTTTAGATTTCGAAAGAGCAGCACAATTAAGAGATATCTTATTTGAGATGAAAGGTGAAAAATAACGTGATTCAAAAAAAGAATGGAATTGTCGTA
>ERZ772884.1664-NODE-1664-length-14031-cov-27.402619_pt1 | contig 14031 bp, 8 predicted proteins | sample MGYA00580574_ERZ772884 | MGnify/ENA primary metagenome ERZ772884 (study PRJEB29015, sample SAMEA2737690) | human gut metagenome | biome: human gut; feature: human-associated habitat; material: faeces | place: China | collected 2012 ... | reverse complement strand
TGACCGGACTTGAACCGGTACGGTATTGCTACCGAGGGATTTTAAGTCCCTTGCGTCTGCCGATTTCGCCACATCGGCGCATTTCATGCTTTGATATTATATTAAATTAAAGCCTCATTGTCAATAATTTACTAAAATTTTTTCAAATGCAAACAGGTATTACGCACATATTTTGCGCCGTGTTTTATTGACGGCGCAATATTTATGTAGTAAAATATCAATAAGTTGCAAGATAAACCGCAAAATCGACGCTTTTTGCCGGTTCGTCTTTGCATCTTGGGCTTATACAGTTTAATATTTGATAAAAAATACGGTTTCGCGGTTTTTGCCGCGAATTAAAAGGGAATCCGGTTAAAATCCGGAACAACCGCCATTACTGTGTTTGACGTAAGAGAGTCCGATCCATTGGAGCTTTCCGAGAAGGCGACTCTTCCCGTGATGTATGGGATCATAAGTCAGGAGACCTGCCGTATTTTTATGGTTAAACACAACTTTGGTGAGAAGAGTGCAGCCGATTTATCAGCTTTTGATTTGTGCTGTCGTTGCACTCTTTGCCCGATTGCGCAAGATTTTTTCGTTGGTTAATTTGTTGCACTCTCCCTGCTTTTCGGCAGGGAGAGATTTTTTTTGTTCGGAGGATTTTATGTTTGGCGACGACAAAGAAAAATGGGCAGTAAATGAGCTTGTGCGTAAATCCGAGGAGCTGAAAAGGCTTCCGCGAAAAGACGATTTCGATGACGCCACACGCTCGCGAATTAAGGCATTTTTAGGCCCTTGGCCGCGCGCTCTCGAAAAAGCCGGTCTTAAAACTCCCGGCGGGAAGCGCAAAAAGTAAAGAGTTTTGAAAGGAGTAAGGTATGTTAAAACCTAAAAAGACAGTAAAGAAATGTCTGTCATGGCTTCTTGCTCTTGTGATGATATTGTCTGTGATACCCGTTGCGGTACTTGCCGCACCGGCTGATCTTTCAATATCGTCGGCAAAGGAGCTGCTCGCGTTCTCCGAAAAGGTGAACGGCGGTGAAGACTTTTCGGGAAAAACAGTAGAGCTTACAGCCGATATCGACCTCGGCGGAGAAGGCTCCGAATGGACGCCGATAGGCTCCTCGTCATCGGCTTTTACCGGAACATTCGACGGAAACAACCACGTAATCAGCGGACTTTACATTTCTTCGGGCTCCAATGCGGGACTTTTCGGAAAGGTAAACGGCGGTACGATTAAGAATGTTACGGTTAAGGGCAGCGTCAGCGGTTCTTCATCGGTTGCAGGCGTTGTCGGTTACCTCAATGCAGGCAATATAATTGGCTGCGGAAATAATGCCGATGTCAGCGGCTCTTCGGGAGTCGGCGGCGTAGTGGGCTATGTCGGCGGCGCGTCTACCGTTTCGGGCTGCTACAATTCGGGTAATGTCAGCGGTACAACAGGCTACATAGGCGGCGTAAGCGGTCAGCATTGGCGCGCAGGCAAACTCGAAAACTGCTATAACACAGGTAAGGTATCGGGTCCTGCCTCTGTCGGCGGCGTAGCCGGCGGACACAAAGCGGCGTCTCCCGAGCTTGTAAATTGCTACAATGCAGGCACAGTTGAAGACTCGGCAGGCTACCAAAACAATATCGGCGCATTGATAGGCGCCACAAGAGGAACGGCGGAGAACTGCTATTATCTCTCAACCTCGTCTTTCGCGGCAACAGGCAATAAAGGCGATGTTGACGGCGCGGCGAAGGTTGACTCCGTAACCGAGACTATGCTCGGTTCGGCATTCATAAAGGATGAAGAGGGAATAAACGGCGGCAATCCCGTGCTTTCTTGGCAGGGCAAAACTCCCGACATTATAATAGCGTCGTACAGTCAGTTGAAGGCGTTTGCCGACAGCGTAAACGACGGCAACTCTTACGAGGGTAAGCTCATCCGCCTCAATGTGAATATCGAACTCGGCGGTGCCAATAACCCGTGGACGCCGATAGGCTCCTCGTCATCGGCTTTTGCCGGAACGTTCGACGGAAACAACCACGTAATCAGCGGACTTTACATTTCTTCGGGCTCCAATGCGGGACTTTTCGGAAAGGTAAACGGCGGTACGATTAAGAATGTTACGGTTAAGGGCAGCGTCAGCGGTTCTTCATCGGTTGCAGGCGTTGTCGGTTACCTCAATGCAGGCAATATAATTGGCTGCGGAAATAATGCCGATGTCAGCGGCTCTTCGGGAGTCGGCGGCGTAGTGGGCTATGTCGGCGGCGCGTCTACCGTTTCGGGCTGCTACAATTCGGGTAATGTCAGCGGTACAACAGGCTACATAGGCGGCGTAAGCGGTCAGCATTGGCGCGCAGGCAAACTCGAAAACTGCTATAACACAGGTAAGGTATCGGGTCCTGCCTCTGTCGGCGGCGTAGCCGGCGGACACAAAGCGGCGTCTCCCGAGCTTGTAAATTGCTACAATGCAGGCACAGTTGAAGACTCGGCAGGCTACCAAAACAATATCGGCGCATTGATAGGCGCCACAAGAGGAACGGCGGAGAACTGCTATTATCTCTCAACCTCGTCTTTCGCGGCAACAGGCAATAAAGGCGATGTTGACGGCGCGGCAAAGGTTGACTCCGTAACCGAGACTATGCTCGGTTCGGCATTTGTTTCGGGCGACACAAATCCGAAGCTTGCTTGGGAAAGCCTTGTTTCCGCAGATAAGCCCGTTCGTCCTTCGTTCAGCGAGGGAACCGAGCTTTCGGCAAAGCTTTCGGGTTACATTAAAGAGGCAGTCAAGAGCTCAAAAACCAATGCGGGGCTCACTTCCGCCGACACTCTTTTGGGCAATGAAAGCTATATGTCAGGCGCCAGCTCTACGGCTACCGACTGGATGGCACTTGCTATGGGTCGTTACGGATATTTCGATTCCGTAGACGGAAAATATACTTATCTTATCGACGACGGCACAGGCTACACCGACTATCTCAATGCCATGAAGTCATATGTCGAAAAGACATACGCCGAAAACGGCGGTACACTTCACAGCGTAAAGGCTACCGAGTGGCACAGAGGCGTTGTTGCAATAGAAGCTCTCGGCGGCGACCCCACAAGCTTCGGAACATATAACGGTCAGCCGATAAATCTTATCGCGGACGGCAGCTATAACTGCAAGGTAAAGGGCGGTCCCGGCAAACAGGGTATAAACGGCTGGATATGGGGTCTTATTGCTCTTGATACCGGTATGTATGAGGTTCCGAGCGACGCCGCATATCAGCGTGAGCTTTTCATAAAAGAAATACTTAAAATGCAGCTTACCGACGGCGTAGACGGCAATAAATACGGCGGCTGGGTTCTCGGCGGTTACGGTTCATCGTCGGATGTCGATATTACCGCTATGGCAATACAGGCGCTCGCTCCTTATTACAATGACGATACCGTGTATACATATAAAAATGAAATTTCGGGCGACGAAGTTTCAAAAACGGTTCGTCAATGCGTGGACGAAGCATTTGACCGCTTAGGCTCAATGATGAACGATAAAGCGGGCTTTACTTCCTGGAATACCGATAACTCCGAAAGTATAGCTCAGGTTATAGTTGCGCTGACTTCTGTCGGAATCGACCCCCAAAAGGACAGCAGATTTATAACCTCCGACGGCTTAACGCTCCTTGACGGACTTCTGAGATTCCGCGATACAAACGGCGGCTTCTGCCATGTTGTCGGAAACGTCTGGAACAGTATGGCAAACGATCAGGCAACTTACGCTCTCGTAGCTTATTGGAGATTTGAAAATAAGATGAGAGCACTTTATGATATGCGCGGCGACTGGAGCGCGGAAACCAAAGCGGCAATCACGGACGCAGTAAGCGCCATAGACGCTCTTCCTCTGCCGACGGACGCAAATTATAAGTCTGCGGCAAAGAGCGCACTCGCAAAATTCCGTGCGGTTCCCGAAAACGAACGCAGATACGTAAATAATTATTCGGCTCTTGTTTCGGCAATAGAGCTTGTCGGCGGCGAGGGAGAGCTTGACTCAAATACGCCGTACATCACTTCTATCGCGGTTACAAAAGCACCCGATAAGACCGAATATTATGACGGCGACTCTTTTGACGCTGCCGGCATGGAGGTTACCGCATATTACAGCGACGGAGCGCAAAAGCCCGTAACGGATTATGAGATAATTTCCGGTGATTCACTTGAAGTCGGAACTCAAAAGGTATGTATAAAGAGCGGTAAACTCAAGACCTTTGTAACAGTTACGGTAAAGGATAAAATCCCGTGGGAGGGCTTGGGCTCCGAGACTTCACCGTACCTTATAAGCACGGCAGAGGACCTTTACAATCTGTCATATTACGTAAATACCAAGCTTATGGCAACTACCGGTGTTTACTTTGAAATGACCGATAATATCGACCTCAGCGACTATGACAACTGGACCCCGATAGGCTCTGACAGAAATCAGTTTGACGGTGTATTTGACGGCGACGGATATGTCATAGACAATCTTACTTCTCTCCGCGGCGGACTTTTCGGAACTGTCTGCAAAAATGCCGTAATTAAGAATGTCGGTGTCGCAAGCGGCGAAATCGGCAAAGAAAATATATACACTTCGTTCCTCGGCGGTATTGCCAAATGGAGTAACGGCGCAGACTTTATAAACTGCTGGAACGGTGCCGATATTTACGGCAGCGGTTACATGGGCGGTATAGTCGGTACAGTGCGCGACGGCGGCAAGAGTAATATCACGGGCTGCTACAACGTAGGCTCGCTTTATGCAAGCAGCGGCCATACAGGCGGTATTGTAGGACATCTCGATACTACAAGACGTGATACTTCGGTTGAGGTTACCATAGACAACTGCTACAACCTCGGAAGTATAAACGGTATTTATTCACTCGGCGGCATTGTAGGACAGGCTCAGGACGGCCACACCATAGTCAATTGCTATAACGCAGGTAAAATAACTTCCTCATCCGACGGTCAGGCAGGCGCAATAGTAGGCTCGCTCACAAATGATAACAGGGTCCAAGAATGCTATTATGACTCTTCTGTTACAGAGAACGGAATCGGAGACGGTGACGGAAGTACCACAGGCGAGACAACCGAGTTTATGAAATCTCCCGAATTCCTCGCGCTTCTCGGCGAAAAATTCAAACAAGACGAATATTCTCTTGTAAACGGCGGCTATCCGATCCTTTATTGGCAAAAAACTTTTGATGCCGACGATGTAAACGAGGTTGTCGAAAAAATCAACGACATCGGCGATGTAACGGCGGACAGCGGCGTTAAAATAAACGAGGCAAGAAACGCATATGACAATCTCGACGACGATTTAAAGCCGTACGTTTCAAATCTTGATGTGCTTTTGAACGCCGAAAAAGAGCTTTCCGAAATAATAAGCCTCAAAGAAGCCAAAAAGACAGCACTCGAGCAGCTCGAGAGCTACAAGGACGCTTCGGATTACACACTCAATCGTGAGGCATTTAACAAGGCTCTCGAAAAAGGCATGGCTGATATAAGTGCGGCGAAGAATAAGGACGAAGTGAATACCGCTTTGATAAAAGCCAAGGCGGCACTTGACGAAATTCCGACAGATTCGTCACTCGGTAGCAATGACAACGGAAATGTCAATGTACCGTCGCTACCGGGTACAGACGGGAATACGTCAAATTCCGGAAATACCGCCGATACGGATATTAAGGGCGTTTCAATTCCCAAAACAGGCAGAATCGGAAATGCGGCGGTTGCATTTTTAATGTTCTCTTCTTTTGCTGCGGCAATGGCTGTTACCGCCAAACGCAAAAAGGACGAAGAATAAGAATGATTGATTACGTACCCGACGGGGCATTTTGTCTCCGGCGGGTACATCGCTTACACAAAACCGAAAAATGCCGATTATCGGCGGATTCATTTTGCAAGGGAGGTATATACCACGGATAAAAACAAAACCAAAAGAGCTCTTATTTGCTTTTTTATGTGTTTTTTGCTTATTCTGCCGTCGTCTCGGGTTTTTGCCGCGGCAGGCCCTACGCTCAGAACTACGCTTTCCGACAATACAACTCAGCGCGGAAGCAAAAAGACATTTGACGTATGGGCGAGAAATGCGTCAGGCGAAAAAATAAAAGCGACGGTTACGTTTAACGGCGAAAAGCTTTCGCCCACATGGGACGATAACGAAAAATCAAGCTATACCCTTAACTTTACCTTTGAGGGCGATAACACGGTTGTCGTTTCGGCATCGTCCGACGGCGGGCGAAAAAAGCAGCTTACATATCACATTAACTACGAGAAAGCGCGGCAGGGCGAAAAAATCGGCACGGCTGTTTGGAGCGTCGAAATGTTCACCATAGGCTGCGGATATCTCGTGTATCCCCAAAAAGTAAATATATACGAGGGCGAGACGTCCGCTCAGCAGCTTTTGCGCCTGCTTAACGAAAACGGATATGTGGGTTATTACGGCGGCAGCGTAAGCTCTTCATTTTACCTCGCATATGTAGCCGACGGTACGGCGTCTGCGGCGAGATATAACAATTATCAGAGAAGCTCGTCCGCTTCGTCTCCGAAAGCACTCGGAATTTCACCGACAATACCGTCTGTTTTGGTGCCGCATCTTAAAAGCACAATGACGTTTTATGACCCCGGCGATTATGAGAAAAACTGGAAAGGCCATCTCGGTGAATTTGTAATAACAAACGGCTCGGGCTGGATGTATTCCGTCAACAACGTTTTCCCGAATGTCGGTTTTGCCGATACATACCTTTCCGACGGAGATATCGTCAGAGTACAGTTCACTCTCGGCTACGGAGCGGATATAGGCGGCTTCGGTGCTATGGGAACCTCAATTCCGAATGTCGAAAATCAGCCGAAATCCGGCTATTTTTCGGTGGCGAATAAGGACTCGCTTACAAAGGCAATAGAAAGAACCATTTATTCGGGTCTTATAACGCGCTCAAATGTAAAAAATGCATACGTCGCGGCATTATCCGTTGCCGAGACGCTTGACGCTTCGCAAAGCGCGGTCGATAACGCGGTTTCCGCTATCAATTCGGCACTTCAAAATCCGGGGTCGGAAACAAACTCCGCTCCTGCGGATGCTCCTTTGTCCGTCGGCGGCAGCGGCGCTCATGTGTCCTCCGGTGCGGCATTAGGCGGCAAGAATGCGTCGGGCGGCGCGGCAGCTGCCGCTTCCGGTGGATCTGCCGACGCTGTCGCGGCTTCGGCTGCGGAGGAATCCGCTTTTTCCGAGACCGATGCGGAAACGGAGGAGACAACCGAAGCTTCAGAGGCTCTTTCCGAGAGCGAAGAGAGCACGGAAAACGCCGTATCATTGTCGGAAAACAAAAAATCAAAAACGCTTGTCACGGTAATTTGCTTGGTATCGGCATTTATCGTTTTGGCAGGCGGAGTATGCTTTATTGTGTTTTATGTAAAGAAACGCCGCAAAAACGGCGAAAAAGAAAAATCTGTTAAGGAGAGCTATTCCCAAAAATGACAAAACGTGTTATTTCGGTGTTTTTATGCGTCCTGTGTGTTATATCCTCAATTTCTTTCATCGTATCGGCAAAAGAGAATAAGGAGTATACGTCCGACAATTTCCTTAGCGTCGCGGACGGTATTATCGCATGGAAAAAAGCCGATAACGGCTCGGAACCCGACGGATATTTGATTAACGATAAATATTTGGAAAATGCGGGTACTACTCCGGGGGATTGGTATCCCATAGCTCTCGGCAGACTCGGAATACAGGATAACAACGAGGGCTACCTTGCGGTCATAAAAGACAGGGTAGAGGAGCGTTATCGCGAAAGCGGAAGGCTCAGTGCCGCAAAGGCAACCGAGTGGCACAGAATAGCACTCGCCGTTCTCGCTATGGGCGGCGACCCGACAAATTTCGGAACCGACGAAAACGGCGCGCCGATAAATCTGATAGCGGACGGAACCTACGACCGCGGCAAGACAACGCCGCTCGGAAGACAGGGCATAAACGGCTGGATATGGGGGCTTATAACTCTTGACAGTATGCGCTATGCCGTGCCTGACGGAGCGTACAACACCCGCGACGATATAATCGTTGAAATAATTTCAAAGCAGCTTTCCGACGGCGGATTTGCCCTGAGCTCGGATGATGCAGACCCCGATATTACCGCTATGGCGATAACGGCACTCGCACCATATTATAATTCCGAAAAAATATATTCTTATCACAGAAAAGCGTTGTCCGCCGATGAGAGCAAAACTGTGCGCGAGGTTGTTGATGAAGCGGTTTTGTGCCTTTCACGTCTGCAACTCGACACGGGCGACTACAAAAGTTGGGGAACTCAGAATGTAGAGAGTACCGATTGGGTGGCGGTGGCGCTGTGCAGTCTTAATATCGACCCTCTCTCGGACAGCCGTTTCATAAAAAACGGCAACACCCTTTTTGACGGTATAATGCGTTACAGAATGACGGACGGCGGATTTGTCCATTCGTTTACTTACGACCCCGACAATCCCACATCTTTGCCCGATAAATCAAATACCATGGCGTCGGAGCAGACCCTTTATACCATGGCATCTCTTTGGCGGCAAAAAAACGGTATGAGAACTCTTTTCGATTTCAGAAAAGAGCAGAGCTCCGCGCTTAAATCGCGAATAAACGACCTTACTTCCGACATTTCTAAAATCGGCAATAAGACCGATAAACAAACGCTTCGCGAGCTTCTTGCGGTTTTTTATTCGTTGCCCGAAACAGAGCGGTGCTACGTGAGCAATTATTGGACTTTGTCCGATGAAGCCAAAAAACGCGGAATAGACGTTTCGGAAATAGCGGGTGAAACCGCGGTGATTGTGTTTTCGGATGATGACGCAAACGACGACGCCATTTTGTATTTTACCGATTCCGACCGTGCAATGGTTGACTCTCTGCCCGAAAAACTCACTACGGAGCAGTATGTTTTGGTTGTAACATTGCTTGATAAGCTCGAAAGGAGTGAAGATTTTGACGGTAAAGACGCATATCTCCGAAAGCTTGTTTCGGCAAAGGAGCAAATTGCCGCGGTTCAGGCGGAAATAGATTCGCTGAACGACGACATTAAAGCCGAGCTTTATCCGTTTGATAAAATCACGCTCAAGGATAGGGGTAAGGTGAATAAAATCGTTAAACGCTATAACGCACTCAGCGAATATGACAGAGCAAAAATCGAGCGTTGGGAGGATGTCGTCAAGACAAAGACAAAGCTTGACAATATCGTTCGCGCCATAGTAATATCTGTTGTACTGTTTGTTTTAGCGGTAGGACTTACCGTGTTTATAATTATAAGAATCAGACGCCGTAAGATGAAAAAAACTCTCGAAATGGAGGAGCTTGCGGCAATGTATAAGGATGAAGACGACGAAATGCGGTAATTTTTTCTCGTGGAAGGGGAGTCATAATTGAAAAAAGATATTTTGGCGCTCCTGTCGTTGGCGCTGATAATAGCCGTATTGATTCACGGCACAAACATTCAGTCCGTTGACGAGTACTACCTTACTCATATCGACGATATAACCCCGCAGAGCGAGACGGTTTTTATCAGTATTCGCTGTGATACTGTGCTTCAAAATTACGACGAGCTTGACAAAGCCCTGCAATCCGATAAATACGTGCCGCAAAACGGCGTTATATTGCCGGAAACCGAATATGTGTTGAGACCCGGCGACACCGTTTTTGATATACTTGACAGGGCGGTAAGGTATAATAAAATACAGATGGAGTATCAGGGTGCCGATAAAAACAGCTATGGCAGCGTATACGTTCAGGGTATAAATTATCTGTACGAATTTTCCTGCGGACCGCTTTCGGGTTGGATGTATCAGGTGAACGGCGAATTTCCGAATTACGGATGCTCAAAATACAAACTGAAGGACGGCGACCGAATAGCATGGGTCTATACTTGCGATCTCGGCAAGGACGTCGGCTGTATATGGATGGGAGATGAAACGGGATGAAAGCTTTCGGCGGATATCATCCGGCTGTTACTTTTACATATTTTATATCTGTGCTGTTAACGGCTATGTTTGTATGGAATCCCGTAATACAGCTCACAGCACTCCTCGGCGGCATTATGTTTTCGCTTATGCTCGTGAGGAAAAAGGCTATTTTAAGCGATATGGGCTTTTATCTTCCGCTTTTTCTGCTTGTGGCTGTTACAAATCCTCTGTTTTCGCATAACGGCGTTACTCCGCTTTTCTTTATGAACGGTAACCCTGTAACGCTTGAAGCGGTTGTTTACGGCGTTTTTATCTCGGTGATGGTTGTCGGAGTGCTGTTTTGGTGCAAGTGCTATAATGAAATTATGACCGAGGATAAATTCTTGTATCTGTTCGGCAGAATTATTCCGAAAATGTCACTTGTGCTTTCCATGGCTCTCAGATTTGTTCCGATGTTTAAAAGACAGATGAAAAATGTGAGCAGAGCGCAAAAGGCAATGGGGCTATATTCGCAAAAAAGCTATGTTGACAGATTACGCGGCGGAATACGTGTTTTTACGGCGATGATTTCGTGGTCGCTTGAAAATTCCATGGAGCTGTCGTCGTCTATGAGAGCGCGCGGATACGGTCTGCACGGCAGAACAAACTTTTCGCTGTTTAAATTCGGGGCGAGAGACGCGGCGGTTTTATTGTCGGGATTATTGCTTTTTGCTGTCGTACTTATAGGCGTCGGCAGCGGAAGCATCGATTTTACATTTTATCCGGAGCTCGGCAAAATCAGCCTTTCGTTAAAATCGTTAATTACTTACATTTCGTTTTTTATATTATCGTTTCTTCCGTTTTTTATTGAGGTAAAGGAGAATTTAAAGTGGAAATATTACATATCGAAAATTTGAATTTCCGTTACCCCAAGGCGGAAAAAGACACGCTTCACAATATTTCTCTTAATATCGGGCAGGGTGATTTTGCTGTAATATGCGGCGCAACGGGCTGCGGAAAGACCACCCTTTTAAAGTTGATTAAAAACGAGCTTGCTCCCGCAGGTGAAAAGAGCGGCGAGATACTCTATAACGGTAAAAGCATCGATTCACTCAGCCTTCGCGAGAGTGCATGTGCCATAGGGTTTGTCGGGCAAAATCCCGATAATCAGATAGTTACGGACAAGGTTTGGCACGAGCTGTCGTTCGGCCTTGAAAATCTCGGCGTGCCGCAAAACGTAATTCGCCGCAGAGTGGGTGAGATGGCGAGCTATTTCGGCATACAGGATTGGTTCCGCAAAAAAACCGACGAGCTTTCGGGCGGCCAGAAACAGCTTTTAAATCTTGCGTCGGTTATGGTAATGCAGCCCAAGGTGCTTATCTTAGATGAGCCCACAAGTCAGCTTGACCCCATAGCCGCGGCTGATTTTATAGCGACGCTTAAGAAGCTGAATACCGAATTCGGTATTACCGTGCTTTTGGTAGAGCACCGTCTTGAGGACGTTTTCCCGATAGCCGACAAGGTTTTGCTTATGGAAAACGGCTGCGTGCTTTTATATGATTCACCGCGTGCCGTCGGCAAAAATCTTAAAAAAATAAATCCCGAGCATCCTATGCTCAAGGGTCTGCCGAGTGCCGTAAGGCTTTACAATCTGCTCTCGTCGGACGAAGTTTGCCCGCTTACGGTTAAAGAGGGGCAGGAGTTTTTCAGACGTAATTTCAAAAGGAATATAGACTTTTCCGACGGGGATAAATCAGAATATTCCGATAAAACCGATACGGCAATCGAGCTTAAAAATGTTTGGTTCAGATATGAAAGAGATTTGCCCGACATTCTGCGCGGCGTAAATCTTAAAGTGGATCGCGGCGAGATAATTTGTATTCTCGGCGGCAACGGCACGGGAAAAACGACAATGCTGAATGTTATTTCGGGTCTTAATAAGCCGTACCGCGGCAAAATAAAGATAGACGGCAAAAAAATCAAGGATTATAAGGGCAATTCGCTGTACCGAAAGAAGCTTGCATATCTGCCGCAAAATCCGCAGACGGTATTTTTAAAGGATACCGTTTCGGGCGATCTCGAAGAAATGCTCAAGGCGATGGAGTATAAAAAAGAAGAGCGCGAAGAAAAAATCCGCGATATTTCCGAAAAACTCGGTATAACGGATTTGCTTACGAAGCATCCTTATGACCTCAGCGGCGGTGAACAGCAAAAATGCGCCCTTGCGAAAATGTTGCTTTCAGAGCCTGCAATACTGCTTTTGGACGAACCGACAAAGGGACTTGACGCCTTTTCAAAGTCCTCGCTTTTGAATGTATTGAAGAAGCTTAAATCGGACGGAATAACGGTTGTTATGGTAACTCATGATGTTGAGTTTGCCGCTGTCGGTGCCGATAGGTGCGCGCTGTTCTTTGACGGCGAAATCGTTTCTTCCGATGCGCCGAATTCGTTTTTCGCCGAAAATAATTTTTATACGACGGCGGCGAACCGCATAGCCCGTCCGCTTTGTCCCACAGCGATAACGAGTGAAGAGGCGGCTGAGTGCTGCCGCGGAAACGGAGAAGATAATGGTTAAAAAATGGCTTTCGTATATTTTTCCGTGCATTTTGGTGCCTGCGGCGGTTTTGCTCGGTGCCACAGTGTTTAAAGATAAACAGTATGCGTGGATATCGCTTTGCGTTGCAGTGTTGTCGTGCGTTCCGTTTTTTCTCGCCTTTGAAAAGGGAAAAAGCGGTACAAAGGAAATGATTTTAATAGCTGTTATGGTCGCGTTGTCGGCAGTCGGCAGACTTATTTTTGCGTGGGCACCCAGCGTAAAACCGGTGACGGCACTCGTTATAATAACAGCGATGTATTTCGGCCCACAGGCAGGCTTTATGACGGGTGCGCTGACAGCCGTAATATCGAATTTTTATTTTGGGCAGGGTCCATGGACACCGTTCCAGATGTTTTCGTGGGGTATAGTAGGGCTTATAGCCGGAGTTTTCGCTCCGCAGCTTAAAAAGAGTCTTGTGTTCAGAATAATTTACAGTGCCGTTTCGGGAGTGCTGTATTCTTTGCTTATGGACATTTATACAACCCTTTGGTATGACGGCACATTTAATCTTACGCGGTATATTGCCGCTGTTACGTCGGCTGTGCCCGTTACGCTTACCTATGTAGTTTCAAATGTAGCGTTTATAATAGTGCTTGCAAAGCCTATAGGCTCGGTTCTTGAACGAATTAAGACAAAATACGGAATGCAATAATGCATTCGTATAAAATCGTTCACCTTTACTTTTACCGTGCCGATAGAAGACTTTTTTATCTGAAATGATGCCGTAATCGCCGTTTTTGCGCAAACATTGACGGATTTTACCATGCAAATCCGTTTTGCGTAGGCCCAAAACCCTTATTGATTGCAATAAATTAAAATATTTGAATAAATCATTTGACAAAGGTATGTACGTTTGGTAAAATATATAAGCTCTTTGTTGAGCTTAACAAAACCGAATACGGAGAGTTATCGAAGTGGTCATAACGGGCCTGACTCGAAATCAGGTAATCCCTAACGGGACCGAGGGTTCGAATCCCTCACTCTCCGCCAAGAATAAAGGGTATAGCGTTTGCTATACCCTTTATTCTTTTGTTGATAAGACAGCAAGGGATTCGAACCCTTACAATCTTTTGCAAGACGAAGTCTTGTCAAAAGAAGTCTATAATAGGATAGTTTGCGGAGCAAACTCGAGGGCGAACGAAGTGAGCCGAGTCCCTTACTCTCCGCCAAAATTCCAGTGTGATTTTATCAAAATTACGGTGGAATTTTCTTGTTTGTCAGTCTGCATTATGGTACTATGATTTCGACAAATCGGATTTTTAAAGGGCGTCACTATTATGATTAGAGAATTACGAAAAGCGGATATAAATAAAGTTGCAGATATATGGTTGGATACAAATATAAAGTCACATTATTTTATTTCTGCTCAATATTGGAAAAGTAATTTTGAGTTAGTAAAAAAACTGCTATTGCAGGCAACAGTCTATGTTTACGAGGATAAGCAGGAAATACAGGGCTTTATAGGGTTGAGTGACGAATACATTGAAGGTGTTTTTGTTTCTGCCGAAATGCAATCTCAAGGTATAGGTAAAATTTTGCTAAACTA
>ERZ772884.1661-NODE-1661-length-14036-cov-2.927831_pt1 | contig 14036 bp, 17 predicted proteins | sample MGYA00580574_ERZ772884 | MGnify/ENA primary metagenome ERZ772884 (study PRJEB29015, sample SAMEA2737690) | human gut metagenome | biome: human gut; feature: human-associated habitat; material: faeces | place: China | collected 2012 ... | reverse complement strand
TGTCTGAATCACAGGCATCTTTCGAATGCGCATGAATTTCAGTTGCGACTACATCTTTACGGCTTTCCCACTTCTTGTCTAATTCTTCTCTTGTTATCATGTTGTTTCCTCCTGTTACACTATCTGTGCCTACATTGTTTCCTTTGTTTATATTGAATTTTGTATCCATAACAATTCTCCCTTCATCTTATGAATCATTATTTATATGTCGGATTCTTATTGAAATAAAAAAGAACCTTAACAGGCATAAATATCTCGTTAAGGTTTTTGCGGAAACTTTTCGCAGAAATGTTGTTTTCCAATTATTCGTCATCATCGAAGAAATTAACCGCTTCCGCATCACCAAATCCATCGTTTTCGAAAAAGCCGGTATCATCCATCAACGCACTTTCAATATCTTTTTCTTCATTTTCCATGATCTGAATATCTTCAAACATTCGCATATTATTAATTGGAGTATCCTCGTGTTTTCTATATCTTCTGTTGTAACGTTTGAATTCCGTATACGCTGCACGCATTAATCTCGTTGCTTGATCGGATGTTACATCCGGAATAAAGGTTTTGCAAATTTCCAATGCATCCGCAGCTGTTGGGCTACATCCTGTCCTATCTGTAAAATCAAGAGCCGCCGCCATAAAAGCCTTGTGCCTGTCCGATAGTGCCTCTACTGTATTCCAAAATTTCTCCTCGGATTTGCTTTGTATTACAAGCTTCGATGGATCTCCAACCGTTGGATCTGCTACCCCTTTAACCATTCCGTCCAACGATTCTACATTAACCGTTAAATCATCAATACGTTCAATTGTCGTTGGAGAAATGTCTTTATTCATATGGATTTTAATCCATTTAGAAAGGTCTAACGACGATACGTTAGTAAGTCCAGCTCCAGTAAGTTGTCTTCTTGCTCTAATAATAATTACTGAAGAATCCATGTAATGTTTAGTCAATACATGCCCACGACCTTTTTCACGGGCCTTCATAAATGTAGCTTTTACGTATGGATCGAAAAATGTAAATAAGGAATGAATCCCATCGAAATTTTTGATGTGATCCCTAATGGTTGAAAATAATTCTAAGTTAACCAAGTCTTCTATTTCTGTTCTTGGTGGATCCTGATACTTTACTGCAAGCTTCTTATAATGATTAAGAGTTGCCAGATATGCTAGTTCACACCCGGTATCAATTAGTTCCTTCACTCCAGAATTTACAGCTAAACGAATATCCATATTTAGCTCATCAGATAATTTTGGGTTTTTTGGATCAAAGCAAGAGATAGCATTCCTCATATCTGTTTTTATTTTTTGTTGTTCTTCTAATGATAAATTTACTAAATTTTTGTCTTTTTCCATTGTATTTCATAACTCCTTTTCGGTGCAAAAGTATATACACAAAAGAAGAGACGAAACTGATAAATTTAGTCCCTTCTGATAGTTAGTTTGATTTTGAATATTGATTCTTCACATACTCAACATGTTTTCTTCTTTGATATTCTGTGCTCTCTTTTTTCTCGATAATAGCTTGGAATTCCAAAATCTGTTTATCAGATAGCTCATCGGGAAGACTATCTAACTTCTTTAAATCACTCAATCCCTGAACTAAAAAGGTGTTTGTATCTATCTGGTCGAGTTCTTTGATTGATAATTCTTTTGCAACTATTACAACAACATTATAAACTGTTGGAGCCTCAATTCCTTCTTTTTTAAGATAAGATTCCAATGTCTTTATATGATTAGCGTTCTGCTTAATAGGGTTATACATTGTAGCAATTTTCTTGCCGTTTCTTGTAATGTCCCAAAAATATTCTATAGCGCTCCCGGAAACTTCATCCGTACGATATTTACACTCGACCACAAAAATACCTTTTCTAGTCACCTGAATAATATCGATTTCAGCTGTCCCCTTCGTGTGCTGCAGAACAACGTTTGGAATCGGATTTGTATGGAATATACTATTTAGTTGTTTCATTACTTTTTTCTCCAGCGAATAACCATCAAGTTCTTCTTCCTTTGCTGGAATAGCTGGCTTCGTGTAAAAATACATGATTACTGAAATTGCAGCTACGAATAATGAAACCAGAATGGTAAAACTAATGTCTGGATCTGCATAAGTCCTCATAACCACACCATCCTCCTTTTAGTATTTTTTAGTATTCGTCGACCATGACAACTTCTTCTTCGATCATGTTTTCTGTTCCGGAGTCTTCTTCTGCATTAGCATAGGAATTAAGTTCATTTTCTTCTCTTTCCATAATCCATACATCATCCATCATGTTTGACACATTATTTGCAATTTCATCAAAACGATATCTTCTGTGATAACGGCCAAATTCGCGGAAGGAGGCTCTCATGAGTCTTAGGGCCTGTTCCTTTGTGACATTCGGCAAGAAGGTTTTACAGATTTCATACGCCTGAGCCGCTGTTTTTGGAGCTTCCCCTGTTGTCGCTGTATATTCAAGAGCAGCTTCTATAAAACAGCTGTGTCTTTCGGAAAGACTTTTAATGCTCTTTTGAAATTCTTCCTGGCGTTCTTTTTCCATCATAATTGCGGCAGGGTCCGCCATGCTTGGATCTGCAATTTGAGTGCTCATCCCATCAATAGATGATTCATTCTTGGTCATATCGTGAATCTTTCCAATTGTAACAGCTGAAATATCCTTGTTGTACTTTGCCTTAATCCACTGAGATAAATCTACATCAGATACCTCCGTAATGCCAAACCCTTCAAGTTCACGCTCTGCACGTTTAATAATAACGGACATGTCCATGTAATACTTTGTCATGATACATCCACGAGCTTCTTCACGCGCCTTCATAAACGCAGACAGTACAGGTTTTTTAAAGTATGTGATCAACGCATATTTTGCATTATAATTTTTAATATTGTCTCTAACTGTTTCGTACAGCGGAGCGTTTACAAGATCCTCTACCGTAGTCCTTGGAATATCCTGGTATTTCACAGCAAGTCTTGCATAATGTGGCTTTATAAGAGCCATCGCCGTAAGACATCCGAGGTCAAAAAGTTCTTTTACCCCAGAATTTACAGCCAAACGAATGTCTTCCTGAGTTTGCATGCTAACCTTAGGTTTTCTAGGATCCACATTTTCATATACGTCCATCAATCTATTTCTGATTTCGGTTTGTTGTTTTTTTGTGAGTACAAATTCTCCGTTTTTAATTGCTGATTTTTCCATTATGGTATATCTCCTTTACCAATTGATTAAGAAATCGCCTATCCGCATTTTGCAATACACTTACTGCGTGAATAATACTTGGAACATCATCTACTGGGGTGTTTTTTAGCATCCCAGATAAATTTACAATCTCTACATCTGAGAGACTTTTGTCTTCCATCAATAAAAATGCGTATTCTTCATTTCTCATTTTTTAATTAGTCCTTTCCCAAAATACAGTTCTTTTTTAACCGCAGAACCGTAAAATCTCGAATACAAAATCGGTCTGAATGAAATTAAAGATTCCCAAGTTTAAATTTCATCAAATTACGACCTTCTCGTCTTTTGCATGTTTAAATAAATCTCAATATCGTCTTCTTTAAATGTCGCATCTGTCGCTACTAAAGCGTCCCAAGTCCAGATACCCGCATGTTCGCCAAGGTTAAGAATTTCATCCTTTAAAGCAGCCGAAGTCGTCCTTTTAACGCTTGTTAAAACTTTCGACGCAGTAATATCTGGCGGACATTTTGCGTAGATATGGACATATTCGTCTTTGCATAAAATCTTGATTGGAGTTACCCCAAGATTCGCTAACTCTGTTTGCGCCGCATTACGGAAACTTTCTTCTGCTCCCTCCTTCTTGAAAATTTTTCGGCGGAATTTCGTACAGAAGACGAAATGAATATTTAATTCAGTTAAAATTTTTTTGTACATTGTGTATTTTTCATTCATACCTTTATTATACTCACGCGTATGTGGTTAGTCAATGTAACCAATGCAAAATTTACAAAAAAAGCCGATTCATCTCACCTCCTATAGAGAGTGTGAGAATCCTCGACGAATTTAGTTATTTTTTACCTAATCGGTTCAGAGCGGTTTTTATGACGTGCATGCGACTTTTCCTGTTCTATTTCAAGTCTGCAATTTTCTAATTCCTGTTCTGATTCCAGAATACTCTGTTTGATTTCAATTCTTTTTCTTTTTCCTATTTCCGGATACATATCAATTAAACGAAACATTTCTTGATGCTCAACTACACTATCAAAATTCATTCTATACATTGCATCTTTTAGTGCCTCTTTTTCCTGATCTGCAAATAGTCTTTGTTTTTTTGCTGTTCCTGGCTTTGTCCAGTATGCAGAACCGGAGTCAAATAATGGGGCAAATCCAATAATTTTTCCAGTTTCGACATCTCTAATAAAACCAAAATTCCCAAGGTGTCTGTCATCATTCCCAATAATCTTATCTGCCGTAATCATATTATTGATATATTCCTGTGCATTAGCAATCCCATATTTTTCGCACATTAACAACAGATGCTCATACACAGTTTCATCTTTTTTTCTTGGAATTTTCGAGTAAATATAAGACGCTGGGACAAATTCTGTGTTCTCATTAACGAAATTCTTACACTTCGAGCAGAGCCTCAAGCCATCAACAGCCAATTCATACTTAACGAAAGGTAGAAGCTCTAGCCTTTCTAGTGTAATAGATGCAAGAACCTCGCTTAAGGGCTCTTGATGATAAAACTTACTCCCAGCTTTTATAAGGTATGATTCTCCGTTTTCTTCGCGGATCCAACGCTTTCTAAGCACACCATTTGTAGTTATATCCGGGGTTGAAAGCGATAAATTTTCCTCTCTTACTTCCCATGGTGAGAAAAACATTTTTCCAAAGTCCTCTGCATAGGAATTTGTAAAGAAATTAAGTTTATCCCAGGTCTCACCCTCATTAAACTGAAACCAGTACTGATCTGATAGGGAAAACATGTTGTTAAAGTTCGCAAAACTGGAAAAGCGAGACCTTATTTCGGTCATGCCGTCTCTTTTTTCCGGGATTATCCTTTTCGACAACCAATCGTTAATCGTATTCGTTGTTAAACGATCCTGCAAAACGATTGGAAGACAAACTTCATCTAAAACACGATAAATTTGCGTTACCTTTGTTCTTTCAATTTCAAGCTCTACCAATGGTTTACGCTTATTATAAAGTATTGCCCTTGCCATCTGTCTTCCTCTTTCTCTTATTTTTTACATGTCATCCTCGTATTCAGATACGTGGCAGTACATTGTATCATTGTCTTTCCATCTGGCCGTTAAACGAAGTTTATTTCCCTGATACATGAATGTTACAGGCTTTCCGTCACTTGTATCTCCTACTTTTTCTTCTCCGTTTACATTGATATAGTACACAAAGTCTGCGTCCCCTTTTTCGTTATTAGAGAGTCCTGCGGGTAATACATGAACAACAACTCCATCATCATCTAAAACAATATGCCCACTTGTTCCATGATGTTTTGACTTAGCTCGGATAATAATATCGTCATCTGGGTTGTTTTCTCTAATTTTGTACCATGAAGCAAAAATTCCACCATCCATGCGGCCTCGGATTTCCACTTTATGCCCAGCAATATCAATGCTTGCGACTCCATCCTTCGATACAACTACGTGAGATTTGCGGTTAATGATTGCACAAGCTAAAATCTCCGGTTCGTCTTCATCAATGCTCAACGGCATTACCAAAAGTCTTGCATTTTCACTAATGCTTCCGTCTGCATTGCTTACACGGATTCTATCAAAGTTAAATGTAAAGTCATCCTTATGCATGTGGTCTGGCATATTTGATCGCTTTGTTTTAGGCACTGGGGTCAGTTTCGGTTCAGGATTAATAACTTCTTCTTTAGTCTTTCCCTCTGGAACAGCTTCTTCCTGTTTTTCTGTTGGTTCCGGTTCTCCAAGATCAGACTCTTGTTCTACAACATCTTCTTCTGGTTCACTAATGTTTTCTGGTCCGTCTTCCTCAAGCGGTTCGAAGTCTTCAGGCCCCATCTCAAATTCAGGTTCACCGATTACTCTTTCCGTTACATCAAACTCTGGTTCTTCCGTCGCATTAAGATCCATGTTATCCCCATTAAATTCCTCTTCCAATGTAGGTTCTTCTACGTATTCTTCCGGTTCTTGGAGCTCAGTCTCTTCCGTTCCTTCTTCCTGTTCTTGGAATTCTGCAACTTCTGTTTCTTCTTCTATTTCTTGTGTGGCAGATTCTTCCTGTTCCTCTTTTAATTCGTCTGGAGGAAGCGTCATGTCTTCAATGTCTGTGACGTATTCTTCATCATCTACCTTTTCTGTAGGTTCATGATGACGGATGAAAACCTCCTTGTCTGCTTGCTTTGCCTCTGCAACAGGTAGCTCAGCCATTGTCGCAACATACTTAATTTCTCCAATCTCAATAATTTTCTTTCCGTTTTCTGTTTTATACGGATATCCACTCTCGATTAATGCGTGAAATGCATTTAGGTATATTTCTCCTGCTTTTTTTAAATTAAAAGAGTTGAAGTCGTCTAAGTTCCTACATGCGTTGATAATTTGTTTAGCATCTTTTAAAATTCGTAAATAATTTTCAATAAAGTTCATTATTCTTTTCTGCTGCCTTTGGCAGCTCTCCTTTCGTGATTTAGCTGGTTTATGGCAATAGTCCAAAGATTCGTCCAAAGAAACTTTTCTTCTTTCTTGGGTATTTCTCATTGAATTCCATGTATAGAGACCTTGTATCTCTTGCTTCTATTTCTTCTTCCATTCTTTCTTTTGTAATGAAATAAGAACGCACGGTATGTCCCCATTCGTGTCCGCACTCCTCGCAATAGCAATTCTTTATTGGCTCTGAGGGGACGAATCGGATAAGTTCTCCATGTTTTAAGGATTCTCGCTGCATATATTCCGCATCCCCTTGATTGCGTGGCTGCTTTATATACCTACCTGTTACCCTGCTCCCACATTTTGGGCATGGGGGAACATAATAATACAAATGTTTTATTTTAATCATATTCTTCTCCTTTCCACTCAAAGCACCGGAACTGCCCTAATATATATCAGTTGAGATCTAATTCCTAATCGTCACTATTTTCATCCTCTTTGACATCTACTAATTTCAAATTCTTGCTTTTTATTACATTACGGCCACCATAGATATTAATGATAAAGCCATGGTCCCTGCCAATTCTTTTTAACCCGGCCGCGTCTACTTGCAGTGGCTTCCAGCTATTCGAATCTGGTATTTTTTTTGCCCATTTCTCATACTCATACAGGTCTGTGAATGCAAGGTATAAGTAATTTTCAGGGGCAGAATCTTTTGCAACTGTTGCGTAAGCGATGCTCACCGTTTTCGAGTTTATAATTCGAATTGGGACAACAAAATTACATTCTGCAAAATCTCTTAGATATTTAGTATTCTGTGTGTGAACGAGCCTTGTAATATCTGCACTCAATCTACAGTTGTAATAATGTTTATCCAGATGTCGTTCCCGAAGAAGCCTTATTTCCCTCTTTCCTTCGTTAATAAAAACTATTTCATTAGCTCCCGATGCAAAACAGTAAGAACATATCGTTTTCTTTTTCTGCGTACTTTTATCTACGTAATAAGTTCCATTAGTGTTCTTGATAAATTCTTCTGCATCTTTCCTATTGTCGATAAGAAAAGCTTGCCTTTCTTCGTTGATATAAGCCATTTTTGTAAGTTTGCTCATGATTAGAAGCTTTAAACATTCGGGATTGACGGTTTTATTGTTGTTCTTCATAATACAAAACCTCTTGCCGATCTATATTCTTGGTTTTGGCGCATCAACAGCGCTCTATTAATAATATGTCAGAATTTTGTTGCGTATTGCCAAATAATACAAGGAAAATTCGAATTTTGTGAAAATAAAAAAGCATCCGGGGTCGGATGCTCTTAAATATTTTGAAGCGTTACTCAAACAAATCAATGAAGGCTGGATCTGTTGTTTTTGCTTTGTACTCTTCTACATCATTTCCGGATGCTATAAAAGATACCCACGCAGTAGCAATCTTTTTGCTATCAACTTTATTGTATTCATATAGTGTACCAATAACAGCAACTTCTTTACCACTTCTTAGAAGTTTTGTGTAATTCTCAGCAGTATTAAACACTACTGAGGGTTTACCCTCTTTAAGTGTAAGAGAAACTTCCTTATCCGTAAGCTCATCTATAGTCGCAGTTGTAAGAAAATTATAACCAACAATCTTGTCCATGTGATCATATAGGTCTTCTGATGAAATATAAGTATGATCTTCATTTGCATGCAGCATCTTTACAGCATCAAGCGATTCAGGCCTATTGTCTTTTTCTTCCTCCTGCACTTCTTCATTTTCTGTTTTATTTTCACTGTTCACTGATTGGTTTGTATTGTCTGTCACTTCTGTTGCGGTTTCAGTAGCTAATTTTTTCGTATCTTCTTCTTTTGCTCCAAATCTTGATATGCATGTGACAAGGATTGCAATTACAATAATAGCTCCTAATGCAAACAGCGCTTTCTTCTTACGTTCCATATTTCTTTTCCTTTCCTTTGGTTTTTCGATTTCTTTAACATATATATGTCAGATTATATCTTTCTGGCTGTCTTGTGTACAGCTTTTTAGAATGTTTTTTAAAAAAGTCTTATTTGTTCTTCCCATGTTCTAACTTTTCATGTTCTATCATTTCCTGAGGAGTTAAAACATCCTCTAAACCACAATGCTTACAGATGCATTCGTAAAGAGTCCTATCTTCATCTATAAAACCTTGTTTACAGATAAAGCCGTGGAAGTCTTTTGAACCGTGGCTTAAACTAAGTGACCGATGAGCAATATGTCTATTTTTAAATTCTCCATATGCTTTGTGTTCCACCACAGTCCCATCTTCGAAACAAACATCAATGTCTGTAGCGCCTCCATATCGGATAATTGTAGCTTTCATTCCGCATTTCATCATTCGGGTTTCGCCAAGACGGTTTTCAGCAGAAGCTTTAATGTTCTGATTGGCAATTTTACCTTCTTTAAATGATTTATAACTTTTGCATTTAGCAATTGCTCCATCTTCGAAACGTACGTCAATGTCTTTGCTTGTATTATATCGAATAATTGTAGCTTCCATCCCACAATTCATCATTCTGGTTTTACCAAGGCGAGCTTTTGCTGTAGTACTTGGATGAGCGATGTTACCCTTTTTAAATTCTCTATACCCTTTACATTTAACAACTCTTCCATCTTCAAAACAAACATCAATGTCTGTATACTTTCTATATCGAACAATAGTCGCTTCCATACCGCAATTCATCATTCGTGTTTCGCCAAGACAGTTTTCAGCAGAAACTTTAATGTTTGTATTGGCAATATTACCTTTTTCAAATGCATTATATGCTTTATGTTTCACTACGGTTCCATCTTTAAAACGCACATCAATATCCTTGTTATTTCCATATCGCAATTCATCATTCGTGTTTCGCCAAGTCTATCTGTTTTTGTTGCCATAAAAATCCTCCTAAAGAACACCGCATTTTTTATTACAGTTTACCTTTTATATATGTCAGAATATTTCAAATGCTTATTTCTTACATACAGCAAAAAAAGACACCGGCTTTTTGCCCAATGTCATTAAGTTAAGCTATTAACAGCATAAATTAGAAGACAGCTCTCTTCCAATTAACGAAAAAAGTGGCTGTCTTTCTTCTTTAAATCTTGCCTGTTTTATTGTACTTATTGATGTATTCTTCCAACGCTTTCTCCACCGTAGCTGTCTTGGAAAGTCTTGTGTCCTGGATAAATTTCTCTAATTTATCAGACAATGCCTTATCGATTTTGCAGTTTAAATTTTTGTATGCTTTATTTGCCATAATATGTGTTCTCCTTTTCTATGCTACAATCTCTTTTGTTTTTGCAATGATGCTGTCTTTATAATCAACAACATCTTTGATAACTACTTTTTCTATTGCACGGATGTATTTTTCCATATATTCCCAATCGATTTCCTCAAACTCTTTGACTGGGAGTTTGATTACCATACCTTTAATACGTTCCCATCCAGCCTTATAAGTCCAGCTAAAATTTCCATGTAAAATTTTACTGATACAAGATGCCAGAAATAAACCAACCTGTTCATTCGGAATTTCCATATCTTTCAATTTAATTGCATATGCATCCTGTAAAACAGCAAATTCATCCTTTTGATAAAATGTAACACCTGTGTTTGCACCATTGGCAGAAATGCTAATTACATTTTTCAAAATGGTTGGGCACTGATTTCTCTTTGCATATCTCGCAAACCCCTGATTGTCAGCACCTGCAGTCAACAATGGAATTGTCATCAGTCCTACAAGTTGGAAAGTCGTTCGCTTTGCCAGAAATTTTTTCTGTCTTAATCTTTTCGAACAGTTCTTCCAATCTAAATTCCTTCCAAGAAGAAGTATCGATACTGCTCATACTAATACCCCCCGATAATTTCAGCCATCAGAGCGAAATCTAAACCCGATTGAATCTTTACAGGAAGTGAAAGCATAACATTCTTTAACAACTTTGTATCATAAGATGAACCCCAAGCAAAATTACTAAATGCTTTATTCATACAAGTAATCAAAAACGTTGCAATTTTTTCTGTCAGAGCATGTCCTTTTACGGATAATACTTTCACCTTATTACCTGTATAATAAGCTTCAGACTGATAAAACATTTGAGCAGTATCCTGAGCAAAAGAAATTGTATTTGCAGGATTAAGCTTACTTTCATCTTCTGAAATATAGCCACGGATGCCGTTATTCTGCGATGTACGAACAATATAAGGATGATTCGATTCAGTTTTATTATCTTCAATGCTCACATTGCAAGCATGAAAAATACCATTGGAACTGTTAAACTCTAACACATCCCCCGTTCTGTAATTTTTCCATTTCATATCTTTACACCGCCTTTCTGAACATCTCTAAAACTTGTTTATCCTCATCCGTAAGTTCATAATCATTTAAACCAGTTGCAATTAAATACTGCTCAAGCTCTGTGATGCGTTCCTGCTCAAGCTCTGTGATGCGTTCCTGCATATAGTCCCAGTCAATTTCTTCGACTTCTTTGACTGGAAGAAATACTCTCAATTCAGATACAAATTTTCTTGTAAATTTATTAGAATAGCTCCAACCTTTACCTGCTGCGCGTCTAACTACAGAGATAAGATACAAATACTCTTTTTCACACCACTCGTGATTTCCTTTTGCATACAGTCCTTGCACATGTGGATATCCAATGAAAGGGTCTGGCTGATAAAACATCGTATCCGCACCAGTTGTTGTATCAGAAAATGTAATCATATTTCCAGATTCAGTAGGCTCCAGCCCACAATATCCACCAATACCATTGTTTGTAGAAGAATTGGACAATACAGGTGTATTACCAGTCTCAGCATACAAATCTTTATTCGTAATTTTATACGCATTTGTCGGATGGATATCAAACAAAGTGCCAAGAACAAAATGTTTAAATTTTTGCATATCCTTACACAGCTCCTTTCATCAGCTGACTGACTTTCCAGCTCAAATAGTTCGCCACGGTCTTCTTGAAATCTTCTTCCGTTGGCGTCGTATCTATTGTCTGATGCTGAGTAAAAAGCCAATCATTACCCTTCAATGTAATACAATCTTTGATTATTTTGCCGTTACTTTCTGTATAATACTGGGTCTTCGGCTTTTTACCTAGCACATGAGCCAGCACCTCATCATATCGTTCTTCGGCATGGTCTGTATTTCTCAAGTTCACGTCCTGTGTTGATTTCTTACGATTCTGTCTGCTGTATCCATCTTCTGAAAAATCAATGAATGTCACAACATCATCTTCCTCATGTGGTCTATTGACTTTGAAGAGAAAGATATACACGCTTACAGATGCCTTATTTCCAAAAAGTCCCGCAGGCATTTTGATACTTGCTTCCAGCGTATTATGCTCCAATATCCTTTTCGTGTATGGCAGTCCCTGACCGTTCCCAGCACTGTCCTGAATCAAAATGCATGCATAGCCTGTTGTCATCTGACTCAGTGCTTCCTCTACAAAGTTGAAGCCTTTGCCCGGTGCACTGTATGGCGGATTTAATAAAAATACATTTGCTGGGAATGTGTTATCCAGAAAATAATCATGGCTATCACCGTTCAAAATATTACTGGAACCATCCCCCATCAGAATCATGTTAAGCACTGCCAGAATATAAATATTGCCTAAGATTTCAATACCAAGCAGCTGATTCTCTTTGATATGCTTGATTTTTGCTTCAAGTGCTGACTTATCAGCAATCTGCGCCTTTGCATCTTTAATCATAATATCCATTGCCGATACCAAGAAACCAGCAGAACCCATTGCTTTATCCCATACGAAAGAATTCATATTGGTACGTGCCATTTTTGCCATGAGCTGTGTCACATATCGTGGTGTCAGCACCACATCATTTGCAGCATCATTCTCAATGCTTACCCAGTCATTGAGTGAATTCAAGATTTTACCTGTAAAATCCAGATGCAGATTACTTTCCAGACACGGCACAATGTCTTTCTTCACCTGTTCAAACAATGTATGTAAAAGACTGATACCATTCTTCGGCTTCCACAGAACGGATTTCCTGAACACACTTTCAAGTAAGCCTTTAATCATGTCTACTTTCTCTGGCGAGCAGTGCTTTGCATACAGAAATGACTCGATATTCTGTAAAATCATAGTACCGTCATTATTGCGTTCATTATCATTGCCACGCAAGTCTGCTGCCTCAAGTGGTCTTACACCATTGGTTTTAAGCCCAGCCATAATCAGTCCACAGAACAGATACAGCTTTTCATTTGTAGACAATGCTGTCTTCAACTGTGTATTATCATACAAACTCTGATGCATTGCCTTAATCTTCTCTTCCAGAGTTGCTTCTGTCTTACGTGTCAATGCTTCAATCTCAGCATCCGTAAGATTTAACTTATCCAACATTTCAAACAGAACATCTGTATTGGATGATGTAAACAATGACCAATCGCTTGCTGTAATCTTGTCAATCAACTTCGGTACACGACTATTCTTCTCAGAAATGTAATAAGCTTTACACTCTGCATCCAATACCGTACCGTTTGCATCCAGTGTTGTGCCATTAATGCCAATTACAATGACTTCGTTATATGTACCTTCGTTCAGAATGGCTTCGCCATAGTGAACAGCACCATTTACAGCATGGGACTGGATGGTTGAATAATTGGCATCCCCCTTCAAATGTGTAGGAACACCATCTTTGCCAATTTTGCCATCACTTGCCCATTCAGTCACACCGACAATCAGACCGGACTTATCCAGCTTTTCAAGTTTATTCTTTGAACCCTTTGCTTCAATCATTACAGGAATACGCCTTGCATTACTGTTTTCCAGTATTAACTGAATGTCAGGAAAATTATTTCCAGATCCACCGGATTTGCTGTCTGCATTTTTCAGTGCATTTGAAATTGCTGAATTTATCTTTTCTGTCTTTCCATAGTGGCGAACACCAAGAGCATCCAACATCCCCTTGTACTGTTCTTCCACCTTTTCTTCTATGCTTGCCATAATATATGTATATCCTTTCTGTTATCCAAGTAACAATATGTCGTTACTCTTAAAGCACAGAAACAGACAAGCGATTATCCGAATACACAGATAACGACTTGTCGTTACTTTTCAACATAGAAATAACGAATTATCATTATTTTTATCAACTTGTGTTGAGCCTTGTAACGACAACACTTATAATAAAATTTACTATGAAGGAAAAGGTGGTTATCATGGCAAATCGAACCATAGATGAGGAAAATATAAAGATAGGTTGACTGTATGAAGTCAGCCTTATTGCCATGCTTGTTTTTATACAAAATAAAATACCTACCAAAGAATTTCTTCCACGGTAGGTATTTTTGATTTTTAGACTGTCTTAACTAAATAGAGATTTAGTGGCTGAAAACATCACTTTACATGTCAAGACCTGTAAATGGTCTTAACTTAATGACACCGGCTTTTGCCAGTGCCTCTTTGTTTTTATTCTAACAAACAAAAGCGCCGAC
>ERZ772884.1657-NODE-1657-length-14052-cov-3.268343_pt1 | contig 14052 bp, 9 predicted proteins | sample MGYA00580574_ERZ772884 | MGnify/ENA primary metagenome ERZ772884 (study PRJEB29015, sample SAMEA2737690) | human gut metagenome | biome: human gut; feature: human-associated habitat; material: faeces | place: China | collected 2012 ... | reverse complement strand
GCCTTGCCCATAATTTTCGGCGTGACGTACATGTCGGTGATGATCTGCACCACGCAGAAGAGGCCGAACGCCAAGCCGAACACCATCCAGAAGTCCTGCCCCGTGTCGGCAGCCTTAAGCATGGCGAGGAAGGCTGTAGGAATGAGCGCGAAGGTGTGCAGATAGGGCACAAGATCCATCACGCCGATGAGTATTCCGAGGCCGATAGCCATAGGGAAGTCCATCAGGCTGAAGCCGATGCAGAACATCACGCCCATGCAGAGCGCCACTAAGCCCTGACCACGTATGTAGTTGTTCATCTCGCGCTCCACGTCCTGCGCCAGTTCTTGCCAGAACGGGCGGTTCTTCTTCGGGAATATCTTCACCCAGCTCGTCGTGAGGAACTCGTAGTCGAGCAGTATGAAGAACGTGTAGAGCAGCGTGATACATGACGCTACGATAGACATTACGATGTTGGCTGTCTGTCCTATCACGGCGAAGAGCTTCGGCATCGTCGTCTTCAGTGTGTCGCTGAAGTCCTTGCTTTTGAAGAAGCGCTCCAGCGCCTCCTGGTTGTTTATGGCCCAGTCTTTCGCCATGCGCGAGAAGTCGTTGGTGTGCGTTGTCTGGTGCAGCCAGTGGAGGATGAACTCGTACAGTTTCTGGAACTGGCTCACCATCGGCGGCACGATGAAGTAGACAAGCAGTCCGATTACGGACAGAATGACGAGCATGGCGATGATGATAGCCAGGGCGCGCACCTTCACGTGCATGCGATACTGTATGAACTTCACCATCGGGTAGAGCAGATACGCCAGGAACCACGCGATGAAGAAGGGCAGCAGCACGCTGCTCAGATAGTTGGTGATGGCGAAGACGGCCACGGTTATGCCGCCGACGGCTGTCCAGCGCATCACTTTGTCGAATGTAATCTTTTGTTCGTTCATATTATTGTTCCATTGCTTTCTTGTAGCACTCGCGGCAGAGCGGCTCATACTCGGCCTGTTCGCCGATGAGCACCTGGTTCTGGTCGTGCACAAGACGATGACTCACGTAGGCGAGCGCTCCGCACTTCACACAGATGGCGTGCACCTTCGTCACTTCGTCGGCTACGGCGCACAGAGCCGGTATCGGGCCGAAGGGAGTGCATTGAAAGTCCATGTCAAGGCCGGCTATTATCACGCGCACGCCGTTGTTGGCAAGCTGGTTGCACACCGCTACGAGGTCCATGCCGAAGAACTGCGCCTCGTCTATGCCAACCACGTCGAAGTCGTAACCGTCCGTGCTTGTGGTGTGACTGCTCAGGTAGTTCAGAATCTCGGCTGACGTGGAGAGCGGCACCGACATCACGGCGTTGTGGTCGTGGCTCACCACCTCCTCCTCAGAATAGCGTGTGTCTATCTGCGGCTTGAATATAACAACTCTTTGGCGAGCGAAGGTAGCTCGCTTTATGCGGCGTATTAGCTCCTCGGTCTTGCCCGAGAACATCGAACCGCATACTACTTCAATTCTTCCTTGGCGATACTTCTCGCCCTCTAAATTTGCTTTCATTGTGAGTACAAATTTACGAATACGTTTTAAAAATTGCAAAGAAACGACATGTTTTTTTGCCGTTCTTGATTAATATAACTATATTTGCCCACAATATGGGTATATTATATATTGTGCCTACTCCGGTGGGCAATATGGAAGACATGACGATGCGTGCCATCCGCATATTGAAAGAGGCAGATCTGGTGCTTGCCGAGGACACTCGCACATCGGGCATTCTGCTTCAGCATTTCGATATAAAGAATCGGCTGATGTCGCATCACAAGTTCAACGAACACGGCACAACGGCATCCGTAGTCGAACGTCTGAAGGCTGGCGAGACGATAGCGCTCATCAGCGACGCCGGCACGCCCGGAATCAGCGACCCCGGCTTCTTTCTAGCTCGCGAGGCTGCTAAAGCCGGCATCACGGTGCAGTGTCTGCCCGGCGCTACGGCGTTCGTTCCGGCTATCGTAAGCTCGGGTCTGCCGTGCGACCGCTTCTGCTTCGAGGGATTCCTGCCGCAGAAGAAAGGCCGCCAGACGCTGCTGCAGTCGCTGCAGACCGAGACGCGCACGATGATATTCTACGAGTCGCCTTACCGACTGGTGAAGACGCTCGAGCAGTTTGCCGAGTTCTTCGGCGACGACCGTCAGGCGAGCGTCTGCCGCGAGATATCCAAGCTGCATGAGGAGAGCGTGCGCGGCACGCTTTCGGAGATAATAGACCACTTCAAGCAGACCGAGCCGCGCGGAGAGATCGTAGTTGTAGTGGCTGGCTGCGCCGGCGTTGACATCTCGGCACGCAAGGCGCTCAAGGAGCAGGCTAAGGAGAAGAAACCGAAGCTGAGCAACAAGGAACGCTACGCTATGCGCGAAGCGGCACCTGCGGAGTTCAAGAAAAAGAAATTCAGAGACGAATAATAAAAAAACAAAACGATATGAAAAAACTATCTTTAGTATTATTATCTGTGATGTTGCTGTCAGTGACATCATGCGATTTCATTAGCAAGTCAAAAGAAGGTAACGCACCTAACGTAGAGCAGACCGACTCGCTCCAGCGAATCATCTCGCAGAAGGACAACGAGATTAACGACATGATGGAGACATTCAATCAGATTCAGACCGGTCTGCGCGAGATAAGCGAGGCTGAGAACCGTGTCACTGTAGCACAGACTGGCGAGGGAGCAAGCAGCCGCAAGCAGATGCTCGAGGACGTTCGCTTCATCTCGTCTACAATGCAGCAGAACCGCGCTTTGCTCGAGAAACTTCGCCAGCAGTTGCGCGAGTCGAGCATCAAGGGCGACCAACTGCGCCGCACTATCGACGAACTCGTAGCGCAGATCAACGACAAGGAGCAGCAGCTGCAGCAGTTGCGCGCCGAACTCGACGCTAAGAACATACACATCGCTGACCTCGACAAGACCATCACCGGCCTTAACGACAATGTATCGTCGCTGCAGGAGGAGTCGTCGAAGAAGACCGAGACTATCAACGACCAGAACGCACAGCTCAACACCGCATGGTTCGCGTTCGGCACAAAGAGAGAACTGAAGGATCAGCGCATCATCGACGGATCAAAGGTGCTGCAGTCGAACTTCAACAAGAGCTACTTCACAAAGATCGACATCCGCGTGCAGAAGGAGATAAAGCTCTACTCTAAGTCGGCTAAGATTCTCACTATGCACCCCTCAAGTTCTTACACCTTGCAGCGGGATGCCAACAAGCAGTACGTTCTGCGCATCAGCAATCCGCAGATCTTCTGGTCTACCAGCAAGTATCTCGTAATTCAGGTTAAGAAGTAATTGCGCACGAATCATTATACAGACGACAAATGCGCATAGGTGTAATCGTAGCAATGGACAAGGAGTTTGCACAGCTGCAGACTCTTGCGTCCGACAAGAAGGAACAGACCGTTGCGGGCCGCACTTTCGTTGTGGGCCGCATCGGTGAGAACGAAATTGTAATGCAGAAGTGCGGCATCGGAAAGGTGAACGCAGCGGTTGGAGCGTCGGAGATGATTGCGGCGTTCCATCCCGACCTGGTCATCTCTACCGGCGTGGCTGGCGGTGCCGACACGAGTCTCGAGGTTTGTGAGGTGGTGGTGAGCACGGCTTGCTGCTACCACGACGTTTATTGCGGCGACGAGTGCGCAATGGGTCAGGTGCTCGGCATGCCCGAACGCTTCGAGAGCGACGCCGCTCTCGTTGATAAGGCCACATCGCTCAACTGCCACACGCAGGTTCACGCCGGACTCATCGTCACCGGCGACTGGTTTGTCAACTCTCGCGAGAAGATGCAGCAGATTCTCGACAACTTCCCTAAGGCAATGGCTGTAGACATGGAGAGCTGCTCTATAGCGCAGACCTGCTATATCTATAACACGCCGTTCGTCAGCTTCCGCATCATCAGTGATATTCCGCTCAAAGACCACAAGGCACAGATGTACTACGACTTCTGGGAGCGTATGGCTGAAGGATCGTTCGAAGTGACGAAGGCGTTCCTTGAAAGAGTATAAAAGCCCCTCCCAACCCTCAAGCCCCTCCCAACCCCGTCGGGGAGGGCTTAGGATAGTTTAGAAAAGAATAACCCTCGGCTTAGAAAGGCTTAAGAAGGCTTAGTTCGGCTTAGACGCAGCCTTCCCCTCAGCCTTTCCCTCGGCTTAGAAAGGCCTAAGAAGGCTTAGTTAAGCTTAGGTGTAGTCTTCCCCTCAGCCTTTCCCTCGGCTTAGAAAGGCTTAAGAAGGCTTAGTCAGGCTTAGACGCAGCTTAAAACAATAAAAAGACAATGAAAAAAATACCAAGTTTCACAATAAACCACAACGCCCTCTTGCGCGGCATCTACGTTTCGCGCAAAGACTCAGTAGGTGGCGACACCGTAACCACATTCGACATCCGCATGAAGGAGCCTAACCGCGAGCCAGTGTTGCATCCCGGCGCACTTCATACCATCGAGCATCTCGCTGCTACATATCTGCGCAACGATGCCGAGTGGAAGGACCGCATCGTATATTGGGGCCCGATGGGCTGCCTCACGGGCAACTATCTGCTGATGCGTGGCGACCTTGAGCCGCGCGACATCGTAGATCTCATGCGCCGCACGTTCCGCTTCGTGGCAGACTTTGAGGGCGAGATACCGGGTGCCGAGCCGCAGGACTGCGGCAACTGGCTGCTTCACGACCTGCCGATGGCACGTTGGGAGTCGCGCAAATACTGCGAGGAGGTGCTCGACGTAATCACCGACGCCAATATGGTGTATCCGCAGAAGTAGAGAAAACGAGAATATCTATATATTTAATAGGTATAAACTTGTAAAAAACAAGTGTTGACAAGAAAAAGTTAGCAAAATATTTTGCCGAACCACCGAAATTGCTTACCTTTGCACCGCTTTACAAAAGCACGGGATGTAGCGCAGTTGGTTAGCGCACGCGTCTGGGGGGCGTGAGGTCGCAAGTTCGAGTCTTGTCATCCCGACCTGATACGGGGTAGAATGTTCAACATTCTACCCCGTATTTTTGTATCTGTAGGAGGAGATTGTGTCAAAACTTTGTAACTGTTGATTATCCGTAGCGGAGGTCTCTGGCCTCCGCAGCACCAAGTCTGTAGAGTAAAGATCGTAAATGTTCATAACACATGAAATCGTTATAATATATAATTAGTGTTATTGATTAAGTACGTGAAAAAATCCTCCATATCTGCCAGCATTACCGTAATCCGCACATTATTAATGCAATAATGGCTGGTAGATATCACGCAAAAAAGCGATATCTACCAGCCAATCTGCCAGCTTCGGTTCTTGCGGTTTATCGCAAGCTGCTTGGGTTTATATCAAATTCGTCCTTGAAGCACTTGTTGAAGTACGAGGGAGAGGTGAAGCCTACCTCGTATGCAATTTCGGAAACACTCTTTTCGGTCTTTTCCAACAGCTGACGAGCTTTCGTGAGTCGCGCCTTGCGCAGCAGCTCCACCGGCGTCTGACCCGTCAGAGCCTTCACCTTTCTATATAGCTGCACGCGCGAGAGTCCTATCTCTTCGCCCAATCGCTCCACCGAGAAGTCGCTGTCACCGAGATTCTCCTGGATAGCCGAGCGCAGTCTGCCCACGAACGACTTGTCGGCTGCGTTCAGCTTCTCTTCTTCCTCCGCCTCCTGCTTGTCGCCGGCGAACACCGACCGCAGCATTACGCGCGACCGCATCAGGTTTTCGATGCGCGAGAGCAGCACCTGACCCGAGAACGGCTTCGTGATATACGAGTCGGCGCCCGTGTCGTAGCCCTCCTTGCGCTGTTCCGAGAGCGAGCGTGCCGTGAGCAGCACCACCGGAATATGGCTCGTTGCGGTGTCCGCTTTCAGTCGTTTTGTGAATTCCAAGCCGTTCATCACTGGCATCATCACGTCGCACACCACCAGTTTCGGCACCTCGCGGCGTGCTTTCTCCAAGCCCTGCTCGCCGTTCGTAGCCTCCGACACGTTGTACTTGTCCTGCAGAATAGATCGCAGGTAGGCACGCATGCCGTTGTTGTCGTCGATGATGAGCACGAGCGGACGCTCTGCGTCGAAGTCCTCGGCGTTCGTAATGCTGTTTGAGTTCTCTTTCGGCGTGCTGTCGGTGGCAATATAGTTGTCGTCCACCAGCCCCTTCTCCGCCTGAGTTGCAGCCGGCGCATCCTTAGCAGGGTCGTAACCTGGCTGCGAGTCGGGCAACTTGATGACGAATGTTGTACCCTTGCCATCCTCGCTCTCGGCGTGAACGTCGCCGTGGTGCATGTCAATGTACGCCTTCACGAGCGACAGGCCGATGCCCGTGCCGCCGATGGCGCCCTTCGCCTGGTAGAAGCGCTCGAAGAGATGCGGCAGATCCTCAGCCGGAATACCCTTGCCCGTGTCGGCGATGCGCAGCGTGTAGCTGTGGTCGCTGTGTATCAGCGAGATGTTGATGCTTCCTTTCTCGGGCGTATACTTCAGTGCGTTCGACATTATATTAAAGTATACATGCTCCATCTTGTTGCGGTCGGCAATCAGCATCGCATCGTCCTCCACGCCCGACACATCCACGCGAATCGTTATGCCGCGGCGTGCCGCCACTGTGCGGAAGTCCTCAGTCCATGTCGTCAGTTCCTGCTGCAGGTAGAAGCGGTTGAGGTGCAGCTCAGCCTTGTTGTTCTGCACCTTGCGGAAGTCGAGAATCTCGCCCACAAGTTGTATCAGTATTCGCGTGTTGCGCTGTACCATCTCCAGCATCGAACGCTGCCCACCCTTTATCGTCGGGTCTTCGAGCAACTGTTCTGCAGGTCCGGCGATGAGCGTCAGCGGTGTACGCAGTTCGTGACTCACGTTCGTGAAGAACTGCAGCTGCGTCTGCGTCATTTCCTCCATCTCCGCCGTCATTCGGCGCTGCTCGTCCATCGAGGCTTTCAGCTGTCGGTTGATGCGGGTGCGGGTGAAGAACGCGTAGACGGCTGCGGCGCACATCACGATGAGCAGCACCACGAACACGAGCAACACGAGCAGGTAGATGCGCTGCGTGTTGAAGTCGTTGGCAGCCTTGTCCACACGCGAGCGAAGCGTAGAGAGATGGTCCTGCTGTCTTACCGTCTCGTCGTACTGCATGAGCAGCACACGAGCGTTGTTGCGCGTCACGAGTGCAGACGAGAGCTGGGTCTCTCTGTTGTATTTCTTTCCCGTCAGTATGTTCATGGCGAGCTGCATCACCTCGTCGCCGCGAGTGGGGTAGGTGTATGAGGCGAAGAGCATGCCGTTGTTCACGAGTTCCATGCCGCCGCCCTTCTGCGGCATGGCGTCGATGCCGCAGAACTTTATGTGCGAGAGGTCGAGTCCGTGCTTTTCGGCGGCGCGTCGTGCGCCCATTGCCATGCGGTCGTTATGTGCAAACACGCAGTCGAACTCGTTGTGCGGTTTCGAGAGCAGCGAGTCGATGGTGCGGAATGCGCCCTCCTCAGTCCAGTCGGCGTTCAGCTGTTCCACAATGCTCAGTCCCGGTCGGCAAGCCACCAAGCTGTCGAAGCCCTGCTTGCGCTCTATCGCCGGCGACGACGTAGAGAGTCCGCACAGCTCCAGTATGCGTCCGCCTTCGGTTAGTGCGCCCGCCAGGTATTCGCCCATCGAGCTGCCAATCTGCTTGTTGTCCGCACCTATATACGCCGTGTACTTGTTCGACCGTGTGCGTCGGTCGAAGATAATCACCGGTATGCCCTTTTCGTATGCGCGGTCTATCGCAGGCGATATGCTCACCTGACCCGGTGCCACGATGAGCAGGTCTACACCCTCGTCCACGAACTTGTTTATCTGTTCGGTCTGCAACTGAACGTTGTCGTTAGCCGAACTGATGCGCAGGTCTACATCGTTGTAGTAGAGAGCGGCGATGCGTAGCTCCTTGTTGAGCTTCTCGCGCCACACGTCCTCTGAGCATTGCGACACGCCTACGACGAAGCGCTTCGGCTGACTGGTGCATGAGATTATCAGTGGGAGCAGAAACAGAAGGAGATACTTGCAGAATCTGCGTGCTGAGTGTTTCATTAGATATGTTGTTTTTAAGTTGTTTGTATTTATCGGGGTAGGAAAAACCACGCTTCCTACTATTTGTTTGAACTTTATCGCTGAAATTCGCTGCAAATATAGCAAAAATAATGCATTTGTGCATATTATTCAAGCATTTTTGTTTCATGCAACATAATTACAACAGCGTGAACGATATGTTGAATATCAGTTGGTTGCTTATTTCTATCTTTGCAATGTCAAAAGGAAAAAACATTTAAAGACCGTAAGGCTTCAAATCTTTAAAGAAAACACATCTAACGAAAATGTATAGATTGGATAATGATATAGATTGGTAATAGATTTTTTTGATTAGTATAGTTGTTTAAGTATAGTTGATTAGGTTAATAAGTAGTTAGTTAGTAAATTGATAATCGGGAAAAACGATACTTTGTAAAAACACATAGGGCTGCATCAAGACTCTCCAAGCAGAGTTTTGATGCAGCTCTTTTTTTATCTCTTTATATTAAGTAGATGATTTCTCTTTACATTAATAAGACAGGTCGATAGCAACCGGATACACACGGTATGGATCGAAGTATTCCATGCAGCTGTTCACCATTGCCTGCAGATCAGCCTTGACAACACCGTGGAAGACCTGCTTGTCGTTTAGCTTGACAGTTACTGGCTTCTTGAGGTTCACCAGCTGTTCGTTGAGATACACTCTCAGTCTGCCACCGGTAGCCATAGTATAGTTGCGGTTGAACTTCAGGTCGATGCCCCACATCTTGTCCTTCATCGTCGTAACGTATTCAACATTACTTACCTTGATAGAAACCACGTTCTTGTCGATATCCATCTCGTAGTATGTTCTTGCCTCTGACGGGCGTGCCAGCACCTGCAGGTTATAGAATCCCGAACGATGTCTGCCGTCCATCTCGAAGTCCTCCCAAAGCACCGTCTTCGGATACGGATTGCGCACAAACTGCTTGAGCCAAGGTGTGGTCAGTCCGTAAGTGATGTGGTGCTGCATGCCAGGCAAGAGGTTGATGCGATGGCGGAAGATGGGCGTGTTGTCCACAGCCAACGGACGAGCCAGCTGCACAGAGTCGAAAGCCACCTGGGTGAACCATGTGAGGTCGTTGCGATAAAACCCCGTGTCGTCAGCACCCGTAAGCAGCGAGAAACCGATATTGGCGCAGTTCTCTACCGGCGCATTCTTCAGAGGCTCGCCACCTGCCATCGGACCCGCCGCCGCCCAATAGTCGGCGTAGAACGAGGCGAGACGCTGACTGCCATAACCACCCTCGCTGATGCCGAACACGTAGAGTCGGTTGGCATCCACCTCGCCGCTCGTTAAACCCAAACGGATAAGCTTTTCGAAGGCATACTGCTTCGACAGATGCCACCAGCGATAGTATTCGCCCTCGTTCGGAATCTGCGGAATGAAATAGATAGAAGGCGCATCCTTGAAGCCGAGACCCAGTTCGATACCGTTCGACCATTCTCTGTCCTTAGAACCCGAACCGTGTGTGTAGAGGAAGAGCGGGTATTGACCATTGGCAGCCACACCCTTTTTGCCGTAATAATAAGGCATAACCGCATTAGGCTCCAGGCATTGCGGCAAGTGCCAGGCGCTGTTCTTAGCCTGCTTCAGTTCGGCAGGCTCTATGAGCTTCTCCTCCTGCAGCGCATTGTTCGCCTCGCACCATGCTGTCCAAACCATCTTCTGATAGTTGGCTATGTCCTTGTTTTTTATTGCTGTCTGAAGCTCAGTGTCGAGAGGAGTGTTCTTGGCGTAGTCGGCCTTGCCGTCCTGCTCCAAAGCTTTCTGCTGCGCTTGAAGCGACTGCTCGAAGTAGTCGTTCACCTTTTTCTGCAAGTCCTGCGATTGCGCCGTTGTGTGAGTAGAATAGGTTAGTGAGGCAATAGCCATCACCGCATAAATCATTTTTTTCATATGTATAAAATGCTATTTGATGTTGATAGACAATGTCTCCTTTGGCAGACCCTCAGCCGACACGCTCAGCGTAGCCTTGCCCTGCTTTGTGCCTTCCACCACGACAACCAGCTCGCCACTGAAGAGCGGCATCTCCGTCGAGTTGAACGCCACGAGCGATGTTGCGTCGCCGTTGCAAGCCGCACGGAACTTCGCTGCGCCCGTCACCTCGAACTTCATCTTGTTCGTAGCCGTGGGGCAGGGCGTTCCGTCCTTGTCCACTACCGACACCTTCACGAACGCCAGGTCCTCGCCCTTGGCAGCGATGCTGCTGCGGTCGGCTTCGAGCACGATGCGTGCCGGCTCGCCCGCCGTGCGCACCGTCCGTTCGCCCATCACCGATCCGTCGTAGTTGTAAGCCACCACCTTCAGCTCGCCCGGCTCGTACTTCACGTTGTTCCAGCGCAGGCGGTAGCGGTCGAGGCGTGGGTTGGGGTTCTTCACTATTCTGCCCTGACTCTTTCCGTTCACGAACAGTTCAGCCGACGGCGCATTGGTGTAGCAGTATACCGGCGTCACCTCGCCCTCGCGTCCTGGGAAAGTCCAGTGGGGCAGCACGTGCAACGTGTTCACGTCCGTGCGCCAGTGAGAACGGTACAGCCAGTAGCGGTCCTTGGGCAGTCCGGCGAGGTCGCAAATGCCGAAGTAGCTCGAACGCGACGGCCAGTATTCGTCGTACGGCGACGGCTCGCCCAGATAGTCGTAGCCCGTCCATACGAACTCGCCTATCACATAGTCGCGGTCGTCCTGCATGCGCCAGTCGTCGTCGGGCAGATTGCTCCACGGACAATACTCCACGTCGTACGACGAGCACTGTCCGTCGGCGTACGTTTTCGAGTCTGACGGCTCCACGGGGAACTTATACACGCCGCGCGAGCTCACCGTCGACGCCGTCTCCGAACCTAAGAGGAAGCCCTTCGGCAGTTGCTTTATGTTGTTGTCGTACTTATGCACGCGATAGTTGAAGCCCGGCACGTCCATCACCTGCGCGAAGCCCGATGCGAGCGCTGCCTCAGCCTGGTCCATGCCCTGCGTCACGGGTCGTGTAGGGTCGTACTTGTGGCAGAGCGCCTGCAGATGTTCGCTTATTAGTCTACCTTCTTCGCCCCATTGCTCAGGTATCTCGTTGCCTATGCTCCACATCACGATAGACGGATGATTGCGGTGGTTGCGCACGAGGTTCTCTATGTCGCGGTCAGCCCATTCCTTGAAGTTCAGCGCGTAGCCGTTCTTGCATTTCGGGTATATCCACATGTCGAAACTCTCTGCCATCACCATCATACCCATCGAGTCGCACACCTCCATCTGCCACGTCGACGGCATGTTGTGCGCCGTGCGTATGGCGTCGCATCCCATGTCCTTCATCGTGCGAATCTGACGGATGAGCGCCGCTTTGTTCACGGCTGCGCCCAACGGACCGAGGTCGTGGTGCAGACACACGCCCTTTATCTTGCGCGACTTGCCGTTCAGCTGAAAGCCGTCGTACTGCGCCACACGCACCGTGCGTATGCCCACCTTCTGCTGTGTCTGGTCTATAAGTCGGTTGTTGCGGTAAAGACGTGTGACGAGCTTATATAGATAAGGTGTCTCCGGCGACCATAGCTGCGCGTTCTCAACCGTAAGGCGCTTCTCCACGTCGCTTGTTGTCTTTGTCTGAGCTACCGTCTTGCCCTCGTTGTCGATGAGCAGGTTCTCCACTACGAGCCCTTTCTCCGCATTGTTGATGTTCGTGCAGACGCTCACCTCCGCCTTGCCGTCCGCAATCTGTTCGGTGCGGAAGTAGCTTCCCCACGGGTTGATGCTTGCGCGGTCGGCGGTAGTCACGAGCTGAACGGGGCGGTAGAGTCCGCCGCCGGGGTACCAGCGCGAACTCTCCTCGCGGTTGTTGAGGCTCACGCTTATCTCGTTCTTGCCTTTCTTCAGATACGGCGCCGCATCCACGCGGAAGGCGTTGTAGCCGTACGCCCAGTGACCAGCCAGCTTGCCGTTGATGTACACGTGCGGGTCAGCCATCGCACCGTCAAACTCCAGTACGGCGGTCTTTGGCAGACGCTTTATGTCGATGGTAGTCTTATAGTAGCCGCGACCAATCCAAGGCAGAGCGCCCGAGCGTCCCGACTTCTCGGTCTTCTCGGTCTCGCCGTTCTGCACGATAGCCACATTCTGCAAGTCCCATTTCTTGTCGAACGGTCCGTTTATAGCCCAGTCGTGCGGTATTGTCACCGACTTGTAGTTGATGCTGTCTCGCGAGAACTGCCATTGGCGCAGATTCTGTGTCGTGCGCTGCGCCGTAGCCGAGAGGGCTGACAGAAGAGCGAGTGAAATTAATGTTGATTTGTTCATGTTTTTAAAGATGTTGAGATGGTGAGGTGGTGAGGTGGTGAGGTGGTGAGGGTGAGGTGGTGTGGTGGTGAGGTGTTGAGGTGTTGAGATATGATGTTGTGGGTGGCGTCTAAGCCGAACTAAGCCTTCTTAAGCCTTTCTAAGCCATTGCTGGCTAAGCCTTCTTAAGCCTTTCTAAGCCATTGCTGACTAAGCCTTTTTAAGCCTTTCTAAGCCATTGCTGACTAAACCTTCCTAAGCCCTCCCCGACGGGGAGGGTTGGGAGGGGCTTGAGGGTTGGGAGGGGCTTTTTTACTTTTTAAAAGCATTGAGCGTCGCCGTCGGTTTGCCGTTTGCGTCGAACGCTCCCTTGTTATATTCTTTCCAGCCGCCGTAGCATTCCGGTTCCCAGTAGAAGATGCCGAGGCATGAGGCGTTCGCCTTGCATCCCTCCACCATCTTCTGCATCATTGCGGCAGCATTCTGCGAGTCCCACGCCATGCCAATCTCGCACACCATCACCTTCTTGTTGTAGCGTGCGGCGAGCGTAGAGATGTTTGCGAGACAGTCGTCGGTGACAGTCTGCCAGTTGTCGTCCTCCGGATAGAGCGACATGCCGATGACGTCCCACTTGGCGCCGGCAGCCTTCAAGCCGTCGAACATCCATGTGAAGCGACCCAGCACGTTGCCCTGGTCGATATGCACGATGCACTGCGCATCGGGGTACACAGCCTTTGCAGCGTCGTAGCCGGCGTTGTTAAGTGCGGCATAGTTAGCGAAGTTGTTGTCTGAAGCCAAGCCCAACGGCCACAGCATACCCGTCGTTGTCTCGTTGCCTATCTGAATCCATTCGACGTCGATGCCGTTCTCCTTCAGGAAACTAAGTACGTCAGTTGTATGTTCAGCCACGGCAGCCTTCATCTTCTGCAGGTCGTCCTTGAAGTCAGTCCAAGCCGCCGGAATGTTCTGCTTGCCAGGGTCAGCCCACGAGTCAGAGTAGTGGAAGTCAATCATGATGCGCTGACCGAGATTCTTCGCGCGCCACGCCTTTGCGAGCACATCCTGCTTGCCCGACCAGCCGTCCTGCGGATCCACCCACACGCGGAGTCGGATGGAGTTCACGCCAAGGTCGCGCAGCAGCGTCATGCAGTCCTGCTCGGCGCCGCTTGCATTATAGAACTTGCTGCCAGCCTTCTCCATTTCCGAGAGCCAGCTCACGTCCGCACCCTTCGCAAAGCCCGTCATATCATACGTCGGCTTTGACTGCGGAGTGGTATTGTTTTCGTCGTCGCTGCAAGCTGAGAGCGAGAATATAGCGAAAGCAGCGAGGAGTATGGGTTTTAAGAATGATGGTTTCATAGTCTTTTTACTTTTAAAAATGATATATGCGTCGCTTGCGTTGCTTATCTCGACGGCGTGACCATCCACGCCGTCAGCCTCAGGCAAGTGGAGGTGGGCTATGGTGTCGGTCTTGTATTGTCGCAGCTTGCGCAGAACGCGGCAATGCAAAGATACTGAAATATTTGGTTTATTGGCTTTCCTATATTGTTTTTTTTTGAGTTTGACTAAGCCAAAGGGGACTTATTTGTGTTTTTAATGGTGCGTGGAGGTGTGCCAACAAAAGTAACGGAGGTCTCCGGCCTCCGCAGCAACCAATAATGCCGATATACAGTTTGTGTTCGACTTGGTGCTGCGGAGGCCGGAGACCTCCGCTACTTTTTTAGCCCAGT
>ERZ772884.1653-NODE-1653-length-14075-cov-2.475392_pt1 | contig 14075 bp, 10 predicted proteins | sample MGYA00580574_ERZ772884 | MGnify/ENA primary metagenome ERZ772884 (study PRJEB29015, sample SAMEA2737690) | human gut metagenome | biome: human gut; feature: human-associated habitat; material: faeces | place: China | collected 2012 ... | reverse complement strand
TGGCATTTGTATTTCCGAAGCTGGAAGGAACAGAATCATTTTCCGTGGGACAGCTTCCGGAGCTTTTCAAAAATATGAGATTGATGAGCATTTATGTAATTACATTTCTTGTGGCGACCGGATATTATACAAGCTACAGTTATATCGAGCCGTTTTTGCAGAAAGTAGCAGGACTTCCGAGTAACTGGGTAACTATGGCATTGATGTTATTCGGAGTAGCCGGGCTTGGAGGAAGTTATTTGTTCTCAAGATATTATGACGATCATCGGTATGCTTTTGTTCAGACCGTTATGATTGGTGTTGTGGCAGCTCTGCTGCTCTTATATCCAGCTTCTGTCAATATGTATACCGTGATTTTGGTATGTGCTGGATGGGGACTGGCGATTATGGCATTTCAGGTAAGTTTTCAGGCAGAGTTGATTGGTTGTGTCTCTGCGGCTGCATCATCTGTTGCTATGGCAATCTTCTCAGGAATTTTCAATCTGGGAATTGGCTGTGGAACCTGGTTTGGCGGAACGGTGTATACAAAGATTTCGCTGAAAGATATTGGATTTGCAGGTGGAGTGATTGTGGCAGTGGCGACTTTGATCTGCATGGCAAGATTTCGAGTTGGAGATAAAGCAGAAAGCGCATCATAGAATTTGATATGTAGAAAAAGAATCGGGATATTCTATCATGTAGAGTATCCCGATTTTTTTGTTAGCCAATCCCGCCAAGTGCGATTCCAAGAATCAGTACGATAAAGCAGATTGGTACATAGATGTATTTGCAGACAGGAATGAAGTATTTGGTGAATTTCCGTTCCCGGCCTTTATTGACTTGTTCTTCGACGTAGCTTTTCTTACATACCCAAAAGAACATGATTCCGGCGAGTCCCGCGCCCAGTGGACAAATGTATATAGAAAGAATATCCATCCATGTGGAGACGATGCCTTGAATCAGAAGTGAAACGATGATTCCGATTGCTGCAATGACACCGCATGCAGGTACGCGGGATAAATGTAGTTTTTCCTGTACCGTTGCAATTGGTGCTTCGTATAAGTTGATCAGTGATGTCATCCCTGCAAGGAATACGGCTGCAAAGAAAATGATTGCAATGATCCGGCCTCCCGGCATGGAACGAATCAGATTCGGCAGGAAGATGAATAATAGTCCCGGTCCTCCCTGATTTAACTGTGCTCCGGTGGTTGCCATAGCTGGAATGATGACCAGGGCTGCAAGGACTGCGGCGATGGTGTCAAAAAGTGCTACTTTTGCGGCAGAAGCGGGTATATTTTCCTTATCTGACAGGTAGGAACCATAAATCAGAGTTCCATTTCCCGCAACAGACAGGGAAAAAAATGCCTGCCCAAGAGCAAATATCCATGTAGACGGAGATGCCAGCATTTCCGGATCCACCCGGAAAATGTAGCGGTATCCGTCAATGGCTCCCGGCTGGAATGCAACGTAAACTGCCAGAATAACAAACAGGCAGAAGAAAAGCGGCATCATGATTTTACCGGCACGTTCGATTCCGCCTCCGACACCGAGCATGAGGATTAACATGCAGATAATCAAAGCGCCAATCTGCCATCCATTATTTCCAAATGCAGAAGCCATACTGCCAAAAGCATTTCCATATTCTTCTACATTATCTGGGGCAAGAGTCGAACCGGTCAGGGTACCGATTGCATATTTGAAAATCCAGCCCATAACGACGGTGTATCCGATTGCCATTGCAAGGGAACCGAGAACTGGAATCATGCCAAGGGCTTCTCCGAGTTTTCGTTTGCCGTTTGTCTCGCAGGCGCAGCCAAATGCGTCGACCGGACCAGATCTGGTAGCACGGCCAAAGCTCATTTCTGCAATGACTCCAGTGAAGCCGATGAGGGCAACAAAAAATATATAAGGAATCAGGAAAGAGCCGCCTCCGTAAAGGGACACTCTGGTTGGAAACATCCAGATATTTCCCATGCCGACGGCGGAGCCGATGCAGGCGAGGATAAAGCCCCAACGACTGCCAAAAGATTCGCGATTGTGTTGATTAGTACTCATTTGATATCTCCTTTAAATAAAAACATGATTTGATTATAAAAGGTTGCAGGGAAAATGTCCACAATTTATAATAGAAGAAGCAATTTAATGAAAGAGGAGTGTTACCGTCTGAACAGTGTATGAACGGTAACAGGTGAGTTGGAAATTATGAAATGTAATATATCGAAGAAATGTGGTGGCTGCCAGTTTCAGGGTATTCCTTATAAAGAGCAGCTTAAGAAAAAGCAGAAAAAAGAACAGAGTCTTCTTGGAGCGTACGGGAAGGTCTGTCCAATCATCGGAATGGAGAATCCATATTATTACAGGAATAAAGTGCATGCGGTATTTGACCGTGACCGGAAAGGAAATATTATTTCCGGTATTTACGAAGAAGGAACGCATAGAGTAGTTCCGGTGGAGAATTGCCTGATTGAAGACGAGAAGAGTCAGGAGATTATCCGGACGATTCGTGGAATGTTGAAATCATTTAAAATCCGGACATATGATGAGGACACAGGTTATGGACTTCTGCGTCATGTGCTGATCCGCCGAGGCTTTTCTACAGGAGAGATTATGGTCGTCCTTGTCACAGGTTCACCGATTTTTCCGTCGAAAAATAATTTTGTGAAAGCGCTTAGAAAAGCGCATCCGGAGATTACGACCGTTGTGTTAAATGTAAATGACAGACAGACAAGCATGGTTCTGGGAGAACGGGAAAAGCCGATTTTCGGTCCGGGGTTTATTAAAGACAGATTATGTGGCTGTATGTTTCGTATTTCACCGAAGTCCTTTTATCAGGTCAATCCGGTGCAGACAGAGATTTTATATCAGACTGCCATCGATTATGCTGGCCTGACAGGAAAAGAGACGGTGATTGATGCGTATTGCGGAATTGGAACAATTGGGCTGATTGCTGCGAAGAAAGCCGGTAAGGTGATTGGCGTGGAGCTAAACAAAGATGCAGTAAAAGACGCCAGGATTAATGCAAAAGAGAACAAAATTACGAATGCTGCATTTTATCAGGGAGATGCCGGAAGATTTATGGTCGAGATGGCAGCAAAAGGTGAGAAAGCCGATGTGGTATTTATGGATCCGCCGAGAGCCGGAAGTGATGAGAGATTCTTATCTTCTGTTGTAAAGTTATCTCCGAAGAAAGTCATCTACATTTCCTGCAATCCGGAGACGTTGGCAAGAGATTTGAAATATTTGACAAAGCATCATTATAAGGTGGAAAAGATTCAGCCGGTTGATATGTTCCCGTTCTGCGATCACTGTGAAACTGTGTGTGAATTAGTGCGTAAATAGGCGGTTTCTCGACTGTGTTCAGTGCGATTCAGTGAATTTGCCACCCATTTGCCGCCCACAAAAATAAAATTCAGAATGGCTACAATCAAACTAGCAGTTGTCAATATAAACGTAGCTGGATAAGTAGGACAAAGTTTTGACAATCTTTCTGGTTAAACAACTTGTAGTTTTTATTTATATTTGATAAAATAAATGTGTTTACCAGAACGATAAAGCGCGGATTTTTGAATCGTGCAGGAGGATTAAAATCATGTCTTCAGATTATATTATGACAATGCAGCAGGCTCAGATGGAGATGGAATTGTATAAAAAGGTCTTTACGGTAGTAAGGCTGTTGGATAAGCGGGAGTTCCGGCTAGAAGAGAACGACAATCCAGGCGGGGACATGGAATTATGCCATTGTTATGATTTCTGGAAGAAGGAAAAGCCATGTAAGAATTGTATTGCTGCCCGGGCATTCGAGGAGAAGTCAGTGCGGACAAAGCTGGAATACCTGGATTCAGATATTTATCAAGTGACAGCGCGTTATGTGGAGATTGACGGACAGCCATACGTTATGGAGCTGCTCAGGAAGATGGATGAGGAATTCCTGGTTGATTTGGAGAATCGTGACCGTTTAATGGAGAAGTTGAGCGGATATAATGAAAAGCTGTATCAAGATGCGCTGACCGGTGTATATAATCGCCGCTATTACGAGGATCGGATCAAGCAGATGACAGCATCTGTCGGGGTTGCCATGATTGATATGGATGATTTTAAAATCTATAATGATACATATGGACACAATGCCGGTGATCTGGCACTTATCACCACAGTGGAAGCAATTCGTCGTTGTATCCGAAAGAACGATACTCTGATCCGTTATGGAGGGGACGAGTTTCTCCTTGTATTGCAGGGAATCAGCGAGACGATGTTCAGAGAAAAGCTTAAGCAGATCCGGACAGAAATTTATAATGCAAATGTTCCGACATATTCAAGGCTTCAGTTATCAGCAAGTATCGGTGGAGTCATGTCTGCAGGAAGGACTGTCGAGGAGACGGTAATGGAAGCGGATAAGTTTATGTATCTTGCGAAGAATCGAAAGAACACAGTCGTTACAGAGAAAGATTTTGCGAATGAGGAAGGTGAGGATGGAACTGCACTTGAAGCATTAAAAGTTAAGCAGCAGATTTTAATCGTGGATGATTCGGAGATGAACCGGGAAATCCTTACAGAGATGCTTCAGGACGATTTCAGAATTTTGGAAGCTGAGAATGGAGAAGAGGCATTGAAGATGCTTAAGCAGTATGATACGGGCATATCACTGATGTTGCTGGATATTGTGATGCCGGTCATGAATGGCTTCGAGGTCCTTGCGGCTATGGCAAGAGAGCACTGGATGGATGATATCCCGGTCATTATGATTTCCAGTGAAGGATCTGAGGATTATATACGCCGGGCATATGAGATGGGGATCGCAGATTATATCAGACGTCCATTTGACGCGAAAATCGTATATCAAAGAGTGTTTAATACCATTAAGCTTTATGCAAAACAGAGGAGATTGATTTCTCTTGTTGCTGACCAGATTTATGAGAAAGAGAAGAATAACCGGATGATGGTCGGAATCTTAAGCCAGATTGTGGAATTTCGTAATGGAGAGAGTGGACCTCATGTATTACACATTCAGACTTTGACGAGATTACTTTTGGAGCGTCTTGTCCAAAAGACGGGGCAGTACGGACTGTCATGGTCTGAGCAGTATATGATCTCTATGGCATCTGCGCTTCATGATATTGGTAAGATAGGAATTGATGAGAAGATTCTGAATAAGCCGGGTAAGCTTACAAAAGAAGAATTTGATATTATGAAGACACATACACTGATCGGAGCTACCATGCTTGAGAATCTCAAGATGTATCAAGGAGAGATACTGTTGGAAGTTGCTTATCAGATCTGCCGCTGGCATCATGAACGTTATGATGGAAAAGGATATCCGGATGGGCTTGTGGGAGAGGAAATTCCAATTTCTGCTCAGGTCGTATCACTGGCGGATGCCTATGATGCGTTGATCAGTGACCGTGTGTACAAGAAAGCTTATTCTCATGAACAGGCTGTGAAGATGATTCTGAATGGAGAATGTGGTGCGTTTAATCCGGTTCTTTTGGAATGTCTGACAGATATTCAGGATCATTTGAAAGAAGTTGTGGATTCGGACTTTGTAGAAAATTTTGATGCGGAAGATAACATAGAGCTGGCGGGCAGCCATCGTTCAGAAACAGAGAATATTTCTGTGGGGGGGGCAAATCGCTAAAGCACTTGATGGAAGATATTTAATATCAAAGTGATTATTAAAAAGACAGGATAGAGAACTTTTTGTGTAAGTATGGAAGTTCTTTTTCCTGTCTTTTGACTTTTATGAAGTGATTATTTACATTATTTATCAGAATAAACAGTTTTACCGCCACAGATCGTATATTTTACTTTTCCGAAAAGTTCCTGTCCGGTAAACGGGGTATTGCAGGATTTGGAAGCGTAATCGCCAGGTTTCCAGCATTCTTCCGGATCAAAGATAACCAGATCGGCAGCAGCACCTTCTTTGATCTGTCCGTATGGGAGATGGTAAAGCTTTGCCGGATTGACAGTCATTTTTTCCAGAAGCTGTAACAGAGTCAGGTGCCCAGGTCTTACAAGACTTGTGATGCCAAGTGCAAGAGAAGTCTCAAGACCAGTGATTCCGCTTGGTGCTTCTGTAAGAGGGTTATTCTTTTCTTCCATGCTATGTGGAGCATGATCGGTGGCAATGAGGTCAATGGTTCCGTCTGCAAGACCTTCGATGATCTGCTGGCGGTCCTTTGCGGTGCGAAGTGGCGGATTCATTTTGGCCAGCGTTCCGTAAGTCAGAAGTGCCTCATCAGTCAGAGTAAAATGATGCGGTGTTGCTTCTGCGTGAATTTTAGCACCGAGGGCTTTAAAAGTGCGGACCATTTCTACAGAGACACCAGAGCTGATATGCTGGATAACAACATCTGCGCCGGAGCGAAGTGCCAGAAGGCAGTCACGGGCAACCAACGATTCCTCGGCAATGGAAGGGGAACCATAAACGTCAAGCTTTTCAGATATAGCACCGTGATTGATTCCATTATTCTGAATAAAAGAAGGATCTTCCTCATGGAGACTTACAGGTACATCTAATTTTGCGGCATGTTCCATAGCACGGTAACAGAAATCAGCGTCCAAGAGCGGGATTCCGTCATCGGTGAAGCCACATGCACCGGCATTTTTCATAGCCTCCATATCGACAGCTTCTTTTCCTTTCAGAGAGCAGGAAATGGCGGCTGCCTGGAAGATACGGATGTCTTCATTTTTCTCGCGGTCGATCAGATCTTTAAGCACAGGGAGACTGTCAACGACCGGTGAAGTATTTGCCATGCAGATGACACTTGTAAATCCGCCTTTTGCAGCAGCAAGTGCACCGGTATGAAGATCTTCCTTATAAGTAAATCCCGGATCGCGGAAATGTACATGAGTATCAATCAGTCCCGGAGCAACGACAAGTCCTGTGGCGTCCAGGACTTCGGTATCATTTGAAACTTGATCTGTATCAATATTTTTTCCTATTTTTAGAATTGTTCCATTTTCAATCGCAAGATCCATCTTTTCGGAAAGTCCCAAAGCCGGATCAACGACGAGTCCATTTTTTATAATCATAATGATCATTATCCTCCTGTCATGTATGAATTTCGTATCATTCCCGACATATTTTCAAATGTAATAAATGAGTTTACAGGCATCATGGAATACCGGGAATATTTCTGTAAATTAGTATAAGGGATAGACAGGGTTCATGTCAAACTTCATGGAAATAATTGCAGTTCATCCAGAAATGTTATAGAAAGAATGGTACAATACAGGTGGATGTAGTATAATGAGCCGGGATTATGGAAGTGCGAAATGTTCCGTAAGTATCATTTATATACGAAGAAAGCAGGCAGGAACAACTATGTGTCTGATAAGAAATAAAGCAGTAAAAAGGAGATTGGTAAGATGGAATATAAACGTTTGGAACAGAGCCTGATTGATATTGTAAAGGAAGAGCAGGCAAAGCTGGGATATAGAAAAGAAGATGTAAGATTATATTATCCACTCAGCACGCTGAATCATTTCTTTGATACTGAGGATACAGTGGAGGAGATGGCAGAGAGACTGACACATTTACCGGAAGATATGAAAGCAAGACTTGGAGAAATTGCTGTAACACATAAAAAAGATCGTTTCTGCTTCCATATTCCGGAGCAGGGAAGTGAGTATGTGCATGAGCATACTGCTGAAAATGAATTTATCAAAGAACTGATTGAACTGGTGAGAGAACATGGCTGCACGAAGAAAAAGATTCTGGAATTGTTTGGTCAGTACAGTGAAAACACAATCACAGAAGAGATGAATAACGGAGAGTTTGATTTTTATGTGAGATTTCCAGAGGGAAGTGAGGACAGATACTATTATTGCTTTAAAGATGAAGGCTGTCATATCATTTATCACAGATTCCTGCCGGAAGATTATGCAGATTTTGAATTTTAAAAGGATGGAGGATTAATCCTCCATCCATAATAAATCCTGATTGATTGGATAATGCCCGAAGATACGGGCTGCATCCATAAGTGCAGTCATATTTTCTTCTGGTGTGAACATTGGAGTCTGGCATCCGGATGTCAGCACGAAACCTTTCGGGGAGTCGTAAGCTTTCCGGATACTTTCTCTGGATGCGCGAAGAACATCGTAAGGAGTTCCAAGACGCATGACTTCTACAGGAGGGACATTTCCCTGAATGCACATATATGGTCCGAGGACTTCCTTGGCTTCTGCCATATCCTCGACATTGTCCGGACCAAATGTACCGATTCCGGTCGGAATCAGAAGTTCCCATAATTTACGGCTTGTACCACAGATATGAAGACCGCATCCCCCACCCTGGCTTTGATAAAGTCTACATTCTTTTGGAAAAATGGAAGTGAAAATTTTTCATATTGCTTCACACGAAGAAGAGAGGTGGAGCTTACCGGATCTGCAAACCCAACTCCTACGCCCATGTCCAGGAGTCTTTGGATGTAACGGTTATTATTTTCTGTAATGATGTCCATCATTTGAAGGACTTTATCCGGTTGTTTTACCATACCTTTCAGAAGATTTTCTGTTCCAACAAGCATTGAGGCAACGGTAAATGGTCCAGTGACAGTCCCGCTCACAGGTACTTTGTCTCCAAGTCTTTCTTTGACCATTTTCAGACCTTTTAAAATAATAGGAAGGCGTCCGTCTTCATCTACATTTATCCGTTTTAATTTGTCTACTTCATCCAGACTTGAAATGGCAGGAGTCTCAAGCTGGGCAATGTTGTAATCAGAATATTTGATTTTTGATCCCATAGCCTCTGCCATGCCGCGCAAGGTTGTGGACAGACCGGCTCCGTCAGAGTGGAACTTATTATAAATATATTCCTCGAGTTCACACATTTTCTCGGCAGAAAAGTAATATTCCGGAAGAGTACAGCCAATCAGGGGAGCCAATGTCTCCCCTGAATCTATGCAGCACATAATCCGGTCTACGTCTTTTCCTTCGTTTAGCAATTTGTTACGTTCAATTGCGGTCAGTTCATCTTTTGGAACTTTCAGATCTTTTAAGTACTGTTCTATCATATTTTTTAATAACCTCACATATTAGTTTGTTGCTTTTTTCGTATCTACACCTTTTGCAAAGAAGATGGACAGGATTGCAAATGCCATCAGGATGAACTGATACCAGCACTGCGTGATTACCTGGAACGGACTGTTCAGATTCTCCATAAGAGCGCAGGCAAATAAAATCTGTGCACCATATGGCAGAATTCCCTGGAAAGCACAGGCAAAGATGTCGAGAAGGGAGGCGGTACGTTTTGGATCTACACCGTATTCTTTACTGATATCTTTTGCAATTGTACTGTCAATCAGGATTGCAACAGTGTTATTGGCTGTTGCAATGTTAGTCAGAGAAGTCATGACAGCGATACCGAGCTCTGCAGTCTGACGGTTCTTGATAACTTTGCTGATTTTCTGAAGAAGCCATTCTAAGCCGCCTTCTTTTTCTACCATTTTAGCAAGACCACCTGTGATCATAGATAACAGGAAGATTTCGAACATTCCGGAAAAGCCGTTATAAACATTGTTGGCAAGTTCCAGTGCGGAAAAGCTTCCGGTTGCAAGACCGATAGCACCGGAGAACAGGATTCCACCAGTCAGAACTGCGAATACATTGACACCGAGCAGTGATGCAACCAGTACGAAGATGTATGGCAGAACTTTTATAATATTGTAAGAGTACTCCTGTACTGCAGGTAAAGTTTCCGGACGACCGAAAATCAGTAATAAAACAAATGTTACAAGTGCAGCAGGAAGAGCAATCTTAAAGTTGGCACGGAATTTGTCTTTCATCTCTACATCCTGTGTTCGTGTGGCAGCGATGGTTGTATCGGAAATCATGGATAAGTTATCTCCAAACATAGATCCACCGATCGTAGCACCTACCACGAGGAACTGATTGAGTCCACCGGCCTGTGCAAGTCCAAGTGCAATTGGTGTTACAGCAGTAACCGTTCCAACAGAAGTTCCTGTTGAGATGGAAATGAATGCTGATATCACGAAAACACCTGCAGCGATGAACTGTGGAGGAATGAAAGTCATACCCAGATTTACAACGGAGTCAACACCGCCCATTGCGGAAGAAACAGATGTAAATGCTCCGGCAAACAAAAAGACCATACACATGATCATGATATTTTCTTCTCCACAACCGTGAAGGAAAACAGATAATTTGTCATCAAATTTTCCCTTGAACATAGCAAAAGCAACAATAATACCGATAAATGAAGCAATTGGAGTAGGCAGCTGATAGAATGCCATCTCAACACCCATTGCATTCAAGGTAATTCCTGTGGCCAGGTAAACCCCTACAAATACTGCGAAAGGAATGAGAGCCAGACCGTTCGCTTTTTTCTGATTTGGTTCCATTTTATAATTCTCCTTTAAAATAACCTTATTTTGTTGTTGTTTAAAAAGTAGTCTTGATCAAAACGCGTTTTTCTAATGCAAGGCATATTGTACAGGGAAAAGTAAAAAATATCAAATAGATTTGTGTAATAATACTAGATAACATATTGGTGATATTAATGAATATTATATCTAGATATAGGATAAAACTATAATTGAAGGGATGGATGAATATTATTTGAACAATTAAATGCTGTTGGGGGCAAAACCCCCAACTATGATATAAAGGTAATCGGGATCATTTGGAGAAATCAAGTCTAAATCAGCTCTCCGAGAAATGGGATTTTTTCTTCTTTTGGTACATTTTTCGAGATAACATCACGGACATTCTGCATACGGCGGTCGAGGTCGGCGCTGATTTCGGCACATTCCAGCATCTCATTCTGGAGATAGAGAGCTTTGTCTTCCGGAATATTTTTTTTATAGCGGATCTTGTGTTCCAGACTTGCCCAGAAATCCATGGCTATGGTTCGAAGCTGAACTTCTACAGTAACCATGCGCTTTTCGTCCTGAAGAAAGATTGGCACGCTGATAATCAGATGAAGACTTCGATATCCGCCCGGTTTTGGGTTTTTTATGTAATCCTTTTTTTCAATCAGTGTGATGTCATCCTGATTTAACAGGCAGTCGGCAAGCATGTAGATGTCATCAGGAAAAGAACAGACGACGCGTACTCCGGCAATATCGTGAATATTCTCTTCAATAGAAGAGAGTGTCAGAGGGATTTCTTTTCGGCGGACTTTTTTTATAAGGCTCTCCCAGGATTTGACACGAGATTTGATGTCTTCAATCGGGTTGCGGTCGTATTCCAGAGAATACTGATGATCCAGAACACGGAATTTTGTCTCTACTTCCATAATTGCGCAGGCATAGTAAGAGAGCAGTTTGTCCATTGGTTTTTTGTTCTTCTGTATAAAATCAATAAACTCATCCGACATCAGATTGTTGCGGATGAATTCTTCTTTTCTTTTTTCAATGAGTTTTTCTATAGGTCTCAAAATCTTAGTGCTCCTTTCTTTTATCAATACAGCATACATAATTCAAAAATTATGTATGTAGCTAGCCTCCGGCAGGATTGCAGAGGTGCACAGTAGAAGTATGTCATGCAATTGCATGACGCGCACCTCGCAGCAAGAATGCCTCGGCATTCTTGAATGGATTTTTACAATCCCATCAGGCATCATAATCATACCATGATATGAAAAGATAATCTATCCTACAATTGTTAATTAATGTCAGATTTGGTATGATTATGAGAAGAAAAAGAGAACCTTATCTTAATAATAAAAGGAAGACGATAGATGTGTTGTGCGATTGTGACACTGATATATGGTGGTGAATTATGAATCAAATGAAAATATATAGGGTAGAACAGAAAAATGAAGAACCGGTAGAGGTACAGATCATCCGCTCATCCAGACGTTCGATGGGACTTCAGGTGAAAGCAGATGGGACGGTCTGTGCCAGAGTTCCGATGCAGGTGATGGATTATGCTGTGCAGGAATTTATTGAGGGGCATGCAGAATGGATATTTAAGAAGAGAAAACTGGTTCTTTCAAAAGACAACCGCCCAGATATTGTGTATCTTCCGGAAGTGACAGACGAAAGCGATAGAGAGCGTATACAGACGTTTATAGAAGAAAAGGTATCGCATTACGCATCTGTTATGGGTGTCAGTTATGGACGAATCACTATGCGGAATCAGAAGACTAGGTGGGGAAGCTGCAGCAGTGAAGGAAATCTCAATTTTAATTGCAGACTGTTGTTTGTGCCGGACCGGATCGTGGATTATGTAGTGATCCATGAGCTGGCACACCGCAGATTTATGAATCATTCGAAAGCATTCTGGAAAGAAGTGGAGAAGTATATGCCGGATTACAAAGAGCAGAAGAAACTGCTGTCAAGATTTGCTATAAAGCATTAATTTTTATAGAAATTCACGGTTTTTGCAGGTTTTCCCTATTTTCGAGTATTTCGTGCTGGATTTTCCAGAGTGTTGATTGTATAATAGTACCGATGATGATATATGGATTACTTATAATTTTAATAATTTAATCCTAGGAGGAAATGAAAATGAATCTGAATTTAAGACCAAAAGAGGAGTGCCAGTTTGACGCAGTATCATTAGGTGAGGTTATGCTTCGTCTTGATCCGGGTGAGGGAAGAATCCGTACAGCAAGAAACTTCCGTGCATGGGAAGGCGGCGGAGAGTACAACGTTGTCCGCGGACTTAGAAGATGTTTCGGTATGAAGACTGCAGTTATCACAGCATTTGCTGATAACGAAGTTGGCAAACTGATGGAGGACTTTATTCTTCAGGGTGGAGTAGATACATCTTTAATTAACTGGAAGAAGACAGACGGAATCGGACGTATCTGCAGAAATGGTATCAACTTTACAGAGCGTGGATTTGGTATCCGTGGTGCAGTAGGATGCTCTGACCGTGCGAATACAGCAATCGCTCAGGCAACACCGGAAGATTTTGATTTTGATTATATCTTTGGTGAGCTTGGAGTTCGCTGGTTACATACAGGCGGAATCTATGCGGCTCTTTCCGAGCAGTCATGTGAGACTGTACTTGCAGCTATCAAGGCAGCTAAGAAGTATGGAACAATCGTATCTTACGATCTGAACTACCGTCCTTCTATGTGGAGTGCAATCGGTGGACAGGAGAAAGCTCAGGAAGTGAACAAAGAGATCGCAAAATATGTAGACGTTATGATCGGTAACGAGGAAGACTTTACAGCATGCCTCGGATTTGAGATTGAGGGTAACGACAAAGATCTCAAGCAGCTTAACCTTGACGGATACAAGAAGATGATCAATGAAGCAGCTAAGACATACCCGAACTTTAAAGCTGTTGCAACAACTCTTCGTGAGGTTAAGACAGCTACAGTGAACGACTGGAGCGCTATCTGCTGGGCAGATGGAGAAATCCACAAAGCAAAAGACTACAAGGGACTTGAGATCATGGACCGTGTAGGTGGAGGAGACTCTTTCGCATCAGGACTTATCTATGGACTGATGACAACAGAGGATGCAGAGCTTGCAGTTAACTACGGAGCAGCTCACGGAGCACTTGCTATGACAACACCTGGAGACACAACTATGGCTAGCAAGAAAGAAGTAGAAGCTATCATGGGTGGTGCAGGAGCAAGAGTTCAGAGATAGTTCATACATTGGTTTTAGCAGAAAGAGTAAATGTTATTCTATGAGGGAATTGACGAAGGGCAGTCCGGCAAAGGTCATAATGACCTTTGCCCTGCCCATTATTTTTGGAAATCTTTTACAACAATTATATAATCTGGCAGATGGTAAAATTGTCAGTACTTATGTAGGGACACAGGCATTTGCAGCAGTTGGTGCAACAGCAGTTATTGCGAATCTGATTATTGGTTTTGTGAATGGAGTGACCCAGGGATTTGGAATTCCGATATCCAGATGTTTTGGAGCAGGAGATTATAAAAATATGCGACGTTATGTGGCAGGAAGTTTTATTATGACAGTTGCAATGACGCTGATTCTTACAGTAGGTGCGCTTCTTGGGATAGAAGGGCTTTTGTATATATTGGACACGCCGGCAGATATTATGGAAGAGGCACTTCAATATATCCGCATTATTATTATGGGGACAGCATTCATTTCTCTTTACAATTACAGTGCCAATATATTGAGAGCGGTCGGAGAAAGCCGGATTCC
>ERZ772884.1652-NODE-1652-length-14081-cov-8.473906_pt1 | contig 14081 bp, 8 predicted proteins | sample MGYA00580574_ERZ772884 | MGnify/ENA primary metagenome ERZ772884 (study PRJEB29015, sample SAMEA2737690) | human gut metagenome | biome: human gut; feature: human-associated habitat; material: faeces | place: China | collected 2012 ... | reverse complement strand
GTATTTATAGTGGGAAACAAGAATACGGTTCTGCATCTTCTTGATGAAATCTGCACTCCAGTCACGAACGAAAATATCGTTTTGTGTGTCCATTTAGTTCTCCAAAATATATGGTGGTGGTTAGCCACCCATGTTTTAGCCTTTGTACAGGGTAACCAGTCCTGTTTCTTTCGTTTTCTTTACATCAATGACCTGCTGGTTGCTGGACCCGCACCATTTGAGGCTGAGGTCACGCTTTGTGACGTCAAAGGGGCCTGCGACGCAGACGTCGATATAGTCCATGATGGGATAATCTTTAACTTGGTCCCACTCATAGCCTGTCCAAAGCCAGATGGTTTTATCTGGAAAACTCCTTTTGAAATCAGATATAAACAGTTGAACAACATGATAATTCTGCACCGCCAACGGTTCACCACCGAGTATGGATAGTCCGGCAATGTGCTTGTTCATAGACTTAAAGATTGACAATGCTACGTACAAGCTAAAAATTGAACCACCAGTAAAATCCCATGTTTCCTGATTGAAGCAGCCTGGACAATGGATTGGACAGCCTTGTACGAAGAGGCTTGTGCGGATGCCTGGGCCGTTGGCAATATCGAAATATTTAATTTTTGAGTAATTCATCGGTTATCACCGCCTAATTATTCCATGCCTACATGAAATACGCGATCATGGATGTCTGCAGCACGACCATCGTTGAAAGGATTAGTGGAGATATATCCACAAATGCGGAGTGCGATATTCATTTTCTCGAAATCATCATTGCCGCAGTTTGGACAGTGGAATTTGAGGTCGTCACCCATCTTGATGTCAGTGCAGCCGCAAATATGGCAATAACTGGTCATGGTATTGATCTCAGCGTACATGATATTTTCATAAATGTGCTTGACAATCTCCAAGACCGCATCCACATTCTTGGTCATATTAGGGCATTCGATATAGCTGATCGCACCACCGGCACTATAGTGCTGGAATTCGCTTTCAACATCCAGTTTCGTAAAAGCATCGATTTTCTGTGCAGGAGTAATGTGATAGCTGTTGGTCACATAATCTTTGTCGGTAACACCTTTGATAACACCAAAACGCTTTTGTAAACATTTGGCAAATTTAAAAGTAGTCGATTCGATTGGGCTACCGTAAAGACTAAATCCAATACGAGTCTGCCGCTTCCATTCCTCACAAGCGCTGTTCAGACGCTGCATGACTTTAATACCAAAGTCATGGCCGTTCTTTTCAAGCTGGCTCTCGCCTGTCATGTACTTGATACATTCGTACAGACCGGCGTAACCAAGGCTGATGGAACTATAATCGTTATAGAGGAATTTATCGATTGTCTCGCCTGGCTTCAGGCGAGCAATAGCACCATGCTGCCACAGAATTGGCGCTACGTCGGATTTTACGCCTTTGAGGGAGTTGTACCGAATCATCAGTGCGCGGTAACACAGCTCTAAGCGCTCGTCAAAAATCTGCCAGAACTTATCAAAATCGCCGCCGCTGGACAGGGCCACGTCCACCAGATTGATGGTGACAACGCCCTGGTTAAAGCGGCCATAGTACTTCGGCTTGCCGTTCTCGTCGACATAGGGGGTCAGGAAGCTGCGGCAGCCCATGCAGGTGAAGCAGTGGCCCTCGCCGTTCTTGTCGACCTTGTATTCCAGCATCTTCTTCTCGCTGATGTAGTCGGGCACCATCCGCTTGGCGGTGCACTTGGCGGCGAGCTTGGTCAGGTAGTAGTAGGGCTGGCCCTCATAGATGTTGTCGTTTTCCAGCACGTAGATGAGCTTGGGGAAGGCGGGGGTGATCCAGACACCGGCCTCGTTCTTGACGCCCTGGTAACGCTGGCGCAGCATCTCCTCAATGACGATGGCCAGGTCGGACTTCAGGCGCTGGTTGTCACCGGCCTCGTTCAGGTACATAAAGACCGTGATGAACGGAGCCTGGCCGTTGGTGGTCATCAGGGTGACGACCTGATACTGGATGGTCTGCACACCGCGCTTGATCTCCTCGCGCAGGCGCTTCTCCACGATCTCGGAGATCTTCTCCTCACCGGGGTCAATGCCCAGATCCTTCATCTCGGCCTCGACGTCGCGGCGGATCTTCTTGCGGCTGACATCGACAAAGGGGGCCAGGTGGGTCAGGCTGATGCTCTGGCCGCCGTACTGGCTGGACGCGACCTGCGCGATGATCTGTGTGGCAATGTTGCAGGCCGTGGAGAAGGAGTGCGGCTTTTCAATCAAAGTGCCGCTGATGACCGTGCCGTTCTGCAGCATATCGTCCAGATTGACGAGGTCGCAGTTGTGCATGTGCTGGGCGTAGTAGTCGGCATCGTGGAAGTGGATGATGCCCTCCTCATGCGCCTTGACGATCTCCGGGGGGAGCAGCATACGCATGGTCAGATCCTTGCTGACCTCGCCGGCCATATAGTCACGCTGTACGCTGTTGACGGTAGGGTTCTTGTTGGAGTTCTCCTGCTTGACTTCCTCGTTGTTGCACTCGATGAGGGAGAGGATCTTGTCGTCCGTCGTGTTGTGGGTGCGCTTGAGGCTCTGCACGTAGCGATAGGTGATGTACCTGCGGGCAACCTCATACGCGCCGGTGGCCATGATGGCGTCCTCGACGATGTCCTGGATCTCCTCGACGTTCATCGCGTGGCCGCGGGCATAGCAGACCTCCTGCACATGATCGCTGATCTCGATGATCTGCTGCTTCGTCAGGCGCTGGGCATCGGGTACGACCTTGTTAGCCTTCGTGATGGCCGCAATAATTTTGGTAATGTCAAAGACAGCCTCGCTGCCGTTGCGCTTGATGATCTTCATGGTGACTCCTCTTTACAAAAAAATAAATACAGTGCGTTCAATACGAACTGTATAGAATACAGATGAAATGCCAATTCGTAAATTGCCCGTTTTGCGAGCAAGACTATAATACCGCACCGGGGGCAAAAAGTCAATCCATAAAACCACAAGATATAGTGTCCAGCAAGCAAGTGAAAACAAAATGTTCCGTTTTCGTCGCCTCAACGTGCAAAAAAGCCCTGCCAAAAATAAGACTGAAATTTTGGTGATTTTGAGTGGTTCTACACAGTTTGTCGATGCAGCGTGCAAATATCTTCTTCGAAAATCATGCTCCCCCTTGCAGTATGCCCCCAAAGCTGGTATACTATGTCAGGGTTTGGGGGCGGAACGCCCGCCCGACACAAGATATGGGGATGTCCCCGCAGGAGAACGCCATGAATTACGCAACCATTAAATATTGTGATATTGCCAACGGGGAGGGCGTGCGCACGAGCCTGTTCGTTTCCGGCTGCCGCCGCCACTGCCCGAACTGCTTCAATGCCGTGGCATGGGATTTCGGCTACGGTGCGCCGTTTACCAAGGAAGTTCGCAATGAAATACTGGAGAGTCTGGCCCCCGGTTACATCAACGGGCTTTCGCTGCTGGGCGGCGAGCCGTTTGAGCCGGAGAACCAGCGGGAGCTGCTGCCCTTTATTAAAAATGTAAAGGTGCTGTACCCCAACAAGACGATCTGGTGCTACACCGGCAACAATCTGGAGCACGAGATCTGGCAGCCCGGTCCCGGGCGATGCGAGGTCACCGACGAGTTTTTACAATATATAGATGTGCTTGTGGACGGCGACTTTGTGCAGGACCAGTACGACATCAGTCTGCGCTTCCGCGGGTCGAGCAACCAGCGTATCATTGACATGAACAAGACCCGCGCAGCGGGCCGGGTCGTTTTGTGGCAGGACGACCCGATTTTTGCGGATCACAAGATGTAATGGAAAATTGCAAGGGCGGATTGCATATCCGCCCGCGGGGCGTCGAGGACGCCGACCCCTACAAACCGAAAAGCAGAACTGTGGGGTCCGCAGATGTGCGGCCCGCGGCTTTCCCGCAAGAACCCATCTGCCTTACGCGCGAGGGCCGGGCATGCCCGGCCCCTACTGTGCAGTCACAATTAAAACAGGAGCAAAAACCATCCATCATGAGCACCACCTCAAAATCCAAAACCATGATCGAAGGGCCGCTGGCCAAACAAATTCTGCTGGTCAGCCTGCCGCTGGCTTTATCCAACCTTTTACAAATTCTGTTCAACATGTCCGACGTTGCCGTTGTGGGCCGGTTCGCCGGCTCCACGGCACTCGGCTCCGTGGGCTCGACGGCGACGTTTGTCACACTGTTCACCGGCTTTCTGATCGGTTTGAGCAATGGCGTCAACGTGCTGGTCGCCCGCTTTTACGGTGCCGGGCACCCCAAGGACGTCAGCAAGACCGTCCATTCGGCGCTGCTGGTCAGCCTGGCCGCCGGTGTGCTGCTGCTGTTCGTCGGCCTGTTCGGCTCGCCTGCGCTGCTGGAGCTGCTGAACACCAAGGAGGACCTGCTGCCCGGTGCGATTTTGTACCTGCGGGTCTACTTTCTCGGTATGCCGGCGCTGGCGCTCTACAACTTCGGCAACGCAGTGTTCAGCGCTATCGGTGAGACAAAAAAGCCGCTGGCCTACCTGTCGTTTGCGGGCGTGCTGAACATCCTGCTCAACCTGTTTTTCGTCATCGTCTGCAAGCTCGATGTCGCCGGTGTCGCGCTGGCCAGCACGATTGCCCAGTGCGTCTCGGCAGGGCTGATCCTGCACGCGCTGACAAAGGTCAGCGACTGCTATGCGCTGGATTTCCGCAAGGTAAGGCTGGACCTCAACATGACAAAGCGCATCCTGATGCTGGGCGTGCCCGCGGGCCTGCAAAACGCGATTTTTGCGATTGCCAACCTCTTTATTCAGGCGGGCGTCAACTCCTTCGACTCGCTGATGGTCAAGGGCAACTCCGCCGCAGCTAACGCCGACGCGATGATTTATGACGCTATGGCGGCGTTTTACATGGCCTGCGCCAGCTTTATGAGCCAGAACTACGGCGCGGGCAAGCTGGACCGCGTCAAGAAAAGCTACTTCATCGCGCTGGCCTACTCGTTTGGCCTGGGCGCGGTGCTGGGCGGCGGGCTGCTCGTCTTTGGGCGGCAGTTCCTGGCGCTGTTCACGACCGAGAGCGCTGTCATCGACGCGGGCATGAAGCGCATTATGGTCATGGGCTGGGCCTACTGCACCTCGGCGTTCATGGACTGCACGATTGCCGCCTCCCGCGGCCTCGGCAAGACGGTAGGGCCGACGGTCATTGTAATTCTGGGGTCCTGCGTATTCCGCGTTGCGTGGGTCTACACGATCTTTGCCCACTTCCACACGATCCCGGCGCTCTACCTGCTGTATCCCTGCTCCTGGGCGCTGACCGCCGCCGCAGAGATCGTCTATTTTGTGTTCAGCTACCGCCACGCCGCCCTCCGTCTGCAGGAGCGCGATGCGCTGGCGCAGCTGTGAGAGCAGGGGAGAGGGCTGCTGTCATTTGCTGCATATCCAAAAAAATTGCTAAAACAGTCTGTCATGTATATTTTGTATACCAGATATACAGAAAATACTTTTTACATACACCACTCCCACGTGTATAATAGTCGATGCAAGTAAAAGAGGAGTGGAAAGGTATGCAGTATACGGACCTGACAAGAAAGGAATTGCAGCGGGAGTACAGCCGCCTGACACGGAAGTACACGGACTTTATCCGCCAGCCGGTGGAGCTGGACCTGACAACGGAGGATCCGCTGCCGGGCTGCGCGAACCGCCGTGCGGTGAAGCATTTTGGCACTGTGCTGGACAAGGAGCTGCGCGATACCGGCGCAGCCCACCCCGCCCAAGCACCGGACGCCGTGGCGGCCCTGGCCACGATGCCCGGCTGTGCCCACCGCACGGTGGAGCTGTGCCGCAAAGCAGGTGTCCGCTTTGACGCCATCGACCACTGCACGGTACTGGCGCGCACGATCCCGGAGGATATCCGGTCCGACGAGCTGACCCACGTTGCCAGCGTCTTTGCTGTCAGCGCCCGCATGGCTGCATTGGAGAGCCTGCAGGGAACGCTGATGAGAGCGTAAGACCGTCTGCCGCCCCGTAAACCAAAAACCCGCATTGGCATTCAAAACCAATGCGGGTTTTTTATTGGTGCGCCCGGCGGTAGGAAGTGTCAGCCGAAGGCAGCGGAAAACCGATAAGAATGGAAATCCGCGGCTTTCCTTGCAATTTTCCGGCGAACATGCTACATTTAGTATAAAAACAAAAGGGGGCGTGCCGGGTATGATTCGTTTGGCCCTTGTCGAAGACGACGAGCTCTACCGCAGCCAGCTGCGCGAATATATTGACAAATACAGCGCGGTGTCGGGCGAAAAATTTACCGTGACAGAATTTTCCGACGGCGACGAGATCGCACTTGGCTATAAGGCTGTCTATGACATCATCCTGATGGACATCGAGATGAAGTTTATGGATGGCATGATGGCTGCCGAGGAGATCCGCAAGGTCGACACCGAGGTTATCATTATCTTCATCACAAATTCGCCGCAGTATGCCATCAAGGGCTATGCCGTCGATGCGCTGGACTATGTGCTGAAGCCTGTCAGCTACTATGCGTTTTCGCAGAGACTTGGCCGCGCCGTGGAGCGCGTGGCGCGCCGCGCACGGCACTTTTTGCAGATCAACGCCCACGGCACGGCACATAAGCTGGACACCTCGGCCATTTATTGGATCGAGAACTGCGGGCATGACTTGGTCTTTCACACGGCGGAAGGGGAGGTGACCGCCCCGGGCTCCATGACGCAGACCGAGGAAAAATTGGCGCAGGACAGTTATTTCCGCGTAAATAAGGGCTGCCTTGTGAATCTGGAACACGTTGACCGAATGGACGGTGAGGATGCCATCGTCCACGGAGACCGTGTGCCGCTGGCCCGAGCGCGGCGCAAGGCATTTCTGGATGCACTGAACGACTATATCAACGGGGCAGGGTGACGATATGCCGCTGAAAATTCCTTATTATGAGATGGATATTCCGCGCCTTGTCACGGCGCTGGCAGACTGGCTGGCCTGCCTTTTGTACCTGCGGTTTCTGCCTCCGCGCTACGGCGGGGTCAAGCGTGCGGCGCTGTACGGCGGTGCATTGGCGGCATTGGCACTCTACCTTGTGGCCACCGACGGCTTTGACGGCTGGCGGTTCAATGTGCTGTACGCGGTTTCTGTCGCACTTATGCTGCTTTTTATGGCGGCGGCCACCCGTGCAGACCGCTGGCAGGTGGGGTATTTCTGCACGCGGGCGTTTATTCTGGCGGGTTTTGCCGGGGCGCTGACATGGCAGATGTATGTATATTTTGCGCGTTACATCGCAGCATTGCAAAGCCTGCCTGCGTTGGCGCTCTTTATTGCGGCGGGGTTCGGCATCATCTTCGGCCTGATGTGGCTTCTGGAGGATGGCGGCAGCACGGGCAGCATTCAGTTTGACATTCGGCCCCGCACGACCTGCATCGCGGCGGTCATGGCGGCGGCCATCTACATTTTGTCCAGCATCAGCTATACGCAGCTGAACACGCCGTTTTCGGCCCGCGGCACGATGGAAATTTACACAATGCGCACGGTTGTCTACTTCGGCGGCGTGGCGCTGCTGTTTGCATATCAATCGCAGCTGCGAGATTTATTGACACAGCGCGAGGCGGATGCCTTGCGGAACATGCTGCACATCCAGTATGAAAACTACAAAATCCGGCAGGAGAGCATTGACCTCATCAACCAAAAATATCATGACTTGAAGCACCAAATCGCGGTGCTTCGCGCCGAGAGCGGCGAGAAACGCAATGCCGTGCTGGACAATATGGAGCAGGAAATCAAAGCCTACGAGGCGCAGAACGACACCGGCAATAAGGTGCTGGACACGGTGCTGACAGGCAAAAGTCTGACCTGCCGCACCAAAAACATTCAATTGACCTGCGTGGCTGACGGCACAGCGCTGGACTTTATGGACGTGATGGACATCAGCAACCTGTTCGGCAATGCGCTGGACAACGCAATCGAGAGCACCGACAAAATCACAGACCCGGAGCGCAGGCTCATCCACCTGAGCGTGGCGAGGCAAAAAGGCTTTGCGGCCATCCGCATTGAAAACTGCTTTGACGGTGAGCTGAAATTTGAGAAGGGCCTGCCCGTCACGACGAAAAAGGATGTCTTGTACCATGGCTTCGGTGTAAAAAGCATACAAAACGCCGCCGCAAAATACGGCGGTACCGCGACAATTACGACCCGCGAGGGTTGGTTTGAGCTGCGCGTGCTGATTCCGCTGGGGCAGCCGCAGCAAGAATAAAAAATGAAGTTTTACGCCCCCTGCATCGGCAAACGCCGTGCAGGGGGCGTTGTTTGTGCGGAAAAAGTCTATGCTTAGATGCCGCATCGAGCAATATGCACAAAAAGAAAGCGCAAAACCTTGTGAAACCTGACGGAACCAAAAACCGTTTGTGCGAAAAAGAGCGCATTTCATGCAAATTATGCGCCGCCGCACGATTCTTGTGGTATGGTAGGCTTACAGAAAAAAGAAGAATCTCCGGACGGGCTGCCCGTCCGACGAAGGAGGAGAACACATGTTTGAAATCACACGCCTGACGGTGGAGCATCTGGCCGCCGGCTGCGTGACCGACTGCTCCACACCCCGCATCGGGTTTTCCCTGAGCAGTGACCGTCAGGGCGCACAGTTGGCCGACGCCGAGTTGACCGTCGGTGACTGGTCCGCCCATGTGACCAGCGGCCAGAGCGCTGCCTACGTCGGCCCTGCGCTGCTGCCATTTACCACCTACAGCGTGCGCCTGAACGCCACCGACGACGCAGGCGAGACCGCCACCGCCACCACTACCTTTGAGACAGGCCGCATGGAGACGCCCTGGAAGGGCCGGTGGATCAGCGACCCGAGCTACCACTTCACCGAGGCAAAGGTCAGCCCCGTGCCGATGGTTTTCCGCAAGGAAATCACAACGAACAAACCCATTGCCCGCGCGCGGCTCTACGCCACAGCCATGGGCATCTACGAGGCCGAGCTGAACGGCCAAAAGCTGGGCGAGCAATACTTCGCCCCCGGCTTCACGAGCTACAAGTCCTATTTGCAGTATCAGACATACGATGTAACGGCACTTTTGACAGGCGACGACACGCTGACCTTCACGGTTGCAGGCGGCTGGGCGGTGGGCAGCTTTGTGTTTACCCGCAAAAACCGCGTGACTGCCGACCGTCAGGCTCTGCTGGCCGAGCTGCGCATTGAGTACATGGACGGCACGACGGAGACCATCGGCACCGACGCTACATGGCAGGTCAGCGAGAGCGGCCCCGTGCGGATGGCGGATCTGTATGACGGCGAGACCTACGATGCCACGCAGGAAATCAGCGATTGGCACAACGCCGCGCCCGAGACGCTGAAAGTCACCCCCGCCATCACGGCGGACTACGGTGCCCCGGTCAAGGCCCACGAGGTGCGCAAGCCTGTGGCCGTGATGACCGCCCCCGACGGCGAGACGATTTACGACTTCGGCCAGAACCTTGCGGGTGTTGTCCGCATCAAATTCAACGGCAAGGCCGGGCAGGTCGTGACCGTGCGCCACGCCGAGATCCTGAACCCCGACGGCAGCTTAAACACGACCTTCCTGCGCACGGCCAAGGCCACGGCGACCTACACCTGCCGCGACGGCGAGCAGACCTACAGCCCGCGGTTCAGCTACATGGGCTTCCGCTATGCGGGGGTCAAGGGCGTCGATGCGAAGGATCTGGAAATCGAGGCCGTGGCGCTCTACTCCGATGTGGAGCACAGCGGTTCCTTCCGCTGCTCCGATGAGATGCTGAACAAACTGCAGTCCAACATTACATGGGGCGCCAAGTCGAATTTCGTTGATATACCGACGGACTGTCCCCAGCGCGACGAGCGCATGGGCTGGACCGGAGACATTGCCGTGTTCTCGCCCACCGCGCTGTACAACTTTGAACTGAGCCGCTTTTTGGAGAAGTGGCTGCGCGACGTCAAGGCCGAGCAGCTGCCCACCGGCGGCATCCCCAACACCGTGCCTGTGCAGGGCTACGGTTTCCCCGCCACAATGCCCGAGATGGCCGTGGACTGGTGGGGCGACGCCTGCGTGCTGGTGCCATGGGCTCTATACGAGGCCACGGGCAGCCTGGATGTGCTGCGTATGATGTACCCCACCATGCAGAAGTACGTCAAGGCGTGCTGCTTCTGGGCCGGGTTCGGCATCGGCAAGCACCGTTACATCTGGCACACGCCGTCGGTGCTGCATTTTGGCGACTGGGTCGCCCCCGATGTGCCGAAGATGAGTCAGTGGCAGGCCCGCAGCAAGTACACCGCCACGGCGTCCCTGTGCAACACCAGCGGCACACTGGCGAAAATTGCACGCATCCTTGGCAAGACCGAGGACGCCGCCAAGTACAAGGAGCTGAGCCGTAAGGTAGCCGATGCCTATTGCAGTGTGCTGACCGACGGCAACGGCAAGACGAAGGAAGAATTCCAGACCGCCTATGTGCTGCCTCTGTACTTGAATATGTTCCCTGAAAACGTCAAGGCGAAGGCTGCCGAGAATCTGGTCAAGCTAGTTGAGAAGAACGACTACAAGATCGGCACAGGCTTCCCGGGCACGCCGTACATCCTGTTTGCGTTGGCCGACAACGGTCACGCCGACACTGCCTACAAGATGCTGCTGAACACACAGTGTCCCAGCTGGCTGTATGAGGTCCGCGTGGGCGCAACCACGGTTTGGGAGCGTTGGGACGGTCTGGACGAGAACGGCGAGTGCCCAATCGGCGACGACGGGACCGACATGATGATCTCGTACAACCACTACGCCAGCGGCGCGGTGGGCGCGTTCCTCTACCGCCGCGTGCTGGGTGTGGAGCCCACCGAGGCCGGGTACCGCAAGTTCAAGTTTGCGCCGGTGGTCGGCGGCGGCATCACCGAGGCTGAAGGCACGGTGGGCACGCCCTACGGCGTGATCAGGGCTGCATGGAAGATCGCGGACGGCGAGATGACGATGACCGTGGCGGTGCCCGTCGGCACCGAATGCACCGTCGTGCTGCCGAGCGGGGAAGAAAAGGTGCTTGGCAGCGGGGAATATACCGTTACGGCAAAGGCGTAAAAGCATACTGTAAGCAAATTGCTTATATACACAAAGAAGGAGTGACTCTCTATCATGTCAACCTCGAAATCCAACTTCTGGTCCTCGCCGCTGACGAAGTCCCGTATCACCAGCGACGACGTCAAGATGCCGGAAATGCTGCTGGGCTATTTTATCGGCCCCTTCGGCGCACTGCTTTCCTCGGGCATCTTCACCAGCATCCTGCAGAACTACTTCACCGATGTCCTCAAGCTAGATCTTGGCTTTTTGACGACCTTGCAGCTGGTCTCCACGGTGCTCATCGTGGCGTCCAACCTCATCGTCGGTCAGCTGATTGAGCACACCAAGGCTCTGGCCGGCAAGGCACGCCCGTGGATCCTGCTCTCCGCGCTGACCCTTTCCGTCGCCAGTGTGCTGATGTTTATCGTGCCGTTTGAGGGCATGGCCAAGATGGTCTGGATCGCCATCGCGTACAACCTGTACTACGCAGTCGCTTACCCCATCTACAACACCGCCAACTCCACCATGATCCCCGTTTCCACCCGTGACAGCAAGCAGCGCGGTGCGCTGGCTTCCTTCACCAACGTGGCGGGTCTGGGCGTTATGGGCTGCGGCTCGATGGTATTCCCGATGCTCGTTTCCTTCGCGCTGAAGGAGAACCAGCACCTGTGGTTCCTCACCATGCTGGCCGTCGCCATCTTCAGCGCACTGACCATCTACCTGCAGTTCCTCTTCACCCGTGAGCGCGTCACCGAGGAAGGCCGCGCCGACACCGAGACCCCTGCCAAGTCCGCCACGCTGGGCGAGCAGCTCAAGGCCGTTACCGGTGACCGCATGTGGTGGATCGTCATGGCGTTCTATATGCTGTTCCAGTGGAGCGGCGCAATGAAGAACGGCTCCATGAGCTACTTCTGCAAATGGGTTCTGGACAACACTTTCTTCGGCACGGCGGACGCATGGGGCGCCTCCCAGGGCCTGCTCAGCATCATGGGCGCTATCCCGATGGCCGTGGCTGCGGTCTTTGTGGTACCTCTGGCCAACAAGTTCGGTAAGCGTCTGGTCTGCGGCGGCTTCATGCTGCTGGGTGCCGCGGGCGGCATCATCGCAGGTCTGGGCGGCGGCAACATCGTGCCGGTCGCCATCGGCGTGGCCCTCAAGTGTCTGGGTTCTTCCCCGGCCTGCTATCTGATCCTGGCCATGATTGCCGACGTTATCGACCACATTGAGTACCGCACCGGCATCCGCACCGACGGTCTGACCATGAGCATCTACAGCTCCCTTATGGTCGCCGCCACGCCGATCTGCAACTCCATTTTCAGCGCCATGCTGAACGGCAGCGGCTATAACCAAGCCGCCGACGTCGCTCTGGGCACCGCCGCCCAGACCGCCAGTGTGCAGACCGCGATCTCTGTCAGCTATATCTGGGTCGAGACCGTCTGCTATATCATCGGCGCCGTCATCCTGATCCTGTTCTGGACGGTTGAGAAAAACCTGCCCGAGGAGCAGAAGGCTATCAAGGAACGCAGCAAGAAGTAACGCGCCCTACACGCGATTACGATATACACAAGGATACACAAGGAGGAAAAACATGAGTAAGAAAAAATCCGGCCGCCGCGTCTGGCGCGGCGTGACCACAGCCACGGCGTCGCTGCTGGCGCTCAGTGTCTGCGCCTCAACCGTCGTGGACGGATTCCGTACTGACATTGACAAATTCCTGGGCACCAAGAGCACCAAGCTCGTGACCGAGAACTCCGACGGCACTGACCTGTATACTTTCAAATCCGACTACACCTCCACTACCGAGCTGCTGCACGGCATTCAGGACGTGGGTGAGCGGATGAGCGAAGAGGGCAGCGTCCTGCTGAAGAACAACGGTGCACTGCCGCTGACCAAGGATGAGACCCAGAAGATCACCCTTCTGGGCTTCTCCAGCTACTATCCCGTACAGGGCGGCGATATGGGTTCCAGCCTTGTGGAGAACACCGGCACGGATGCCGATACAGTCGATATGGTCGGTGCCTTCAAGGCAAAGGGGTTCGGTCTGAACCAGACTGTGGCCGATATGTACGAGGCCCTGCAGCCTACCTTCAAGTCCGAGGTTCAGAGCTGGGGCGGTACGATTGAGTACAACCACATCACCGCACCCTCCACCACTGGCGTTTTCTCCAGCAAGGAGCCGAGTCAGGCTGCGCTGGACGGCCAGAACGCCGCATGGAAGGACAGCATGAATGACAACAATGTCATGATTGTCACGATTGCCCGTTCCGCCTCTGAAAACGGCAGCTACAACCCCGGCACCGCCGGTGTGGACCCGACCCAGAACCTGAACCAGACTGACCCGCTGGGCCTGTCCGATGACGAGCGCGACCTGATTCAGGCTGCCGTTGACGCCAAAACCTCCAACGGCGGCAAGGTCATTGTGCTGCTGAACAACGCCAGTGCGATGGAAGTACAGGAGATTCAGGACAATGACGGCGTTGACGCCATCCTGCAGGTGGGCCTGCCGGGCGGCTACGGTTTCTACGGCGTGGCCGACATTCTCTCCGGTGCGGTCAGCCCCTCCGGCCATCTGACCGATACTTATGCGGTCAAGAACGCAAACTCTCCCGCCGCACAGAACTTCGGCGACCTGCAGTGGACCAATGCCAACCCCGATATTAAGATGAATGATGCCATTGTCGAGGCAGAAAACATCTACATCGGTTACAAGTACTATGAGACCCGTTACTTTGACACCGTTATGAACCAAGGCAACGCTTCCTCCACCGTGGGCTCCTCCACCGGCAGCGCTTGGAACTATGACGACGAAGTGACCTATCCGTTCGGCTACGGCCTGTCCTACACCACCTTCACCCAGACTTTGGATGATCTGAATGTGGACCTTGAGAACGAGACCGTCACCGCCAAAGTGACCGTCACCAACACCGGCAGCGTGGCCGGCAAGGATGTTGTGCAGCTGTATGTCAGCCTGCCCTACACCGACTACGACAAGGAACACGGCGTCGAGAAGGCCGCTGTCCAGCTGCTGGACTACGGCAAGACCGCCGAGCTTGCGCCCGGTGCCTCCGAGAC
>ERZ772884.1647-NODE-1647-length-14099-cov-3.487682_pt1 | contig 14099 bp, 9 predicted proteins | sample MGYA00580574_ERZ772884 | MGnify/ENA primary metagenome ERZ772884 (study PRJEB29015, sample SAMEA2737690) | human gut metagenome | biome: human gut; feature: human-associated habitat; material: faeces | place: China | collected 2012 ... | reverse complement strand
TCGCCGACGAAGCCTCAACAGGATAAGTGATCGTCGCAAGGCGCATGTGCTTCGAAGGTTTGTCCAGACGATAAACCTGTAAAATCTGAATAACGTCACCCACTTCGACACGGAGAATATCCCCCTGCTTAGCCGTCGAAAGAAGTCCCGAAAGCTCGTCCGGGAATGCAGAGAAAGGCATCACGCCCGCATCGCCTCCATTTCCGGCATCCTGCATATAGAGCGAATGGGTACGAGCCGCCTGTGCGAAATCCGCACCTTGCCGCAAAGCCGTCATCAGACTGTCGGCCAGGTCGCGTTGGTCGTAGGTGAGTACAATATGGCGGACGCCCACGGAATCCGGAGCGTTCAAAGTTTCAACGACACGGGTCATCGTCCAGGTATCGTTCTTCAGGACGGGACCATACTGCTTGCCGTTGGCCAGCGCTTCGGCCTCATCGTCCAGAAGCTGGGCAACCGACCGATAATTGTCTGTAATTTTACCGAAACGGTTATTCTTGGCAAATGCTTTCGGATCGTCCGACGCGGCAAATTCATCGCCGACTTCCCGAACGGTCTTCTCCAAAGTCGCCATATCCTCTGCACTCGGAGCCACTTCGAACACCACATAAGAGAGCGTGCGCGAAGGTTTCTGCTCATAACGGGCCTTATGGCTATTGTAATAAGCCTTGATTTCGGAATCGGAAACCGAGAACAGAGAATCAGGCATATCGTGATAACGCTTGCCGACCCAAGAACCGCTGAAAGTCTTATTCTGCGCATCGACGCCTTCTTCCGCTTCCAGCCGATTGACATATACACCGCCTTTGACCAAGCCGTTATACTTATTGATTTCGCGCTCCCGCATAGCCTGTCCGACCAAAGCCCCCCACATATATTGCATCTGGGGATTTCCGGTTGCCTGGGCGATAAAATCACTCACACCCTCCACACTGTACTGTCCTGTACGGGGGTCGGTGAAAGCCGCAGCCATCGTCCCGGAATAATACTCGCCGCTGATAAGTCCCTCACGCTCGGCATCGGTCACCGAGATTCCCATCTTCTCGAAACCGGGCAAGTACACGTGGTTGGCAATCAGAGTCTGCCAAGCCATTTCAGCCAACTGATCCATCTGCTCTTCATTACTTTCGGAGATGTTGCTCTGGTCTTTCAGGTTGTTGTATACCTCAATATATTCCGAATATCTGATCTTCGAACCGTCGATCACACCGACCTTGGGGTCGTTACCCGAAAGTCCCATATCCGTTTTAAGCGAGAGAATGAATGCCAGCAGTGCAAACGCGATGATAATCGACAAAACCACACCGAATCTGGTCCGTAACGTGTTTAAACTTGCCATATAAACTATTTTAATTTATTGTTTCAAAATGAGTGTTCAAAGATAATAAATATATTCTGAAAACCATGATAAACGACCAAATTCTTTCGTCATTTTCCGCATCCGGCATATCGAAAAAACGCACTTGCCCCTCACCGGTCGAAAATATCCCGTAAACTACAACCGTTTCACGCGCGCCAACTCCAACCGGGAACGGGTCCTGCGCAGAATCTTGATCTCAAGATGCTCGAAACGCACGGTTTCTCCGGCCGCCGGCAGCCCTTCATACCGGAAAATGATATACCCGGCCAGCGTTTCGTACTCGTCACTCTCGGGTATGGCAAGCCCGTATTTTTCATTGAGATATTCCACTTCCAATCGGCACGAAAGGACAAATTCCGAATCGCCGACCTGTTTCTCCGTAAGGTCGGGCACATCGTGCTCGTCTTCGATTTCGCCGAAAATCTGCTCCAGAACATCCTCCAAAGAGATAATACCGGCCGTACCGCCGAACTCGTCGATCACGACCGCAATATTGCTCTTATGACGGATGAGCCGCTGCATGAGTGCTTGCAACGGCATCGTCTCCGGGACGTATTGCACCTCCATCAGCACCTCATCGATCGACGTCGGATGCCGGAACAGCGACTTCGAATTGACATAGCCGACGATATTATCGACACTCTCTTTCCAGACGAAAATACGGGAATACTTACTCTCGACAAAACGCGCCGTAAGCGCTTTGATCGAGGTATCATCGATATCGACCGCCTCCATATCGATACGGGGAACCATGCAATCCCTCACGCGCAAATCGGCAAAATCCAGGGCATTCTGAAAGAGTTTGATCTCATTATCCGGTTCATGCTGCGCCTCCGGCTTCCCCGATTCGAACAAGCTGGCCAGATCGGTCCGGTCGAAAATGGGCTCCATCATCGCAACCTTCGGCTTACGCCCCATCAGCCACAAAATCCCCTGGGAAATCCAGGTCGTCAGCTTGGCGATCGGAAAAAGCAGCAGATAAAAGAAATAGATCGCAGGAGCAAACAGGCGGTAATAAAAATTCGGGCTGTTCCGGAAAACGGATTTCGGGAGAAATTCGGCGACGAAGATGATGATGATTGTCGAAACCGCCGTTTCCAGAACGACGGACCCGCCGCGAGCGATCTCCGTCCAACCCACTGCCGCCGCGAGCGAGCGCAACAACAGCGACATATAGAGCGAATAGATAACCAGGGCGATATTATTCCCGACCAGGATCGTCGTGATGTACTGCCCGGGGTGACGGGCAAAAATGTCGGCGATGAAATTGAACAGCCGACTCTGCTTCCGGTCGATCTCCAGTTTCAGGCGGTTCTTGCTCGTAAAAGCGATCTCCATCCCCGAAAAAAAAGCCGAAAGCAACAACATCAGCAGAATTATAAACACCGAAGTTATCATAAGGAACGATCGTTACTTTCTACGGGAGTCAGTTGAATTTTCCGGTCGTTCCCCCGTATCGGCCGGGCCGGTTTGACAGGCTGTTCGGAAACTGCCTCCTTCGCAGCGGAAACATTGTCCGCAACGGGTTTCACCGACGTAGAATCCGCGTCCCGTGTCGGCTCGATATTGACCCACATACGCCCTTTGATTCGGCGAAATTTCCAGTCTTTCAACTGATCGTCCGACTCGAATCCTTCGACGATGTAGGAATTTCCGCTCTCTTCCACGATCTTGGAATCGACGTTAGACCAGATCCGGCGCGTTTTCTCGTTCCAGAACAACTGCTGGGTGTAGAGCTCCTGTCCGTTGGATTTTTTCACTACGACATTTCCTTTGGCTTCCCATAATTTCCGATTCCCGTAATGAATCGCATAGTTAGCCGTTAGCGTAGCATCGACCGCTCCGGTACTGTCCTTCTGATATGTCACGATATCCACGCCCTTGCGAAATTCCTGATAAGGCTCTTTTGCCAAAGAGTAACCTTCCACCAAAGGAGCCGTAAAAACATAGGATTTCCGGCCGTTCTCCGTATTGGTCATCGTCAAATGCTCGCTGTACTCGGTCATCAAAGCCTCATCGTTAGGCTCTTCGGCCACCGACTCCTTGTCGCACGAATATAGCAAGATAGCACTTCCCGCGATGAGAAGTGCTACCTGTGCATATCGTTGAATGCTTCGGAGCATCGTTCGTACAAACTATGTCGCTACCGGGGGCGTACGGTCGTCACGATACCGCGGGCCGGACCGCAGGTAATCGTATAACGTGCACCCTCCATCAATTCGTTGAAGAAGCATTCCTCGGCAGTCGGGAATCCGCGACGGTAGTTTGCTGCCGCATCACGCGCCGTCTGAGCGAAATTGCCGGCATCGGCGTCGTTGGCAAGCAGGTTGGCTGCCTGCGTCATCGTATCGTAAGCGACCCAGAAAATAGCCTGACCCTCCAGTCCGGAGCAAGATGCAGCCGAAGCCGCATAAGCCTGCGCCAGGGCGAAATAAGCCATACCGTTATTGGGATTCAGCGCCTTGGCCTCATTAGCCGCAACTGCAGCCGCCGTAGGATTCTTGGCTGCCAGTTCGGTCATACTCAAACGCACCAGAAGCAATTCTTTCTGAACGGCGTCTTGTTCGGCAGCAATCGCCTCACGCAGGTAAGTAGTCGATTTGGCGAAGTCGCCCCGCTCTTGAAATCCTTGAGCCAGCATCATGGCCGTCTGGGCAGAAGGTTCCATCGCATAATATTTTTCGGCGATCTGAAGGAAAAATTCGGAACTGCACTGCGAACGGGACATCAGCGAAACCGTCTGCTTGAGCAACTCCATATCCTCCGGAGCCGCTTCGATACGCGGACGGAACATCTTCTCCAGGTTCTCGCAATCGGCAGCACCGCTACCCGCAAAACAAGTATCGAACTGTGTTTTCGCCTCCTTTACTCCAGGAGCATCACTCTCGAAAATCGGGGCCAGACGAGCGTACTCATCCAAAACGGCATCCGGATAGACCTCGCCCATCTTATAATCATCGCACAAATTGCTGAAATATACCAATGCGACATCCGGCAGCGCAGCATAACCGCTCTGCAAACCGGCTTCGATCGCCTCCTTATACAACTTGCGCACGCCTTCCCGGTCGGAAGGATTGAAAGTCAGGTATTCACGAGCTTTACGGTCAAGGACATAAGCCGTACCGTGGGACTGGAAGGAAAATACTGTACACGCAGGTCGTAAATCATCATCAGCGAATCGAGCAGAGCTTTTTTCTCATTCAGGTCTTGTGCGCGTTGCACCTTGTTCGGATAAACCTGTGCCCCCCGAATAAAGGTCGCTTCGAAAGCCGAAGGAGCCTCCTGTGCAAGCGTACGGAAATAAACAGCGGCTGCGTCGTAATCGCGGGTATCGACAGCTTCCTTCAGCAGGTTGCTCGTCAGAATGTTTTGCTTACGCTGTTCGGGCGTATCTCCCCACGGAGCGTACCGAGGGTCACTGAAATCCTGGGCGATCGAAGCTGTCGCAGCGAACACCAATACTGCCGACAGCAAAATTTTCATGCGATTCATATTCTTCTTTATAATTTATTTTTTATGTGTGGTTTAATCGTATTTCGGACGAACGAACCAATAATCACCGAACAATGTCACACCCAGCGAAAATTTGCAATAGGTCTGTTTAACCAGACTCACCTGTTCGTTGATCGCCTTGAAACTGCCGCGTCCGCCGACTTCGACACCCAGATCGACCGACGACGCACCCAATATGCCGCCCAACACCGTCAGGGGAATACCGACGCCCAGCGTCACGGCGTATTCATTGACATCCACTCCGCCGAAAGTCTGGTTATAGGTACCATAACGAACTCCGGCCCGGTAGGACCAGCGTTTCAATGCGCTGCGTACATCCGCTTTATTGGGGGTGTATTCGACCCCGAGTTTAACCGTATTCGTGTTCCGGTAAGCCACATCGAAACCGGCTGCGGATTTCTCGACCAACCGAGAATTGCCGCTTCGCCAGTCCTGATAGACGTAATCCGCCCCCACAGCTATTTTAGGCGTGTTGTAATAAATACCTACGGCAACCTGCTGGGGCAGCTTGAGCCCCAGACGATTTCCCATATCCATAGCGACCGTATTGAAAATATCGCCGGTCTGCACCTTCGTCGTCACATTCGGATTCAAGTCGCCGCCGATATCGTAGGTCGCACCGATCGTCAGAATACGCCGACGGTTGCTGATCGGGGACCACTGTACGCCGAACTGTCCCTTAAAACGGGAAACGCTGTAGGTTTCGGTTCCCGTCGCGTCTGCGATAAGACCTCCTCCGGTTATATTCTCCAAAATAGCGGTTTTATAAATCCGCTGAATGTCGCCCCAATAGTACTGGGCAGCTATTCCGATCGAGAATCCGCGGAAGATCTCCCAGCCCAGACCGAGCTTCACCTCCGTCACGTCGCCGTCGCCGTCCCACTGGTACTGCACGCGGCCGATATTACCCCAGATTTCATCGTCGTCCACCTCCTGTTTCATCCGGTAACCGACGCTGCTGTAAGGCGTCAGGCTGAAGCCCAACCCCAAATGCTTGGCAATCGGCAACTGAAACGCAATGTCGTGGAAATTGACCGTATAATAACTTGTATTGAGCGTCTGCCCGTAATATTTCTGGGAATTGTAAAAGCACTGCCCTTCAAGACCGAAATCGAAAAGGAACGACTTGGGGCGCACGGCACTGTAAGCCGCCGGATTGAGCAAATTGACAGCAGCCGCATTACGCATACCGACGCCGACACCGCCCATCGAACGTGTCTGAAGCGTTCCCGGGGTCCGCAGTTCACCCAGACCGTACATCGAATACGGTGAAAAAGCGTTGATACTGCTGGTTTGTCCCCATGCCATGCACGGTACAATGACGGCCAGCGCGAGGCACAGTTTAACGGCGGCTTTCTTCACTTGCATTATACTCTAAAATTCGGTTCAGCCCCAGAAAGACCAAATCACAATGTGCAAATATCGTATTTTTAATTCGTTTAACAAAGAATTTTGCATCCCCGCCGGTAAAAATTATCGACAACGCATCGATTTCCGGAAACAGCCGGGCGATATACCCCTCGATTTCGAAGGCAATGCCGTTCATCACGCCCTGCCGGATCGCCTCGACGGTCGAACGCCCCAAAAGCGTCTGGTCCTCACAGGATTCACACAGGGGAAGCGCCGCCGTATAATCGTGCAAGGCCCGGAAGCGCATCTGTACGCCGGGAGAAATATTACCGCCCCGGAAAACCCCGTCGGCAGAAACCTGATCGATGGTAATGGCCGTCCCGAAATCCACGATCAACAGATTGCGGCCCGGGTAGAGCGACGCAGCGCCGACGGCAGCCGCAAGACGGTCCTCACCCAGAGTTTCGGGCGTAGTGTAACCGTTACGAATGGGAAGAGGAAGTTGCGGTGAGAGCCGCAGACAGCGCCCGATGCGGCGACGCACCAGCGCGACGGTGTCATCGACCGGACCGCGCGTAGTCGCAACAATAGCCTGCGTAATACCGGGATGAGCAGCAAGAATCCGATCTATCACCGCTTCGTCGAACTCTTCCGAACATCCGTCGGAAACGACGGTACCGCCGTCAAATACAGCGTACTTGACCCGCGTGTTACCCATGTCGATCGTCAGGTTCATCGTTGAATTTTTTGCTTCGTTCTTTCCGTCCGGCACGGCCGCTCTCCAAGTTCACTGCGGCACGAATCGTTCACAACCGTCCGGATTCAGTTTTTATAGCAGTTATATACTTTTCGGTTACCACGACCGTTCTCTTACCGATTTCGGCGGCACCCCACAACCCTGCGGAGCGTTATGCCGTCCTCCGACCCTCTCCCGAGGGAGGAACTTCGGGAAAAAGACGAGGCATATCGGTCGCGTTCGGGCAAGTCCATACATCAAAAATACTCCCCAGCTCTTTCTACAAAGATTTAAGCACCTCGTATCCCGCTGCGACATCCTTAATCCCCCTAACGGTCATCGCCAGGCGATTATTGTGTTGCTTGAGAACAAATCGGTCGGGGCGCTGCGTCACTTTGCGCAAAAGCTCCATGAACGTATCGCTCTTGTAGTAAGGAGAATCGTCGTCGCCTACGAAATGGACGATCATCAAGCCGTTTTTGACCTTCACGCGCTCCATACCCAGCCGCACGGCCTCCCACCGCAGGCGGACCACATTGAGCAGCTCGGCAGCGGGCCGGGGCAACGGACCGAAGCGGTCGATCATCTTGGCCTCGAAACTCTTGAGCATCTCCTCGTTGCGGGCCGTATCCAGCTCCCGGTACAAGCGCAGTTTCTCGGCGGGCTGCTGCACGTAGGAGTCGGGCAGCTCGGCCTCGACGTCGATCTCGATCACGCTATCCGAAATATAGCTCATCTTATCGACCACGCCCTGCTCGGCATCGCTCATGCCGGGCATCTCGAGTCCCTCCGAGCGGAGTTCGGCGATCGCCTCCTGCATGATCTTCTGGTAGGTTTCGAAACCGATGTCGGCGATAAAGCCGCTCTGCTCGGCGCCCAACAGATTGCCGGCGCCCCGAATGTCGAGATCCTGCATGGCGATATTGAATCCCGAACCCAGATCTGAGAACTCCTCGATGGCCCGCAGGCGCCGCCGGGCATCCGGAGTCAGCAGCTCGTCGCCGGGCGAAAGCAGGTAGCAATACCCCCGCTGGCTGCCGCGTCCCACACGTCCGCGCAACTGATGAAGATCGCTCAAGCCGAAATTCTGGGCATTATTGACGATGATCGTATTGGCATTGGGAATGTCGATGCCGTTTTCGACGATCGTGGTCGAAATCAACACGTCGAACTCCCCGTAGATAAAATCCATAATCAGCTTTTCGAGCTGTTCGGCCGGCATCTTGCCGTGGCCGATTCCCACCCGCGCCCGGGGGCAGAGCCGAGTAACCATACCCTGAAGCGTCATCAGATCCTCCACCCGGTTGTGGACGAAATAGACCTGTCCACCCCGATCCAGCTCGGCATTGACAGCGTCGCGGATAATCTCCTCCGAAAAGAGATGCGACTCGGTAATGATCGGCTGTCGGTTGGGCGGCGGCGTCGAGATGACGGAGAGGTCGCGCGACCCCATGAGCGAGAATTGCAGCGTGCGGGGAATCGGCGTCGCGGTGAGGGTCAGCGTATCGACATTGACGCTCATCTGCGTCAGCTTCTCCTTGGCCGCCACGCCGAACTTCTGCTCCTCGTCGATAATAAGCAATCCCAGGTCGTGGAATTTCACCTGCTTGCCCAGGATCTTGTGCGTACCGATCAGGATGTCGATGCGACCCTCGGCCAGCTCAGATAGGATGCGGGACGTCTCTTTCGAAGACTTGGTCCGGTTGAGATATTCGACCTTCACGGGAAAATCCCGGAGCCGATGTACGAAGGAGCGGTAATGTTGCAGGGCCAGAATCGTCGTAGGCACCAGCACGGCCACCTGCTTGCCGTCGGTCGCGGCCTTGAACGCCGCTCGGATCGCCACTTCGGTCTTGCCGAAGCCCACATCGCCGCAAATCAAACGATCCATCGGCTGATTGGACTCCATGTCCCGCTTGACGGCCTGCGTCGCGGTCTGCTGATCGGGCGTATCCTCCCACATGAACGAAGCTTCCAGCTCCTGCTGCAAATAGGTATCCGGCGAAAAGGCAAATCCCTTGCTGGCTTTGCGCTTGGCATAGAGGGCGATCAGTTCGCGCGAGATGTCCTTGACGGCCTTCTTGGTCGCGGTCTTGAGCTTCTGCCAGGCTCCGCTGCCCAATTTGTAGATTTTGGGCGCTTCGCCTTCGCCGCTCTTGTATCGCGAAATACGGTGCAAGGCGTGCACATGCACGAACAGCACGTCGTTATCCTTATAAATCAATTTAATAGCCTCGTGCACCTTGCCGTTCTCGTTGATCTTGACCAGACCGCCGAAACGCCCCACGCCGTGATCGATATGCACCACATAATCGCCCATGCGGAGCTGATTCAACTCTGCGACGGTCATCTGCTCGTCGCGCTTGATCTCGCCGTTGATCCGATAGCGCTGGTAGCGGTCGAAAATCTGATGGTCGGTATAGAAACAAAGTTTCAGGTCGTGATCGACGAAACCCTCGTGCAGCGTGATCGGCAGGGGGTTGATCTGCGCCTCCTTACGCCCCGACTGGTAGAAAATGTTCTCCAGCCGTTCGAGCTGCGCCCGGTTTTCCGACAGGATATAGGTTTTATAACCGCGCTGTCCATTGGAAATGATGTCGTCGGCCAGCAATTCGAAATTCTTGTTGAACTTGGGCTGGGGAGCCATGCGGAACGCGACCGTCGCATCGGCCGGCCGCTCCTTCAGGCTATCACGCAATTCGAACAAACGCATCCCGGCCATGTCCTGCAACAACACCTTCCGGCTCACCAGATGGGTGTCAATCTCCGCAGGTTCCTCCATCTCCCCCAGAACCTTGCGACGCAGATCGTTCACGCGCCGCAGTACGTAGTCGGGATCGAAAAACCAGTAAGTCGCCTCTCCTGCAAATGCGAGCAGCGAAATCCGATCCCCGGCAAAACCGTTCAGGTTCGGAACGATCTCCACCTCGTTCAGCCGGTCGGCGGAAAGCTGACTGGAAATCTCGAATCGGCGGATCGAATCCACCTCTTCCCCGAAAAAGTCCAACCGGTAAGGTTTGCTCTCGGAAAAGGAAAACACGTCGAAGATACCGCCACGCAGCGAATACTGTCCGGGTTCGTAAACGAAATCCACCTTCGTGAACCCCGAATCGGCCAGCAACTCCTCCAGCTCTCCGATCGCCAGCCGGTCGCCGACCTTCACCCGCACGGTTTCGCGCCGCATCGAGTCGGGGTCGGTCACCCGTTCGGCCAGAGCTTCCGGATAGGTACAGATAATCCGGTATTCGCCCGCAGCCATTTCCCGACGCAGAGCACTCAACGCCGCCGTCCGCTGCACGACACCCTGCGCATCCTCCGTACCGTAAACGATCGAACGCTTGTAGGAGCCCGGAAAAAAGTAAACCTGTTTTTCGTCGAGCAGGGCATAAAAATCGTTGAGCAGGTAGGCCGCCGCATCGCGGTCTTCCGCCACGAAGACGTGCGTACCGCCCGTTCGGGCGATCAGGGCAGCGGCATAAACCGAGAGAGCCCCGCCGACCATATCGCGCAGAAGAACGGTCCGCCCCGCCGAATCGTACGCACGACGCATCGCGCCGAGAGGCTCCGCTCCGGCGATCAACTGCAAGATATTCGGTTTATTTCCGGGACCCATATTCCGCCCAGCTAAAAGATGCCCTGCAGGAATCGATTCCGCAAGGCGCTCAAACGATTATTCAACTCCGTGTATTCGTATCGGCTGCAGATCGTACCTGCGACCGAACATGTATGTCTTTCCACCTTCCGCCTTTGTCCGGCTCCGGACTTCGTCCGCCTTCCGGCCAGTAAAAGGGGCCGAATCCCATCCGGCACATCGACCGAGTCCATGCCTCCGCCCCTGCGGCATCCGGTATCTCTAATCCTTATACAGGTCTTTGCCCTCCTTGTCGTAGTAGTGGACATCGACGATACCGACGCTCTGGTCCGCCACGATCTTCAACTGGATCTTATACTTCCACATCCAGCGGCGGCGCAACGACCACAGGCCGTGATTCAAGTAGGTCGAAACGTAAGGGCTGACGCGCAACTTGATATATTTGTGCCCCGCATCCTGGGCCAGATAGGAGATCTTGTTCTCGATCTTCTTGTCGAGCAGAACGGTCGGCTCGATACGCCCCGTGCCGTTGCACGTGGGACAGACGTCCGTAACATCCTGCACGGCGACCGGACGCACCCGCTGGCGGGTGATCTGCATCAGCCCGAACTTGGTCAGCGGCAGCACCGTATGCTTGGCCTTGTCGGTGGCCATCAGCTTGTTCATCTCCTCATAGAGCAACTGACGGTTCGCAGCCTTGTGCATATCGATAAAGTCGATGATGACGATACCGCCCAAATCGCGCAGACGCAATTGCCGGGCGATTTCGCGTGCAGCGGCCAGATTGACATCGAAAGCCGTCTGCTCCTGATCGTCCTCCGCCTTGGTGCGATTGCCCGAATTGACGTCGATGACGTTCATCGCCTCCGTGTGCTCGATAATCAGGTAAGCGCCCCGGCGCAACGACACGTACTTGGCGAAGAGCGACTTGATCTGCTTCGAAATGTCGAAATTGTCGAAGATGGGGACGTTGCCCTTATAAAGTTTTACGAGTTTCTCGCTTTGCGGTTCGATCTGACGGATGTAGTTCTGAATCTCATGGTACATCGCTTCGTCGTCCACGACGATCTGCGAAAAGGCGCCTCCCAACGAATCCCGGATAATGGTGTTGGCCCGGTTCATCTCACTCATCAACTGGGCCGGAGCAGGGTTCTTGCGAATATTTTGCAGGGTCTTCTGCCATTTGTCCAACAGGGAGCGGATATCCTGTTCGATATCGCTGTCCTTGGCCTCGACAGCCGCCGTGCGGATGATAACGCCGAAATTCTTCGGCAAAACGGCGGCTGCAATGCCCTTGAGCCGCTTCTTCTCCTCCGCCGAGCGGATCTTCTGCGACAGGAACACCTTCGACGAAAAAGGCACCAGCACCACGTTACGTCCAGCCAGCGAAATATCGGCCGTCAGACGCGGTCCCTTGGTGGAAATCGCCTCTTTGGCCACCTGCACCATAACGGTCTGCCCCACCTGCAGGTAGGAGCCGATCTTGCCCGACTTTTCGATCGGCGGCTCCAGCTTCATCGCATCCAGGCGGATTCCCCGCTTGCCGGGCTGGTAACTCGCCACCAGCTTCTGCAACGAAGAGAACTGGGAGCCCAGGTCGAGATAGTGGATAAAGGCATCCTTCTCATGGCCGATATTGACGAACGCGGCGTTCAGCCCCGGCATGATCTTGCGCACCTTGCCCAGATAAATATCCCCTACGGCGAATCCCGTCTGGCACTGCTCCTTGTTGAGCTCGACCAGCACCTTGTCCTCGCACAGGGCGATCGAAATCTCGGTCGGGTTTACATTGACTATTAATTCTCGGTTCATATATATTTTCGTCCCGCAGACCGCGGCGACGATTCTGACATTATGGGGTTTGCGGCTGTTCGGCGTTCGGGAAGCACAGCCCGGCTTCCATTGTTTTCAACTCGCCTGGTCCGTAGAGGACGATATTGCGGCACATTCCCTTCGCAAAAAGCCTCTTTTGGCTTTTCGGGAGCGGATTCGATATACGGTGATACGTTCACAAACACATCGTCCTCTCCTTCCCGACGATCCGACACATCCCGCCCTGCGAACGGAGCGGGAATCGGAAAACAGGTAAAGCTAAAAGGGCCTCGCACCCTTTTAGCTTTATCTACCTTAATTAGCACTAAGGCGTACTACCTACTTTTTCTTGTGACGATTCTTGCGAAGACGTTTTTTACGCTTGTGGGTCGCCATCTTGTGACGCTTATGTTTCTTTCCGTTCGGCATAACTGTAATTGTTTAAAGTTTCTATTATTTATTTAACTTTTGCCGCAAAACTCTTTGCAGGCTTGAAGGCCGGAATGTTGTGGGCCGGGATCGTAATGGTCGTATTCTTGGAAATGTTACGAGCCACCTTCTTCGCGCGTTTTTTCACGATGAAGCTGCCGAAACCACGGAGATATACATTGTTGTTCTGCGCCAGGGAACCCTTGATGCTCTCCATAAAAGCCTCGACGATAGCCTGGACCTGTACTTTTTCAGCACCGGTACTTTTAGCGATTTCGCTAACGATATCTGCCTTTGTCATACTCTTTATATTTATAAGTTAAACTCTATTTCGGGACTGCAAATATAAGTTTTATTTGATTATATCACAACAAAGTAGAACATTTTTTTGCAATTCACCTCGCCCGCGTCGCGCCGCAGTTCGAAACCCCTTACTCAAATACCGGGCCATAAAACCGCGCTTCGATACCCGGCGGGCCGACCGGAGCCGGACCGTATCGAAGAATATCCGGAAAAAGGCAACGCATTATCAAACAACCCGATAGCCGGAACCGGACACCGCCGCCCGAAAGTTTCGTCCGTCGGGCACAATAAATTGCCCGAAATTCGCATTGTATAATTGGTAAAATCACTATTTTTGTAGAAGATAGGATCCGGTTCGGCAATCCCGGCGGGCAAGCCCGCAACCTTTCACTATCTTTGACATAGTCTTAGATAGAATGCGCCTCGGGAAACCGGGACAGGTTCCCGTTTTCTCCCGGCTTTCACTATCTTTGTTTCAACTAAAACCGCGAATATGGTCAAAATACTTTGGGTGGACGACGAAATCGAACTATTGAAACCCCATGTGCTTTTCCTCCGGGGAAAAGGTTACGAAGTCGATACCTGCAACAACGGATACGACGCGATCGACATGGCGACGGAGGGCAACTACGACCTCATCATCCTGGACGAGATGATGCCGGGTATGACAGGACTCGAAACCCTTCCGAAAATCAAGGAAATACGCCCCACTACTCCGGTCATCATGGTCACCAAGAGCGAGGAGGAGAACATCATGGACAAGGCCGTCGGGTCGAAGATCGCCGACTACCTCATCAAACCCGTGAATCCCAACCAGGTGCTGCTCTCGATCAAGAAGAACGTCCACTCCCAGCAGCTGGTCACCGAACAGACCACGGCCGATTACCGGGCGGAGTTCGGACGCCTCTCCTCGGCACTCCAGATGGCCGACAGTTTCGCCGACTGGTGCAACGTCTATCGCCGGATCACGAACTGGGAGATCGAGCTCTCCGATTCGACCGACC
>ERZ772884.1640-NODE-1640-length-14134-cov-3.074792_pt1 | contig 14134 bp, 9 predicted proteins | sample MGYA00580574_ERZ772884 | MGnify/ENA primary metagenome ERZ772884 (study PRJEB29015, sample SAMEA2737690) | human gut metagenome | biome: human gut; feature: human-associated habitat; material: faeces | place: China | collected 2012 ... | reverse complement strand
GGGATACTCGTTCAAATGGAATTTGCTGATTCGAAAGTTCTCGATACCCCGCAGGGTCTGGACACCGTAAAGTACGTCGGCAGGCAACTCTACGCTGCCGAGCAGGTCGCTCTCCGTACGCATTTTCTGATTATTTGCCATAATACTTATAATTTATAATTGTTTTTGACGTTTAAGTTTCGATCCGTCGCGAATTTAATTCGACAAAATTAACACTTTATTTTCAATTCGTGCCAACAAACCATATAAACTTGAAACTATTTTTTATTTCGGCGGCGAATAGCTATATTTGCGATAATATACCGTAAAATCCCCTTCAGCCAATGAAAGCAGCGATCATCGGACACGGCAAAATGGGCCGTGAAATCGAAAAAATACTCCTCGAAAGGGGACACCGTATCGGCGCCGTCATCGACGAGGCGAACGCATCGGAACTGGATGCCACACACCTGGCCGGCATCGACGTAGCACTGGAGTTCACGACCCCCGACGCGGCCTACGGCAACATCCGGGCGTGCATCGACGCAGGGATTCCGGTCGTCAGCGGCACGACGGGCTGGACAAATCGTCTGGAGGAGTTGCGCAGCTATTGCCGGGAAAAAGGCGGTGCGCTCTTCTACGCCTCGAACTACTGCCTGGGCGTCAACCTGATGTTCCGCCTCAACCGCAGGCTGGCCCGGATGATGGAGCGCTTCGACGCCTACGACGTACGGATCGAAGAGATTCACCACACACAGAAAAAGGATGCTCCGAGCGGCACGGCCATCACGCTGGCAGAAGGGATCATCAGCGAAATCGGGCGGAAGACGGGCTGGGTGAATGAACCCAGCGACGATCTTTCGCAAATCGTCGTCACCTCCCTGCGCGAAGGAGCGGTTCCGGGTACACACACGGTAACTTACGAATCGGACGACGACCGGATCGAACTCAAACATACGATCAAAAACCGCCGGACACTGGCTCTGGGCGCCGTCGTCGCTGCGGAGTTCCTCTGCGGCAAAAAGGGTGTCTATACGATGGACGACCTGCTGAAATAAACGATACAGAACATGGGAAAAATCAAAGCTTTCTTCCGCAACAAATGGGTGGGATTCACCCTGGCAAGTATTTTATACATCCTCTGGTTCGTCCTCTGGACGGGCAACTGGTGGCTGCTGCTGGGCGAAATCGTCATCTTCGACCTTTATATCACGCGTTATTTCTACAAGTACGTCTGGCGGCACAACGCCGAGATGTGCAAGAAAAGCAAAAGTTACAAAGCCGTTTACGAATGGGTGAATGCGATCATTTTCGCCACCGTTGTAGCGTCGCTGGTACACATCTTCTTCTTTCAGATGTACGTGATTCCCTCGTCGTCGATGGAGAAATCGCTGCTGGTCGGGGACTATCTCTACGTCAGCAAGGTAGCCTACGGTCCCCAGATGCCCAATACCCCGGTGGCATTTCCGTTCGTACACCATACGATGCCTTTTTCGAAAACCAAAAAATCGTTCTCCGAAAGCGTCAAATGGCCTTATCACCGCCTCAAGGGACTGGGCCGAATCGAGCGCAACGACGTAGTGGTATTCAACTTTCCGGCAGGCGATACGGTGCTGCTCGAACGACAGGACGTTTCGTACTACGACGTGCTGCGGCAATATCAGCAAACTTTCGGACATCAGGCCGGCCGCGAACGGCTGATGCAGGAATACACGGTCATCACGCGCCCGGTGGACAAGCGTGAAAACTACATCAAACGCTGCATCGGCCTCCCGGGGGATTCGATACGAATCGAGGAAACGGCGGTTTACGTCAATGGAAAGCCGCAGGAGCCCGTCGCCGGAAAACAGTTCATGTATCTGGTGGAAACCACCTCGCCGATCACCCAATACGCACTCGACAATCTGGGTATCACCGAATGGAGCAACAAGGGCACGCTCTACTACATGGCGCTCACCGACGAAAACGCCGCAGAACTGGAGAAGCTGGACAACGTCGCTTCCGTACAGAAATACATCGCCCGCAGTCCCAATTTCGATGTCTTTCCGCAGGATCGCCGCTATGCGTGGAATCAGGACAACTATGGCCCGATCTGGATTCCCCAAGCGGGAACGGCCGTTGCGCTGACGGCCGACAACCTGCCCCTGTACCGGCGGATTATCGAAACGTACGAAGGCAACGACCTGCGTGTGGACGAAGAAGGGAAGATCTTCATCAACGGCGAACAGACCGACACCTATACTTTCCGGATGAACTATTACTGGATGATGGGCGACAACCGCCACAATTCGGCGGACTCCCGCTTCTGGGGATTCGTTCCCGAAGACCACATCGTCGGCAAAGCCTCCTTCATCTGGCTGTCGCTGGATCCCGAAAAGAGCTTCCCCGCGAACATCCGCTGGAACAGGATGTTCACCAAAGTCAAATAAAACAAGGGTAGTCGTGACCTCGGACAGTTATCATACGCTTGCCGGGCCTGCGGAAGCCATCTACAAAGAGAAAAGCAGCAAGTTCCTCGCTTATGCCTATCCGGTCGAAAGCGAGGAGGAGATTCGCACGCTGCTCGATGCGCTGCGCAAGAAATATTACGACGCGACGCACCTCTGTTACGCGTGGCGGCTGGGTCCGCACGGCGAAACGTTCCGCGCCAACGACGACGGAGAGCCTTCGGGCACGGCGGGCAAGCCGATCCTCGGTCAGCTTCTGTCCAACGAACTGGTCAACTGCCTGATCGTCGTGGTGCGTTATTTCGGCGGTACGAAACTCGGAGTATCGGGCCTGATCGGTGCCTACAAGGAGTCGGCGGCCGAAGCGATCCGAGCGGCCGAAATCGTGGAGCGGACGGTCGATACCGTCGTGGAGGTGGAGTTTTCGTACCTGGCGATGAACGACGTGATGCGCGTGGTCAAGGAAGAACAGCCCCGGGTGCTGACACAGCAGTTCGACAACCTCTGCCGAATGACGCTGGCTATCCGGCAAAGTCTCGCAGGAGGTATGATCGGCAAACTGGAAAAGATCGGGGGCGTGACCCTCGAAATGAAATAATATCGGTCCGGCCCGGAACACGCACGGCGCAGGGACCGGATCCACGTAAAAAAACATGACAAAAGAACAAAAGTCCATTTATATAAAAGGTGCACGGGTGCACAACCTCAAAAACATCGAGGTCGAAATTCCGCACAACCGACTGGTCGTCATTACGGGACTTTCGGGTTCCGGCAAATCGACCCTCGCTTTCGACACGATCTTCGCCGAAGGGCAGCGCCGCTACGTGGAGAGCCTCTCGGCCTATGCCCGACAATTCCTGGGCAAGATCAACAAGCCCGATGTGGATGTCATTACGGGTATCGCTCCGGCCATCGCCATCGAACAGAAGGTCAATACCCGCAATCCGCGTTCGACGGTCGGCACCACGACCGAACTGTACGACTACCTTAAACTCCTCTACGCCCGCATCGGACACACCTTCTCGCCCGTATCGGGACAGGAGGTCAAGTGCTACACCGAGGACGACGTGGCGCAATATATCCTCTCCCTGCCCGAAGGCAGCCGCGTGGCCGTCGCAGCGCCGCTGCAACTGCGCGAAGGGCAGGGCGTCATCGAAAAGCTGACCCTGGTGCTGGGCGAAGGCATCCTGCGCGTACATGCGGCGGGAGAGACTCTGCCGATCGAGGATTTTCTGCCCCGCGTGGACGGAAACACCCGTGCCGAAGATATCTCGATCGTAGTCGATCGTGCCAAAGTTTCGCAGGACGGCGACCTGCCGACCCGCCTGCGGGATTCCGTAGCCCGTGCTTTCTCCTATGGAAACGGGGTTTGCCGAATCGTCACGCCCGAAGGCGTCAAAGAGTTCTCGGCCCGTTTCGAGGCCGACGGCATCGAATTCGAGCCTCCGACCGAACATCTGTTCAGCTTCAACAACCCGCTGGGCGCCTGCCCGACGTGCGAAGGTTACGGCAAGATCATCGGCATCGACGAGGACCTGGTGATTCCCGACAAACGCAAAACCATCTACGAGGACGCCGTGGCCTGCTGGCGCGGAGAGACCATGCGGGCGTGGAAAGACCAGCTCGTAGCCAATGCCTATAAGTTCGATTTTCCGATCCATACGCCGTTCTACCAACTTACGGCCGAACAGAAACGGCTCCTGTGGTGCGGCAACGAGTATTTTCACGGCTTGAACGACTTCTTCGCCTACATCGACAGCGAGCGGCGCAAGATCCAGTTCCGGGTGATGAAAGCCCGCTACACGGGCAAAACCGTCTGTCCCGACTGCGGCGGCTCGCGCCTGCGCAAAGAGGCCCTTTACGTCAAAATCGGCGGCAAAACCATCGCCGACCTGGTCGTGATGCCGGTGGAGACGCTCGCCGATTTCTTCGCCTCGCTCGAGCTGGACGCTCACGACACGAAAACCGCCGCCCGCATCCTCACCGAGATACGCAACCGCCTGCAATACCTCATGGACGTGGGGCTGGGCTACCTGACCCTCGACCGCCTCTCCTCGACGCTTTCAGGCGGCGAAAGCCAGCGCATCAATCTTTCGACCTCGCTGGGCAGCAACCTCGTGGGTTCGCTCTATATTCTCGACGAGCCGTCGATCGGCCTGCACCCGCGCGACACGAACCGTCTGGTCGGTGTGCTCGAACAACTGCGTGACATCGGCAACACGGTGATCGTCGTCGAACACGAAGAGGAGGTGATCCGTGCTGCCGACTGGATCGTCGATATCGGCCCGGAGGCGGGCTACAACGGCGGAGAGGTCGTCTTCAGCGGACCGCTGAAAGCCTTATTGAAAGAAAAAAAAAGCCTGACGGCCGACTACCTTACGGGACGCTGCAAAATCGCGGTGCCCACCTCGCGGCGCAGCCCGGCAGCGTGGATCACCGTGAAAGGTGCCCGGCAGAACAACCTGAAGAATATCGACGTGCGGATCCCGCTCGGGGTGATGACCTGCATCACGGGCGTAAGCGGCAGCGGCAAATCGTCGCTGGCCAAAGGCATCCTCTATCCCGCATTGCGGCGCCTGCTGTTCGACACAGGGCTCAAACCGGGCGATTTCGACGCCATCGAAGGCGATCTTTCGACGCTTCGTTCGGTCGAAATGGTCGATCAGAACCCGATCGGCAAATCCTCGCGGTCGAATCCCGTGACTTATATCAAAGCCTACGACGAGATCCGCAAACTCTACGCCGACCAGCCCTACGCCCAGCGGTCGGGATTCAACCCCTCGCATTTCTCGTTCAACATCGCCGGCGGCCGCTGCGAGGAGTGCCAGGGCGAGGGATTCATCAAGGTCGGCATGCAGTTCATGGCCGATATGGAGCTAGTGTGCGAAGCCTGCGGAGGCAAGCGCTTCAAAGATGAAATTCTCGAAGTCCGCTACCGCGAAAAGTCGATCTACGACATACTGGAGATGACGGTGGACGACGCGATCGCCTTCTTCGGCGAGGAGAAGAAAAACGCCACCTGCAAACGGATCATCGAACGGCTCCGCCCCCTGCAGGAGGTCGGGTTGGGGTATATCAGGCTCGGACAGTCCTCCTCGACGCTCTCGGGCGGCGAGAGCCAGCGCGTGAAGCTCGCTTCGTTCCTGTCGAAGGAGAGCACCGAAGGCAACGTGATGTTCATCTTCGACGAGCCTACGACGGGTCTCCATTTCCACGACATCAACAAGCTGCTCGACGCCTTCAACGCCCTGATCGCCCGGGGTCATACGATCGTGATCGTCGAACACAACATGGACGTTATCAAGTGCGCCGACTGGGTCGTGGATCTCGGCCCCGAAGCGGGCGACCGGGGCGGCAGCATCGTCTTCGAAGGCACTCCGGACGGGCTGGCCGGATGCAAGGAGAGTTACACGGGCCGCTACCTGGCGCTCCGCGAGAAAAACGAATAAGACAACGATGGAATTTACTACCTATACGCTTCCCAACGGCATCCGGGGCATTCACCGTCGGATCAAAGGCAACGTCACGCACTGCGCCCTGCTGGTAAACGCCGGAAGCCGCGACGAGCTGAAGAATCAATTCGGACTGGCCCATTTCACCGAACACGCCCTGTTCAAAGGCACGGAGCACCGCAAGGCTTACCAGGTGAACTGCCGGCTCGAAAACCTCGGCGGCGAACTCAACGCCTTCACCACCAAGGAGGATACGACGATCCACGCCACGACCCTGCGAAGCGACTTTTCGAAGGCTGTGGAGCTGATCGCCGACGTCGCCTTCCATTCGACTTTTCCCGACCGGGAACTGGAAAAAGAGAAGGAGATCATCTACGACGAAATCAATACCTACAAGGACTCTCCGGCCGACATGATCTACGATACGTTCGAAGAGATGCTTTTCGCCGGGTCGGAGCTGGGACACAATATTTTAGGCCGGAAATCGAGCCTGGCACGCTTCAGCGGAGAGTCGATCCGGGAGTTCGTCGCACGCACGCACACCACCGACCAGATGGTTTTCTCGTCGATCGGGAACCTCTCGGCCAAGAGCGTCGAAACGACCGTCGCCCGCTACCTGAACGACATCAAAAGTTCCGCACGGGATTTCTCGCGCCGGCAACCCGCCGCCGTCGAACCGTTCTCCCGAATCGTTACCAAACATACGCACCAGACGCACTGCATCATCGGTGCTCGGGCGCAGGGGATCAACGACGCGGAGCGGCTGCCGCTGGCGCTGCTCGTCAATCTGCTCGGCGGCCCTTCGGCCAACTCCCTGCTGAACGTGCTGGTGCGGGAGAAAAACGGGCTTTCGTACAACATCGAAGCCTCTTACACGCCTTACAGCGACAGCGGCATCGTGGCCATCTATTTCAGTTGCGACCACGACAACACGGATCACTGCATCGAGCTGATCGAGGGAGAGCTGGGACGGCTCCAAACCACGCCGCTCTCGGCCCGACGGCTTTCGATGGCCAAGAAGCAGTTCATCGCCCAGCTGGCGATCTCGATGGAGAGCAACGAAGGTTACATGCTCGGTGCGGGCAAGAGTTTCCTGGCGCACCGCGAGGTCGATACGATGGAGGAGGTTTATCGCAAAATACAGGCTCTCACGGCCGAAGACCTGACCGCCGTAGCTTCGTCGGTCTTCTCCTCACCATCGCGGCTCATCTATAAATAACGGTTTTCAACGACCCGACACACAATTATATATTATGGACGCACTCGAACGATATATTCACGATTTTTCGTCGCCGGAAGAGGAACTTCTGCACGAACTCGACCGCCAGACGCATCTGCAGGTCGTACAGCCGCGCATGCTCTCGGGGCATATCCAGGGTAAGTTGCTGGAGCTGCTCGTGCGGATGTTACGGCCCCGCAACATCCTGGAAATAGGCACTTTTACGGGGTATTCGGCCCTCTGCATGGCCGCCGGACTCGAGGAGGGCAGCGTGCTCGACACGGTGGAGGTGGACGACGAGCTGGAGGAGATCGCCGCCTCGTTCTTCTGCCGCAGCCCGCACGGGCATAAGATCCGACACCACGTCGGTTCGGCGCTCGACATCGCTCCGACACTCGGATGCACGTTCGATCTGGTGTTCATCGACGGCGACAAGCGCGAATACCCGGACTACTACCGGATGCTGATGGGTGACGGAGGAGGCAAAGCGTTGCTGCGCAGCGGATCGATATTGATCGCAGACAATATTCTCTGGTCGGGCAAGGTGGTGGAACCGGTGGCTCACAACGACCGCCATACGCAGGCGCTGCTGGAATTCAACCGCATGGTACGGGAGGACGAGCGGGTGGAAAGCGTGATCGTCCCGATCCGCGACGGACTGAACCTGATCCGGGTAAAATAGGACAGCCGTCTGCCGATAAAGGCAGGGCTGGAAAGGGCAGGAAAGAAAACCCGGCAAGCAAGCGAACGGCCGACAGACAACGGGAAAAAACGGCTCTGTAACGACGAAATTTGAAAAATCGACCGATATGGAATTGAGTGAATTGCAAAAACGAGTGGACGCATGGATCCGCGAATACGGCGTCCGCTATTTCAGCGAACTGACCAATATGGCCATCCTGACCGAGGAGGTGGGGGAGCTGGCCCGCGTCATGGCCCGCAAATACGGCGACCAATCCTTCAAAGCGGGAGAAAAGGAGAACCTGGCGGACGAAATGGCCGACGTACTGTGGGTATTGGTCTGCCTGGCGAACCAGACGGGTGTGAACCTCACCGAAGCCCTCGAAGCCAACTTCGCCAAGAAAACGGCCCGCGACAAGGAGCGGCACCGCAACAATCCCAAGTTATGAACCGAAACCCCGAAAAGCGGTGATAATAATATCGTATCCGAGAAAGGGGTTCGGGAGAGGGTGAGAATCACAAACGCGGCCACAGGCTGTGAATAAGCGACTGTCGGACAATGGGAAATTGAAAAATATAATAATTGCCTGATAGGTATTCCGGGCGATTACGTTCCCGAATTGTTCCGGCAGGTTATGTACGACGGAAGTCATTATCGACAAAATACGGCCCTTCCGACAAACCATCTTCCGGCAAACCGCCCGATAAAAGCGGGATCGGATACGAAAAGCCTGTAATCCCCCGAACAAGGGGCGATACCGCGATAAAATACGGAACTGTTACCTGTAATCAAATACTTTAGAGTTATGAAATACGATTTCGATGAGATTATTCCGCGACGGGGTACCAACTCCGTCAAATGGGATCTGGCCACAGACGAACGGGTGCTGCCTATGTGGGTAGCCGACATGGATTTCCGCGCGGCCCCGCCCGTACTCGACGCCCTGGAACGACGGCTCCGCCACGGCGTTTTCGGCTATACGAAGGTCCCCGACGCCTATTTCGAAGCCGTGAAAGGGTGGTTCGGCAAACGGCACGGATTCCGCATCGAAAACGAGTGGATCCTCCCGACTACGGGCGTCATTCCCGCCCTTTCGGTCATCCTGAAGGCCCTGACCGAACCGGGCGACAAGGTAATCCTTCAGACGCCCGTTTACAACTGTTTCTTCGCCGTGCTGGAGCGTACCGGCCGTCAGCCGCTCGCCAATCCGCTCATCGACGAAGGCGGCGCCTACCGCATGGACTTCGAAGATCTGGAACGCAAGGCGGCGGACCCGCAGGCCAAGCTGATCTTCCTGTGCAATCCCCACAACCCGGCGGGCCGGGCCTGGACCGCCGAAGAGCTTACCCGCCTCGGGGAGATCTGCCTGCGGCACGGGGTAACGGTCATATCGGACGAAATCCACTGCGACCTGACGCTCGACGGCCATCGCCACATTCCGTTCGCCTCGCTGAACGAAGAGTTTCTGCGGCATTCGGTCACCTGCACCGCCCCGAGCAAGACCTTCAACATCGCCGGTCTGCAAGCAGCCAACATCATCGCCGCCGATCCCGAGATACGCCGGAAAATCGACCGGCAACTCGTCGATAACGAACTCCACGCACTGAATGCCTTTGCAGTCGAAGCCCTGATCGCAGCTTACAACGAAGGCGGCGAATGGCTGGACGAACTGAAAAAATACCTGTGGGAGAACTACGAATACCTGCGCGACTTCTTCACCCGGCACCTGCCGGCTCTGCACTCCGCTCGAGGCCACCTACCTGGTGTGGGTGGATTGTCGGACGTTGAAACGCCCCACGACGGAAATAGCCCGGCAGTTACTGGAGGAGGGGCACGTATGGATCAACGAAGGCGAAATGTACGCCGGAGAAGGGTTCCTGCGCATCAACATCGCCTGCCCCCGCAAGACGCTCGCCGAAGGGCTGGAACGCATCCGAAAAGTAGTAGGGTAATTACAATTATTGAATTTAACGAAAAGAGAGCCTTTTTAAGGCTCTCTTTTTTGATTCCGGAGTGAAAATCCCCAACCTATAATCGGGAAATATCCGCATTCCATAAAATTATATGAATATTTTACACCAATTTCAGCTCCTTCTTGATCCGTTCGATCTTGTCGTTCAGTTCGGCCCGTACCTTTTCGTAATCGGCGACGGACGGCAGGGTAGCCTTCACCCCGAAGTAGAACTTGATCTTGGGCTCCGTACCCGACGGACGGACACAGACACGGGTGCCGTCCTCGGTATACCACTGAAGTACGTTGCTCTTATCCTGCTCCAGATGCGTCTTCTTTCCGGTGCGGACATCGAACGACTCCAAAGTCTGAATATCGTTGATCTTCACCACGAGCGAGCCGAGAATCTCTTTCGGAGGATTGGCACGGTAATCGACCATCATCCGCTGGATCAATTCGGCACCCTCCTTACCGGTACGGACTACCGAAACGAGGCCTTCCTGGTAAAATCCGTACTTGACATAAAGCTGCTTGAGCCACTCGTACAGCGAGATACCCATCGTATCGCGCACCCAGGCTGCGGCCTCGGCCGCCAGCGAGCAGGCCGACACGCCGTCCTTGTCGCGGACGTAGTCCCCGGCCAGGTAGCCGAAGCTCTCCTCGCCGCCGCCGATGTACTGCATATCGGTACCTTCGTGCCCCCGAATGATCTTGGCGATGTATTTGAAGCCGGTGAGACACTCGTAGCATTTCACCTTGAAATAGTCGGCTACGGCATCCACCATTTCGGTCGTAACGATCGTTTTGATCACGTACTGGTGTCCGTTCAGGCGGCCCAACTCGGCCCAGCGGGTCAGTTGATAAGTCATCAGCAGCACCAATGTCTGGTTGCCGTTCAACAGCACGTATTCGCCGTTTTCATCAGGCAGCGCCACGCCGATACGGTCCGAATCGGGATCGGTAGCCAACACCAGATCCGCCTTCACCTTCTTCGCCAGGTCGATAGCCATCGACATCGTCTTGCGCTCCTCCGGATTGGGAGATTCCACCGTCGGGAAATTACCGTCGATCACCGCCTGCTCGGGAACCATTTGCACGTTGGTAAAGCCGAAGCGCTTGAGCGACTCGGGAACCAGCCGCACGCCGGCACCGTGCATGGGCGAATAGACGATCTTCATGTCGTGGAAACGTTTCACGCTCTCGGACGAAAGCGACAACTCGTATATTTTATTAAGGTATAACTCGTCGAAATCCTTGCCCAGAGCATGAATGTTCTGCGGGTTCCGGCCGGTAAGCACCTGATCGACCTCGGTGATTTTCTCCACCTCGTCGATGATGTTCTTGTCGTGCGGTGCCGTAACCTGCGATCCATCGGACCAGTAGGCTTTGTAGCCGTTGTATTCTTTGGGGTTGTGCGAAGCCGTGACGACCACGCCCGACTGACATTTCAGCTCCCGGATCGCGAAGCTCAACTCGGGTGTCGGACGCAGCGCGTCGAACAGAAATACGGTGAATCCGTTCGAGGCGAAGATGTCGGCCACACGCTCGGCGAACATCCGCGAATTGTTGCGGCTGTCGTGCCCTACGACGACCCGGATTTCCTCGCCCGCGAAATTGCGCTTCAGGTAGTTCGAAAGACCCTGCGTCGCAGCACCTACCGTATAGATATTCATACGATTGGTGCCCACTCCCATGACCCCGCGAAGACCGCCCGTACCGAACTCGAGGTCCTTGTAAAAACTCTCTACAAGTTCTTTCATATCATTATCCATCAGGTATTTAACCTGTTTTTTAGTCTCTGCATCATAATTGCCGTCGAGCCATTTTTGGGCTTTCGCCAGCACTTGTTGTTCTAATCCGTTTTCCATAACTACATTGGTTTTATTTATAGCTTAAAGCTGTTATCCTCCAAAAATTTTATACGCAAATATACATATTTTATTTCCAATATTCACTATCAGCAAGTTAAAAAAGAGGAGCCTGCCACATCCTTTTTTCTATAGTAAAAGTATCGACTTTTGCAAGCATTTTGCCGCTCCATTTTCACAAATTTATTTACAACTTTGTGCTACCAAAAAAAACGGATACACCCTCCATCGATGTTAGCTCCCGCACAGACATATTGCGAAAAATGGCAAACTTGTTTGGACCAGATCAAGTCCCGAACGACCGAAGAGGAGTTCGTGAAGTGGTTCAAACCCATCGTGCCGCTCGAATTCGACGGCAAGACGCTTCGTCTGTGCGTGCCCAACATGAGCTACGTCTATCAGATCGAGAAGCACTACATTCCGTTCCTGCGGCCGATCATCTCCCAGCTCTACGGACAGGAGATCCGCCTGCACTACGCCGTTCCCAAAAACGACGCACAGAGCGTGCCAGTGTCGAAAGAAGCCGATACGACGGCGATTTCGCAGTTCAGCACCCAGACCAACACGGCAAATATAAAAAATCCGTTCGTCATTCCGGGTCTCAAGAAGATCGTCATCGACCCGCAGCTCAACCCGAACTACACGTTCGCAACCTTCATCGAAGGGGAGTGCAACCGCCTGGCCCGTTCGGCGGGTATGGCCGTCGCGGTCGATCCGGGCCATACGCCTTTCAACCCGCTGTATATATACGGTAACTCCGGACTGGGCAAGACCCACATCGTGCAGTCGATCGGCCACGAAGTGCGGCAGCGCCACCCCGAACTGCAGGTGCTTTACGTCTCGATGAACAAGTTCCAGGCGCAATTCCAGACCGCCTACAAGAACGGCGAAATTCCGGATTTCATCCATTTCTACCAGATGATCGACGTATTGATTATCGACGACATCCAGGAGCTCACGGGAAAAACCGGCACCCAGAACGCCTTCTTCAACATATTCAACCACTTGCAACTGGCAGGCAAACAGTTGATCCTTACCTCGGATAAACCGCCCGTGGAGCTGAAGGACATCGAACAGCGACTGCTGACCCGCTTCAAGTGGGGACTTTCGACCCAGCTCAACACGCCCGACTACGACACCAAAGTCAAGATCATCAGAATCAAGGCTCAGAAACTCGGCCTCCAGCTTACGGACGAAATCGTCCGCTACCTGGCGGACAATATCTCCGCCAACGTCCGGGAAATCGAGGGCGCTCTGTCGGCCCTGGTAGCCAATACCGTCTATATGGGCAAGAAAGTTTCCCTGTCGCTCGTCAAGGAGATTCTGAAGGTCTATGTCCGGGTATGCCAAAAAGAGATCACAATCGAGCACATCATCGAAGTCGTCTGCGACTTCCTGCATATCGACATCCAGCGCCTCAATTCGCCCGAACGAACCCGCGAAGTGGCTCAGGCGCGTCAGATCGCCATGTACCTGGCCAAGCAGCACACCAAATCCCCGCTGATCGCCATCGGTTCGGCTATCGGAGGACGCAACCACGCCACGGTGTTGCACTCCTGCAAGGCGGTATCGAACCAGATCGAAACGGACAAGGCTTTTCAGCGACAGATGGAAGAGCTCGAAAAACTGGTCCTGGCATAACCCGCCGGGACTTTTTTCATCTCCTCCCGAATCACAAATTTGCGAAAAACTTACCGACGACTCGATATTTCCGATGCCATACAAGCCCGCAAACTCCGTCGCCTTCCGCTTGTTGTCACTCCGGACAAAACCATCCCCGACACCGGCACGCATACACTTCTCCAATCCGGTTGCACCCGGACATTGAACCACACCGGAGGCAGTCGATTCGCCGACCATATCCTCCGCCTCCGAAAATCCCGGATTCTTCAGGCCGTCGGCAACGAACGACCCTGTTTCCCCAAAATACGACCCACCCCGACACGCAGCCGCAAATTTCCCCTTCACCCACAGAATTACATCCGCAAACAGCCATAAATCCGGCCGGAAATGGCGATAATTGCATTTTATTTCGTAACTTTGAAAAATAAATCCCGTTGTGTAAAACACCCGGAGCGAAACGGCGATTCCGACTTTCAGGAACAGTGTCGGAAGATCCGTCGGTCGCCGGGCAGCGACGACAGAACAGCAAAGTTCGGCAGGCGGGAAAATCCCGGGTTTACGCACCGGACACCGGATACGAAATACGAAAAAATAAAAACAATTCGACTATATGGCAGAGAAAACACAAGCAAATCCCGACAAGTTAAAGGTACTTAACGCGGTGATGGAGAAGATCGAGAAGGATTTCGGCAAAGGCTCGATCATGCGCATGTCGAGCGCAGAGGTCGCCGACGTACAGGTAATCCCCACGGGTTCGATCACCCTGGACATGGCGCTCGGCGTAGGCGGTTACCCCAAAGGACGCGTCATCGAGATTTACGGTCCCGAATCCTCGGGCAAGACGACCCTGGCGATCCACGCCATCGCCGAAGCCCAGAAGGCCGGCGGTATCGCCGCTTTCATCGACGCGGAA
>ERZ772884.1636-NODE-1636-length-14152-cov-23.540186_pt1 | contig 14152 bp, 10 predicted proteins | sample MGYA00580574_ERZ772884 | MGnify/ENA primary metagenome ERZ772884 (study PRJEB29015, sample SAMEA2737690) | human gut metagenome | biome: human gut; feature: human-associated habitat; material: faeces | place: China | collected 2012 ... | reverse complement strand
CCGGCGGGCAGGGCCTCGCCTATGCGCTCTGCCTACCCGGCGGGGATGTGCGCCCGGTGTGCAAGGCGCTGAATGAAGCGTTCGGCGGGCGGGGCGGCGGCAAGCCCGGCTTTTGCCAGGGCAGCCTTGCCTGCACTGATTTTGCCGATGTCCAGAATTTTTTAGTGAATTATCATGAGTGAGGTATTGTTGTATGCGTATGCGTTTTAAGCCCTATGCCAGACCGGAACTGCTGGCCTGCGATTTCCATGTTCACGAACCGCTGACCCATGCCGGGCACTGGCATGAGCTGTATGCCCGGCCGGAGCAGCCCCTGCACCTGGAGCTTGGCTGCGGCAAGGGCGGCTTTTTGAGCCAGCTGGCCCCCCTGCACCCTGATATCAACTACCTTGGCATTGATATCACGGATAAGGTCCTGATTTTGGCCAAGCGCAAGGTGGAAGCCGCTTACGCCGCCGCTCAGCTGCCGCCGGATAATGTCAAGATCGCCTCGCTGGATATCGAGCGGCTTTCCGGCGTGTTTAGCCCGGCGGATACCGTGCAGCGCATCTACATCAACTTCTGCAACCCGTGGAGCAAAAACGCTGGCAGCAACAAGCACCGCCTGACCCACCCGCGCCAGCTGCTGCAGTACCGCGCTTTGATGCCGGAGGGTTCCGAAATCTACTTCAAGACCGATGACGATGACCTGTTCCGGGACAGCCTGGGTTACTTTCCCGCTGCCGGGTTCGAGATTACCTGGCAGACCTTTGATCTGCACAAGAATGAGCCGGACTGGAACCTGCGCACCGAGCACGAGGGCATGTTCAGCGAACAGGGCATTCCCATCAAGGCGCTGATTGCCCGCAAGGGGCCGGATTCCAGCGTGACCTGGGTGGAGCCCAAAGAGCTGGCCCGCCGCCTGGAACCGGAGGAAGAAGCCGACCCCGCCGGGGAGGTGCAGGAATGACCACTTATGCCCTGCTGCATACGATATTTTTCTTTTTCGTCTATGCGTTCCTGGGCTGGTGCGTGGAGGTTGCCTATGCAGCCATCACCACGCGGGAGCTGGTCAACCGCGGATTCTTGAACGGCCCAATCTGCCCCATTTACGGCTGCGGCATGACGGTAATGATCGCCGTTCTCGGCCGTTTTACCATGCCAAGCAGCGATATGGCATGGTACCAGAACGTACTGGTTGCCTTTTTCGGCGGCATGGTCATCACCACGCTGGTGGAGCTGGTTGGCGGGTACATCCTGTACAAGATGTTCCACACCCGCTGGTGGGACTATTCCATGTATCGCTTTAACCTGGGCGGGTTCATCTGCCCGCAGTTCTCCTTGCTGTGGGGGCTGGGCAGCGTGCTGCTGATGGTGGTGGTTCACCCGCTGCTCAGCAAGCCGAGCGCCGCTATCCCCACCCTTGTGCTGATCTGGCTGGATGTTATTTTCGGCGGCCTGTTCCTGGCGGATCTGATCGTATCCGCCATTCAGGCTGTCGGCTTCAGCAAACAGCTGGCCCGCATTGATGAGCTGCGCAAAGCCATGCGCACCACCAGCGATGCCCTGACCGAAGTGATTGGCACCAGCGCCATGACGATGGACACCCTGCTGGATGAGCAGAAACTGCAGCTGACCCTGGCCGCCATGGAGGGTGCCACCAACGCCGCCGAGCTGCGTGACCAGCTGCGCGAACTGGCAGGCAAAGCCGGCACCCTGCGCGATACCACCATCCGCCTGAGCAAGCAGCGATTCTTTGGCACCGGCCGTTTGCTGCGGGCCTTCCCGGACATGGTCCCCGACCGCCGCGAAGCACTGGCCTCCCTGCGCGTTGGCCTGACCAAAGCCACCGCCCGCGCCAAAGCCGCCGCCAAACAGGCCGTAAAAACCGGCAAGAACGCCATAAAAAAAGAAGACAAGTAAATATCTCCCTATACCAAAAGCCGCCGGGCAGCAAGCAAAGCACTTGCCGCCCGGCGGTTTTGTTGTTTTTGTTTGTAGTTTGGGATTTTTAAGGTTTGTGGCGTGGACCCCCCCCTCACCGGCTTTCGCCGGAGCTCCCCTTTGAGGGGAGCTGGACGCGAAGCGGCCTGAGGGGCGGTTTCCCGCTGCCAGGCTAAAAATTTGCAGGGAACGACACCTGCATCGGCCCGCATGACGGGCCTTGCCAAATATTTTGCCCCTGAATACCGCAAACACCCGCGGGCGCACAATCTGCGCCCCTATGGGTGGGCAGCCATTAAAACCTGATGATTTCATTCCAAATGTGTGGTAGGGTTGGGTGACCCTATCCTACCGTGAAAAAAATGCCGATTATGCTGTACCGATTATCCCTTTTTCCGATTGAACCCAATATACAGCACCAGCCATGCCGCCGCCACGCACACCAGGGTAATCAACCCCAGCATCTGCCAGCTGTGCACCAGGTTGGGCACGGTGGCATCGTACATCGGGCTGTCCAGCCCTGCTTTCAGCCAGGAAAGGCGGTCGTTCAAATCGGTGGAAGCGCCCAGCGCCCCCATGCCCCAGCGGCAGACAATGATATAGCTGATGGCCGTCAGCGCGCCGGTCATACTGAACATAACGCCGCTGAACACCACCTGCCCGATGATGAGCACCAGCACCAGCAGCACCGCGGCTTCGCTGCTTTTCAGGCTGGCAGATACCAGCAGGCCCATGGCACTGGATGCTGCCATGAGCAGGAAAATCGTAATGAAGATTTCTACATTGGTATCCAGCAGCAGGTGGTTTTGCGGAATATGGATGATCCCCACAAAGCCTGCCGTCAAAATGCCCGCCTGCACGGCTTCCACCAGAAACAGGGTGATGGCCTTGCTGAGCACCGTTGCCAGCAGCGAAACGCCGACGCTGGCTTCACGGAAGATAATCTCCCGGTCTTTACAGATCTCGCGGTAAGAGTTCAGCAGCCCCATAAAGGACGCCATGGCGCACACAATGAACAGCACCGTGCGGCTGCCGATGTTGATCAGGTTGGAGGTAAAGCAGTCCGGCTCCCCCACCAGCTTGATGACAAGCACCATCAGCGGGGCCTGCAAAATCAAGCTGCCAAGGGTCAGCTTCTGGTTCCAGATCAGCTGAAAATTGCGGGAGATGAGCACCGCCAACTGGCGCAGCAACTTGCCGATTTTTACGCTTTGCATCGTTTTTCCGCCTCCTTGGCTGCTGCCGGGAACCGCGCTGCAAGGCGATTGAATTCCGGGCTGGTAAAGTATTTCCGGCGGTAATATTCCACCTGTTCGGGGTCGTGCAGCTTTTCAAAAATATCGCTGATCAGTTCCACATCAAAATATTCATCCATCGCTTCGGGCGAACCATAATAGCACAGCACGCCGCCCGTACCCAAAAAGGCGATCTTATCGCATAGATTGATGTTGGACATGTTGTGGGTAACCATCAGCACGGTGCAGTTTTCGTGGCTCAGCTTGCGGCACAGCTCCATCATGCTGCGGTCCAGATCCGGCGAAAGCCCGCTGGTGGGCTCGTCTAATATCAGCAGCCGGGGCGAAGCCAGCAGTTCCATGGCGATGGAAACCCGCTTTTTCTGCCCGCCGGAAAGGTTTGCAATCATCGTTTTTTCCCGCCCGCCCAGGTCAACGGCTTCAATGGCGTGGGCCACAGCAGCTTTGATCTCGGTGCGGGTGGCATCGCGTGCAATGCGCAGCTTGGCGGTGTAGGTCAGGCTTTGTTCCACCGTCAGCTCGTCGTGCATAATGTCTTTCTGCGGCACATAGCCCAGCACGGCATCAAAGGCATTGCGGTTGCCGCGGGTGTCAATACCGTCAAAGCAGACGCTGCCGGAGGTGCAGGGCGACGCCCCGGTGATGCAGCCCAGCAAACTAGATTTGCCGGTTCCGGAACCGCCCACCACAACTACAAAGCTGTTGGGTTCCACCCCCATGCTAGTGCCGTCCACAATGTTCAGCGGCTTGCCGGTGTTGCGGTTTTTGACGGTTTTATACACATCCAGCAGTTCAATGCTGATGCCCACTTTATGCTCATGGTAGTGCAGCATTCCGCCGGAAAATGCAAACACCTGGGTGGGCACATTGATGACAGCGCCGTCCGTCAGCAGCTCATTGCGCACGCGGGTGCCGTTCAGGTAAGTACCGTTGGTGGAGCCAAGGTCATTCAGTTCATAGTGGCCGTCCTTATACACCACCTCGCAGTGGTGGCGGGAAACACGGTCGCTGGTCAGCTGCACATCGCAGTCCTCGCCGCGGCCGATCAGGATGCGGCGCTTGCGGCGCACATCCAGCTCCCGCAGCACGGTTGCGTTGGGCGTTTCCCGCCGCAGGGCGGCGGTACCCTCGCCCTGGCGGATTTCCTCCACGCGGAAGGTGATTTCCTGTGTGGTTTCGTTGCCGTCGATATTCAGGCCGATCACATCCCCCGGCTGCAGGGTCACTTCCTCACCGGAATGGATATAGCGGTTATTGTACCAGGTGCCGCAGGTCGTGGAGCCTGCGTCCTGCATCAGCCAGGCATTGTTTTTGTATTCGATTGTGAACTGGTGTTCCCCCACGTTGTTGCGGCGCAGCACAAAGCTGCAATCGCGCCCACGGCCAAACACAAAGGGAGCTGCCGTGCTGGAAAGGGTCAGCTTTTGGCGGTTGCGCCGCTCGCTGACGGTTAAAATAATCTCACTGGCCAAGGGAGTCACTTCCTCTCTTTCGGCGCTGCATTCCAATTGAACTCCGGCCCACACAGCGGTACAAAACGCAGCTGTGCGCCGCCCACAGCAAAGGTATCCCCCGCTGTCAGCGGCATTTTTTCAATCAGACTTTTTCCGTTCAGGGTGCACAGCTCGTTGGAAGATCCCGGCAGCGCACACCAGTTGTTATCCTGTGGGTCATACACCACAATGCCGCGCCGCACCGCAAGCGGGCTGTTGGCATCCAGCACGGCAGGGTTCCCGGCCGCATCCACCCCCAAAAAGTTTCGGCCTTCGCCCAAACGCAGGTCCTGCCCGCGGGCGGGGCCGTCCAGTACCACCAGCCAACCGGCCACCGGGCCTTTGGGTGCGGCAAGGTCAACCTCGGCAGCGGTGCCGGGCTGAACAATGGCGCTGCCGGCCTCCAGCCCGCCATTGCAATAGGGGCATTCGGGGTGTTTATCGGCATCATAAAAATGGCCGTTGGGGCATTTGGTCAGTTTCATCATTTTCCTCCTTCGGGCGCGTTTACAGCACAAGCCGCAGGGTGGTGCGGCCAATTTTTATGGTATCGCCGTTTTGCAGGCGGTATTCCCCGCCGATGGGGTCGCCGTTCACCATCACGGCGGCTCCATCCAGCGGGCGCAGGGTCACGCCGCTGCTTTCCACTTCCAGCACTGCGTGCTGGGGGCGGGTGCGGCCATCCGCCAGGCAGAGGTCACACTGGGTGGCATCGCTGCCGATAATCAGGCTGCTTTCCACATAGGCGGACCAGCGGGTTTCTGCAATGCCCCGCCGGGTAGAAAGGTACAGGGTGATCCACCGCCTCGGCAGGCTCTGCTGCACGGGGGCGGCATCGGTCAGCAGGTGTTCGGCTTCGGCCAGCTTTTCCTCCGTGCGCTCCTTGCGGCCGCGCAGCAGGGCTGCCGCGGCCAGCACCACCAACAGCCCGCCCAGAATAATGGCAGGCAACCGGAATCGTGCCAGATAGAATGCCCTGTCCTTGGGCCAATCCTCCACGGTAAAGCGGTATACGGTGCCGGAATCGCTCACGTTGGCCGCGATCATGGCGCTGGTCATCTTGTTCAGCTTAATGGTATAGGTTCCCTGGTACAGCGGCTCGGTGTACAGCGAAACACTTCTGCCGTCCGCGCTGGCAAGGGCCTGTTTAACTTTTACATGCCAGCCCCAGATATCCTCGCTCTGAATGCTGTAACAGGTCAGGTCCTCCGCACGGCCCACGGCCTGGTTAAACCGAATGGTCATGGCATAGCGGCCATGCAGCGTCACGCTTTCCACCGCCGGTTTGGCCAGGCGGTGGCCCATATACACGGTAGCGTTGGTTTTCACTGCGCTGCCCAGCTGCGGCACGCTCAGGGTCAGCACATCCAGGCGCTCGCCGTAAAAATTTTCATCCACCGCGGTTTTGATCTCCAGCGCATTGGCAAGGGCCTGCTGTTTTTCAGCCAGGGTATCGGCCAGTTCGCTTTCATGCACCACATCCAGCTTATCGCCGCCCAGGGCCTGGCCCAGCTCGGCAAGGGGGTTGGCATCATCCACCGTCACAAAGATATCCAGCGGCATGTTCAGGCGGCTGGCAGCATCTTTGGCCACAGCGCCCAGCAGAGCTGTGCTGGTGGCGGTATTGCCCGCTTCCGTCAGGGCAAAGATCACCTTGCGCGGCGCAATGCTCTGGTAATTTTCGTTGATATCGTTATAAATTATTGTGGCTGCCTGCACCAGGTTGGGCTCGTTCTCTTCCTGGCTTTCCAGCGCGTTCACGGCGTTCACTGCCGCCCTGGTATCAATGGTCGCGGGCAGAACGCAGGCTGCATCCCCGGCCAGGGTATACAGCATAATCTGGTCCTTTGCGCCTTTGGCGCTGATCAGCCGCCGCAGCGCAATGCGGTATTCTTTCAGCGTGGTTTCGTCCACACTGTTGTCCACCGCCAGTACATAGCAGATCGGCTCGTTCGCCATGCCGATGTTGCCGGTGGGGATCTTTTCATCCCCCAGGTACAGCTCCACCCCTGCCGCCCGCACAAGGTCCGGGCTGATGGGCTGGCCTTGTGCATCCGTTGCCTGAACAAACACGTCCAGCTCCGGCACGTTGACATAGATCTGCTCAATGGAAAAATCCCCGATCGTGGTGCCTAATGCTTTGGGCGCACACAGCAAAGCTGCCATGACTGCAGCAACAGCCATGGCAACCAAAACCTGTGTGAATTTTTTTACCGCAGCAATTTTCACTTACAGGCTCCTATTCTTTACATTACATTGTTTACAGTTCTGTGTCCAAGGCGCATCTGAAAACAAAGAAAATGACAACTATTTCGCAAGCGCAAGATGGATTCCAAGGGCAATACCGCATAATTCTAAGTGCCGATACGGCGAGCGAGGTGCGGCAGCTGCTAAGCCAAAAGCGCAGATAATACTTTGTGTATTATCGAGCATTTTGGCAACGCAGATGCTGTGCCGCAGCCGCCGAAGCGGTGCTTAAGCCGTAAGGCGGGAATTGTGCGGTGTTACCCAAGGTTTTTAACGCAAAATCCGGCTGCGTTTGTAGAAATAGGCTACATTCTCGTCTTTTCAGATGTCCTGCAGTCCATGCTGCTCCCGCATGCGGCGCAATGCGCACAGGGCGCGCATTGCCTTTTGGCGGGCGGCGCGCTGTTTGGCGGCTTCCGGCGTTTCGGGCTGGGGCTCTTTCGGAACGGCGGGCGCTTCTTCTTCGGCTTCAGGCTCCTGCGGCTTTTCCCGCGGGGGAAGCGGCATGGCCGGGGCGTCCAGCTCGTCCTCTTCCTCAAAGCTGGGCATTACCGGGGCCATCGGCGTGGCGGAAGGCGGGGTATCGTCTGGGCGCGGGGCATCCGCCGGGCGCACAATGGGCGAAGAGAAGATGGCCCCCGGCACTTCAGTCAGCGCCGGACCGGTCTGGTGGTTGGGGTCCCCGGTGGGATGGTCCGGCTTATCCTCGGTCTTTTCCGGTTCAGGTGTTTCTTCTGTCTTCGGCTGTTCTTCTGTTTCAGCCTCCGGCGCTGCGTTTTCCGGCGTTTCTTCCTCCGGCTGCACGGCTGCGGGCTCTGCCGGGGCGGCAGCTTCTTCCTGTTTTTCCACTTCCTGCGGGGCGGTGCTCTGCTGGCTCAGGGTTTCGGGTTCGTCCTCCTCCCCGGCAGCAGCGGCCTGGGCGCGCAGTTCATCCACCGCGCGGGCCACCGTTTCGGGGCTTAAATCCAGCGCAGCTTCCGGCGTAGGCACGGTGTGCAGCTCCGGCAGCTCGGTTTCCAGCTCGCGGTCCGCGTTATCGGCAGCGCGGGCTTCGGCGGCGGGGTCATTGGCAATGGCTTCGTTCTGCAGGTTCAGCAGCTTGCGGCTCATCAGGCCAAGGTAGTCAATCAGCGCGGCACGCTGGGCCTCCATCTCCCGCACTTCGGCGCGCAGGTTGTTCAGCCGCAGCTGGTGGGCGTTCTGGATCTCATTGGCTTCCGCAGCGGCGGCATCCACCAGCTTTTGTGCCTGGGCTTTGGCCTGGTCGCGGGCCGAAACATCCATCGCCTGGGCTTCGGCCTGGGCGTCCTCCTTGATCTGGTCGGCGCGCACATGGGCGTTGGCCACAATGTCCTCCGCCTTCTGGCGTGCTTCCTGCATGATCTCTTCTTTGCCGTTTTCCAGCGCATTGCGGGCATCGTCCAACTCACGGCCCTTGATGCGCAGGGCGGCTTCGGCCTGGTCGGCACGTTCCTGCAATTTTTCTTTTTCTTTTTGCAGGCTGCCGTTCTTCAGCCGCAGAACGGCCACCTGGTCGTTCAGCGAATGGTTGCGCTCCTGTAGGGCGGAAACCTGGGCGTCCAGGCTTTCTTTCTGGCGTGAGTATGTAGAGCTGCTGCCCGCCAGCGCAGCGTTCTGGCCGGAAAGCCGGTTGTTCTGGGCGGTCAGGGTCTGGCAATGCTGCTGCAATGCAGCGTTTTCCTGTTCGGCCTTGCGGGCCTGGGCTTCGGCCCGACCAAGGCGCTGTTCATATTCCGTGCAAAGGGCCTGCAGTGCCGCACGCACATCGTCCGGCTCATAGCCGCCAAAGCGTGCTTTACGCATTCCACTCTGCTCCATAAAACGGGTCACATCAATTTTCGGCACGGTATTTTGCCCCCTCCTGCTCCAGGCAGCAGCACGGCAAAAGCTTTTTGTGCAGTTTTGCAATCCTGCGCCTGGGCAAACGTACATTATTAAGTAATATTATACCAATTCCCCTTGTGGTGTGCAACTAATTTGTGTGATGTATGAAAAGTAAAGGAATCGGCTGAATTTCCGCTCTTTCCGCCGCATCTTGGGGTGGGCGGTGTAAAAAATGTAAAAACCGCACCGCTGGTGCAAAATCCGGGCCGGGGGGCTCGTATGATTTAATAGTCAGCCAAATGCTGCTGCAACGGCCCGCGCAGCCCAGCAAGCATTCCCGGCTTGCTATTTTTGTTGCTTTTCACAATTTTCAATTTCACAAATTAGCAGTGCTGCACAAAAAAATGTAGTTCGATTTGTCAATCCTTGTCGCCGCTTTCCCTTGTTTTTGACACATTTGGAGAGTATAATACTCTATCATCGCAAGGGGAATGGTCCCCCTGCGGCGGCCTTTTTTCTTAAAAAGGAGTGTTTTTTGTGATTCGTACATGGTGCAAAGACCATCCCATCCAGTTCATGGTCTGCTACCTGGTTTTTTATCTTGCGTTTTTCAAATTGTTGGAACAGGGCATCCAGGTGCCGGATCTGGTGCTCCACTGCCGGTTGGATGATCTGATTCCGTTCTGTAAATACGCCATCATCCCTTATTACCTGTGGTTCGCTTGGATCCCCTGTACACTGTTCTATTTGTTGTGGTTCAATGACCGGAGGGAATTCTGGCGGCTGTGCCTGCCGCTGTTTACCGGCATGACCCTCTCGCTGCTGTTCTGCGCAATCGTACCCAATGGTACCGACCTGCGTCCCGCTTACATTTACGGCAATGATATCTTTACCCGCACGGTACGCGCTTTGTGGCGCACGGATACGCCCACCAACGTGTTCCCGTCCATCCATGTGTTCAACTCCGTCACGCTGGCGCTGGCTTATCACCACTGCGCACGGCTGCGCGGCCGCAAATGGCTGTGGGTGCGCGTATCTGCCGATCTGCTCTGCGTTTCCATCATTCTTTCCACCATGCTGTTAAAGCAGCATTCGGTGTTTGATGTGATGGGCGGCATCATCCTGGCTCTGACGCTGGACGCCGTGGCCGATGCCGTTGCCCTGCGCACAGCGCCCTCGGTTGCTTATCGCCACAACCATCACCATGCGCTGCCCGAACATTCTTAAATGTTTACCGGTTCCTGAAAAGGGGCCGGTTTTTGTTTGCAATCTTTCGGGGGAGAGGATATAATTCCGGCAAGGCCCTGCGTGTGGGACGATGCGGAGCATCGTCCCCTACAAATGTTTTTTAGGTTGGTAACAAAATCCCCACAAATTCCCGCCCCTCAAATCACCACACATCCCATCAAAAAGCCCCCGTTTCATCTTGCAGTATGCCCCAAAATGTGGTATTCTATCCTCAGCAAAGTTTTACTGTGTCCTAATCATTCAAAATATTTTTCACTATTTCTACTGATACGGAGGAATATTCATGCAAAGCATTCAGACTGTATCCGAAAATACAATTTATGTCGGCGCAAGTGACCGCCGCCTGGCAAAGTTTGAAAACCTGTTTCCCATTCCGCGCGGCGTCAGCTACAACGCCTATGTGATTTTGGATGAAAAAACCGCCCTGCTGGACACCGCCGATGCCAGCGTTGGCGCGCAGTTCCTGGAGAACGTTGCCGCCGCCCTGGATGGCCGCAAGCTGGACTATCTGATCGTGGACCACATGGAGCCGGACCACGCCGCCATGATCGAAGCCGTGCTGGTGCGCTGGCCGGATCTGCGCCTGGTGGTGAACGCCAAAACCCTGCCCATGCTGAAAATGTACTTTCCCACGGACAGCGCCGCCATTGACGATGCCCTGGTGGTAAAAGAGGGCGACACGCTGGACCTGGGAAAACACAAGCTGACCTTTGTGATGGCCCCCATGGTACACTGGCCGGAAGTGATGATGACCTTTGACACCACCACCGGTACCCTGTTCAGCGCCGATGCTTTTGGCACCTTTGGTGCCCTGGAGGGTGCCCTGTTCGCTGATGAGGTAGACTTTGCCGGCAAATGGCTGGACGATGCCCGCCGCTACTACACCAACATTGTGGGCAAGTACGGCGTGCAGGTGCAGGCTGTGCTGAAAAAGGCCGCCACCCTGCCCATCGAGACCATTGCCCCGCTGCACGGTCCCGTGTGGCGCAAGAACCTGGGCTGGTTCATTGGCAAGTATGACCTGTGGAGCCGCTGCGAACCCGAAGAAAAGGCGGTTGTTGTGCTGTACGGCAGCATGTACGGCAACACCGCAAGCGCCGCCAACGCCCTGGCCGCCAAAGTTGCCGCCAAGGGCGTAAAGGTTGCTGTGCATGACCTTTCCTGCATTGACAACAGCGAAGCCGTTGCCGAGTGCTGGCGCGCATCCACCATTGTGCTGGCCGCCCCCACCTACAACGGCGGCATTTACCTGCCCGCCGCCAACCTGCTGGAGGACCTGAAAGCCCTGAACCTGCACGACCGCACCTTTGCCCTGGTGGAAAACGGCAGCTGGGCCCCGATGTCCGCCAAGCTGATGGCCGCCAAAATCGGCGAGCTGAAGAATTGCATCGTGCTGGATGCCAAGGTAACGGTGCGCGGCCGCCTGACCGCCACCCAGGATGCCGAACTGGAAGCCTGCGCCGCCGCGGTTGCCGCCAGCATGTAAAAATTTCGCCATTCCCTGAAACGATCAACCATAAATACAAAAGCCATGCCGCCGTGGGTTTTCCACAAAGCGGCATGGCTTTTGTTGAATGTTAGGTTTGCTTTTTGCTTTTCTTTGCTGGCTTACAGCTGCAATTTCGGGCTGTTCCCGGTGTTTCCGGTCAGGCCATCGGCACGCAGCATGTTTTCCATCACATCAATGTCAGTCGAAACGTCCAGCGCGTCATCCTCAAACAGGCGGTCCAGCTGGGCTTCAAAGGCGGTCACAAGGGTATCCATCACCTGTTCAATGCGCTGTTTGGACTCGCGGATGTTCTCCCCCTCCACGCCCTGGGCATCCAGCTCGGCATACGTTTTGAGCAGCTTCAGGGCCGTGGGCAGATAGTAATCCATGAACTTGCGCATCTGCGACAGCTTGTCCGGGTTCTGCTTGGCCTGGGCAAAAATTTTGGCGCTGACGGCTTCCAACCGGCTGATCTTATCGGACATTTCCTCGCCGGGGATGGCATCATTCAAGGCCCGCAGCTGGTTCAGAATCTGGGCATAATTGTCCTCCGCCTTTGCTTCTTCCGGCTGGGCTTTTGGGGCTGCCGCGGGGGCAGGCTGCGGAGCGGGCGGTGCGCCGCGTACCACCAGGGTACCGGTGCGCATATCCAGGTAGGCGTTCTCTCCAAACACGCCCTTGTCAATGCAGTTTTCCAGGTGCTTGCAGCACTTGGCGTAATTGCAGGGGATGGCATCCGCGATCTCCTGAATTTTCATGTAGGGGGCGTTGCCAACAATGTTACTGATCTTTTTGCGCATGCGGCGGCCGGTGCGCAGCTTCCACCCGGCAAACAGGAAGCCCGCGCCCGCAAACAACAGGGTCACGCTGCCCGCAAGATCCTGGAACAGCCAGGTCCAGTAACTGCCGCCCTGCGTAAGGGCTTCCGGCAGCCAATACACGGCTTCCGGCAGGTTGGCCACCATGGCAATGGAAAAAATCACGCCCAGAACCGTCAGGGCAATGCTCCAGCCCTCACCTTTATCCTTGCGGCCGCGCTCATTCTGGCGGGCGGTCTGCTCCGGGTCATACGCCTGTGCGCGGTCCGCGTTCTGGTAGATCTCGACCCGCTTCTCGGCTTTGTGCGCGGCTTCTTCCGCTCTCTGCACCACGCGCTGGGCATCCCGGCGCATCTTTTCCGCTTTCTGCGGGTCCGCATAGATGGGGCGGACGGTGTACGGCTGGCCGGTCTGCCGGTTGTTCTGGCTCCAGCTCTGCGGCGCAGAGATTTTGCCCATTCGCAGCAGATGGTTGATGATCATCATTGCAACGCCAATCGGCCACGCCGCAAAGCAGAATGTGATTACGATCACCCACCAGGGGATTTGGAACACACCATCCCCTTTGTGGTATTCCTGGCTGGCGTCTTGCCGGGGGCCGCCGGGCTGGTCATACAGCGGCTGCTGCCGCGCACGGTCCTGGTCTTCGTTATAGGGGTTCGGGTTATACGGGTTTGGCATTCCTTTTCCTCACATATCTTGGGCAACACCGCACAATTCCCGCCTTGCGGCTTAAGCACCGCTCCGGCAGCTGCGGCACGGCATCTGCGTTGCCAAAATGCTCGATAATACACAAAGTATTATCTGCGCTTTTGGCTTGGCATCTGCCGCACCTCGCTCGCCGTATCGGCACTTAGAATTATGCGGTATTGTCCTTGTTTACGGCAGGTCTGCAATCAGCTGCCGCAGTTCGTCCGAAAGATAATAGGTGCTGCCCTGCTGGTAGGGGTTGTTTTTGTTGTACGGCACATGGGTGCACAGGTAGTCCATCCAGTGGGAGTACCCGGCAACCGTCAGGTGGATGCCGTCATTCTGGGCATAATCCGCCGTCAGGTAGCCATCCTCCCCGGTAAAGGCTTCGGTCAGGTTCAGGTAATAGAACCCGCGCTCCTTGCACATTTCTTTGATTTTATCGTTCATGCTGCCCACGCGCTCGGGGGTCAGGCCGGGGGCCTGGTCCAGTGCTTCGGGCCGCACGTTCAAAATGGACTGCACAAAGATCATGCTGTTGGGCAGCGTGCTTTGCAATTCATCCAGCAGTTTGCCGTAATACGCCAAAAAGCCTTCATCATTGCCCAATCCCGCCAGTGCGTTGGTGCCGATCAGCAGGTACAGCTTGGCGGGCTGCTGCTCGGCCAGGATATCCAGCGGAACCTGCTCGGCATCGTCCTCGTTGGTGTTTTTCAGTGCGGTGCGGTTCACGATCTGGTTGGGGCTGGTGCCTTCATACCCCAGCACCAGCGCACCACCCACGTTAATGTCATAATACGCAATGCCTGCGGTCAAAGAATCGCCCAAAAATGCCGCATCGGAAAACCAATCGGTGCTCACCCGGCCAAACTCCGGCACCATGTCAGGGGCCTGCGGGGCGGCGGTGTAAGTATAGGTTTCGGCCTGCTGCACCGGGCCAATGGTTCCCCAGTCAATGCTTGGGCCGCCGTTGCCGGAGCCATCGCTGTCGGCATAGGGTACGGGGGCCACCAGCCGCCCGGCCTGGGCGGTCTGCTCTGTGCCAACCGGCACATTTTCCACAGCTTTGTTGCTTGGCAGCAGCAGGGTAATCACCCCGGCCAACAGCAGAATGCCCGCCGCTGTGCCCGCAAGGATCACCCG
>ERZ772884.1634-NODE-1634-length-14173-cov-2.672475_pt1 | contig 14173 bp, 7 predicted proteins | sample MGYA00580574_ERZ772884 | MGnify/ENA primary metagenome ERZ772884 (study PRJEB29015, sample SAMEA2737690) | human gut metagenome | biome: human gut; feature: human-associated habitat; material: faeces | place: China | collected 2012 ... | reverse complement strand
TAATGTCTAAATACTTTTCTCCTTTGCTACGTATGAATTTACTAAAGATTTTCCACGGTCCAGTAGGATCAATTGCTTGAAGGTTTTCGATCATCGACCATAGTTCAACTCCACAGACAATTCCTGAAAATGCTTCTACCAAATGCATGTCTATTGATTTTAATATTTCTGTGTCCATGAGATGACAACAAGAAATTATCATTGCACAGTTTCCGAATTTCTTTAAAGTAGACCACAATCTTCTAGATTCAAACTTACCACCACGAGTAATTGATACTCTGGTGCCAAGAATTGCATCTATAAGTATAAATACATACACTACAATTATTACTGTCCATATTGGAGCAAAGAATGTAGATAACCAACCCATTGTACCAGAAAGTAAACAGGCAGCAAATTTAATTGGTCCATCATTAACTAATTCTTTAAAGTAATTCACTGTAGCTACACTTTGAGCTGTTAATATAATATTATTTAGTTTTTGTAACATTACAATAATTTGAGAGGATGTGATTGAAAAACAAAACGCTAACCAATACAAAATTAGCTAGCGTTCTGATATCTTTTGACAGTTTATTTAGTAAACGTCAATAAGGTTTAAAAGTTCTTTATTTATAAATTGACACTACCCTAAGTAATAGCGGTTATTAACTAACCTAATTTAATTACTGGAAGTGCTACATTGGGTTTCCTCTTTACTGCTGTATGGGGTTCACCGGCAAAAATACTTAATTGCCAAGCTGTAGTAGCATCTCCTTGTGTGGAAGACCAAAAAGCTTTAGCACCAGAAGAAGGAAAATAAGAAAAGCCAAATGTATTAAATACCCAATCATTCAATTCTGACACGTACCTGTGGATTATAATAAGTTCACCAATAGATGGTAAATACCAATTAGTACCAATCGGTACAGGAGTAAAACGATATGCATATCCAGCAGCATACTCATTTGATCCAGCAGCATTATGAAAGTTATTAAACAACACTTCTGTATTTTGTCTACCATTAAGATCATCAACACCAATTCCAACATCTGGTACTACAAAAGTATCAAAGTTTTCAGGACACCACCTATAACCATTAGTTAGATTTGGTTTAGGTGGAAGTAAAAACGAACCCTGATTATCTATAATAGCAAATCCAAGAACTTGTGATATAGCAGTAATGGATAATTTTTGAAATTCAGGAAAAGTATAAAATTTCTTATCCACGTGATATACATATATTCCTTCTACTACAGGTAGATTTGGATACACTTTCGTATTACCAAGAAATATTGCGTCCACCTTAGTTGTTCCCAACATTACATTTGTTATATCTGTACTTCCTAACTTTATCATATTAACCTGTAATTATATATAACGTTGTTGCCGATTTACTTGATAATGCATCATATGCAGACTGAGTCATAACTCTAATACTTGCTACACCAGATTCATTTTTAACAGGTGTGTAGCCTAGTGCACTAGTCACATTACCACTACTTAAAGAAATAGTTCCAGAAGAATTTGTAATGTTACTTCCAGTTTTTACTCCACCCAATACAGAACTGGTTGCCGTTGGCAATGAATAATTATTAGCATTAGTAGCTATACCATTTAATTTGGTTACCATTGCAGAACTCATTAGACCGTTAGCAGATGTGGTAGCAACTGCATATGTGGTATCTTTAGCAGATATACTTAATTGTCCTGCAGTAGGAGTAAGGGTTACATTACTACCAGCTACTACATTAATTGTTTTAGCTGCAGATCCATTAAAGGTATATAAATTTGTACCCTCTGTACTTCCTCCTGCTACTTTAAATATAAACGAATTAGCAACTTTCGATGCATTTACTGCAGTACCTCCACTAGCTAACGCACCAACTTCAGATGCTGTATAGGTAGGCTTAGATGAACCAATCCAGCTAGGTTTACTTGTAATTTCAGTCCAAGTATAAGTTGGCTTTGTACTAGCTTTAGCCCAAGCACTAACATCGGATGCTGGACGAGAATTACTTAGTCTCGAATCATTTCCTTGACAAGCCGTACCAGCTGCAGTACCATATGTTACACTAATTGTACCAGATGAGTTAGTAATACCAGTACTGGTTTTAACACCTCCTAATACAGATGAAGTAGCTGCAGGTAAACTATAATTATTTGCATTAGCTGCAACACCAGCTAACTTATTTTTTTCAGCTGTAGTATAATCATTTGTACTAAGAACTTTCCCTGATACTTTATCTACTTTGTTACCTAATGCTGAGTTCATTGCAGCAGTAGTTGCATAACCAGATAAATCTACAGTTTCACTGAGTTTATCCCATGTTGGTGTAGTAGATGTAGCTACATAGTTTGCACCAGTATCATTAACATTATAAACATCACCTATTGTTACATCCACAGTAGGTAAGCTAGAATAACTAGCAACAGATCCTTTTACTCTATAAACACTACTAACTTTACTATCTACTTCCGCTTTTGTATATACATTGCTTGCATTAGCTTTAGTAGCTAATTGTGTATCTACATAAGATTTTGTTACATCCACAGTAGGTATAGTAGGTTTATTACTAAGATCTGTATAACTACCAGAAGTGGCAACTGTAGCTAAATTTGGTTTACCAGTTAAATCATTATATGCACCGCTTGTAGCAACTGTAGCAAATTTTGGTTTACTTAATACATTATCCCATTCAACTGAATCTGCCATACCACCTCCAGTTGCACTAAGCACTTCACCATTCATGGTTAAACCTGTACCAACTTTAATACCACCTTTAACTGTATCTGAAGCTGTAGGCAACGTGTAATTGTTTAAACCTGCTAACTTAGTTTTCTCCTGAGAAGTGTAGTCATTAGAACTAAGTCCAAATCCATCTACCTTATCTACTTTACTTTGGATAGCTGTAGTATTAGCAGCAATAGCAGCAGTATTTTGAGATATTTTTTTATTTATTTCAGTAAAATCTACTTCTGGTATATTGACCACTGTCCATTCCCCGTTTTGTCTAGCATATTGTTTACCATCTAATGGAGCTTCTGGAATTACTGGATTATTATCCGAACTTAGGTATGGGATTTTGACCCACTCCCCGTTATTTTTTACTTTGATTACCATAATTAGATATTAAATATTTGTCTACCAATAGATTTAGCATTATCTCTACATTCTTGAAATGCTTGCCATTCTTCAAAGCGACTGCGTATTATTTCCCCATTCATAAATTGTTCAACCATATTAGATTTTAATGCTGCTTCTTCATCTGCACTATATTTAGTTCTAATAACTTTACTTACAAAAGACTCATAAGTTGGTTCTTCATTGAATTTTAATTCGTAGTAAGCATAACCATGTATATCTTCAGAATTAACTTCTTCAATATCCCATCTAACAGCCCATTCATTCATTCCTAGGTATTCTATTACTTTAGGAATATTATCACCCTGTACTTTCTTTAATTCCATCATCACTTAATAATTTTTGTCTATAATCTTTAAAATTATAAGATCTTGTAAAGCGATACCATAAATTATGACAGTTTCCATATTTACACCATCCCCAATAAGCTGCCATTGCTGCTAGCCTCTTATTCTTACTTTTATAACTTAATTTGTGAATAAACTTCTTTTTGGTGTCTTTCCTGAGTAAAGTACGATCATGGTAAAATACATAACCAATAAAATCTATACCTCTTGCTTCTACAGGAAATATCTGCCAATTACGTTTTACTTTTAATTTCAAGTTATCAGCTAGATATTTTTCAATCTCTTGTAAGCAATATCTTAAGTAATCTTTATCTGGGTGTAATATAACAATATCATCACAATATCTGTAATAATATTTTATTTTTAATACTTGTTTAATCCACCTATCGAACCAAGCCAAATTCAAATTTGCTGCAAATTGAGATATATAATTTCCAATTGGTAAACCTTTTGGTGTAGAACAAACTACATGATGTAATAATCTTAATAGTTTCTTATCCTTAAATACCTTTTCAAACTGTGAGTATAACACATCTTGATCTATAGAAGGAAAGAACTTTTTAATATCTAATTTTAAACAATATTTTGTGCCTTCTTTATCAGCTTTTAAATCTCTTTTCAATCTCTTTACTCCATAATGGATACCTCTTCCTTTTAAACAGTTAAAGATATCTGCAGTAAATCTACTAACAAGGTAAGGTTCTATAACATTCATTATAGCATGATGGACTATTCTGTCTGGATAATACGGTAGCCTATATATCTCTCTTTCTTTATTACCACGATCGGCGATGATTGTGTATACGCAATATTCCGAAGTACGATACGTATCTTCTATTAATGCCTTTTGTAACCGGACCAGATTTTCATGTGGATTCCTGTCAAATTTCTTAACGCCGTATCTTTTAGTTTTACCCAATCTTGCCTTTTTGTCGGCCCGGACCAGATTTTCATATGATATTATCCTATTAAATAAATTGCCTATTCTTTTCATAAGCTATTTTGGTGGTAAGACCCGTTCGCCCAATACTACTAGGGTCTCTTCAAAGCACCTGTTATCTTTTACCTAGAGGTAAGGCTGATCTAAGTTCAACAAACATTTTTGTAATTATCTGAAAGTATCTGTTAGTTCCAAAATTTCACTGATATTCGTCTATGAATTCGAGGATGCATTATTAGCATTAGCTATGAAGACTCTGCATTGAGAACCATTATCTGAATTACCTGACTGTTTTTTCAAGTATGAAATAATGTGACAGCAGTCTTACTATAAAGTCATCTCATAGTAATTCTTTTAGATCCCGCCCTTGTTATTAATATTTAATTATCTGTATTACTCAGGACTATGCCTGCATTTTCTTAAATATATCTGAATCAACTACAACGATCTTACCATAAAAGGCTAATCTTGCACCGAAATGCGTCCAAGAATCCGAGGAGGCAGTATTAGCATCAGCCAAGAAGACCCCGCATTGAGAACCATTACCCGAATCACCCGACCGTAGAAAGATTCTATTTCCTGTTGGATTAAACCAGCTATAATCGGAATAGTAAGTAGTTTCAGATCCACCATGTGCTGTAGGAACTACATCACCATATTTGCCTTGAGCTACGGCTTTAGTCCATCCATTATATCCATCAGTTGCAGCTGGATTAGGTTCATACCCTACAACTCTGATATTAGTAGCACCTGCTGCTTCAAGCTCTGCTACATCCTTATCTGGGAATGAACCTCCGTCATATACAACGTATTTACCTTTTAAAATGTTTATTCCTTGTACAAACTCCCACTTACTGTAATAGCAGTCTTCAAGTCCTAGGAAGTTAGTTGAATAGTATGATGTATCATTTGTAGTAGCCTTTTTACCATCTCTATTACCCAATGTAATAGTTGCTCCAGTAACTCCATAATTATATCTTTTGGTTCCACCAGAACAGGGTATTGCTGAATTAGAAGTACTGATGTTAGTGGTTTTATAGTAAGCACAAAACATTCTAGCTATAGTAGCATGAGATCTATAATCTCCAATACTCCATAAAGGACCATTTGACTTAGCTTGAGATATAAATGTAGCCATTGTTTGTGAAGCAGTAGACGCTACACCCCATACAGACATTAAAGTTCCATCAGTATTAGTATAAGCCTCAAAAGTACTTAACAACATTTCAGGTTCTTCGATATAATCACCATCAATTTGTTGTTCAGAAATATAAGTTCTCCAAATGCCAGGTGATCTTTCAACAGTTTTATGATAGTATTTTGGGAAATACACCATTCTATTTTCTTTTCTAGAAAGGTCAATATCAATAGCAGAACCATCGGGCCAATTAGCACTATTTTCTTCATTACAATAACTAATTAATGCAGCATCATCTCCATAGGGTTTAGCAATACATCTCTTAATGATTCAATTACATTTCTATTACCACCTGTCAGACACGTTGTGGATGAAGCATTTTCATTGTTTTCATACCAATACGCTAGAGTGTCTTCTAGATTGTTATCGGTTGCAATTCGATTACAATACCAAACTTTATTGTATGTACCAAATAAATATGATTCTCCATTTAATGCATTATATTGTGCACTACAATATGTAGGTAATAATGTTGTTTCATCAAGCCCATTATTACTATACAAGGATACTATACACCAACCATGACTATTAGGAGTTATTTTTCCTTGAATACTTATACTACCTTTGTTTTTATAATTTCTAATAGCCCATTTACATATTGCTTGCAAATAGTCCACCGTAGGATGACCAGCGGTCTCATAATCTTCTCTTAGTAAATCATTTTCAATCAGAGTAGCCCACGTTGGGAAATTAGCGTACAATGCTACATTGTAATTTTCAAATCCAGCATGGTATCCATCCAAAGTATCAGCATCTAATCCACTACCTGTACCATCATTACCAGCGTGCCATACTTTTCCGTCTACACCATTTGTTAAGTATTTTAATTCTCCATCATTTGCAATGTGAAATCTACTAGAGGATCCATAATTGTACATACTTGTACCGTGAGTATTGTGATAACCAAATGAACCTTTATTGTTATCATCAATATCCATACGAACAAATATTTCATCATTTTCTGGAGTATCACTAGTTTCTTTAGCTAAACGTAAAGTAAAGCCTGTACTTGCTGGCGTTTTTATGTTTAATCTGCCACTCATAGTATCACCAGTCTTTTTCACATATCTAGCATCACTAGTATCTTGTGTCATTGCTGTGATACCTTTAGCAAAAGCTATTTTTGTACCATTCTTAGTAACTGTAGTAATTACATTACCTGTACCAGTTACTTCAATTGTCTCAAGTTTGTTTGCTTTTATGTTGGTAATATCCTGAGTAATAGTAGAATCATCATAGTTACTTAACCCATCAAGCTTAGTCTTATCAGCAGCAGACATTACACCCGCAGTAGTAGTAGTGGCTTTGTTAATAGTAAGTACTTGATTGGAATTGTTATCTGTAACAGGATCTTTAATATTCAATGTAATAGCAGCATTATTTGCATCTTGTGTAAAACTACCACTAGTTACATAACTATTAAGATTATCTACTTTATTTTTGTCAGCATTACTATAGTCGTTAGTAGATAAATCTTTACCTTCTACTTGATGAACAAATCTTGCGTCAGCATCATTTTTACTATAACCATCAAATGTAAAGTCGTAATCTTCATCAGTATCCATCCAGATTATTTCTTCATTAGTAGGTTCATTTGGACCAATTGCTACATCCTCTGGAATAGTTACATTCTTATTAACAACATTGAGTTCTACTCTTTTAGTAATAGTCTCAATCTTATTAACTTGTGCACCTGCTTCAATACCTTGTAACTTTGCAAAGTCTTCCTTGGACATCAAACCATTAGCTGTCAATGATGCTAATTCAGCAGTACCACCTAATGCATCCCAACCTTCACTTGTCCATGCGTAGTTAGTATCGTTCTTACGAACATTCCATACATCACCAATCACATTACCTTCAGTAGGTAAATCTTCTACACTATCTACAGATCCCTTAAAGATGTACACAGAAGTTAATTTACTATCTACTTGGGATTTATTATAGTAGTTGTTAGCAAGATCATCTGCTACTACCTTTATGTTAGCATCAGTTTGATCTTTAGTATAGTACCTAGTATCATGAGTATGAGTAGTTACTTCACCTACTAATACAGCTTCAATAGCTGCTTTACTAAGTTCAGCATCTTTACCAGGTTCTCCTTGAGGTCCTTGGAATCTACCCATGTTAACCCATTCTGTACCATTCCAAAAGTATAAGTCTGTACCAACAATATAAGAATCACTAAGCTGTGGGTCTACAATGTCATTTAAATCTTCTGGACTATTAAGACTACCTTTCAAGAGAATACCTGAAGATGGCCAACCTGTGTTTACATACACATCATTGACTTCATCCCAAAGATACCAATATCCATCTTCTCCTACTTTGGGTGGATTGTCTGCATATTCCTTAGCTCTTGCTGCTTGAGTATTAGCATTATTAGCAGCAGTGGTAGCATTTGTAGTAGCTTGTTGTGCAGCTGTTTTAGCCTCATTTACGGCAGTTATAGCATCAGCTGTATTCTTTTCCCTTGCAGCCTCTTGAGTCTCTCTAACAGCCTCATTTGCCTGTCTAGTGGATTCATTTGATACCCTTTCTTGTTCTGCTGTATCACGAGCTGTTTCTGCTTCTACACGCTTAGCTTCTTCCTCCTTTCTAGAAGTTTCAGCGGTTACTCTTTCACTTTCAGATGCAACTCTAATTGCTTCATTAGCTATACGTTCTTTTTCTTTAGTGTTACGTTCGCTTTCAGAATTTGCTCTTAATTGCTCTGCTGCTACTCTTGCACCTTCAGCTGTTACACGATCTGATTCCGCATTAACCCTACTAGACTCTGCTTCTTTTCTAGAGGTCTCAGCAGCAATACGAGCATTCTCAGCAGTTACTCTTTTAGACTCTTCTGCTTTCCTACTATCTTCATTAGAGATACGTGTATTTTCATTGCTTACTCTGGTATTCTCAGCATTAACTCTACCTTGTTCCGCAGTAACACGTAATGCTTCTGCTTCCTTAACAGCTTGCTCAGTAGCTTCTACTTGAGCTTTAGCTTCTAATGCTTTTGCTGCTGCATCTAATGCAGGTTGTTTTAATGATTGAACCCATTCCTCTTCAGTACCTACAAAACCATGTTTTACTGCAACTTCATATGCTGACCAACCTTGAATACCTTGCATACCAGATAAGTCGACAATAAACTTCCAACCTTCTTGAGTCTTTAAGTAAACTTTAGCATCATCAGGATCTTCTACATTATTAGTATTAATAAGTACATACTCACCTAACTTTACATCAGCAGTACCCCAATCAGCTTCCATTGCTTCTATTGAAGGATATTCCTTCTTATAAGTGAAAGCATCACCAATAGCAGCTATGCCGGTATTAACATATTGTTTAGTTTCATAGTTATAGATCCACCAATCGTTATCTACGATCTTTGGTGGATTACTAGCAATCTCTTCAGCTTTATCGGTAGCAGCTATAGCATCGTCAACTATACCTTCAATTTCTTCTACAGCTTGGTTAGCTTTATCTGCAGCTTCATTTGCTTTGTTAGCTGCTTTTAGTGCAGCAACAGCAGCATCTTCAGATGCTTTACTTAAGCTATCAATCCAATCTTGTTCACTACCTTTAAAACCTAATTTAACTGCAATATCGTAAGCACTAAGACCACGAGCTTCTATACCTGTATCTACATATACTTTGTTGATAGGATCATAAGTAAACCAATGATCATTCTCACCTATATACGGAGTCTCTGCAGTAGCTTTTACTCCAGTATCTCTATTGTCTACCCACCAGTTGCCATTAGGACCAATAAATGGTGGTACATAGTCATCTTTACTTACATCAAAGAGTACAATCCATTTTTCTATATCGTGATTGTAAACTTTAATTATTCTACCTTTTGAATCTGCTCCCAAGTCAATCCAGTACCCAACCTGATCTGGATTGGGTACGGTTATACTTGCGAACCATTCATAATATACATTATTCTTAATCATATTAAACTATATATGGATTTTCCTCTTTTATTGTTTGTATTGCTTCTAACCACTTGTTATAGTACTCAGTAGCTTTCTCATCATTACCTAATGCTGTATTTTTTACATACCCCATATAAAGAGGGTCTGCAACACTTTTATAATCCTTTTCTCTATTTTTCTCTATCTCGATATTTTTATTAATTTTTATATCTTCTATTTCTTCCTGAGTAAGAGGAAGCATGTAAAAAAGATGATATAAATCATAATCTTTATGAGAATTATAGAATTCAATTTGTTCTAATGATGCTGGCATCATTTTACCTTCTAGGATATCATCATAACTAGTTGCAATATTTTCAGGAAGAATACTCTCATACCATTCTTTTGTACCTATTGTCATTCCTCCTGCAAAAAATACATAATATTGTTCGTTTTCCATAATAAGTGTTTTATTGATAAGCTAAAAATATAATATCTACTGCATCATTTCCTCTCAATCCAGGTCTATGACTTTGATTATCTGTGTCTATAAATACAATATCGCAAGAATTTGAAGATCTACTAGTTACTGCTGTAGAACCAACAAAAGCACCAGCAGTAGATCTTTTACTGCCTATAGCATATGCTATATAATTAGTATTTCCAATGTTATGGTTTACTCGTATAGTACCATTGTTTACATTTGAAATACTGGATACTTTTTTTCCACCAACTGTATACACGTTTTGTATTGATGAATTAGTACCACTATAATAGCAAATACAAACAACGCCAGGGCCAAACCAAGAACCACGATAAGCTTCATCTACTGTAATTTTTTTACAAGATAGAGTACCTGTTATAGTGGCATTATTTGCTACCATTGAACCATTTTGATAAACTCTAAAAGGAGCCCAGAATCTACTTCCTTGACTAGTACCATCATCAAATGGTTTACCTGCCCATATTCGTACTTCGTCACTAGAATCTCCATAACCTGAAATACCTGCAGTAGCTCTACCATTACTATCCATTGGGCCTAAAGTAATGATACCTCCTTTGAACATATTTATTTTACCTTTATTATAACGAGTTTGCCCATTAACAGTAGTAATACTTGCTAGTAGATCATCATCCCCAATAGCTATCACTTGTGCAGCAGAACCTGCGTCATTACCAGGATCTAATACAACGCATTTATTAGCAGAATATATAACACCAGTTGGGTCAAAATTCCAACCTGCTATAGTAGCAGTTTGTGCTAATAATAAATCTGTTGCAACCATTTCAAAAGAAGACATTACCTTAAATCCGCTAATTTTATTAGTAGAACCTTTACTTTTTACAATGTAGTATTGACCATTATATTTAACAACATCTCTTCTATCTTCATTCCAGTAATAAGTTTTACTACTGCTAAACTCTCCTCTGAATGTTAATGCCGGTCCTGCTGGGCCTGTTTCACCTTGTGCTGGTCTACCTTGTACCCAGCCAAGAGAGGAATCATAATAATACCAATATCCATTGGAAATGTACGGAGAATGCCCATCATTACCATCAGCTCCATCAGCTCCATCAGCTCCGTCTTTACCGGAAAATTTAACTGGTTCTGTCCATCTATAAGATGTATTTGGTATTAGATCTATAGAATTAGTATTTGGATTATAAGTACCTTTACTTGACCAAGTAGTATAGCTACTTAGATAATGTGCATCTAATGACCAGTTGTATGCGCCTGTTGCAGTAGGTAATGTGGCAAACGTTGGCCTAGAAGGTGTACTATTACTACAGATATAAATAGTAACTTCTTGTTTACCATTTTGACCAGTAATTCCCTGTTTACTCTTGGATATTACAAAATCTACTGTATCTACTTTTGTATTTGCCCCTTTTACAGTAGTATAAAAATCTATTCTATATACTAGAGCATCTGAAGTAAATGCAGAAAGTTTATCTGTAGGATAACTTAATTCTTTTGTACTACTATTATAATTTAAAGATGGGCCTGTTCCATAGTAAGGAGTTCCATAACCCTGTAATGTATAATTGGTTACTTCCTCATTACCATATCTTAATCTACTAGTTGTAGTTGCTACTCTAGCGGCATCAGCAGTGAAGTTACCGTTCTCATCAGTTACAATAGAACAGTTTTCGTTTTGTAATGAACCACGATAAACATTTTCTCCATCTCTTACTTTATTAATAGTTATGAAATCGTAAAATTCATTACCAACTGAATCTGTAACTACACACTTGAAAGTGACTTCATCAGCAATGTTCATCCATGCAGAGTTATATTGTACTCGTAATGTTGGACCTACTTCGTTCTGAATTAAATTCCAACTGTATTTACCAGCCTCACTATAATACCACTTATAAGTTGTACCATTAACATTTGTAGTAGATGTTGAAATATCTATATAAGTTGGATTGGGTACAGTTTCACCACTCTTGTAATGAAAATATTGTTCGCCAGTCATTGTCATATACATAGCATCTTCACCATTGAACCCATTTTCACCATCTTTTGTAGTACCTATATACCATACTTTATTGATAGCGTATCCATCTTCCAAAGTAACACCAATGGTTATTTCTGCAGTAGTAGAGTTTAAAGTATCTAAATACACCCTATTAGATGCTAAATCGACATGAGCTGTAGCAGTTCCTTTTACAGACTTAATTGTCATATTTTTGATACTTATTGCATTTATACCATGATATGCCATAACATCTGTATATATCTCACTTATTACTATTTTTGGATTACCAGATTCGTCATAAGGAATCACGGCGGTACCATTACTTAAGTCTACATAATAAGCATCTGCCCCTTCAGCACCATTGAATAATTTTGCAAGCTGTACATCATCATAATACTCACCACCATCTGAATTAGTTACTGTACATCTTAATGATAATGTCCTTTGACCCTTATTTAATGAAGTGTAAAATACCTCTAATGAACTATAAGTTCCCATAGTTACTCCGGTATCTAATCTTGTCCATTTAAAAGATGGATTAGTCATACCATGCACATTTGCCATGAGACTTATAGTAGATGGAGTTGGTGTTCCACTATCGTCAGGTGTTTCGTATAAGAATAGTCTGTCACCAGTAATTTCTACCCATTTAGCAACATCATCACTTGGAGTACCTGCTTCACCTTTTGATACTTGTTTCTGCCAATCATCTTCTTCATCTTTTGGTTCTGCTGTAGTGCCATCTGGTTTCATGCAAATCCATAAACTACCATTATGACTTACTTGATCGTAATAATAGTAAGTATTACCAGAAACCCAAAGGCCTTTATATACAGGTACTCTAACGATTCCTGTATTAGAAGTTTGATAAATTGTACCTACAAATTTAGTTTGTTCTCCACCAATTACAACTCTTTCCCTTACTACACCAGCTACAGGATCATCTGCCAGAGTAAACTCGTCAATACCTTTGTAGAATGTCAATCTAGGAGCATTCATACCTTTAGCACTAATATAGATCGCATTACGACGCTCATCCATTTGTAAGTTATAATCTGGATCAGCTTCATACATGTGCCCTAACTGAAGTATAGTATCTCCTTCTCCTGGCTCTGAGCTATTTGGTTCACATACATCCTTTGATAATATAATATAATCTCTTCCAACTTCATTAACTTTACGCCAATATCTTTTAACATTTTTACCATCAAACTGTTGGCATATTGCCATATCGTTAACTACAAATTCATTGTACTTAGTTCCATCTTCTGTATCAAAATAGCATTTGTATCCATCAGCAAGTGTTTCTACTTTAGTACATTTCATGTCTCCTAAAGTAACTAACAGATCTCCTCCGACAGCCTTTATCTCATTTACTGTAAGTTCATTAACTGTCATGTTACCTCTTACAAATAAATTATCAAGCTCTAAATTCCATTTAGTTCCAAAAGGATACAAACTAGCGCCTTGTCCATCCCAACCAGATCTAAATATTGTTCCACCCTGTAAACCATTTTTAAAGTCTATTCTACCTTCTGCAGTATCCCCATATTTATTTAAAAAGGTCTTTTCAGTTTTTAAAGAAGTATACAATGTACCATCAGAAGGTTGAGTTGTTTCTGTTGATTTAATTACAGGTAAAGAACCAGAACTGCTAGCTACTGCTTCTACTTGATTTTCAAGTTTAGACAATGCTTGATTTAACGTATCAGATGTAGCTAATGGAGATGCATCGTTTGCTTTATAATAACCAGATAAAGGAAATATTGTAGCAGTACTTTGGGTATGATATCCTGGAGTAGAACCACTACCACCGCCATTTGCAATTACTTCTGCTAAAGCAGTAATAGTATTCTCAGCTACAGTAAGTCTGCTAAGTGCATCTTGTAACTGTTGTAATGTAGATCTATTGTCAATATCATCTATCCACTCTTGCATGGTACCACTCATACCTGACATATCAGTATCATGCTTAGTATCTAAAGTAATGATCTTATTATTCAATACATCATAATAACTAGTGATAGTACTATTAAGATTAGTAGTTACACCAGTATCTCCTTCTACTATCTTATTACTAAGATCTTTATAATTATCATTTACTTTAGTATCTAGTATCTCAACATCTTCTTCTACAGCATCTACTCTCTCATTAGTAGCAAATGTACCTGATAGT